>Ga0136846_1224601_pt1 | contig 10987 bp, 11 predicted proteins | sample HopSoiMetagenom2_FD_96841 | JGI IMG/M metagenome (GOLD analysis project Ga0136846, IMG submission 96841) | Grasslands soil microbial communities from Hopland, California, USA - 2 Assembly 2016 (version 4) | ecosystem: Environmental > Terrestrial > Soil > Grasslands | place: USA: Hopland... | reverse complement strand
TGTCGTCGCGCGCGACCGGCACGTTGGTCGGGCTCGGGACGACGTCGACGCCGTAGATCTCGACGAACTCCTTCTCCTCCGTCTTCGCCGTGCCGGTCATGCCGGCGAGCTTCTCGTAGAGGCGGAAGTAGTTCTGCAGCGTGATCGTGGCGAGCGTCTGGTGCTCCTCCTGGATCTGCACGCCCTCCTTCGCCTCGATCGCCTGATGGAGGCCCTCCGACCAGCGGCGCCCTTCCATGATCCGCCCCGTGAACTCGTCGACGATCTTCACCTCGCCCTCCTGGACGACGTAGTCGACATCGCGCTTCCACAGCGCCTCGGCCTTGAGCGCCTGCATCAGGTGGTTGACGAGCTGGACGTTCTCGGCCGCGTAGAGGTGCTCGATCTTGAGTGCCCGCTCGACCTTCTCGATGCCCGACTCGGTGGGCGCGACGGTTTTGTGCTTCTCGTCGTAGAGGTAGTCGGACTCGGCCGCGAGCGCCTGGTCCTCGACCTTCGTCCCCTTCGTCTGCACGCCGCGCAGCCCGCGCACGACGCGCGCGAAGTCGTAGTAGGTCTTCGCGGCCGTCTGCGGCTCGCCGGAGATGATCAGCGGCGTCCGCGCCTCGTCGATCAGGATCGAGTCGACCTCGTCCACGATCGCGTAGGGATGGCCGCGCTGGACGACGCCCTCGAGCGAGATCGCCATGTTGTCGCGCAGGTAGTCGAAGCCGAACTCGGAGTTCGTGCCGTACGTGATGTCGGCCTCGTAGGCGGCGCGGCGCTCGTCGAACGGCATCATCGTCTCGATGAAGGCGACCGTCAGGCCGAGCCGCTCGTAGACGCCGCGGTTCCACTCGGCGTCGCGCTGTGCGAGGTAGTCGTTGACGGTGACGAGGTGCACGCCCTGTCCGATCGTCCGGCCGTCATGCGTCGTCACCATGGGCAGCGCGTTCAGGTACAGCGCCAGGCTGGCGGCGAAGGTCTTGCCCTCACCGGTCTTCATCTCGGCGACGTCGCCCTCGTGGAGGACGATCCCGCCCATCAGCTGAACGTCGAACATCCGCTGGTCGGACTCGCGGAGGCGCGCCTCGCGGACCGCCGCGTAGGCCTCGAACAGGAGGTCCTCGAGGGCCTCGCCGTTCGCGAGCCGCTCCCGGAACTCGACCGTCTTGGCGCGTAGGTCGCTGTCGGAGAGATCCCGGAACTGGGGCTCCAGCGAGGTGATGTAGGCCGCCTGCTCGGCCAGGCGCTTCATCCGCCTCCCCTCGCCGAAGCGAAGGGCCTTCTCGAGGGTGCCGCCGACCTGGGCCATCAGGCACAGGGTACCGGGAGCGCTCCGGGCCCGAATCGGGCCGCGCAGGTCGCCGCTGGTGGGTCTAGAGAGCGGCCTCGTCGACCTCCCAGAGCTCGCCGTCGATGCGCCGGGCCCGGACGACGTGCTCCGGGCGCTCGAGCGCGGGGACGCTGCCGAAAGCGCGCTCGCCGTCGACGAGCAGCGTCCGCTCCCCGCCGTGCGTCGCGAGCTCGAGCTCGGTGCCCGTGACTCCGGGGAGCTCGACGACCTCGATCCGCCGGCCCGCGACCGCCCACAGCGAGTCCTCGCGGCGAACCGCTTCGGCGCGGTAGGGCGGGTCGAGCTCGCGCTCGAGCGCCTCCGCGAACGCCGTCAGCAGCTCGGGGCCCTCCTCGAGGACGAGGTCGCCGCCCGGTAGGGCGACGAACGCTGCGCGTTCCCCCTCGACCTCGGGAGCCGAGACCGTGACGACGGCATCCCACTCGCGGACGCGATGCAGGCCGTGGATGCCGCTCGCGTCCCAGGCCGGGCGGCCGTTCGGCTCGCCGAGCGGGATGCCGCCGTCGCGGGCGAGCCGGACGTGCAGCGGCTCGCGCCGCCGGAACGGCGTCACTCGCCGTTGTGGTGAGCGGTGCGGCGCCGGGGCTCTTCCTTGCGCTTCTCGCGGTAGCGCTTCACCTGGCGCTCGAGGTTCTCGACGAGCCGGTCGATCGAGGCCCGAATGTCGCGCGACGTCTCGCGCGCGCGCAGCGTCGGCCCCTTCGTGAAGATCGTTCCCTCTGCGACCGCGCTCTCCGCGATCGACGGATTCTTCTCCTTCGACAGCTCGACTTCGACCTGAGTCTGCTCTGCCAGCTGCTTCTGCAGCTTCGCCAGCTTGGCCTCGGTGTAGCTCCGCAGTGACGGGGTGACCTCGACGTTCTTGCCCTTCACCTCGAGCCGCATCGACGCCTCCTTTCGCTCTGTCAGGTCGGTGCCCGGAGACTAACCGACGCTCATCGGTCGGGCGAGGGCTGCGCGAGCTTCTCTGCCCGTCCTGAGGCGCCCGTCAGCGGCTCGCTCGGGCGAACGTGACGACGTCGATCCGGCCCGCACCGGCGCGACGCAGGGCGGCCGCGGCCGCGTCGACGGTCGCGCCCGTCGTGTAGACGTCGTCGACGAGCACGACGGCCGGCGGGACGAGCGCAGGCGCCGCCCTGAACGCGCCGCGGACGTTGCGGCGACGCTCGGCCCGCGACAACGTCGTCTGGCGTGCGACCGGGCGAGTCCGCTCGAGCAGGCGGGCGGCGGACAGGCCCCAGCGCTCGCCGAGCGCCTCGGCGAGGTCACGGGCCGGTTGGTGGCCGCGTTTGACGCTGCGGTCGCCGTCTGGCGGGATATACGTGATGACGTCCGCCGCCGGGCGGGGCACGCGCTGCACGACGAGCTCGGCGGCAACCGGCGCGAAGCGGCGGAGGCCGCGCTCCTTCCACGCCGCGACCGCCGCGCGCGCCGGGCCCGTGTAGCAGACCGCCGCCTGCGCGAAGTCGAACGCCAGCCTCCGGCCTGCGCATTCGGAGCACCGTCGTACGGGCCATGCCGTCGCGGCGCCGCAGCGCGCACACGACGGTGGACCGAGGCGCGGCAGCGACCGCGCGCAGAAGTCGCAGAGCAGCGCGCCCGGCGCGCCACAGCACGCGCAGCGGCTGGGGAAGAGAAGCTCGTGGAGCCACCCGGCTCACGCTACGGCGAAAGCCGTAACGTGTCTGTGACGACTTCGAATTAGTTTGTCGACAGGTCGAGCGAGTAAACGCTGCGCGTCGGCAGGCCGGCGAGCGTGCGGTAGCGGTTGTCGGCCTCGAGCAGCTGGTCGGGGTCGCCGATGTCGATCCACGACTCGTCGAAGCGGTAGCCGTAGACCGGTTCGCGCTCGCGTAGCCAGACGAGGAAGCGCCCCGGCGGATCCGGAAGGTTTCCCTCGGCGAGATAGCGAGCGAGCAGCGCCACATGGTCGTGGTGGTAGAGGTACGTCGCCGTCGCAGCGAGGTCGCTGCGCGGCTGCTCCGGCTTCTCCTCGAAGGCGACGACGCGGTCGTCGTCGCCGAGCTCGACGATTCCGTAGAGCCGCGCGAGCGTCGGATCGGCGAGCCGGTGCACGGCCACGGCGCTGCCGTCCGCCTTGGCGCGGAAGAACGCGACGTAGTCGCGGAGCGAGAACTCGAACAGGTTGTCGGCGGCGATCACGAGCAGGTCGTCGCCGGCGAGCCCGCCACGGTCGACGGCGAGGGCGATGTCGCCGAGCGCGCCCAGCCGGTCCTCGTTCGAGCGCGTGCCGTCGTTCCACACCGCGATCGAGCGCCCCTCGGCCCACCGCTCGAAGTCGGCGGCGTAGACGGCGTTCGTGACGAGGTGGATCTCCCGGACATCGCCGGCGTCGTCGATCCGGTCGAGGATCCAGTCGACCATCGGCCGGCCGCCGACCGGCAGCAGCGGCTTGGCCGTCGTCTCCGTCAGCGGCCGCAGACGGGTGGCGTAACCGCCTGCGAGCAGAAGCGCCTTCATGCGCGGACGATTGCCCGCGCGAGCGACTCCGCATAGGGCGACTCGTGGACGCCGTGCTCTGTGACCACGGCGCTGACCAGCTCCGCCGGCGTGACGTCGAACGCGGGGTTGCGCGCAGGGAATCGGTCGCTGATCTCCGATGCCTCGCGGTGCTCGATCGGGATGTCGGCGCCGCGGGGGGTGCGATGGTCGACCGTCGAGCTCGGCGCGACGACGTAGAACGGGAGCTCGTGGTGGCGCGCGAGGACGGCGAGCGAGTACGTCCCGATCTTGTTCGCTGTGTCGCCGTTCGCGGCGATCCGGTCGGCGCCGGTCAGGACGGCGTCGACCTCGCCCGCCGCCATCAGCGACGCGGCCGCCGAATCGGCGATCACCGTGCTGGGGACGCCTGCTGTCTCGAGCTCCCAGGCCGTCAGGCGCGCGCCCTGGAGGAGCGGACGCGTCTCGTCCACCCAGACGTGCGCGAGGAGACCTTGCTCCCACGCCGAGAGCAGGGCGCCGACGGCGCTGCCGTAGCCGCCGGTTGCGAGCCCGCCGGCGTTGCAGTGCGTCAGGGCCCGGCTCCCCGGTCCGAGGAGCGACGCGGCGTGTGCCGCCATGGCTCGGCAGCGGGCGACCTCGTCGCTATGGATCGCGCGTGCGCGCGACGCCGACGGGTCGGAGGCGAGCTCGTCGAGCGCCCACCCGAGGTTGACCGCGGTTGGACGCGACGCGCGGAGCACCCGCTCGGCGTCGGCGAGGTCTTCGCCGGTCGCGGCAGCGAGGGCATAGCCATATGCGGCGGCGATACCGATCGCCGGCGCGCCGCGGACGACCATGGCGCGGATCGCGTCCGCGACCTCGGCCGCGGTGCGGCACTCGACCTCGACGACCTCTCCCGGCAGGCGGCGCTGGTCGAGGAGGACGACGCGGTCGTCCTCGAGCCGAAGGATCTGCTCAGGCTCGAGCAAGGGCCACCGTCGCGTGCGTCGGGTACGGCTTGTGGAGCTCCGCCTTCGGGACGGTCAGCAGGCGAAACGTCTCGAAGATCGCCATGCACTCGACCGTGCCGGGGGCGGGGCTGCTCTCGCGGAGGCTCACGGCGAGCGTGCTGCCGCGCTGTGTGAGCGAGGCGACGGCGACGCGGCCGTCCTTGCAGCCGAACGGGCCGAACACGGCGACGAGCGCGTTGCGCGAGAAGTCGGCGCGGCGAAGCGCCGCCGCGCCGCTCTTTCCGGTCCGGGCGGACCACGCCGTCGCCGACGGCCGGTCGAGCGCGACGTAGCCCGTCAGCTGGTCGAGGGGACCGCGGGCGTTCCCGCGGGCGACGAGCTGCCACGTGGGCGACGCGAGCGCGGGCGCGGCAAAGAGAAGCAGACCGAATGCGACGAGCGCTGCTCGGCTCAGGTGCCTTCGTCCCACGAGGCGAGGTACTTCGCCTGCTCCTCGCTGAGCTGGTCGACCGAGACGCCCATCGTCTCGAGCTTCAGGCGGGCGATCTCCTCGTCGATCTCCACCGGCACCGGATAGACCTTGTTCTCGAGTGATGTCGCGTGCTGTACCGCGTACTCCGTCGCGAGCGCCTGATTGGCGAACGACATGTCCATCACGATCGCCGGATGTCCCTCGGCGGCGGAGATGTTGACGAGCCGACCCTCTGCGAGCAGGTAGAGACGCCGGCCGTCGGCGAGCGTGAACTCCTCGACGAACTGCCGCGCCTCGCGCGTCTCGGCGGCGAGCCCCCGCAGCGCCGAGATGTTGATCTCGACGTTGAAGTGCCCCGTGTTGCAGAGAATCGCGCCGTCCTTCATCGACTCGAGGTGCTGTCGATCGATGACGTGCTTGTCTCCGGTCGCGGTGCAGAAGATGTCGCCGACTCGTGCGGCCTCGGTCATCGGCATCACCTCGTACCCGTCCATCAGCGCCTCGAGCGCGCGCATCGGATCGACCTCGGTGACGATCACGTGCGCGCCCATGCCGCGCGCTCGGAGCGCAACGCCCCGTCCCGTCCAGCCGTAGCCGGCGACGACGAACCGCTTGCCGGCGAACAGGACGTTCGTCGCGCGGATGATCCCGTCGATCGTCGACTGGCCGGTGCCGTAGCGGTTGTCGAACAGGTGCTTCGTGCGGGCCTCGTTGACGGCGATCACCGGGAAGGCGAGGGCGCCGTCGGCTTCCATCGCCTTCAGCCGGATGACGCCGGTGGTCGTCTCCTCCATGCCCGCAATGATGTCGCCCAGCTGCTCGCGACGGGCGCTGTGCAGGACGCCGATCACGTCGGCGCCGTCGTCCATCGTCAGCTGGGGCTTGTGGTCGACGGCAGCCTCGATGTGGTGGTAGTAGGTGTCGTTGTCCTCGCCCTTGATCGCGAAGACGGAGATGTCGAACTCCTCGACGAGGGCGGCAGCGACGTCGTCCTGGGTCGAAAGGGGATTCGACGCGCACAGCACGACGTCGGCGCCTCCCGCCGTCAGCGTGCGCATCAGGTTCGCGGTCTCGGTCGTGACGTGCAAGCACGCAGAGACGCGGTAGCCCGCGAGCGGCTGCTCGGCCGCGAAGCGCTCGCGGATTGCGGCCAGCACCGGCATCTGCCGATCGGCCCAGCTGATTCGGCGGACGCCCTCGGGGGCGAGTGAAAGGTCCTTCACGTCATATCGTCTCGTCGTCGCCATCCGTTCCTCTCTCGTTGCGGTCGGGGGAGTGTAGTTCCGGTGGATTACGCGGCCAGCAGGCGCTCGTGCTTGCGCTGCTCCCATTCGATCCACGAGCCGGTGTCGGCCGCGGCGGCGAGCCAGCCGTCGACTGCGCCGCGGAGCTCGCCGTCGCGCCGCAGCCGGGCGGCGAAGGCGACCTCGGCGAGGTCGAGCCCGAACCGGCGGCGCAGCTCGCCGAGCGCCCGGAGCTGGTTCAGCTCGCCGAGCCCGTAGAGCCGGTAGCCGGCCCGGGTGCGCCCGGGGACGACGAGGCCGTGCTGCTCGAGGTAGCGGAGCATCCGCGCCGACCAGCCGGTGCGGGCCGCGGCCTCCGAGACGGTGAGGGCAGCCACGGCCCGAACCTTAACACATTCGTGTCAAGGTTCTCGGCCGCGACGGATCAGGGCGAGCTCGTCCCCTCGCGCCCGTAGGCGTCCTCGAGCCTGACGACGTCGTCGAGCTGCGGCGTCGAGACCTCGATGATCGTCGTGTCCTCGATCGCGGTCACGCGGTGCACGGTTCCGGGCCGGAAGCGGAATGCGGCCCCCGCCGCGACGACTTCCTCCTTCAGCACCTTCTCCCCCACGCCGCCGAGCTCGACGGCCGCCCGGCCGGCCTGGACGAGCCACGACTCGTCCTTCTCGCGGTGGAACTGCAGCGACAGCGACTCGCCGGCGCGGACGAAGAGGATCTTGCCGCAGTAGGCGTCCGTGAGGGCCCAGATGAGCTCCCAGCCCCACGGCTTCTCGACGCGGCGCGTGTCGACCGCCCACGCGTCGAGGGAGTCGATGTTCGGTGAGTCGACCGGGTCGCCCATCCCGGCCGATCCTCTCACGCGGCGAGTCAGGCCGCGAGCCACTCGGGGTGCGCAGCGACGTGCTCGCACGCCGCCCGGAGCTCCTTCGGCGTGTTCACCGTCAGCCAGAGCCCCTCGTGACGATAGGCGTGCAGGCGGCCCTCCTCGACGAGCTCCGGGAAGATGGTCGTCTCGTGATCGCCCCGATCCGGGAAGCGGTCGATCGCTTCGTCCGTGAGGACGTAGACGCCGCAGTTGACCCAGTACGGGATCCTGCCGCCCTCGCTGAAGCCGGTCACGACGTCGTCGTGTCCGAGGTCGACGACGCCGAACGGGGATTTCGGACGGGCCACCGCCACGGTCGCCGCGCCGCCCGCCTCCCCGTGTCGCGCGACCAGCGCGCGGAAGTCGACATCGACGAGCTCGTCACCGTTCATCGCGTAGACGTCGCCGCGGTCGCGCCGCTCGCGGGCGGCGAACTTGATCCCACCGCCGCGGCCGAGCCGCTCAGGCTCCTCGGCGATGACGATCTCTGCACCGAGGCCGGCCAGCTCGCTCTCGAAGAGCGGGCCCTGGCCGGCGGCGCAGGAGACGATCACCCGCTCGACGCCTGCGTCGACGAGCCGGGACACCTGGTAGGCGACGAGCGGCCGGCCGGCGACGTCGACCAGCGACTTCGGCTTTCCGCCCGCAGCGTCGCCGAGCCGCTCGGCCTTGCCGCCGGCGAGGATGATCGCCTCCAAGGGCCGCTATGCCTCGAGCTCGGGCTCGCGCTCGCGGGTCTCGGGCAGGACGTCCGTTGGCGACGTCTTGCGCCCGATCCCCTCGTAGACGAAGCCGGCGGCGCGCGCCTCGGCCGGGTCGAGCAGGTTGCGACCGTCGACGATCAATGCGTTCGCCATCGCGGCGCGCACCTCCTCGCGCGCCAGGTCGCGCAGCTCCGCCCACTCGGTGACGATCACGGCGGCGTCCGTGCCGGAGACCGCCTCGAGCACGGTCGGCGCCAGCTCGACACCGCGCGGCAGCGCGCGCCCGTCGGCGACGGGGTCCCAGCCGCGCACCTCTGCACCCTCCGCGAGCAGGCGCGAGGCGAGCACGATCGACGGCGCCTCACGCATGTCGTCTGTGTTCGGCTTGAACGCAAGGCCGAGCAAGGCGACCTTCTTGCCGCGAAGCGAGCCGAGGTGGCGCTCGAGCTTCCCGATCACCCGCCGCTTCTGCAGCTCGTTGACCTCGATCACCGCGGAAAGCAGCTGGAAGTGGTAGCCGGAGTTCGACGCGAGCTGCTTGAGCGCGAGCGAATCCTTCGGGAAGCAACTGCCGCCGTAGCCGATGCCGGCGCGCAGGAAGTGCGGGCCGAGCCGGTGGTCGAGACCGACGCCCTCGGCGACCTTGACGACGTCGGCGCCGGTCGCCTCGCAGACGTTCGCGATCTCGTTGATGAACGAGATCCGCGTCATCAGGAACGCGTTCGCGGCAAGCTTGATCATCTCCGCGGAGTTGACGTCGCAGCGCACGAGCGGGCCGGCCAGCGACTCGTAGAGCGCGGCGACGGCCTCGCCGTCGTCCTCGTCGAAGGCGCCGACGACGATGCGATCGGGATGCATGAAGTCACGGACGGCGTTGCCCTCCGCGAGGAACTCCGGGTTCGAGACGTAGCCGACCTGCGAAAGCCCGCGCCCGTCGAGCCCATGGCGCACCTTCTCGCCTGTGCCGACGGGCACGGTCGACTTCATGACGAGGATCGGATGACCCGAGAGGTCGGGAAGCTCGTCGATCACCGTCCACACTCGCGAGAGGTCGGCATCGCCCGAGTAGGTCGGCGGCGTGTCGACGCAGACGAAGAGGAACTCGCAGTCGGCGACCTCGTGCGCCTCGAGCGTGTACGCGAGGCGATCGCGATTTCGCTCGAGCAACTCCGGCACCCCGTCCTCGTGGAAGGGGACCTCGCCGCGGCGAAGCGAATCGATCTTCTCCGGCACGATGTCGCGGATCACGACGTCGTGTCCGAGCTCCGCGAAGCACGCGCCGGTGACGAGGCCGACCCAGCCCGCACCGAAGATGCCCACCCGCGCCATCGCCGGGATGCTACTTCGCGGCTCGCATCGGCTTGAGCCCCTTCGCGATCGCGAGCATCGTCTCGTTCGAGAGCGAGTCGAGCAGCGTGTTGACGACCCAGTAGCTCGTGTTACCGGACCGCAGGACGACCATGTGCAGGTGTGACCCCGAGTAGTAGAGCGAAAACTCGCGGCCGCCGAGATCGTGCTGGAAGCTCCGGTCTGCGAGCACCGGCGCGTCGGGCCAGTTCGTCTGCTCGATCCCCCAGAACTCGTTCGTCCCCGTCCGGAAGATCATCCGCACCGCCTTGTGCTTGCCGCGGCCGTCGATCCAGTAGAGGCGCACGGGTTTGTCGCTCGGCAGCGTGTCGGGGCTCGACGAGCGCTCGAGCACCGTCGGTACCTCGAGGCGGAAGGGAACCTTCGAGACGAGCGGCTTCAGGAGCTCGTCGCCGGGCCCACGATCGAAGCGGACGTACGGCGGTTGCCGCTTCGGCACGTCGACCACCGGCGCCTTCGGCAACGTGTTGTGGAAGGTCTGGCCGGCGATCACGAGCAGCATCGAGCCGGGGTCGAGCGCCCTCAGCTGCCGCTGCTTCGGCAGCGGGCGGACGTCGGCCGGCTGCATGAGCTTCTGCAGAGCGGCCGCTGCCTCCTTCGCCCCCTTCTGCTTCTTGTCGAAGTAGATCTGGGAGTGGAAGTACGGCGAGGTCGGCGCGTTCGGCTCGAGGCCGTTCGGCGGCAGCACCATCAGGTACCCCCGCTGTGCGAGCAGGTAGCTCGCGTTCGCAGCCGAGCCCGGTACGCCGTTGCCGTTCAGCACCGTCACCGTCGTCTGCTGCGGGGCAGGCGTCTTCGTCTTCATCTTGTGCCCGAGCGCAGCCGCGTTTGCGACCTTCGCCACGGTGACGTCCGGGTTGACGAACTGGTTCACCGCGTCCTGGATCGACGAAGTCTCCGCGTGCAGCTCCGAGTAGCCCTGGACTCCGTTGATGCGGTCCTGGAAGAAGTGCCCGTTCGGCAGCGTGGCCGCGAAGAGCGCGTAGCGAAGCACCGTCGTGTCGCTGAGGCACGCCTTGCACGCCGCGACCTCGACGCTGTGGGTGACGGTGCTGACGATCCCCTGCAGCTTCGTGACGTCGAAGTTCTTCGCCACCTGCTCCTTGAACGCGCGCACGAATTGCTGCTGGCGCGCGAGCCGGTAGAGGTCGGAGTCGGTGTGCCGGTAGCGGACGAACTCGAGCGCCGACCCGCCCCCCAGCTGCTGGTATCCGGGCCGGAGGTTGATGTTCGCGAAGTTCGTCGCCGCGCTGCCGACGTTCTTGTTGTAGTAGCGCCGGTCGACGTCCATCCAGACGCCGCCCAGCTGGTCGACGATCTCCTTGAAGCCGTGGAAATCGACCTTGACCAGGTAATTGACGGGGAGACCGGTCAGGTGCTTGACCGTCTCGAGCGTCCCGGTCGAGCCGCACCGCGAGTAGGCGGAGTTGATGCGGTCGTCGGTGACGAGGCCGTTCTTGCAGTAGATCGGGACGATCAGGTCGCGGGGGAACGACAGCAGCGAGATCGTCTTCGTCGCCGGATCCGCGCGCACGAGCATCACGGTGCCGGAGCGTGAGCCGACGGCCGTCCCGTCGCCGACGCG
>Ga0136846_1213412_pt1 | contig 10987 bp, 11 predicted proteins | sample HopSoiMetagenom2_FD_96841 | JGI IMG/M metagenome (GOLD analysis project Ga0136846, IMG submission 96841) | Grasslands soil microbial communities from Hopland, California, USA - 2 Assembly 2016 (version 4) | ecosystem: Environmental > Terrestrial > Soil > Grasslands | place: USA: Hopland... | reverse complement strand
GCCACTATGAGGGCGCGGCGAATCGCTGACGTACTGGAGTGCATATGGCTTCTCACGTACCGGCCGGGAACGAACAGAGACCGCTGAAGTTCGCAGTATCAGATTTGCGCGCGGCCACGAAGCCGTTCGCGCCAACGATCACCTGGAAGTTCTTGTTCAAAACGGTGATGTCAAAAAGCGGCGGAAAGTTCAGGCCATTGTCAGGTGCTCCCTGCACTGCCTGACGTGTGAACGTTTGGCCGCCGTCGCGCGTGATGAGAATGATGCCCCGCGTCGCGTCTGCTTGCCCGGGTCGCCTCACGGTCACGCGTCCAATGATCCATCCAATTGTCCGGTCTTCGGGAGCGAAGGCAGCACGGCGGAATGAGTAGAATGTCACCGCGCCCGTGGCGGGATCCCGCGTGGTCTGTGGAATGCCATTCGTTGCATCTAGCGCGGTCAGAGCACCCGTTGTCGTATTGAGCCGGAACACCGTCGACGTGTCGCCGAGGAGAAACGCATCGGTATTGTTGATGAACCCTGCGCCGCTCAGCACCGGCGTCCCAGCGGGTAGCGGGACGGCGGTATAGCTTCGCCCCCCGTCCACCGAGCGATATGCAGTTCCTAATGTTGGACGTTGCCCAGGTGCGGTCGATGAATCGCCGACGACTACCGCATTTGCGCCATCGGGGCCGAGCTCACCGCCGGTGCCGAAGTCGCTGGTCGGGACGGGACCGAACTTCGCAAGCGAGTCGATCTGTTGATCATATCGCCACGCCGTCAGCGTGGTTGTGCTTCCTGCAATGATCATCTCTGGAGCGGACCCCGCGCGCTCGTGCACGGATAACGCGAGCATGGTCGCAGGCGCTTCGGAGAAGATGGTCGTGAAAGTGACACCGCCATCAGTAGATCGAAGCAACCCGGCTGTAGACTGGCTGCCTGCGACGCTCAGCGCGGCAACCGCGTACAAGCTGTCAGCCGAGACTGCGCGCAAGTTCTGCATCGACGCAATGTCAGGCCGCTTGAAGAGCGCCGCGAATGTCGATCCGCCATCAGTGGTCCGATAGATCGCCCCGCTCTGGGTATTGATCCAACCAAGATCAGTACTCTCGAACGTCACGCCTGTCAGCAGTTCGTTCGAAGGACTCTGCAACAGCTGCCAACTCACGTCCGTTACCGGGGGATTCTCCGTGCGGAGGTGAAAGATGATCGGCTGTGGAAGTGCGCGTTGCTGGACGTCGAGCACGCCCTGCACGCGAACGGTCAGCCCTGTCAGGAACGGCAGGGCCTGGGTCGGCGTGAAGATGACGGTGTCGCCAACCAAGCGCAGCGATCCCGGGACGGGAAGTCCCGTGCAGATGTTGGTGACGGTGAAGTTGCTCGGATTGAGCGCGGTGTTGGGATCGAGCTGCGAGTTGAAGGCGACTTTGATCGAACCCTGACGCGCAATAACGCTATCGGAGTTGAGCGTCGCGGTGAGCGAGAACGGCTCTGGTGCGGCCGGATCCTTGTCGCAGGCGGCAGAGAATAGAGTCACCAGCGCCGCTACGGCACAGGCGCAACGCCGGGGAGAGTGTTGCCACATTCCGGTATTTCCTCTTGAGAGCGGAAGACGAAGGAAGTCGCAACGCGCTTCGCGACACCCAACGTTGGTGATTTCGCGCACCCATCTGCGAATTTTGCGCCGTGAGCTCTAGGAATTGCCGGCAGCAGTGCACGGATTGTCGCCGCCTGGTCCAAAGTTCCCACACGTCACGGGAAGTCCGGAACCGGTGCTGTCCGTATTCGTCTTGCAGCTGGAAAAGGAGACCACTTCCTCATCCGTGCTGAAGTCGAGCTGGAGTACCGACGGCTTGATGTATTCCTTTCGTTCCATGATCCTCACCTCGAGGCTTGGTTCACTGTGAGAGTATGGGGAGCGAACGCGCAGTCGCGCGACCCGGAGTGACCACGTGGCGCGGGATACCCTCGGTCACGGTCCGCGGAACGCCCGTCGGGTGATAGCCGAGCTCGTAAGCGCGCTGATGAGTAATCTTGCAATACATCTGCACGTATCCATTCGGCAGTCCGGTGAGCTGCTCGACGGTCGCCGGGCACCCGATACAAATCTTCGCAAACTTGCAGGTCGCGCAGGGGTGGCCCACGGGATACTTCATCTCGACCTTGCCGCCGAGCGCCGACCAGATCTCCTCGAACGGTTGTTCGAACAGATTGCCGACGGTCTTGCGAGACGAGGAGCAGGTGCTCACGCCCCCGTGAACATTGATGTGCAGCGTCGTCCGGCCGGCGCCGCACTTATAAACGTTCTCGTACGTCGAGTCATCAACGCGGACAGCAGCATACTTCCGAAAGTCGCTCAACCCTGGATCGAGCGTCTTTTGGAGATCCATGACCTCTTGCGGTCCCAGCTGCAAGGACATCGGCGCCAGATCACCCTTCTCTTGCGGGATGATCGAGTAGTCCGTGCGAAAACGGACTCCTTTCGCCTTGGCGAAAGCCATCATGGCCGGAATCTCACTCGCGGTGACGGTCATCGCTGGACACTTCAGATCGAACTCGATGCCGCGCTCGAGGAGGAGGTCGATGGCGCGCATGACGCGCTGATACGACTTGGGGATTCCGGTGACGCGCTCGTACGACTCGGGCGTCATGCCGTACAGGCTGATCGACATGAACTTTGGCGGCCACAATGCGAGGAAATCCGCCCAACGCTCACCGATCAGATACGCATTCGTATTGATGTAGACGTTGAAGCCGCGCCGCTTTGCCGCGAGGTAGATCTCCTTGAACTGCTTGTGCGTGAAGACCTCGCCGCCAGTGAGCAACAGCATGAGTGTACCAGCAGCCTTCAACTTGTCGAACAGAATCTCGGCCTGCTCCAGCGACATCACATCCTCGCGCTCCGCACAGGGGGCGATGTAGCAATGGACGCAGTTGAAGTTGCAGGTCGCGATGATCTCGACGTCCGCCTGCAGTGGAATTCGCTGCTGCCTCGCGTTGACGACGAGTCGCTTTTTGAGGATGGCGCCGGAGACTTTCGGTATGGTTGCCGTCATGATTCCAGTTGGCGCGATTCGACAGCCTGCAGCGACTCGAGTTGCTCGAGGAAATCCATCACATCCACAGCGGCCTGATCACGAGTGACCTCGTACTCGCCAATCAAGCGGGCGCACAAATCATCCAGCGTCGACCACTCCGCCAAGGACTCCCAAAGCAAGGCTCCCGTCGGTGTGAGCGCGTAAAACGGCTCTTCGCCACGCGCGTGCAATGAAACGAGGAGGTGCTCGCCCACCGTTAGGCGATAGACATAGCCATCTGTACGCCGATACTGAGCGTTGACGCCCTTTTGCGACATTCTCGGTCGTAGCAGAAGCAAGAAAGACGCCAAGCTGGGCGCTCAGCCTGTGATCGGAACGGCAGCCCCGGAAGCGAGGCGAAAGGCTTCGGCTGTCGGTTGGAAATGGAGCACGGAAACACTGACACGCCCGACTAACTCCTCGAGAGTAGCGAGGGATCGCTCCAGTTCGGCACGACTGAGCCGAGGCTGCACGAGGCGCACGAAGAGCTCCTTGATGGCCCGCCCGGGCGGCAAGGTCTCGATTCGGTTCTGGGCCGATTGCTGGAGCAGGTAGATCGAGCGAACGGGCGCGCCCTCAGGGGTCTTCCGTACGAGGCTCCCATACCACGGCGACCCCCAAGCGAAAACGCGATCGCCCTCGAGGTTGAGGATCGTCCGGTCGTCGGTGGGAATGCGCGCCCCCAGCGACTCCGCGATGCGGGCCATGGTCGATTTTCCGGCTCGACTATGACCGACGAAGACCAATGCCTCATTGTCGACGATGGCTGTCGCGGCATGGACGACAAGAGTCCCCATGCGACCCAGGGCGCGGACAACGACAAATTGCAGCATTGGGGAGTCGTCCGCCCGAAAGGGACCATAGCGGGGAATGGGAGCCTGCTCGATCTCTCCGCGGCGGAACGACGGGTCGATGCGCAACCTCCACGACGGCACCTCTCGTGATCCGCGCCAGAAAATCATCTCCTCACTGCCGTCGCTCGCTCGCCAAATATCCCAGACCTTCTCGATCGAGAAGTCCGACGGATCCGTTCGTGGAGATATCGGACCGACACTGCACGACAGCTCAAGCGTCGGCTCCAAGCCCTCCACGATGAAGGGCCAATGCGACTCCGATACCGAAAACCGAAGGGAGTCGGATCGTGGACGGAAGGCAACGACGAGGTGCCCGAACTTCATTGAGACCTGGTCGAACTCGCGAACTCGGCCCGAAATACCCACTCCCCTGGGGAGAATGGTCACGGACGGCACCCAAGTGCACGGCGACGAAAGCTGGATCGGACGAAAAACATCACCGCAACGAGCGAGCGACAGATCCAACCTGCCGTCTCCACCGATAAAGCTCCCCGAGCGCGAGAGCGACAAAGCCGTGCCGCAACGTTCGCGTGAGCCCCACGACCCGACCTCTTCTGATCACGGCCGTCGCAACCCCGAGAATGCTCGAGCGTGGGCTCGGCGCGTCGGCTCGTGGCGAGGCATCTCCACAAGTCGTGATTGTATCGACCGTGCATTCGACGACTCGGTGGACCAGAATGCACCGGTGTGCTCGAACGGCAACGATGTCACCTTTGCGCAGCCGGCTCGAGAGAGGCTCCAACAGGACGCGTTCGCCTGGCCGGATTGTCGGCAGCATACTCGGCCCGCGGCCGCGAACCCACATTCGGCCACCGGCACGCAAGACCTCCGATACGAGCTCGCGATGGCTCTCCCTCGTCAGGCTACGCACATGACTTGTTGAAGTCCAGGAACGCCGATGGCGCCCATCTTCGGCGACGAGGGGTTTCTCTCTGCCGCTCGCGAGCTGCGTCAAGGAGATCTTCGTCATGCTCGTTCTTCGCGGGGCGCGTTATCGTGGCGCCGGTCCGAAAGTCCCACTCGCATTGTCAGCATTTGCCATCGCGCACTGGCGATGCCGCGCAACGCAGGCAAGATCGCCGAACGTGTCCGAGGCGCACGCCAGTTCACGCCATAGGCGCTCACTGTCACTGCGACTCCGATCACGTGCGCGCGATTCACGCGTGTCGTTATGCGAGGATTCTCGTCGGTGGAAAGAACCCAATCGCTGCCGTCGTGCCTCACGACGCGTCCTAGAAACTCGTTGCCGTATTCACTACGCGCCAATACCACATGTCCCTTTCGTATGGATGCGGATCCGATCGGGCCGACGCTCACGGTGGAAAATGGCGGTATGGTCGGGGACATACTACTATCGGGTGCCTGGAATGTCCTCATCGCCTGGCCGCTTGCTTCGGCTGTCCCGGGTCTCACGATCGAGTGCGAGGGGAGTGCGTCGCGATCATCGCGATAGCGTCGTTCGGCGAGGGTGGCTGCCGCGAGCCGGCGATATAACCAGCCCGAGGCCCGGCGCGCGAAGTACGCGATGGCGACCGAGCCGCGCGCGCGCTGAGCTCGCGGCCATAGTCGACCTTCCACAATTCGCAAACCGTCAAACGCGGTCGCGGCGAGACGCATGAGCCGGAAGCCCCGCTGCAACTCGGAAACAGGCCGCACGGCCTCGATGAACGGGAGAAGCGAGCCCTCGTCGCCCTGCGAGATCGCTCTGGCGAGGCGTGCCAGGCTGTGCGCGCGCGCATAGTGGCGCCGCAAACCGTTGCGTTCCGCAATCGAGGCCGCGGCGGCGCGGTCAGCGTCGTCGAGTCGCCGATGGAGCCGCTCGAAGTCGACTATCCAGAGCAGCGGAATCGCATGATGCTTTGCTTGGTGAGCAGCCAGGTACGCGGGCAACAATCGCCGCGAGAGCGCGGGGACGTGACCACCGCCTAACGGGACGAGCTCGGTCTCGACCGGCAGGTCGACATAATCGAGGAGAGGATCGTCGATCAATGACGAATGAAGTTCCAATCGACATGTGAACACGTCAACGCGACGCTCGTACGTCTGCTCGTTAGGTGCTACGCCACTGAGGCAACGCCAGCCCGCGCCCAACAGGCGTACGTGGGCTTTGCCGCGCAGCGCCGTGGGAACAAATAGATCCAGATCTGCTAATGGCCGAACTGACGCATCTTCATAAACGAGAGACGCTAGCGCCGGCCCCTTGAGGGTCGTCGCGCTGACCCCGACGGCGCACAGTGACGCTTGGGTCTCTAGCAGGATTTGCGCGTAGGCACCGGCCTTGACCGCGATTTTGAGCGCAGCCTTTCGCCACGCAGCCGCTACGGCCTCGGGGGCTTCTGCCCGGATGATGGAGGCGCGCTCGTGCCAGATCAAAGCGACTACCCGTTCGCGCGCGGCAATCACGAGCGCTTGTCGCCACTCCGTCGCCGACAGTGACCGGACATCGCCGCCCAACGCAAGCTGCAGAACGGCGCACGTCGCTGCGGCTGGCCACTCGTCTGAGGATCCGAGCGGGTATTGGCGGTTGCTGGCCAATTTCGCGGGGCTAAGGCCGGTCATCTCACGAACAAATGCAGTTGAGCGAGAGATCAGTCTATCGCTCAGACGAGACCGGTCGCCAAAATGCAGAAAATATGCCAAGTGACCGGCATCTTCGTGCTTCTGTCAATCGACGACCGCTGAGCTCACGGGCACTCATCGACGGCCGATAGCGCGCCGTCAGCGATTCTCGATCCAAGTCGACTGTTGAGAGGTCTTCGCGAGCGACACGACGCGCGCCCGTGTCTTGATCGTTCGGGCCATCGCGTTCCGGCTGTCCACGATCAGGCTCGCGTGATCCATGAGCATTTGATAATCGATCGCTCGATGATTCGTGACGATCACCACCGCATCAGCGCGTTCGAGCTCCGCCGCGGTGAGCTCCACACCGGAGCGCGCGTGCCCGTCATCGCGATAGCTCGCGATGAATGGATCATGGAAGACGACCTCCGCGCCATCGGCCTCGAGCAGTCGCATGACGTCGAGGGCGGGACTCTCGCGGATATCATCGATGTCCGGCTTGTACGCGACACCGACGACGAGGACGCGGCTGCCGTTCACCGGCTTCCGCTCTTCGTTGAGTGCCTGCGCGACTTTCGCGACGACGTAGGCAGGCATCTGGCTGTTGATCTCACTGGCAAGATCGATGAAGCGCGTTTTGTAGTTGAGCGTCCGCATCTTCCACGCGAGGTAGTGCGGATCGAGCGGAATGCAGTGGCCGCCGATCCCGGGGCCTGGCGTGAACTTCATGAAGCCGAAGGGCTTCGTCGCCGCCGCGTCGATCACCTCCCAGACGTCGACGCCCAGCTTGTCGCAGACGATCGCCATTTCGTTCACCAGCCCGATGTTCACCGATCGGAAGGTGTTCTCGAGCAGCTTCACGAGCTCCGCGGCTTCGGTCGTCGTCACGGGCACGACGGTATCGATCACCGCCGCGTACAGCGCCGTCGCCAGCTCCGTGCAGGCCGGCGTGATGCCACCGACCACCTTCGGGGTGTTCTTGGTGTGATACTTCGGGTTGCCGGGGTCGACACGCTCGGGGCTGAAGGCAAGGAAGACATCCTCGCCCACCGTGAGTCCCAGCTTCGACAGGGCCGGCAGCAAAACCTCGCGTGTCGTGCCCGGATACGTCGTGCTCTCGAGGACGACAAGCAGGCCCTTGTGCGCCGTGCGACACACCGCGTCGGCCGCGGCGATGACATAGCTCATGTCCGGGTCGCGCGTCTTCACCAGCGGCGTGGGAACCGCGATCGAGACCGCATCTGCCTCCTTGAGCCGCGACTCATCGGTCGTCGCCTCGAAGAGACCCTGCTTGACGAACTTGGCGATGTCGGCGCTCGACACGTCCTGAATGTGCGAGCGACCCTCCATCAGACTGCGGCAGACACGCTCGCTGACGTCGTAGCCGATGACCTTAAAGCCGCCCTTGGCGAATTCCACCGCGAGAGGGAGACCGACGTAGCCAAGTCCGATGATCGCAACGGTCGCTTTGCGATCCTCAATTCGCTTCAGTAAAACGTCCTTCATCGGTCGATCACTCGTAAAATGAGCGCACGGCTTCGACGACTTCGTCGAGCTGGCCGCGGGTGAGCTCGGGATAGATGGGAAGCGACAGCACTTCGTTCGATGCGCGCTCCGACTCGGGACAGCTGCCCTCCCGATATCCGAGGTAGGCGAAGCAGGGCTGCAGATGAAGCGGCAGGGGGTAGTAGATCGCCGTGCCGATTCCCTTGGCCTTGAGATGCGCCTGCAACTCATCGCGCCGCTGAGCGCGAATGGTGTACTGGTTGAAGATGGACTCGTTCATGGGGTCAATCGTGGGCGTACAGATACCCTCGATGCCCGCCAACGCCTCGGTGTAGTATTTCGCGTTCTCCCGCCGCTTCGCGCTCCATTCTGCGAGGTGCGGAAGCTTTGCACTCAATACTGCAGCCTGAAGGGCGTCAAGACGGCTGTTATACCCTACCTCGTCATGGAAGTACTGCTTCGCTCCACCATGAACGCGGAGGCGTCGTAAACGCGTGGCCAGTGCCAGGTCCTGGGTGACGATCATCCCGCCGTCTCCATAGCCACCCAGGTTCTTGGAGGGGAAGAAGCTGAGGGTGCCCATCGTCGGCACCTCGCCCGCCATTCGCCACTCGCCATCGATCGCCCGCCGAGCGCCGATGGACTGCGCCGCGTCCTCGATCACCGGGAGCCCCTTCGCCACGACTGCGACCTCTTCGATCGCCGCCATCTGGCCGAAAAGATCGACCGGGATGACTGCCTTGGTTTTTGGCGTGATGGCGGCGGCCACCGCCTCGGGCGCGATGTTGTAGGACTGCGGCTCGATGTCGACGAAGACTGGCGTGGCGCCGACATTGTGAATCGTCCCCGCCGTTGCGAAGAATGTGAACGGCGTGGTGATGACCTCATCGCCCCGGCCGATATCGAGGGCGCGGAGGGCCAGGAGCAACGCATCCGTACCACTGGCACAGCCTATCGCGAACTTCGTCCGCGACATCTCCGCGACTTGATGCTCCAGCGCCTCCACAGCGGGACCGAGGATGAAGAGCTGGGAGTCGATGACGCCCATGACGGCGGAAACGACTTCATCACGGATCGCGGCGTGTTGCGCTCGCAGATCCAACAGTGGGACGGCCATTCGTGTGAAATCTGAAGTGGGTTTTCGGGCAGGGAGAGCAAGTTCGCTGTCTCGCTGGGGAAGGTCAATGAACGCCGGTTCCCCTGACAGCTTCATCACAGACTCGTGCGAAGCGGTATCGGCACCTCGCGGCCGATCTTCGCAGATTCGTAGATGCCGAGGATCAGCTCGAGCGACTTTCGGCCGGCGCGCCCATCGGTTTGAGGCTGCGCTTCACCGCGGAGTACCGCGAGCACATTCCGATAGTAGCCCTCGTGGCCGAAGCCATAGATGTTCGGCGGGTTTGTGTTCGCGCTGTCCACGAGTTTGTCATCGTCGTCGTAGTCGGCGAAAAGCCAGTGCTCGACGCGATTCACGGCGGTGCCGCCGATCTTCACCGAACCCTTCTCGCCGAGGATCGTGATCGATCCTTCGAGATTGCGAGGGTAGGTGAGCACGTTGACCTCGATCACGCCGAGCGCGCCCGAGCGGAACTTGAGAAGCGCGACGCCCGAGTCCTCGGCCTCGATGCGGCGCGCCTGGGTAGCGGTCTTGGCCATGACGCTCTCGACGGGCCCGACCAGCCACTGAATCAGATCGACATAGTGCGATGCCTGGTTCATGATCGCGCCACCGTCGAACTCCCACGTGCCGCGCCAGGGAGCGGCGTCGTAGTAGTCCTGCGGCCGCTGCCATCGCACGGTCGTATTGGCGAGAAAGATCCGGCCGAAGCGACCCTTGTCCACGGCGCGCCGGAGGAGCTGAATGGGCGGGTTCAGCCGGTTCTGCTTGACGACGAAGAGAAATACGCCCGCGTCGTCGCACGCTTTCACGAGATCGTCGGCCTGGCCGAGGGTGATGGCCATCGGCTTCTCGGTAATGACGTGCTTTCCTGCACGTGCCGCGAGTGCGCCCTGCGCCGCGTGCAGCCCCGAGGGCGTGCAGATCGACACGATGTCGCACTCGGCGCGCTGGAGCATCTCCTCGAATGAGGTGAACGCCGGCACCGCCTCCTGCGCACCAGCCGCTTCGGCGCGCTCCGGAACGATGTCGCAGACGGCGGAGATGGTTAAGCTGTCGATCTTCTTCAGCGCGTCGAAGTGGTTCTTGCTGATGCGTCCACATCCGACGACCGCGACCTTGAATTCCCCGCCCGCTCTGGTGCGCGGCGTCGTCATCGGTCGCTCGGCCGACGCCGGATTCCGGAGCCGGCACGCTCGTACTCGGTTCCGCAGGAGTGGCAGCGGCCCTCGCCGTCATCCGGCAGCCGCTCGCCGCACTGGCACATCCAACCGATGCGACGCGCCGGGACGCCGACCATGAGTGCGTAGTCGGGCACGTCGCTCGTCACCACCGCTCCCGCGCCGATGAACGAATACTCACCGAGGGTGACGCCGGCAACGATCGTGGCGTTCGCGCCGATGCTGCTCCCGCGACGAACACGCGTCGGCCGATACTCGTGCTTGCGCGAGACGTGACTGCGTGGGTTGAGCACGTTCGTAAAGACCATCGACGGACCGCAGAACACGTCGTCCTCGAGCTCGACGCCCTCGTAGATGGAGACGTTGTTCTGGATCTTGCAATTGTCCCCGATGCGCGTGCCGTTCATGACGACGACGTTCTGGCCCAGGCTGCAGCGCGCGCCGATCACCGCGCCAGGCATGACGTGACAGAAATGCCAGATCTTCGTTCCCGCGCCGACGATTGCGCCGTCATCGACGTAGGCGGATTCGTGAATGAACGGCGTCGAGGAGCTCAATTCACACCGTTGCGTTCGCGACGATCTGGCTCTGCCACTCCTGGAGCGAGCGCACGCTCGGCGCGCGCGACTTGAGCGCGAGGATCGCGTCCGACGCCGCGCTTGCCGCGGACATCGTCGTCGTGTACGACACCCGGTGCACGATCGCGCCCTGGCG
>Ga0136846_1209225_pt1 | contig 10987 bp, 19 predicted proteins | sample HopSoiMetagenom2_FD_96841 | JGI IMG/M metagenome (GOLD analysis project Ga0136846, IMG submission 96841) | Grasslands soil microbial communities from Hopland, California, USA - 2 Assembly 2016 (version 4) | ecosystem: Environmental > Terrestrial > Soil > Grasslands | place: USA: Hopland... | reverse complement strand
GCGGGCGACGTCGGCGGCCGCGGCGGCGCCGCCGGCAGCGCGGCCGCGGGCACGGGCGGCGCGAGCTGCACGCCCGCGGTCGTTGCTGGCCACGTCTGCGACTGCGGCGGAAGCTGCGCGCCGTGCCCGACCTACGCGAGCTTCGGCACGTGCGCGACGAGCGTCATGTGCGGCGCGAGCTGGCGGGCGATCTGCGCGCGCGACAACGGCTCGCCGGGAAGCCCGATGTGCGGCGCCGCGTACGTCGGTTGCGTCTCGACGCCCGTCGACGGCGGCCGCGACGAGTTCTACTGTTTCGACGCCGCGACGGTCTGCGACTGAGTATTACTCGACGGGCGTGTGGCCCGGTTGCGACGGGGCCGGCTTCGTCGCGAGAATCACGACGAGCTGCGCGCACGCGAGCCGTTCGCAGCGCGATCGAAACTGGCCGTCGGCGACGTCGACGGGACCCATGGAGAGAAGCTCTTTGTCCCACTCCGCGGTACCGTACGGCTCGCCGTCGACGGTGATGCTGACGCGCTCGCCGTCCAGGGTTGCTTTCCACTGTTCCGAGGTCACGACGGTTGCTGTTCTCATGGGTCCCTTTCTACGCGAGCGCTTCGACGAGAACGACGTACTGAGCTTGCCCTTCCGGCGTGATCGGCTGTGTGATCTGGACGTCGAAGCCGTCGTTGCTCGCGAAGAGGATCGGGTGCGTGGCGTCGACGACGTTGGTTCCCGCGGCCGCGCCGCCGGGGAGAGTGCAAGTCATCGCGGTAGCGGTCGGCGCGCCCGTGCCGCCGGCCGCCTTGAACAGAGTTGCCGTCGGCGCCGTCGCGGGCGTGCCTAGGGGCGTGCAGAGACGGAGACGCACGATCGTGCGTCCGGAGATCGGCCAGCGCTGCGCTTGCGCGGCCAGGCCGCCGGCCGTCGCGCCGCTCTGATCGCAAAACCCCGTCGTCGCGCCGCCGGCCTGGCCGGACAGGAAAGAGAACATCGCCATGACGACGGGTTGCTGGCCCGGGCCTTGGGTGCTCTGCATTTGAGCAAAGGGGATGCTGCCGACGGGAGACGAAATCCCGACGCCGCCAGTCACCGTGTAGCCCGCGGGCGCGATCGAGGTGAGCACGCAACCGCCGGCCGTCGCGAAGATCGGGACGGAGGTCGCGTTGTTGCCCGCGCCCCACATCGCGCCGCAGTCGAAGTGCGATCCGATCGACAGCGCGACGCCGCTCTGAGCCGCCGCCAGATCGAACATGGCCGTATTCGCGGCGCCGCCGCCCGAGACGTGGACGTAGGTTCGCTCCGCGATGTTGAGCGTCGACGCCTGCATGAAATGGCTCTGTAGCGTGTTCTCGGCGACGCGGCCGCCGAAGAGCTGCAGGGCCACGCCTGCGGACTGATTCACCTGCGCACAGAGAACCAGAGCAACGATCCCGTTGAGCTGCCAGGCGCGATCGACGAAGGCGCATGCGGTGTAGTTCTGCGAGCTGGCCGTGATCCCGTTCGTCGTGCCGCCCACGCCGTGAAACTGGATTCGCGTCGCCGCGAAGCTTGAGTACACCGCGTCCATCCGCAGCGACGTGACCGCGGCCGGATCGATCGTGCAATCGTTGAGTAACACCTGATTCGGGCCGACGACGTGAATGCCGGGGACCTTCGTGAGCGTGACTACCTCGACGGTCTGGCCGGCAGTGAAGCCGGCCCCGATCACTCCGGCCACGGCCTGCTCTGACATGCGGCCCGCGTTGGCGCCCAGATCTTTCACGCACCATGCGGTCGTGGTCGTCGTGCCCTGAAGGCGAACCAGGCGGCCGACGTGCGCCGCCCAAGAGAAGCCCGCCGTGATCTGCGCGGGCGTGTTGGTCGCGCGGTTGACGGCCGTCGCGGCCGTAATCAGTCCCGTCGCGACGACGGTCTGCGCGCCTTGAATCGTGAGGTTGATGGAGCCTCCGCGCAGACCGATTCCCCAATCCGCTTGGATGTAGTCGTTGTCTCCGAGGTCGGCGACCAGAGTGATCGTCACGCTGCCAGTTTCGGTGCCGGGTAGATTCCGCATGAAGGTGCGGCGCCGCCATTCCTGCGGCGAGATCGGCGTCCCTGCGGTCTGCCCGTCGTTCTCGTCGTTCGCCGCGGCCGCCGACGTGACGAACCATGAGAGCACCGACCACCAGGCCGGCGACAGCCCTTCGCGAATCCAGAGGAAGCCCGCCTTGCCCGACGCGGCGACGCGCACCGCAGTAGCCGCCGCTTGCGTCGACGGTTCCAGCTTGAACCAACTCTTCAGGGTCGTCACGTAGCAGAAGGTGCCGCCGTTCATCGTGGTAGCCGTCAGCGCGGCCAGCGCGGCGAGCGTCGCCGCGACTAGCGTCGGGTGTTGATGGTCGCTGCGCGCGGCCGTGCCCGCCGCGCCGCCCGTCGACGCGCCGACGGGCTGATTCGCAGAGCCGAAGCCGGGGAAGCCGCCGCCCGTCTGGACGCCGGGCCAGGGACCGAAGCTCACGGCAGGCCCGGCACGAAGGGTTGAATCGATTGCACCATCGTCACGAAGCCGGTCGCGTCGACGGCCGTGTGCTGCAACGTCAGCTCGCCGTAGTAGGGCAGCGCCGGGTTGCTTTCATAGATCGCGCTGATCCCGCCGGGCAGAAGGATCCCTGTCGCGACGACGTTTCCGAAAGTGATCGACAGGTCGGTCGTGGCGCGGTTCTGGACGATGAAGAGCCGCCGCGCCTTGCTGGCCGCGAGCGTGCGGGCGACTCCATCAGCGTCGAATTGGAACCTGACGACGTTGGTGAATCCGACGGGCGCGGCCGCGATCGGTCCAAGGATGTCCGCGCAGTCCATCGAGTGGACGGGGGTCGCAACGATCTCCACCCAGATCGGGTCCGGCGGTTCGGCGACCGACGCGACGACGAAAAGCGACTTCGCGATCACCGTGCAGAAGGTCTGCGCCTGGCCGGCCGCGAGCGAGAGGTTTTCGGTCGCGGGCATGCTTTGCTCGTCGATGCCCTTCGTGATCGTGATGTTGACGGAGCCGGCGTACGCAGCGGGAACCGCTTGCGTGAAGTTGAAGCCGTCGACGGAGAACCGCATCGCGATCGCCCAGATCAGCGGCTTTTCGTAGACGCGCGTCGCAATGAAGGTCTTTTGGTGCGGCAGGGGCGGGCGGCCGAGTTGCAGCAGTTGGCCCCAACGATCGGCAATGTCGCCGGGCGGCTTCGCGTCGCCGATCTTTCCCAGCATGCGGTAAACCAACTCGTCGGATGGGTCGCTCATCGCTCGCCTTCGTGCAGCTCGTGAAGCGCGTAGAGCAACAGGCCGATGGTCAGCAGCCCGCCCCACTGTGTGGTCGCTACGCGCGCGGCCGCCTTGGCGACGAGACCGGGGATGTCGGCCGCGGTGATGCCTCGCATGTTGTCCTGCATGCGGGCGATCTCGCGGTAGAGCGACGTCCCGACGTTCTGGAGCCGCTTGCCGTTCGGGCCGTCCTTCGGTTGCTTCGTGTCGCCGTGGCCCACCTCGATCGCCTTCTGCATCAGCAGGCGGCCGCCTTCCATCGCCTTGATCGCGGTCTCCAGCTCGGCGTGCTTCGGCCAGGGCGGCGGCGGCAGGGTGCCCGAGAACCGCGACACGATCTCGTCGGTCGCGTCCTTCGCGTCCTTGAGAGCGGTTTCGATCAGTGGGAGCGCTTCGCGCGCGGAGAGCTGCGCCGGGATCGACGCGAGCCATTCGGCGCCGCGGTCCTTCCGGATCGGTACGACGGCCGCGGGGCTCATGATGTGTGCATCACCGCGGAGAGAGGCGGTTCCGGCGTGCCCCACGCGACGACGTTCGCCGCGCGCAGACGGTGCATCTTGTTTGCGTCCGTTTTCCACCGGTCCGCGAGCTCCAGCGCCATCAAGCCGGCCGGGCCGTGCATGCCGCCGTCGCGGACGTCGACGGGCCGCTGGTGATAGAGTTTCGAGTACCAGATCGCAGAGATGTAGTCGTTGGGCGGGTTTTTGACGTACCGCTTCGCTCGCGCCCAGAGCCAGGTGGTGAACTTGTACGCGAGCCGCGCCTGTTCCTCGAGGGGGGTTGCCGGCGAGATCAGCTTGTCCCAGTCGGCGTCCGTGTAGACGCCGTCCTTCTTCATCCGCGCGAACGTCTGCGCGCCGATCTGCATCGGGCCGCGCTCGCCGAGAGGTGACGGCTTTGTCGCGTTGCCGCTCGATTCGATCCCGACCCAGCGCGCGAGCGCATCCGCCAGCAGCGGCGGCGCGTCTTGTGACTTGAAGAGCGTTGCCCACGGCTTCGCGGATTGTTGATCCGCGCGCGCGACGAGCGCCTGGCCGTCATCAGCGGCCGTCCGCTTCGTCTCGGCCGCGCGCGCGCCGCCGCCTTTCCCTTTGAACAGGGAGAAGAGCAGAAGCGCGCCGCCTATGATCTCGTCGTTGGTCACGGTCAGAAGAGTTTCGAGAGGCCGGGGATCTTCTTCGCGATCGCGAGCGGCGCCGTCGCGGCCGCCTTGAGAGCTTCTTTTGCGATGGGGTTCGTCAACACGGCCGCGGCCGCCTGGCCGTAGGGACCTAGCGCGTTCAAAAGCTGCGGGTTGCTCGTGATCGCCTTCGCCGCTTCGTTGGCCAGGTTGACGGCTTTGGTGGCCGCGCCTTGCTTCGTCGGGGATGCGCTCGTGCGCGCGATCAGCGCCTGGCCGCTCGCGAGAGGGAACCTGACGACGCCCGACCATCCGCGCGCGTGCTTGTAGAAATCGAAGGTGACTTCGCCCGTGCCGCCGCCGCTGTCTTCTCCGACCATGATGCTGGGACCGTCGGTGTTGTCCATGACGTAGAGGTGCCTCCGGTTCGCGGGGATCGGCATGCCGAGAGCGGCGCTGGGATCTTCGATCGTTCCGTCGCCGCGCCGGACGACGGCGTGATAGCGCTTCGGCCCCGTCCGGTAGGTGCAGACGGCGGCGCCTGGATCCTCACCATTGACCCGCAGCTCGGCGGCGCGGTACGCGGCCAGGTCTTCGCAGTCGCCCCACTTCTCGGTTGCGACGTCGAGCGCGTGTCGCCACGTCTCGCGCGGTTCGGTCTTGTAGCGCGCGCCGGTTTCGTAGAGAGGCGGCACCTTGCCCGCCTCGATGATCGTCTCATCGAGGCGGGTCAGCCCTTCGAGCGCGGCGTCGTACGCCTGGCCGCTCGTCGGAATGTGGATGGTGGCCGTCCCTTCACCGGCGAGCGGGTCAAGGTCCGCCACCGACGCGCGCGCGGCCGGCATCGGGACCCGGCTTACTGCCCGCGGATCCAGTTGCCGAAGAAGCCCGCGGACGCCTGGACGGTGTCCGGCGCCGTGAGCGCCGCCGTCGGGAAGATCGAGAGCGTCAGCGTGACCTTGTTCGCGCGAAATGCGATCTGGAGGTCGACGTCAGCGCTCGTCGAGTCCGGCCGGAACATGGCCGCCGGCGTGGGATTGTCGATGACGGGCGACTGCGGCTGGCTGCCGATGAAGAGGTTCTTCACGTTGATCAGCCGGCCCGCGGCCGTCGCGCCGGTCAGGCCGACGTCGATCGTCATGCGCTTCCCCTCGAACGACTCCTGCGGCTCCGACTGCATCGTCTTGTCCGTCATGTCCGCGGCCGTCCACTGCGCCGGCCCGCCGATGGCCGGGCCGTTGAGCGCGGCCAGGCCCATGAACGACTTGAGCGTGGCCGCCTGGACGTTCGCCGACGGCAACTGAGGCGGCGGCGGCCGCCGCATCGCCCCCGGTCCGAGCTTCCGCGCAAGGCCCGGGTTCGTTCGCGCCAGCGCTTGGAACATCGCGCCCATGATGTCTTCGGCTCCCATGACGTCGGTGTCCATTCGTTCTTCCTTTCGGTCGGGTGGTCGGGTGGGTCGGGTGGTCGGGTTGCTCGGGTCGTCGTCGCTTAGACGGTCTCGTCGTCGCCCGCGACGTCTTCGCCCCATCCGCTCGCGCCGCCGCCGCCGGCCTGTTTCCGGCCGTAGTCGTACGCGGCCGCCGCCAGCGCCGCGAGACCCGCGGCGCGAATCTGCGGGTGTCGCACGAAGCGCGTGGCCAGGTAGCCGGCCAGGCCGATGGTCACCATCTTCGATCCACCGATGGAAGGGAGCTTGTCGAGAAAGCCCTTTCCGTCGAGATAGCCGACCGCGAGGCCGCCGAAGCCGACCGCGAAGGTGGGGAGGGCGCGACGGCCGCCGCGCGCGAGGGCGCGGCCGCCGCGTCGGGCGACGTGAACCACGCGCGCGCCAGCGCGACGGGCGCGGCTGGGCATGCGCACGATGATGGGACGGGGTGCGAACCGGGTCAGCGCTCGTGATTTGGCCATGTCGACGACGGTGCCGAAACGGCCGCGCCAGCCAAGAGGGAAAAAGCTGGCCTGTGGAAAACTCAGACGCGGCGCGGCCGTCAAGCTGTTGACGGTCGGTCCGTTGTCCACCGATAGGTGCGGGTCGCACGCTCACCAACTGCGGGACCTTTCCATCTGGTACCGGATCGATCCGGTAGTAGGCGCGCGCTGGTGTTGAAAACGACCGCCGCGAGGTGTGGTGGCGCCTGCGGCGCCATCATTCAACTGGCGTCAGCGCAGCGCGAACGGCGCTACGTGCAGCAGCGGCCGCAGAGGGGCCAGCGTCCCGGGGCTGGGGAAAGGGGAGAGCGAAAATCGGGCCAACTCGAAAGCAGCTTTCAGGGAGGCGGCCGCTCGCGCGGATCGGTCAGCGTGCAAGCGTCGGCGAGCTGGGACACCAACGCGCCGACGGGAAGCTTGCGGCCGGCCGCTTCGGCCTGGACCGCGCGCGAGCGATGCTGGCGCGCTTCGCAGAGCGCGACCCAGAGACCGACGAAGCGAAACACTTCGTCGGTCCACACGCGGATCGCGGCGCGGCCGCGGCGCGAGCCGTCGGGCCGCTTGTCGATCGGCTGCGCGGCGCAACGGACGAAACCGCGCCGCGCCTTGCGCCGGCCCGGCTTGACCGCTTGCCAGTGCAGCCAGCCCCAATCCTCGAAGGTCCCGATCAGCCGCTCGATCCGCGACTCCGAGATCCCCGACAGGGGCGCCAGGTCATGGTCGATGGCCAGGCCGACGAAGCGGCGCGGGTCGTTGCGATCGGGCTTGCCGACGCGGCCGCTCGCGACGTCGGTCCGCGCCGCCATCGTGGGACCTACGGCGCGCGCCGCTTCGATCAGCTCGGAGCGCCGCGCGCGACCGAGGAGAAGCGGAAGGTTCACGCGCGCGAAGCGCTCACAGAAGATCCGGACGAAGAGCGGCAGGCCCGGTTTCCACTGCGCGCGGACAAAGCGCGCGGAGTCGTGCCCGCAGCGGTTGCCGCCGTCGCGCCGCCCGTAGCGGTTGCGTCTATCGCGGATCCGCTTCAGGCGTTCCCCACAACGGGCGCCCACGCGACGGGGGGCTTGTCGATCGCGAGACGCTTGTGCAGCTCGGCGCAGAGCGCCGCGGCCGTTTCGATCGCGTCGTACGCTTCGGGCGCCATCGACCGGAGCGCGTCGATCATGCCGTCCATCGTCGTCGTGATCAGCGGCGCGAGCTGTTCCAGCGTCGCCTTCATGATCAGGCGCCGAAACTCGCCCAGCTCTTTAGCCGCGTCGTTGTCCATGACTCTCCGGCAACTCGGGCGCCGACAGCTTAAGAAAGAGCTTCGTCCGCTCGCGGAGATCTGACCGCCTCTCCTTTTCCTCGGGCGCGAGCGACAACCACTCCGCCAGCAACTTGATCGCCTCCACCTGTTCACGCTCGCTCACGTTCCCCTCCGACACTCCGGGCAGAGGTCGCGCAGCTTGGCCGCGCCGTCGACGACTCCCGGGATCGTCGGCTGTTGTTTCGGTTCGGACTGGACGAGCCAGCCATACATGACGGCGCGCCAGCGGAGATCGATCGCGTCGGCGGATGTCGTCTTGGGCGAGAAACGACGGCTGCAAAAGTCGCCGTCGCACGCGAGCCGCAGGCCGCCGTTGTGCTTGTTCTCCACGCTCAAAGGAGGATCTCCCGGCGCTCGATCCGCATCGGTTCGACCTTCGCGCTTGGGATGAACTTCGCGGCGAGCGCCGCGTGCGCGTCGCACATCAGGACCGCGTCCTTCTGGCCGTCGGTCACGACATGCGTCGCGTTCTGGCCGCACGGCGCGCCGGCTGGGAAGCCGGCCCAAACGCGGCGGCAGGTTCGACAGATCGCGCCGACCTTGCCGGCTTTCGCGTCCACTTCGCCGACCACACAGTTAGGGCAGGCGGGCCACGGCACCGCGCACTTGAGCAGGCTCACGGCTCGCTCCGCGGGTCGTCGAAGGACAGGCGGCCGAAGCGCTTCAGCAGCTCGGCCAGGCCGCGCTTGTAGGCGATCCGGACGTTCGACAGCTCGGAGGCGTACGGAGCGTCTCCGATGCTGCGGGCGACGTGGGAAGCGACGGCCGCCCGGAGGCCGCGCCGCAGGACCCTCAGGGCCGCGTAGCCGTACCGCCGCCGCCGGGCCGCTTTGAGGGCGAGCCGCACGCGCGCGGCTGGCCCCGGCCCGAATGACCGATAAGAAATACTCGGACGCCTGCCCACGAGGCCCACGAGAGAGGTCAAGCCGCGTGTCGTCGACGTCCAGGCATCAACGCGCGCCGCGCGCGCAGCTCTTCGACGTCGGCGCGCCGGAAGAGCCGCCGGCCCGTCGTCGTTCGCTGCGCCGGCAGCGTCGGCGGGTCGCGGTCCGCCAGCGCGCGCACCATGTCCACGGACAGCCGCAGCAGCCGCGCCGCCTCGGAAGGGGTCAACAGATCGTCGGGGTTCTCGCCCATGGAGATCGATCATCCTGGAATACCTCGCGCCTGTCAAATTGACGTAACGGGCCCCACGCTGGCGGAAGTGGCGGCCGCGTGCGAACGTCATTTCGATGGCCGCTCCCGACCCCAACAACCCGTCGCACCGGACGAAGGCTCACAAGCTGCGCGCGGCTCGGAAGCACGGACAGACGCTCGCCGAGGTCGACGCGCTCTGGTTGTCCGACTACGAAGAAAAGCAGCAGCGCCCGCCCGGTCAGAGCCACGGCCGATCGAAGTCGGCGCGCCGGGTCGTCGAGCACCGGGAGATCGAAGAGGCGGCCGAAGCGGAAGGGACCGGACCGACGGCGGCCGCGGCCGCCGTCGGCGCCGCGCTGCAATCGCGCGAGGAAGGGCGGCGGCTCGATTCGCTGACGGAGAAGAGCGTGCTGGCTCTGAAGGAAGCGTGCGGCGTCTACAAAGACATCTGCCTGTCGATGGCCGAACGCCTCCAGATCCTCGAACAGACGCACATCGAAATGCTGTTCTCGGTCCGCGCCCACTTCATGGCCGCGACGGGCGCAGAGGCCGCGCTCATGCAGCGCGACGCCGAGACCGACCCGGCGAAGGACATGCTGACCATGCTGTTGGCGAAGCACCTCGGGATCCCGATCGAAGGGCTGCGCGCGGCGGCCGCGCTGCCGCAGCCGCCGCGGCCGCGGCCGCGCCCGCGGCCGCCCGCGAACGGAGCGCCGACGAAGCCTTGAACGTCGATCCGTCGGTCCTGTCGTGGAAAGACTGGCTGATCGTCGGCTGGGGCCTGGCGACGTTGTGGCACGCGCGTTCCCGCCGGTCGCAAGGCGAACGGCTCGGGACCGTCGAAAAGGCGATCGTCTTGATCGCGAAGGCGGCAGGCGTCGAGCTGGACGAAGAGAGCAGCCCGGGGCGGCCGCGGCGGCCGCGCCGCTCGTCGGGGCACGACAACGAGCGCACGCCACCGGAGCGGCCGCCGTTCAATCGCAACGATTGAGCGAACCGCCGCTTTGGCGTAAGATAGGCGGGTGGACGACGAGACCCGCAAGCGGATCGAGAAGTACCGGATCGGCCGAGTAGCCTCAGTCGTAGACCGTCGCCTCCCGACCGGCGTAATGGCCTTCGTGCGGCAGGCAGCGACGCCGCAGTTGGTGCAAGCGATGCTGAAAAAGTACGACGACGGCGAGATCGACGCCGTGGACTTCGTCGAGCTGATTCGCCAGTGGTTGAAGGGCGCATGAGCTACGCCGATCGCACGAAGCGGCCGCCGCGCACGCTGACCGACGCGGAACAAGCGAAGCTGTTGAAGGTCAGCGGCCAGCACCGCGACACCTTCCGCGACCATGTGATCTTCTCTCTCGCGCTGGGGACGGGGCTGCGCGAGATGGAGATCGTCGGCTTGGACGTCGGCGACGTCACCGACGATCCGACCGCGGGCAAGGTCAAGCGGATGATCCAGCTCCGGATCTTCGCGAACAAGGGCGGCCGACGTCGACGGCCGCGGCGGCGCGAGACGGCCGCGCAGCGTGCGAAGCGCGAAGCGGCCGCGCGCGCGCGAGCGAGCGAGCATGCGAAGGCGCAGCGGGTCCACCTGCCCGACGGCGCGTTCTATAAGCTCGAAAAGTACGTGCGGACATCCTTCCGCGATCGAGGGTTCAGGCCCGCGCCGGACCGTCCGTTGTTCGAGGCGCGCGGCGGCCGCCGTCTGTCGGTGCGCCGGCTGCGCGAGATCTTCGACGAGTGGCAGCGGCGCGCCGGCTTCGATCACCGGTACACCTTTCACGAGCTGCGCCACACCGCGATCACCAACACGTACCGGGCGACGCGCGACATCCGCATCGCGCAGCGGGTCGCGCGGCACGCGGACATCGAATCGACGACGCGCTATGAGCACGCGAGCGATCAGGAAGTGGCCAAAGCAGTGCAGGGGTTGACGTCGTAATGGGCCGCCTGGTGCTTCCATCCGGCCGCGCCGTCGAGATCGAGAACGAAGGGCGAGAAGTCTGGTTTCTAGGCACTGACGCGACGGTCGACGTCGACGACCTGATCTGGCTCGGGGGCTATTTCCGTGAAAGCGGCGGTTCGATTCCGGCCGCGGTGTGCCCGGAGTGCCAGCAAAGCCCGTGCATCGGGCACCCTGGCCGCGGCCAACCGCCGCATTTGAACAAAACCGGCGGGTCGGACGTCGAGCGGAAATGAAAATCAACCTGGCAGCCGGC
>Ga0136846_1237289_pt1 | contig 10988 bp, 19 predicted proteins | sample HopSoiMetagenom2_FD_96841 | JGI IMG/M metagenome (GOLD analysis project Ga0136846, IMG submission 96841) | Grasslands soil microbial communities from Hopland, California, USA - 2 Assembly 2016 (version 4) | ecosystem: Environmental > Terrestrial > Soil > Grasslands | place: USA: Hopland... | reverse complement strand
GCGCCTTCGTTCGCGCTGGCCCCTTCGTCTAGCGGTCTAGGACGTCGCCCTCTCACGGCGAAAACACGGGTTCGAGTCCCGTAGGGGTCACCAGCGATTTCAATGACTTAGCCGTATACAGCGCCGAGGTTCGGGCAATCTTCGGTAATGGATCGGTTATAAGCACTGCCGAACGTCGCGGGACATTCGCGGCTTTCGACGCACCTTCGGCGATGTCTATCGGGTTAGGTCGCGCTCTACTCGATGCCGCCGATTAGCCCGTCCGGACCCTTCCACCCTTGCACGTTCCGAGGAGACCTCGGCCCCTGAGCGATGGAGTGGCGTCAATCGGTCGCGCCGTAGCCTGCTGGCCAAGCCTCGCGGCTTGCCCGGTGAGTTCGGAGTAAATAGAATGCCCGCTCCACGCTGCGCTTGGTCGCCTTATGCCCGCGATCCCGCAGCACCTTTCCTACACGCTCCGCAAGCGTGTAGGGCGAAGGGCCCGGCCCGCTCTTCCGCGGCCGCGTCTCCTCATACTCAACTGCCTCGAACAGAGCCGCTTCAGAGAAGCCATGCCGTTCCGCCAAGGCACCGAGTTCCTCGAGTTCAGCCGCCTTCTGCCGACGGAGCGGAAGGTCGATCTCCCATGTGGAGATGCGCCAGCTCGGGAACCAGTCTTCCGGCGGGTCAGGATCACCTTCCTGCCACGTGACGAACACGTCGCGCGCCATCGTCACATCGAAGTGAGGCTCGAGGCGCTCCTTCAACAGGTCGACCGCCGCCGCCGCGCCAGCCAAAAGCACATGATCGAGGGGCTGAAAACCGCGAAGCTCCCGATCCCGCAGGGTGTGCAGCGCTTGCTCGACGCCATGAAGAAACAGCAATTCGTTAGTAGGCCGCGTTTGATATCCTGGGTGCCGGGTCTCCCACCGGTCGAATTCCAGGAAGTCAGTCTTTCGGGTGGGCGCGCCGGGTGGTCCGCCGGGGACCCTGGACGGAAACCATTCGACCTTCAGATTACCTCGAATGGTGATCTCCACATCGAGGTCGATTCGCGGCTTTCCAGGCCCCCCTGAACTATCGTTGCGCGGCCTCTCCCGCAGCCTGTCGAGGTCGAATCGCCAATAGGACAGCATGTCGGCGAGTGCCTCTTCGTCGAGAGGATCGGCCAAGTCTCGCAACAGACGGGCCTGGTGTGAAGGTAATCTCTCCACCGACGAGCCGTCGCGCTCGATCGCTCGGTGGCCGAACACTAGGTACTCAGCGACGCCGCCGTGGCGAGAGAAGCCCCGGAGCGATATCGCTTTCGGCTCCTTGAAGATGGGGGCTCGGCTTCTCATGCATAGAAGCTGCTGGCAGGACAGTCCTCGGTCAAGTGTCGGCGACCCGCGGTTGGACCGCCTTTGCGATGATGGTTCGACCGATAACCGCGTCGCCTCCCACCCGCACCAGGTTTTGCTGAGAGCCGCTGGGTGATTGGTATTAGTGTTGCTGAACCATTCTGCAGGCCGTCGGCTCGGGTGAGCCCGCTCGAACCGCGATCCGACGACTCGGGGGCGATGGGAGCGCGCGAAAGGCACATGTCTTCTCTGGTGCCCCGTCAGGAGAATGACCATGCTTTCGCGGCTATCAGAGGACGCGGAGCAACTCCGTATTAGCCTCTACCAAGCGGGCGCTTCCGATCGCGAGATTGCGACGGCCCTGAACATCAGAAAAAACACGTTCCTATGCTGGCGTCGCTCTAGGGGGCTGTCCGTCAACCGCGGCAAGGACGCGTTTGGTGTTCGTAGTATGCTGCCTCCCTCTGAGACGGCAATTCGGCTCCTGCTCCATTCTCTCGGCTGGGGCGACAAGGCTATCGCCAAAGACCGTGGCGTCTCCCGGACCGCCATCAGGGACTGGCGGCGGCAGCGGTCGCTGCCGACGGGCGGCTCGGCCGATTGGCATCATCGGCCCACCCTGAACGACGTGCGGACACGGGTCCGCCGCGCTATCGGGAGGGGCCTTCCTGGCGACATAGCGGATGACGCTACGTCGACCTTGTTCCTCGCCGTGATTGACCGCGAAGTGCCACTTGCTGACGTCGAGAAGAGCGCGCGGACCTATGGCAATCGCGCCATAGAAGATATCGCCAGCCGATACGGGCCTCGGTCTCTCGACGAGGAAATCGGAGATGGGGAAGGGTTCACGTTGCTTGATACGCTGTCGGACGACGCGCAATCGTCCTGGCTTGAGGAGATGGGCGCGACGGTGTGGTAGGCGCCGCTCCAAAAAACCGTGGAGAATGACGGATATGGACGACGAGGCGAGGCTTGAACGGATTGAGCGCGCACTGTTGGAGGAGCTTCGCCGGCAGGGCGAGCGGCACGGGGTCGCTGTCGACGACAACGGGGTATGGGCGCAGGTCGACGGCAGCTTTAAGTTGCGGCCGATCGCACGCGCTATCCTCGCAGCGCTTCGCGAAGATCTCCGGCGACCGTAGCAGATAGCTCGCTTTCAGATGGAAGCTGGCCTCAAAGGGTAGAAATGCCGTTCGACAGACTTCTTAGTTGACCGGACCCGACCTCGCCAACGCTGTTGCTCCAAGCCGGCAGAGGCTGGCCTCAGAATTTTCGGGTGCTGATTCCCGCTGTAGGAGAGTCGTCTCCGAAGTGGTCAGATCGGCGGATGGCGACGTTTAGCTGTATCTGCCATGCTTCGCTGAGCGCGCAGCTGCTGCATTGTCTTGATGGCTGGCGTGCGCGATATTTGAAAGGACGCGCCGGTGCGTATTCTGAAAACGACGCTCCTAGCAATATTCGGTGTGTTGGCGTGCTCATCCGCAGATGCGACAGGATTCACGACCATCTCTCAAGGTTTTGGTGCGTTCTACGCCGAGCACGGCAGCAGCGGCTACTCCTACATCGACCAATATGCTGGGCCGCTACGTCTATATTCGGTAAAAATCGAGTGGTCGGGTTACATCACCACGGGGTATGATCATTCGTATGCTAGTTGGCCTTACGACGACACACCTTATCCGGAGCCATTCACTGCGAACCTAGCCTATGGGGCCTGGGGCGAAGATGCAAACGGCAACTTTGGTAGCGTTGGCGACGGTGCTAGCTACGCCGGGATCACGGATTGCTCGGCTCTACGGTGCTCGCTGTCGTTCTCTGCGAGCGGTGTTGATATATTTAGCGATACAACCCTGTTTGTCGGAAGTGGCCAGCTGGTCGCTGACATTTACGGCGACATCAATCCTTCCTTCAACGGGATGAACTTCGATCTTTTGGAGGTTGGAGGTACCGTGACCTACTATCTCGGGCCGGTTCCTGAGCCCGCTTCCTGGGCGCTGATGCTCGGCGGCTTCGGCATGGTCGGTGGCGCCATGCGCAGCCGCCGCAAGGCAGCCGTTACCTTCGCATAAGTCTTTTCCCAAGGAAGCAAGGAGCGCCGCCGTGTCTTAGGGCGCGGCGGCGCTTTTCATTTCAGGTCATCCGGAGCATCGTCACCCATCGAATCGGGAGAGATGCCATGAAGCTGATCGTTGCCTTCACCGCCGCCTCGTTGATCGTCTCGCCGGTGTTTGCTGGCCAACAGTGTCGCGATGCCAAAGGCCACTTCACTAAATGCCCGCCGGCCGCCGCATCCGCCGCTGTGACCAAGGACGCCAAGGGCAAGTGCCACTTCGCCTCCGGTCCCAAGAAGGGCCAGTTCACCAAGTGCCCCTGATCAGACGTGTGTAATCGAGCTAGGCTGGACGGTGAACCTGAGACGCTCCGGGAGAAGTTCGGAGCGAAGTGGATCGCCCAAATACCTAATCGTCCGACGGTCGAACTCGTCCCGCGTGCCGCTTCGCCGGTCATCCGCTCCGCCGAGACTCAGCGCATCATTGATCTGATGAACTGGGACGTGCTCGGCGGCGGCGCCAAGTGGCCGATGACGAACGTTCGCCAGCTTGGGCTTCCGCAGTGGCGCAAGCTCGCGGAGAAGCCGGAAAACCGCTGCCTCGTGCCGCTGACCGAGTTTTGCGAATGGGAGCAGCAGCCAACCGACCTGGGCGATGGCAAGAAGCCGATCCGTGCCGAACGCTGGTTCAAGGTGAAGGACCAGCCGCTATTCGCCGTTGCCGGGTTCTGGCAGCCATTGGCCGGCGACAAGCGCGGGTTCACGATGGTGACGTGCGACGCAAACGAACTGGTCGCGCCGATCCATCCCAAGGCAATGATCACGATCCTGAAGCCGGATGATTGGGATACGTGGCTGCACGGCTCGTATGATCAGGCAGTCGCGTTGCAAAAGCCGTATCCGGCTGAACTGATGACCGTCGGCGGGCCCGTTTTCCCGACGCGCCAGCCGCCGGTCCAAGCAAGCCTGTTATGACCGAGGCAGCAGACGAGGCCCGCTATACGCAGGAAGAATTGAACGCGAAGGTCAACGCTATCCTGCGCGCGTTGATGGAAACAGACGAGGGGCAGATCCAGGGCGAGGGTGCGCTAGACGCCTTGGCATTTGTGGCCGCCGTGATCTTCGACATGCACCCCAACTTGGTGGTGCCCAGCCAGCTTAGGAAAGCGGCGGAATCGCACGGGGCCGTCGTCTGGACCTACCTCAAGTGGATGCGGAAGCATTACGAGGAAAAGGGCGTAAAATTCGGCGAACTCATTGGCGGGGAAACGCACCTGACCGGCGACCTGCCACCGGGGCATACCCGCCACTAGTTGCCGAGGGGATCTAACAGCCAAGACGTTCGCGCTCCTGGTGCCGAGATTGTGCGAACAGAGTCGGCGATCGGGCTAGCGCTGCCATGCCGTAGCCTGGATTGTTATGTAGAGTGCACCTATCTTAGTTAACATAGATCATGTAGCTACGCGGAACGAACCCGCTATGCCCGTCCACGTGATGAGCCCCGCCGAATGCCTCGCCCGTGCCACCGAGCTTGAAGCCAAGATGGCGGAGACGGCCCCCGGCATCGCCCGCGAGGAATACGGCCAACTAGCCGCGCAATGGCGCATCCTTGCCGACATCGCCGCCCATGAGGCCGCGAAAGCTTCGGCGGCACCTTCGCAAATCGTCAATACATAGGTTATTAACAACCACTTTTTTGGAAACCTCATCGCGGGCAGTGGCTTTTCTCCCGCCATGCCGAGATATTTTTTCGACACCGAAGGCGGGTCCAACTTCCATGATGAAGACGGAGTGGCGCTGGCGGACGCGGACGAAGCCCGCCTGTACGCCATAAAGTTCGCCGGACAATGCATGGCCGATGACGCCGCTCTTTTGGTGCAAGGGCAGGACTTTCGCGTCGAGGTCCGCGATAGCGACGGTTTACTCCTGTTTGCGGTCACAACGTTCGTGACGGACTCTCCCGCCATCAGGCCGCATCGCGAAGTGGGGCCCCGGGCGCAGCGCCAGATTCAATCACGCCCCTGATGACATCCTGAAGCGCTCGGGTCTGGCATGAGATCGGCTCACCCATGCAGCAGGCATTCGGCGGCTTGACTCTGGCGGAACAGAAGTAGAACAGACGTTACCTCTCAGGAGGTGTTCCATGCCCGATTCGCCCGTTATCAGCGTCGTCCCATCTGTCCTTCTCGACATGCGCGCAGAACTCGATCAGGCTCTCGCGTCCGGCCGCCAGCCCATCGAATGGCTGGTGAGGCTGGAGATGCTCACGCCACTCTGTGATCGCGCGCGGGAGGAAGGCGTGCTGAGCGGTGAAATGGCGCACATCCACGGTATCAAGGTGCGCGGAAGCTGGAAGACGCTCAACCCGGGCGAACTGCCCGTGCTGGTGTGCGAGGGCGATGAATATCACCAGGTCATCCTGGACATGTACGCGGGTCGCTAGGGGCCGCCGTGGGGAAATGCCTCGCTGGCCTAATCATTCCGACGTGGACCCACGATCTGCGCTCGATGCTCAAGGCCTGCGGCGAGCCGGGGCATCAGGTCATCGTTCGTTGCCTGAAATGTTGCATCAGCCGAGCGCTTGAGCGCGACGACTTCAACCGCATCATCAAGGCGCGGGGCGAGGCATTCAGCCTGTTTAACAAGCGCACCCGCTGCCGGCTCAAGACCGGCTGCCAGGGCTGGAACGTTTTCGGATACAGCCACGGCCCCTGGGTCTATCCGCTCTATGATGAGCGGCAGGTTGCGCGATGGGACTATTACGATCGGCAATCGGAAGAGCGCACGCGGCGGCTCATGGTCGAACTGCTGAAAGGGCACAGCCAAGCGGTTGAGTCGGACAAGGCGCGGAAGCGGCACTAGGGGCCGCGACCGCCCGAGCCAGGGCGCGAGCCGATGAACGACTTATTGCACAAGGCCAAAATGGAGCGCGAACGGAAGCGCGCGATGCGGCATTAGCGTCTCGCGCAGGCACCGCTCTATCACGCAGGCGGCAAGCCGCGACGCCCAGGCGAGCGGCACACCAGAGGTCCGCGGTCACGCCTCATGGCGACCGGTACTGCACCGGCCGCGCGAGCCTACGAGGGAAACCGACATAAGCAGCTTCCCGTCCTTTCGCTGGCAAATCGCTGGCGTAACGGTAACATCGCCCCTGTTCCATGGATGATGATCTTGACATCGAAGCGACGTGCTCCCCCGATTTCGATCTCCCCAGAATGCAGAACATTGATGTCCGCGCGACGTATGGAGACAGCGAGGTCGCCCGCCTCCGTGCGGTGCGGTTGGCCCAGTCCGGCTTCACCCCCGATGATATGGACTGGGTTGTTGCCGCCTTCGACGAGCACACCGCCTTCGCCTATGGCCTTGCGGTTGAGATGCGGCGGAGCCGACGGGCGCTTGCCAAGCAATACGAAGAGACGGTGAGCTTCTCGGTAGGCTTCATCGGAGTTCTCAAGGTGCATGTCGATCCAACCTATCGGGGGCGAAGGATCGGCATGCTGCTACTGCGGTATCTTCGGGACCTTCATGCCGGGATGTGTTGGTATGCCGGCCTGCAGGCTGCACCGCTCGAGATCGAGAATGGGCAGCCTGGCTATCGCGAGGCGAGACGGCGGCTTGTCGCCTACTACTCTTCCGACGCCGAGATGGGGTTCAAGCAAGCTGCTCCGCGCAGCTCGCCGGGACTCATGACCGCACTGTGGGACCAAGAGGGCTGACCAAGCGGACTTCGAGGCTGCATCCAGAGCCCGGTGCACTGTCTTCGGGAGGCAGGGGCCGGAGGTTGGCGGCAGGAGGGAATTCGACCCCGCGCGTGAAGCCTGAGCGCCTATCGCTCTGCCTGGAACACACGCCGTGCCTGAGCATCTCGTTTACGCCGAGAGGGTCGAGCATCGCGATACCCCTGTTCGCCTGCGAGGCCATCCGAATCCTCGTCCCAGTAAGCGCTGCGGAAACCGCAGACCAAGAAAGTGGGCCGGGCGGCACCGGGGGGTAAGGTCATCGCCCGGCCCTTCGCTCACGGTCGGCGTATGACCGCGGCGAATGTGGTTCCCATCAGAGTGCGCACCCTATCCCGCGCATCGCCCGCTTGCGATTAGCTTCTTCGATCATCGCATTGAAAGCGCGCGTATTGGCAGCGCAGGTGGCCAACACGTCCTGGACGCGGTTCGGCTTTGCTTCTAGCTCGGCCTGAAGTGCCAGCCGGGTATCCCGCGGACGGTCATCCGAATAGGCCAGATACAGGATGCCCTGTCCGCGATAATCCACGGAGCAGCCGACGTGGCGGTTCCAGCGCCGACGCCAATCCTTGGCCCAGTTCGTCACACGACCATAGCGGCCAGGGTGATAGCGAAGAGCATCATAGTGGGCCATTAGTTGAGCCCTCCGGAAAGAAGCCGGCGAGCGTCGGCCAGCGTTTGATGGAGGAATTCTTCGCTCCAAGCCGAGCCGTCGAGCAGGTACTCCATTTTCCAGAGGAGCGCCGGTACGTCGGGCGCGGGCATCGTGATGAGCGAAGACGTCGCGGCTGACAGCTGGTCCTGGAGTCTCTCCTCTAAATCTTCCGCGGCGGCATACCCGCTCTGCCTTTCTGCCTCGTCCATGCGCTGCCGGTAGCGACGAACGCTGTCGTAGGAGGCAAGCTGGCGCGCGATCGCCTCGTTTCGATCCTTGGCCCACCAGAGTTTCCCCTCTTGGGAAAGCCACGAGGCCCAACTCTGATCGAGATCGAGAACATGCGCCACGTAATTGCGATCGGCGAACGGAAACGCCCTGAAGTCGATTTCACCCTGAGTTGGCTTCGTGCACTGAAAGGCGTCGAACGTGGCCCAATAGTGCGCATCGTGATCGTCCAGCGCTCGGTTCGCGCGCTGGTAGGCGCGCATGGCGCGATCCCAGGCTGACCGGTCGACAAGCGCCATTTGGCTTGGCGCGCGTGGGGCAGCCGCGACCACGGGGGCGGCAACGACCATCGCTGCAAGGGCTCCCACGAGGGCGCGCCGGGAGGTTTGCGCCTCAACCACGGGCCACCCCCTTCTTGGCATCCAGCCGAGCGAAATAGGCCGCGCTGTTGCGTGACCAGCGGGCCTCCAAAATGTCTACAACCTGCGCGCCCTCACGACGGGCAGCGGCGATGTCAGGGCAGATGGCGTTGCGGCTTTGGAACAGGACCTTACGGCCGCGCTCGAGCTCGTCGGCTCGTGCAGTCGGGTTCAGGCCATCGAGGTAGCGGCGGCTGGTCGCGGTATCCCATGAGAAGAAGATCTCGCCCTTGCAGGCCGGAGCGGCGACGCCGGCCTCAGCCAAGAAGCAACTTGCTTCGATGAGGCTCGAGGGCATGCCTTCCATGCTGCAGCGTCGCTGGGCGCCAAGGGCGGCGGAGTCGATTCGCTCGACCAGGGCTTCGCGAGTCTTCGAGAGATCGGACGGGAGCAGGTTGGCGGGTTGTGCCCAGAACGGTATAGCGGCGGTAGCCATAGTCGATCTCCTAAGGATCGGTTGCGGTAGGGCCGGGAGAGAGGTTGGCGCCTCCTCTCGGCCTGATCCTTTTAGTATCAGCGATTATTGTGGCGTTCAAGCACTTTCTGATGCTAAAGGTATCAGAGATGGGCATGACAATTCCTCAGTGCCGAGCCGCTCGTGCGCTCCTCGGCTGGTCGGCTGCCGATCTGGCGGCCTCCTGCAAAATCGGGATAGCTACGGTGAAGCGGTTCGAATCAGGCCAGACCGTCCAGGACGCGTCCGTCGATACGATGCGTAAAGCGCTTGAGGCGGCTGGCGTACAGTTCATCGCGATCGGTGCGACGTCGCCCGGCGCGGGTGCGGGTGTCCGCCTCCGGGGGCGATAGATCGAACCCTGGCTCACCAGGAACGTGCCGGGCACAGGCGAACATCCCGGTGGCTTGTCGGAGGAATGGCCACCATGGCGCTCGCCGCCTGCCATAATCCGAGCGCTGCCGACGGGGCCCATGAGGGGCAAGCGCGCGCGCCCGATCCAAACAGCTTGGAGGCGTCCGCGAAACCGATCCCGGTGCACGCCTTCGAAGAGAAGTTCATCCCGCCAGCTCAGGGTTCCGGCAACTTTGAAGTGTGCCTGGGCCGTGAAGCCAAGGAGGACGGAATAGCGCGCGTCACAGTACCAGCGGCCGCCATCTTCAAATCGTGGGGCCAAGTGACAGGAGACCTGCGAGATCCGAGCAGCTTCGACATGAACACGGTCGCAGGCAAGGACTGGCCGGGAATGGGATATGCCGTGGTGCTGGTTCGGCCGGTGACGCTTACCGCAGCTGAGCTATGTAGGATCACCGAGGCGCGGGCTGTCACGCACCAGGGCATGGGCTTGCTTCATGAGAATGTACCACTTGAACTGCATTTGAGCTTCCAGGCTGACGGCCTGACGGAAACCGCCGGAGGAGACATCGAAAACGAGCAGCCGGCGGATGAGGCGCTCCGGGATGCGTTCGGGAGCGGCCAAATTAACGGGTCGCCGGTACGCGACGTTGCCGGCGTCCGGCGGCTCCGGGACGCGTCAAACTGATCCTCTCGGTCGCTTGTGACGCTACCCGCGAGACCGCGACCGCACGGCGACGTTGATCAACGCCATCTCACGAGCGGCAATCTCCTGGAGTAACCCCAAGATCATCTCACCGCTCCACAGCTCGGCGTTGTCGAGCGTCCTGGCTTGCGAGTTCGGCAGGCGGAAGCTCCAACCGGTGCCCTTGAGTCGGAGGGCGACGTCGGCCTGGCACTGCTCTGTGGCAACGCCGGCACGGCGCACAAAGGCGGCCTCGATCGCGCCGAGGAGCAGCTCGATCGACTCTTCGCTGTTCCCGGGAACCGTGAGCCATGCCTCGAGGCACGCGCGGTAGGGACTCCACTGGCGCATGGGGGCTTGGCTCGGGTCGATGGGGACGGTGGGGTCGGTCATCGGGTGGTCCTTCCTAGGTCGCGGAAAATTGGCGAGCGCCGCTCGGGTGGGGAAACGGGATTCCGAGCTAGGCGGGGCGCAAGGCGGAGCCCGCGAACGCCCCTTCTTTGTGTGCCTGCTTCAATGCCTTCGCGAGAGCCCCGCGGTTCGCCATCAGCTGCTGCGGTGTCATCGTTCCGGTATGATCGTGATATTCGTAATGGCTGTGGGAATGCGCGTCCCCACCGAGGCCGGCTCCCTGGAAGGGGCTTCCACCGGCGGCAGTGAATCCCCCGGCGGCTCCCAAAAGAGCCTGCTGGCCATAAGAGGCCCTCAATCCTTCCGGCACGGTCCAATTCCCGATCGACCCAAATAGGCTCATGACGTTCCGCCAGCCCCCGGCTTCCGCGGCCGGAATGATGGTTTCGCCAGCATGGACGACCGCCAGCTGATCTTGGCTGAGATTCCATGCGCCGACGTCGAAGCCTGGCACAGCCAGCATGCCTTGGAATGCGGTGGCCGCCGCGGCCATCGAAGCGCCGAAAGCTGGCGCTCCCATGTCGATCGGCCACGGCGCCATTGCGAACGACGCGATGCCATTGGCCCCAGCAATCGCCGCGGCTGTTGAAATCTGCGCGGCGCCGGCGGCCTTCGACGCGGCACCGCCGATCAGCAGAGCTGAAAGGTGCTGAGTGAGCCAATCGGTGATGATCTG
>Ga0136846_1221907_pt1 | contig 10988 bp, 10 predicted proteins | sample HopSoiMetagenom2_FD_96841 | JGI IMG/M metagenome (GOLD analysis project Ga0136846, IMG submission 96841) | Grasslands soil microbial communities from Hopland, California, USA - 2 Assembly 2016 (version 4) | ecosystem: Environmental > Terrestrial > Soil > Grasslands | place: USA: Hopland... | reverse complement strand
TTGCGTTGCAATCGCCGGGCAAGATCACCGCGAGCATAGGAGCGTACCTCGAGTGCCCGGAGAACCGTTCGGTAGGCCGCCTCGATATCGGCTGCTGCACTGAGCCGTTGCTGGAGTGCCGGATCCAGCGTTCTGCCGACGGCGAGACTTTCTCCGGCGGCGACGTCTCGGGCAATTGCCCCAAAGCGCTGGCCGTCGACTTCGATCCGAACCGCGCCGGGCCGGCGTGGATCCGGCTCCAGGGCGGTGATCCGCGCAGGGAGTGTCACCGACTATTCGTCCTCAGCAGCAGCCGGGGCGCCAGCGACGGCACCGACGCCCGCCGTGGGGCGCATGCCGAGCAGCTCTTTGACTTTGTCTTCGACCTCCGCAAGAAGGACCGGGTTGTCTCGCAGGAACAGCTTGGCGTTCTCCCGACCCTGTCCGATCCGCTGATCGCCATAAGAATACCAGGCGCCGGACTTCTGAATGATGCCGGCTTCGGAAGCGAGATCCACCAGGAGGGAGGTGTGGCTGATTCCCTCGTCGAACATCACATCGAACTCCGCCTGACGGAACGGTGGGGCCACCTTGTTCTTGACCACTTTCACCCGGACATGGTTGCCGATTACCGCTTCCCGCTCCTTGACCGGACCAATGCGCCGGATGTCGAGCCGCAGTGACGCGTAGAACTTGAGGGCCTTGCCCCCGGTGGTAGTTTCGGGGTTGCCGAACATGACGCCGATCTTTTCGCGGAGCTGGTTGATAAAGACCACCGCACAGTTGGACCGATTGATGGCACCCGCCAGTTTCCGGAGAGCCTGACTCATCAGCCGCGCTTGCAATCCCATGTGGCTCTCTCCCATTTCTCCCTCGATTTCCGCTTTGGGCACCAATGCTGCCACGGAATCGATGACGACCAGATCCACGGCGCCGGAGCGGACCAGGATCTCCACGATTTCCAGGGCCTGCTCGCCGGTATCGGGCTGAGATACGAGAAGATTCTCGATGTCGACGCCGAGCTTTTTGGCGTACTCGATGTCGAGGGCATGCTCCGCATCGACGTAGGCCGCGACGCCCCCCGCCTTTTGCACGTTGGCGGCGAGGTGGAGGGTCAGCGTTGTCTTACCAGAGGACTCCGGCCCATAGATCTCGGTGATCCGCCCCCGAGGAATTCCCCCCACTCCGGTGGCGGCATCGAGGTTGATGGCACCGGTTGGAATGGCCGCGACCTTGACCCGGGGCGACTCGGCTCCCATCCGCATGATGGCTCCCTTTCCCAGCTGTTTCTCGATCTGGGAGATGGCGAGTCCCAGTGCCTTGCGCCGATCCGCCTCGAGCCGGGTGTCTTCCTGAGCAGCGGCCATTATGTCCTCGGGGTAAAAAAGTGACTGATTTTGCTGCAGATCGATTGGCGACCACAACGTAATACCGAAGGCAAGCCGAAGCAATACTTTCTGAGTGACCGGAAATCAGTCACGTTATGTCCACAGACCGCTGGGTCGCCAGGCATCGGGCACATGCTCGACCGTGGAGCCCCGGATCGCGAGGTTCTCGACCACCAGCAGGTCAAAGCGGTATTCATCTCCCGGCCGCCCGTGCCGGAGCACCCACACGCTGGCGACCCGGGCGATGTCTCGCTGCTTCCGCCAATTCACCGCCTCGAGTCCGCTGCCACAAGTTCTACTCCGCCGGGTTTTGACTTCCACGAAGGCGACCGTGCTGCCGCGACGAATGACCAGATCGACGTCGTGACGCCCCAGTCTGAACCGATGGGCTTCCACCGACCAGCCACACGATGTGAGAAACGCGATGGCGATTCTCTCTCCCTCGAGCCCCAGGACCTGACGCTCGTCTTCCCATTGCTCGACCGGAATAAATCGGCGGGTGTCGGACATGGAATACAGTAACGCGCTCGACCAGGTGGTGAACATCGCCTTGCTGCGGTACGGAGCGGGAAACCGCGCCGGCTGAGCGGCGACGAGTTTATCTTCGATGATCCCCAGCTTCCCCCGTTCATCAAACCACTCGCAGGAATGCTCGGTTCAGAGGAGCTTGCATGAGAGCCACCGGCCTGGCGCTGGTCGATTATGCCGTCATTGCCGTTTACTTCATGTTCGTGCTGGGTATCGGGTGGCTGGTGCGCCGATCGGTGCACACCAGCAAAGACTTCTTCGAGGCGGGGCGCCGGACACCGGCGTGGGTGGCGGGCCTAGCCTTCGTGTCGGCCAATCTCGGTGCGCAGGAAGTGATCGGGATGGGCGCCTCCGGCGCCAAGTACGGCATTGCCACGGCGCACTTCTACTGGGTCGGCGCCATTCCCGCGATGGTGTTCGTCGCGCTGTTCATGATGCCGTTCTACTACGGCTCGCGGGCCCGGAGCGTCCCCGAGTACTTGCGTCTGCGCTACGATGAAAAGACCCGCGCCTTCAACGCGGGGTCCTTCGCGGTCATGACGGTGTTCTCGTCCGGCGTGTCGATGTATGCCATGGGAAAACTGTTCAACCTGCTGCTCGGCTGGGATATGGATGCAAGCATGCTGGCCGCCGCGGCGGTGGTCCTGGCCTATACCACGCTCGGGGGTCTTACCAGCGCCATCTACAACGAGGTGCTCCAGTTCTGCCTCATCGTGGCAGGGCTGCTTCCCCTGGTCCTGCTGGGCCTGCATGACGTGGGCGGCTGGTCGGGATTGTCCAGCCGACTGGCCCACGCTGCCGTGACTCAGGGCTACCCGGCGGGGGCGTATACTCAAGCGTGGAGGCATCTGGGGAGTCCATCGCAGAATCCGGTAGGTGTGGAGTGGCTCGGCCTCGTGATGGGCCTGGGGTTCGTCCTGTCGTTCGGCTACTGGTGTACCGACTTCCTGGTGGTGCAACGGGCCATGGCCGCGGACTCGACGACCGCCGCGAGGCGCACTCCGCTGATTGCGGCGGTGCCCAAGATGATCTTTCCCGCTCTGGTCATTCTTCCCGGCATGATCGCCTTTGCGCTGACCGCGTCGGGGGACGGCTCGCTGATCCCCCCCAAGCTGGGCGCGTCATTGCAGCCGTTGCTGGATGCGCAGGGCCGAGCAGTACTCGACTACGACCTGGCGACTCCGTCGATGTTGCTGCACTACTTTCCCAACGGGATGCTCGGGCTCGGCATCACGGCGCTTCTCGCCTCCTTTATGTCCGGCATGGCGGGGAACGTGACGGCGTTCAACACCGTCTGGACCTACGACATCTATCAGAGCTACCTGCGCCCTCGCGCCTCTGATGCGCACTATCTGTGGGTGGGCCGGCTTGCGACCGTGGGTGGGGTTTTACTCTCGATCGGGGCCGCCTATGTCGCCCGCTCGTTCAACAACATCATGGACGTGCTCCAGCTGGTCTTCGCCTTCGTCAACGCTCCCCTGTTCGCCACCTTCGCACTGGGGATGTTCTGGCGGCGCGCCACCGGCCACGGCGCGTTTCTGGGCCTGGTCTCCGGAACGCTCGCCGCTGCGATCCATCATGGACTGACTCTTCCCGCTGGAGCGATCCCCGGAGTAAAGGGCGGCTACTTCGGCGTACTCCACACCTTTCCCAGCGAGCTGGCCCAAACCTTCTGGACCGCTATCGCCGCGTTCACCACCTGCGCGATCGTTACCCTCGTCATCAGCCTCCTCACGCGTCCCCGGCCGGAGGATGAGCTTCGCGGTCTGGTGTACTCCCTTACCCCGAAGGCCGGAAGCACCGATGCCCAGCTCACCTGGTACACCCGGCCTGCAGTCCTTGCCGGCTTCGTGCTCGGAGCCACGCTGATTCTGAACATTCTGTTCTGGTAGCCTGAGTTTTCGCAGGCTTCACCAAAGGAGGGTACGTGCCGCTCGATGTGCGGGTGCCGATCAGCGGTCTGTTCGGTGTGGTAGGACTACTGCTCCTGACGTACGGAGCGTTCGTGGAGGGACTGGAAACCAGTGCGGGACAGCTGAACGGCATCTGGGGCGCACTGATGGTAGTCTTTGCAGCAGTGCTCGGGTACTACGGGGTCCGTGCCGAGCGCCGGTCGAGGCTGACCGCCCGTACGCCGGGCGAGTGACGACCCATTTGGGTTCCGCTTCTTACCCGGAATACTCGTCCAGTTGGTCGAACCCGATCAGGACATCTCGCGGCTTGCTCCCGTCGGGCGGACCGAGAATACCGGCATAATGCAGCTGATCGATGATCCGGGCAGCTCGCCCGTATCCGATCCGAAGCCGCCGCTGCAGCAAGGAAGTTGAACCTCCCTGATTCTGAATACAGGCTTCGGCAGCTTCACGAAAAAGAGTATCCCGCTCTCCCTCCTGCGTCTCACCGCTACTTTCCGCCTCACTCTCCTGGGACCGCACTACCTCGAGGATGTCCGCCTCGTGGCTCTCAGCGGCCTCATGCGCCGCCTTGCGGGCTGCTCGGCGGGAGACATACCACTCCATCACCTGCTCGGATTCTTCGGTACTGATGTAGGCTCCCTGTAACCGCATCGGCTCACTCTTCCCCGGCGGCAGGAACAACATGTCGCCGTTGCCCAGCAGTGCCTCGGCTCCGTTCTGATCGAGAATCGTCCGGCTATCGACATTTGAGGCCACTCGGAACGCAATCCGGCTGGGGAAGTTGGCCTTGATCAGGCCGGTGATCACGTTCACCGACGGTCTCTGGGTGGCGAGAATCAGGTGGATGCCGATGGCCCGTGCCTTCTGTGCCAGAATGGCGAGCGGCGTTTCCACCTCTCCCTGCACGGTCATCATGAGGTCAGCCAGCTCATCGATGATCATCACGATGAAGGGAAGCACGCCCTCCTGATAGACCTCGTCCGCCGGAGGCTCGGGTGGTGTATCCGGCGCTTCGGCGTTGACCGTCGTCAGTGTCGGTTTGGGCCGCGGAGGATTCCGGAGCGGTTTGCCCTCCTCAACCTTACGGTTGAAGTCGGCGATGTTGCGGGCTCCATTGGCCTGAAGCAGCTCGTAGCGCCGCTGCATTTCCAGCACCGCCCACTTCAGGACCGTGGCGGCATCGTGGTTGTTCGTCACCACCTTGTGCCGGAGATGGGGTAGTGCGTTGTACATCGAGAGCTCGACCATCTTGGGGTCGATCATCAGGAACCGGAGGTGCTTCTGGGTGTACCGGTAGATGAGACTCGTAATGATCGTATTGATGGTGACAGATTTTCCCGTACCGGTCGCGCCGGCGATCAACAGATGGGGCATCTTGGCCAGGTCGGCGATCACCGGCTTCCCCTCCAGATCGTGCCCCAGAGCGATCGGCAACACCGCCCGTCGTCCCTGCCACTCGTCGGACTCGATGAGCTCCCTCAGGGTGACGATGCGAGCGACGGGATTAGGAATCTCCACCCCGACCGCTCCCTTGCCTGGTATCGGCGCAACCCGGACCGAGGGAACTCGCATGGCAATCGCCAGATCGTCGGCGAGCGCGCCGATCCGTCCCGCCTTCACACCGGGAGCGGGCACCACCTCGAATTGGGTCACCACCGGACCCGTGGTCCGAGGGCCCCGGCGGCCCTCCACCTTGAAGGTTCGCAAAGTATCGATGAGCGAGTCGCCCAGACGATCGAGCTGAGCCTCCCCGGCATCGATATCCTGGTCCGTGGGCGGGGTGAGCTTATCGACCGGCGGTAAGTCAGATTCCTCGTCGATCACCGCCGTGCCGGCACCGGTTTCCCCCCGCTTCACCTTGCGCTCTTTCCGGGGCCGCTCGGCGGACACCCGGATGGGAGCCGGCGCGATCACGATGCCCGAATCGTCTGTGGCATCGTCCGCCGGCTGCGCTTCGGGTTTTGCCTTTCTCCTGCGGCCGGACCGCTCGTTCTGAGTGTCGGTTTCTGTGGCTTCCGCGCTTCCCCGCTTCCCCGCCTCCCCGCCTTTCTCCAGCCGTTGCAGTGGATGCCAGGCAAAGGTCGCCAGCGTGAGTGCCGACAGCCCCAGGAAACCGAGCAGAACAGCCCCAGCCATCCCGACTTTTCCCGCCACCGCTGCCGCGAAGAAACCCGGTAGGACGCCGACCAGTCTGGCCGTGAAGCTTCGTTGGGTCACGTCGGGGTCGAAGTCCGCGGCGCCCAATCGGGCGATGACGCCGAGCAGGAATGGAATCAGCAGGCTCAGGCCCACGATCAGGATGGCCGATCGTTTCATGTCGAGATTGCCCAGTCGATCGAAGCCGGCCAGAGCCAATCCGACGCCAAGCAGCGGAATCCCCAGAGCGCCGGCGCCCAGGACCTGCCAGAGCCCATGGCCGATGTCCCGTCCCACCGGACCAGTGATGGGCACCGGCAGCAGCGTGAGTCCGACAAACAATCCGAGAACGAGGGCGGTAATGGCGCCCAACCGGCGGCGCGAGTCGGTGCTCATACCGGCACCGGGACCAGCGTCACCCGGCGCTCGTGGAAATGGGGCAACACGGGGTAGGCGTCCAGCCTCGCGGCCTCGCGGATATCGTCCTTGAAGCCAAGCTTGATGAGCTCCCTCCCGGCTCGGCTGTACGCGAGCGGTCTCCGCCACCCACCGCCGTAGCGTCGCACCAGATCCAGGCAGGCGATCGCCGCGTCGTTGAGGGAGCGCCGCGGCGACCGGTCGCCCAGAATGGCCGCGACCAGACGGCCGGCACAGTACGAGTCGTCGAGGGAGAAGGCGTTCTCCCGGCCGGCACACACGATGAGGATCGATTGGTCGGCTTCGCGCAGCTCCCGGCCCTTCTCCGCCGCCGCGGACAGGTTGACCGCCGCGCAGGGGTAGACCGAATGGGCGCCCTGGCAGGCGAGCAGCGCCTTGGTCCCATTACTGGTGGTGACGATGATGGTCTTTCCCCGGACCGCCCCCTCGGTCATCTCCAGAGGACTGTTCCCCAATTGAAAGCCTGGGATTCGAATGCAGTTCTGCTCCCCCGCCAGCATGACATCGGCGCTGCCGATGGTTTGAGAGAGCCGGAGCGCCTATTCCGTTGACGCCACCGGAATGAGGGCCTTGGCGCCGTGGTTCAGGGCAGCGCACATGGCGGTCGTCGCACGAAGGATGTCGATGACGAACACCGAGCGACCTTGCACCTCACCCGGGCCCAGCCCGGCCGGCGTGAAGAAGACGTCGATCTTCATGCTTCTGGCCGAAGCAGATGAGACTCCCGCTCCAAAAAACGGGTGTCGACGTTGCCGGCCACGAAGTCGGGATGTCGAATGACCCGGGCGAGGAATGGGATGGTGGTCGTGACTCCCTCGAGGATGAAGCTGTCCAGCGCCTGCCCCATTCGGCTCAGCGCCTCGTCGCGGTTATTCCCGTGGACGATCACCTTGGCCAGCAGCGAGTCGTAGTAGGGAGGAACGGTGTAGCCGGCGTAGACGTGGGTGTCGAGCCGGACGCCGGGCCCCCCCGGCGGATGATACGCGGTGATCAATCCAGGCGAGGGCTGAAAGTTCCGGTAAGGATCCTCGGCGTTGATCCGGCATTCGATCGCGTGCCCGCGAAGCCTGCGACCGTCGCCCTGGAAGCTCCCCGGTTCTCCCGAGGCTACCCGAATTTGTTCCTTCACGATATCAAAGCTGGTCACCATCTCGGTCACCGGATGTTCTACCTGGATCCGGGTATTCATCTCCATGAAGTAGAACTTGCCGTCAGGATTCACCAGAAATTCCAGCGTCCCTGCGCCGGCGTATCCGATGTTCGAGGCCAGGGCGACCGCCGCCTGGCCCATCCGGGCCCGGAGCTCGTCCGTGAGAGCGGGGCTGGGACTCTCCTCGATCAGCTTCTGATGGCGCCGCTGGACGGAACAGTCCCGTTCCCCCATGTGCACCACTTTGCCGAAGGAATCGCCCATCACCTGGATTTCGACGTGACGCGGGTGCTCCAGGTACTTCTCGACGTACACTGCGCCATTGCCGAATGCCGCCAAGGCCTCGTTCTGGGCCAGGCCGAACAGCTGGGGGAACTGCTCCGCGTCCTGCGCGATGCGCATTCCCTTCCCGCCGCCTCCGGCGGTCGCCTTAATGATGACCGGAAAACCAATCTCCTCGGCGAACGCCAGGGCGTCTTCCACAGCATCGATGGTTCCGGGAGATCCGGGGACCGTGGGGACGCCGGCTTCGGTGGCCAGCCGACGGGCGGTGGCCTTGTCGCCCATTTGCCTGATCTGCTCTCCGGTCGGCCCGATGAAGGTGATGTTCGACGCCCGGCAGGTATCGGCGAATTCCGCGTTCTCCGCCAGGAAACCATATCCCGGATGAATGGCATCCGCGCCGGTGATCTCCGCCGCGGCGATCAGGTTGGGGATTCGCAGATAGGAATTGCGACTGGGCGGCGGTCCGATGCAGACGTCGTCATCGGCAAAGCGCACGTGAAGCGACTCGCGATCGGCCTCGCTGTAGACTGCCACCGTCGCGATGCCCAGCTCCCGGCAAGCTCGGATCACGCGCAGCGCAATCTCGCCCCGATTGGCTATCAGGACCTTCTTAAACATGCCGAGACCCAGAGACCGCCGGAGCGAGCATCTAGGGCGTCAGATCGAGCGGCTGCGACGTTGCTTCTTTGGGGGTGACCTCGTCGAACTTCCGATCCGAGGCCGCCTCCACGCCGGAAATGCGAAGGGCGAACTCGTTCGGATTGGTGGAGTAGAACAGCGCGCTTTCGTACGAGATCAATCCGTCCTTGAACCACTTCATCAGCGATTGATCGAAGGTCTGCATCCCGTAGGATACCGCACCCTGGGCGATCAGATCGGGAATGTGAAGGGCCTTCTCGATGTCGCGGATATTGTCCGCCACTGCCGCGGTGTTGATCAGCACCTCCGCAGCGGGAATTCGGCCCCGGCCGTCGGCCCGGGGCACCAGGCGGAGCGACACGACTGCCTGCAGCGCCGTAGACAGCAGCATCCGCACTTCCTGGTGCTGGTGCGGCGGGTAGAAGGACAGGATTCGGTTGATGGTCTGGGTGGTGTCGGTGGTGTGCAGAGTGCTGAAGACAAGGTGGCCGGTATCCGCTGCCTTAAGCGCGGTATCCAGCGTTTCGACATCGCGAATTTCTCCGACCAGGATAACATCGGGGTCCTGCCGGAGCACGTGTCGCAGAGCCATCCCGAACGAGAGCGTATCGTTCCCCACCTCGCGCTGAGAAATGTTGGACATCACGTCCCGGTGCAGAAACTCGATCGGGTCCTCGATGGTGATAACGTTGACTCGGCGGTTCTGGTTGACATGGTTGATCATCGACGCCAACGCCGTCGACTTCCCCGACCCGGTCACCCCTGTCACCAGCACGAGACCGCGAGGCCGGAGGGAGATCTCCTCCAGGATGGCCGGCAGATTCAGCTCCCGGACCGTCTTCACCTCGTAGGGAATCGCCCGGAACGCAAAGGCGAGGGTACCGCGCTGCTGATAGATGTTGGTGCGGAACCGCCCCACCCCTGGTACCCCGATCGCGAAGTCCGCCTCTTTTTTCTCGGCAAACTCCTTCACCTGCCGGGGAGTCATGATCTGCTCCGCCAGGAGCTTGAGATCCTCCGGCTTGACTGGAGGCATCTCCAGGGCGTGGAGCTCGCCATTCAGCCGGATCGTCGGCGGCCGGCCCACCTTGAGGAGCAGGTCGGATGCGGTCCGCTGAACCATCTGCGAGATCGCCTGCTTGAAGTTGAAGGTGGATTGGGAGGGTGCCGCCGCTTTCGGCTCAGCCATTGGGATCGACTCGGAACAGGACCTGGCCGAACTCCACCGGCTGGCCGTCTTCCACCGAGATCTCCCGCACCGTACCGGCGATCTCTGCCTCGATCTCGTTCATGATCTTCATCGCCTCGATAATGCACACCGTCTGCCCCGGCGTGACCCGGCTGCCGACCTTCACATATGATTCCGCCCCAGGTTCGGGCGCCTTGTAGAACGTTCCGACCATGGGTGAGCGGATCTCCTTGAGCGCAGGTGTGGGAGCGGGCGCACGCGCCGGGGCCTCGGCCTCGGGAGCGGCGCCGCTCAGAGGCGGACCCTGTGGCAGTGAGACTGCCATGGGCATGGAAACCGGTGCGCTTGCGGTGCGAGTGATCACGACGCCAGTGCCGAACCAGCCCTTCACCTCGATGGATCCGATCTCCGGCGTTTCGCGAAGCAGCTGGGCCAGCCGCTTTACGTCCTTCAGATCGATCGCGTGGATCCCGGGCACGTTTTGCAGCAGCTCGGCGAGTTCCTGCATCTCCTGGGGGCTCATACGCGAGTCAGGTACTTGTCTTCGCGGCGGTCTACCCGGATCACCTGGCCCTCCTCGATGAAGAGCGGAACCTGAACGGTAGCCCCGGTTTCGAGGGTGGCCGGCTTGGTTCCGCCTGTGGCGGTGTCACCCCGGATACCCGGGGCAGTCTGCGTAACAGTCAGCTCGACAAACGAGGGTAGCTCGACACTAATGACCCGCTCGTTATGGACCAAACCCTCGCACTCCATCCCCTCCTTCAAGTACTTGAGCTGATCGGAGCCGATGACGTCATCCGTCAGCATGATGTCATCAAAGGTCTGTTGATCCATGAAGTGGTGGAAGTGACCGTCCGCATAGGAAAACTGGATGGGCCGGCGTTCCAGCCGGACATCGTTAACGCGTTCTCCCGCATTATAGGTCCGGTCAAGAACCGCCCCGCTCCGGATGTTCTTGAGCTTGGTGCGGACGAAGGCTCCGCCTTTTCCCGGCTTCACATGCTGAAAGTACACCAGTTGGTAGAGTTGCCCGTCGATATCGAGCACGAGCCCGTTTCTAAAATCCGCAGTAGTAGCCATGTGTCAGTTGAGAAGGTCCAGGCTCCAGGTCGGCTGTCGCGCTCCCTGGCACTACATCAGCTCCAGCAACTCCGTGCGTCCGTCGGACAGCCGTTCGGCTCCGGCTGGACCCAGGTAGACATCGTCTTCCAGGCGAATGCCGCCCCAGCCTGGAAAATAGACTCCAGGCTCGACCGTGACCACGGCGTGCAATGGCAACGGCGCCTCTGAGTTCGGCGCCAAGCGCGGGGCCTCATGAACCTCCAGGCCGAGCCCATGGC
>Ga0136846_1227336_pt1 | contig 10989 bp, 5 predicted proteins | sample HopSoiMetagenom2_FD_96841 | JGI IMG/M metagenome (GOLD analysis project Ga0136846, IMG submission 96841) | Grasslands soil microbial communities from Hopland, California, USA - 2 Assembly 2016 (version 4) | ecosystem: Environmental > Terrestrial > Soil > Grasslands | place: USA: Hopland... | reverse complement strand
TGGTCCCCAGGTCCAGGACCGCCAGCAACGGCCCTCGCCCTGCATCGGTTTCGCCGTGTTTCTGGCGGTTTCCGTGCATCTTCCCCCCAGCGCGATGGCGCTGCTTGACCCCAAGGTTAGCACAGGCTTAGCCATGACGTGGCAGCAAAACAGGGCGAAAAGCCGTCCTTGCAAGGGGTTGGCGGGTAGTCTAAAGGGGCGGTCCCGGCTGGCTTTGGGCCCTGTTGGGGGATCGTCTAACGGTAGGACTGCAGACTCTGACTCTGCCTGTCTAGGTTCGAATCCTAGTCCCCCAACCACAGGAAAGTGGTGATTTTCCGCGGTTTTCTAAAACGCGAGAAGAAGCCGCGATACCGGGCGCATCTGCTCAGTCATTCTGTCTCAAGGACTAGGAGCAGCCAATCTCGCATTGCGGGCACGCCCCCCGATGGGGCGCAGGTTATTGATGGCGGCTGCGATCAAGCGGGACCGGTTACCCAGGTCGCAGTGCGTGTCCAGTCAATGCGACCGCAAGAACTGCGGTGAGCACCCTTAGGCGGGAAGAATTCGAAATGAATACGCATATTTCCCACGAGGGACTTGCGGCAGCTCAATTTCCAGGCCCGCTGAATTGCGAGTCCACCTGATCTCGCTTTTGTATCCAAGCAGTTCGACCTTGCCGACCCCGCGGGGATAATTGGGATTGTTCTCGGCAAGCGAGGTGATGACAAGCTTTCCATCATCGGGCCAGCCGAGCGCGATGGCATAGAGCGTCTCGTCCTTGGTCGTGAATCGGATATCCTTGTGGTCGTATTTGAGCTGTGAGAACTGATAGGATTTCAGTTTCGCGACATGTGTCGATGGGCCTTCGCCATAGATTTTCCAAGGACGGGTTCCCTTTATGGCTTCACGGTTCACCTTGTGCCAATCGGTAAGCTCGCGCAAAAACGCCATTTCATCGGCATCGGGTTCGCCGTGGCCAGGCAGCGGAATGTTGAGCAGAAGATTGCCGTTCTTGCTGACAATATCGACGAACATGGGAATTATCAGTGACGCATTCTGATAACGATGATTTTCGAGCAACGACCGATCGTAGTGCCAATGTCCGATGCAGGCATCGGTCTGCCACGGGGCTTCCTGGATCTTGTCCTCCATCGCCGCTTCGAAATCGCGCGTGATCGTCCCCCAAACCGGTTCTGGGACTTCCTTTAGGTTCATAACGGCCTCGAGCTTGCCGCCGTGACTGCGCATGCTTCTGTTGTAGTAATACGCCATGATCTGCGGCGCCAGGTCCGGAACCCCAAGCCACACTTTCAGATCCGGAGCACCTGGACCACCCTCGTCAAAATCGAAGCTCGCATTGTCGTCAAAATACAAAAGGTCAGGATCATAGCTGTCAATGACATCCTGGACCCGTAACAGGAACTGCCGGGTGAATTCGGGACTGGGCGTGTTCTTCATATGCGGTTTGCCGTTGAGAAGTTGGGGGTCCATGCCCTCCCACCACCGCCCCTTGCCATCCGCAATTGTCTGCACGCCGTCATAGGGCACGCCCGCAAGCGGTCCGGTGGTATCGCTCTTGTAACGGACGGGCAAGAACTCATCCCACACCCGATGCGGCGTCCCGTGATAACTCACGCCAAAACGCAATCCATGCGCACGTGCGGTCTTCGCCCATGTCCCCACGATATCGCGCTTCGGACCTACATTGACGCAATTCCAGGGCTGGTACTTGGAATTCCAACAATCAAAATTGTCATGGTGATTGGCGATCGCAACAAAGTATTCGGCGCCGGCGTCCTTGTACAGTTTGATGAGATTTTCCGGGTCCCACCTTTCCGCTTTCCAAAGATGGCAAATATCCTTGTACCCGAATTGAGATGGATGCCCGTAGGCCTTTAAGTGGTGCTCGTACTGCGGCATTCCCTGGATATACATGTTGCGGGCATACCAATCTCCCTGTTCTGGCACGCACTGAGGCGTCCAATGCGCCCAGATGCCCAACTTGGCATCTCGAAACCACTCCGGCGTGCGATAGGATTTGAGAGAGTCCCAAAACGGCAGAAACGGCCCGTCCGCGATATCACCACGAAACAGAGAGGCGGCTGACGCGCCGGTAACGCCGTGCAGACCGAGAAGGGCTGCGGAACCAGACAAGACCGATCTGCGATTCACCATTTGAGCAGGCCCTTTCGTTTGCGCGACGACGGCTCTGAGAGATTCTCATAGCTGCGCACGGGCTATTAATATGCGCTCACCACGGATCTGAACAAGTCGAGGAAGCAGATTCAATCGCATTGCTGTCTGCTGGTCATCTCCTCGCCACAACCGCGCAAAAAAACACCGCGACCACTTCGGTCGCGGTGCCAGTGAGGGACGTGTGAAATTACGTGCCAGGGGGCACCACCACACGCCCATTTCGCGCAAGTTAAAACTTTGCGCGAACGCCTGCCATAAAGCGCCGGCCTGTTATCCGGTATTCCCCCGTGTTCTGCACGACGTTGTCGTATGTCCATTCCGCCGAGTCCGTCAGATTGGATCCGTCGAGGGTGAGAATAAAGTTTTCTGTCAAGTTGTATTGCAAGCCTACATCGAGCTGGCCATAGCCGTGATTGAACTGAGGCACGCCCGTCTGGGTCTGCGGCGTGACAAGATACGTGTCTCGCCGGGTGTAGGATAGCCGGACCTGGATCGGATCCAATTCGTAAAACGCAACGGCAGTGTACGAGTTCTTTGACAGGCCCTGCAGTGTATAGTGAGACGTCACCTTGGCGGTGTTGGTGTAGTCGGCGTCACTGTCCGTGTAGGTATAGCTGAGCTCGGTCCCCAAGCCGTTAAACGGATACGGAAGTTGCGTGAATGTGGTGCGATAGCTCAATTCCACACCCTTGACCGACGCACCCTTGCCATTCACCGGCTGGTCGACGATGAATGTTACGTCACCAACCTTCTGGGGTGATGTGCCCCGCGTGATGAACGAGTCGATGTTCTTGTAGAAGAACGTCCCCGACAGCAGCGAGTCCGCGTCATAGTACCACTCAACGCTGGCTTCGGCTTGCGAAGCCCTGAAGGGCTGGAGATTCGGATTGCCTCTCGAAATGCGCTCGTTGCCGGGGTTGCTGGTAATGGACTGCGCCGGCGATAGGTCGGTCAAGGTGGGGCGTGAGATCACGCGGGACGCGGCCCCACGGACGATCAGATCGTCAAGCACATTAACTCGCACGTTGAGCGAGGGCAGAATGTCGGTATAGTGACCGCCAAAGCTGATCGGTACGGTGGGAGAGAGCGTAATAAGCTCCTGCCCAGTTTTGTTAATAACGGCGCTGAGAATGGTCTGCCCGAAGCCCGCCGAGGTAAAGTCGGTATCCTCGATGCGCACACCGGCATTCACCGCAACAGGCATTGACCCCAATGCGCCATTGAATTCGGACATCAGATAGCCGAGCGACACCGTCTCCTGGACGTTGGAACTGCCCGCCGGGTCGGCCACCGCATCTTGATAGTTGCCCGAATGAAGTGCCGGGTTCGCGTGCACATTGGCGTCCTTCATCGCGTTAATGAGGGCGCCCGGCGTCCAGTCCAGCCAGCTCCTTTCCGTGTTGATATTGACTCCGCTCATCCAGGTGGGAGGGACGACGGTGAATATGTTTGCGGGAAGGATCACGTCGCTGCCGCAATAGGCGCACCCGTTCGGTTGGGTAAACCCGTCTGTGCCCTTCTTCCGGTGGGACCAACCCAGGCCTGCGGAAAGTGTCACCGCGGACGTTTTCCAGCTGGCGTCGAGTTTCGCCTCATAGAGAGTATCATTTAGGAGCTGCGCTTCCGTGCCAACATAGTGGGCGTCGCGGTGGGTGGTATCACTCGCAGCATTGGGATACGCCGGATTGGTAACCAGGAGCGAGGCCACAGGGGACCCGGTTCGGCGGTCGTAGGTGAATGTATCGCCCTTCTCGCGCACGGTCTGGAACGTACCCCAACGGTCGTGATTGCCTGCCGAACTGATGTCTGCGTCGGCGGATACGGTAAAATCGCCGTGTGTCCACGTCGCGTTAACGCCGCCGAGGGCCGTCAGGAAATTCTGGGGCCTGTCTTCAACGATTTCGTCGATCGTCCCATTGGAGAACGTCTCCGAGACCGCGGTCCCGCCAACGTGAACGGGAACGTTGGGAATGCCGGCAACGGTTTCTGTCGTATCGGTGCCGCCCGACACGACCTGATTGATCAGCGTGCCGCCGGAGAAGTCCACCGCGAGCCCGGAATTATGAAAGTGGTTTTGTTCGCGCGAAAAGAAGCCGTCAAAGGTCAGGAGCAAATCCGGTGTTGCGGCATACTGCACCGTTAAATTCGCGCCGATACGTTTGCGCTTATCCAACTCGACCTGGGTCGCTATGTTGTGATACATGTCGACGCCTCTGAACAGCTCGACCTTGCTGGTGTCAATTCTGGGGGTAAAAACGCCGGGCGTGAGAAAATTACCGACCTGGGCGCGACCGCCTGAGTTCAGTATCTGGTCTCCGTAATAACCGTCATCGAAGCTGCGCGGATACGAACTGGCACCCGGAAAGAAATTGTCGGTACGCTCGCTTTTGGCGTCATAGGCAAGCAGCAACGCCACCCCGAGACGGCCATCGTCACTCTGCCAAGTCGCATAAGCGGCACCGGCAGGTGTGGTCAAACCGGACATCTCATCATAGTTTGCACGAACCGAGCCGCCAAACTGGAAGCCTTTCTGCTGATCGAGCGGTCGGAGCGTACGAACGTCGATGGTCGCTCCAATGCTTGCTCCATTGATGTTGGCCTGCGGGCTTTTGAAAACGCTCGCACCGGTGATGAGCTCCGAAGGAAGCAGCTCCCAGTCGAATTCCCGGCCGGCGCCGGTCGTCGCCACGACGCGGCCGTTGACGGTCACGGTATTGAACTGGGGTCCGAAGCCACGCACCGTCACGCCATTGCCGACGCCGCGATTGTGGTCAATGGTGATGCCGGGCAGACGCTGCAGAGATTCTGCGACATTCTGATCCGGCATTTTGCCGATATCCTCGCTGGCGATGGCGTCGACCGCGTTTACCGAATTTCTCCTGATTTCTATCGCGGCCTTGATGCTCTGGCGGTAGCCGCTCACCGTGACGGCTTCGGTATTCTGCTCCGAGAGCGCCTGACCGAACGCGCCATTCGGCATCGTTCCAGCCAAGACAGCGAGCGCCACTCCACGCCAGAGATGCGACTTCTTCATGGGATCCCCCCTCGTTTTTATACTTTTAACTAGCGATATCATAATAAGCGGTTGACATCTGTCAACACACATGTGATATTTCTCATAAGGAGTTGATATCTCTGCTAAACGCCAATATGGCAGTTATTGCAGAATTGATATTTCTGACGAGATGCGATCCGAAGGCTGGGATAGGGTGGCTTGCAAACCGGAAGCGCTGGCGTGGATTTCTAAGGGAAGCGGCCTGTACCAGGCGCTAGTTCAATATTTCTTGTGAGGTTTGATATGGGAAGCTCCTCACGGCTGACCAGTTTCCGGATTACACGATTCCAATTCGCGCGGGACCGCGTGGTCGGCGATTCACAAGTTCGTGCTTCCGAGGCTTATATAGCTGCCGTGGAACTGATCGACAGTGGGGGGCGGGTCGGCCTGGGCTTTGCCCAATCGCTGTTCACGTCTTTGCCGGACGAGCGCGAGATTGAATGCCGATTCGCGGAAGAAGCATGGCCATCCCTGGAGGGGAAAAATCCCGCCAACATTGCACTTGCTGTTCGCCGCGTACGCGGCGGTAACGTTCGGCGCATGACGTTGCCGTTCGAGGAAGCGGTGCAGCAGGCCGTTTGGGACCTTTTTGCGCAGCAAATGGATCAGCCACTATGGCGCCTCCTCGGCGGTGAACGCGACACGGTGCCGGTCTATGCGAGCGGTCTCGATTTCCACTTGTCGGACCACGATTTTGTTGAGCTGTTCGGCAAAGCTGCCGCCAAGGGATTCCGAGGATTCAAGATCAAAGTGGGACATCCTGACCTTGAGCGCGATCTGCACAGGCTCGAGCTTTTGCGCAAAACAACCGGCGGCATTCACCCGGTGATGATAGATGCCAATGAGGCCTGGACCGCCCAACAGACTGTCGATGCGTTGCGTGCCTTCGAACGGGCGGGGTACCGCATATTTTGGGTGGAAGACCCTGTGCCGCGCGATGATCTTGATGGCCTGCGTAAACTCAGGCAACTCGGGCTGACACGCATCAATTCAGGGGAATATATGGATCTCAGCGGCAAGCGCCGCCTGCTGGAAGCGCGCGCATGCGACATGCTGAACGTGCACGGACAGGTCAGCGATGTCATGCGGGCCGGCTGGCTGGCGAATGAATGCAATGTCGAAGTCACCCTGGGAAACACATTTCTCGAGATCGGAGTGAACATGGCTCTCGCGCTGCCGGATGTGAAGTGGCTCGAGTACAGTTTCCAGAATTTTGACCACCTTGCGGAAGAACCTTTCCGCATCGAGGATGGACTGATCCATGGCAAGACGATTCCCGGACACGGCCTCAAGCTTCGCCGCGAAGCCAAAGAGATGAGAAGGCCGCCCGATTTAAACACCGAGGATCCAACGCTTCCGGGGAAACTACGCGCATGAACGAGATCGGCAGCATAATAAAAGTCCCCACGACTAAGCGCAGTCGTGAAAAATGGCGCCTCGTCGCCAGCTTGGCTGTGGTCTTTTTTGTGCTGCTTACCTTGTATGTCGCCGTTCTGAACGTGCTTTTGCCCAATCAGATCCAGAATATCGATCCCGTCAGGAAGGCGACAAATTTGGGCATAATCTTCGCCATTACCTCGATTTTCAGCACCACGATTACGCCTTTGGGGGGAGCGCTTTCGGATCGCACGCGGTCTCGTTTCGGGAGAAGAACACCATGGATTGTCCTGGGTGCTGTGATTGGCGGTGCGGCGATGATTGTGGTGCCCTACATGCACGGCCTGGTGGCCATCACCGCCGCGTGGCTCGTTGCCAGTATCTCCCTCAATTCCATGCAAACGCCGATCATGACAGTGATTGCCGAACGGTTCACACCGGGCGAGCGCGGCATGGTCTCCGGGGTTGTGGGAGCGGCTATGACCGGCGGGGTTTCGGCCGGCACCATATTTGGCGGACTTTTTGCAGACGACCTGCGGTTCGCCTACCTCGTCCTCGGCGTTGGCATAATAGCGGCTTGCCTCACCTTCGTGCTTTTGAATCCTGAGCCGAAACTCATGGCCGAGCCGCCCGCCCAGTTTCGCGCCGGTTCCTTCCTGCGCAGCTTTTGGATCAGTCCAAAAAAGCACCCGGATTTCGCCTGGGCTTTCATGGGCCGATTCACGATCTATATGGGTTACCAGGCGATCGTTACTTACCTGCTATACATCCTGGAAGATCACATCGGCCTCGATCAGGTCCACGCAAACCAAACCATCGCACGACTCGCGTCCATTACCTTTGTGGCACTCGCCTTCGCGGGCCTGGCCTCCGGTTGGCTTTCTGACAAAATCGGCCGCCGAAAGCCTTTGGTATTCATCGCAGCGCTGTTCATAGCAGCTGCCGTAGCGGCCCCTCTTGTCGCTCCCACGATCCAGGGGATGATCGTTTATGCGGTGCTGATCGGCCTCGGTTATGGCGCATTCATGTCTGTCGACTTGGCGCTGATGACGCAAGTGTTACCCGATGAGCCCGGGATCAGTAACTCAACCGGCAAAGACCTCGGGATACTCGCAACCGCGATCAATGTGCCGCAGATTCTCAGTCCCGCACTTTCTGCAGCGCTACTTGGCGCGACAGGAAACAACTACGCCCTGCTGTTTATGGCTGCCGGTACTTTCGTTTTTGTTGGATCATTCCTGGTTCTTCCGATAAAATCCGTACGATGATGGGTTGGGCGCCGACATAGGCTTTCCTGGTCTACAGCCCAAGGCGACAAACAGTCGGAATACGCAAGGCCATGTCCAAAAAAAAGAGCCCTCAATCAACGCCTAAAAGTCGCCCGACGGCGCCCGCCAAGAATGAAACCAACCTGGCGGAAAAAGCGTACAAATCCATATTGCGGGGCCTGTTCAACCGTACGATTCCCGCGGGTGCCGAATTTTCCCAGGTAGAGCTGATGCGCTTGCTGGGCCTCACGGCGCAGCCGCTTCGAGACGCACTCCGCACCCTCGAGACCGAGGGTTTGGTCACGATCCATGCACGCTCTTGCATTCGCTTTGTGCGAGCGGACATGGAGCTCTCCTGGTCGACTTACCAGTTCCGCACCTTACTTGAGAAAGCTGGCGCGCGGGCTTACGCCGAAAACGGAACCACGAAAGAAATCAAAGATCTCATCACAGACCATACCGCACTGTTGGAGCGACTGGAACGCTCTCCGTTTGGCCCGCAGGAAGAACAAGTTCTGGATTTACTGGAGAACCGGCTCCACGGCGCGTTGATTTCCGCGCTGCGCAACCCGCTGATCGAAACGACAGCCCGCCGCCTTCACAACTATTTCACATTGGTTAGACTCGATTGGCTGACGACCAAACCGTTGGCTTTGCGTACCCTGCACGAGCATCTCGAGATTCTCAATGCATTCGCGGCCCGCGACGCGGATGCTGCGGAAGCCGCGCTGGCCAAGCACTTTCAGCAGGCGCTCCATAGGCTGCTCGGCAAGGTTTGACGATGCTGGTGGTCGATGCGCACCGGTTCGCGGAGCCCACAAAAACTCTCGGGCCGAGCAAGCGCCTGGCGGTAGCGCAGACGCCCTCCGCTCGGACGTCGACCATATGGCCGCGTGTTTCGGCGGCCGGCTTATGTGGGGAAGCCGATGGCCGATTTTGCTGCTGTCCGGCATGGTTATGAGGAATGGTACCGCGACCGCTTGTTCAGGGGCGCGGCAACGGAGTTTTATGGCTTGGAGGGAGCATGAAGGCCTATTTACGAATTATCGCCTCGCTTGGCCTCCAAACGGTATTGTCCCTGGTGCTGACGGTGCCTGTCGCGGCTCAGCTGCCGCCCGCTCCGTCCATTCCGCCTGTCGCGAAGCCGCTTGAGGCAAGCTCCGACCGAATTTTCACCACGATACAAATTCCACACAGGCCGGCGCCAACTGTGGTTGTCATTCATGCGGCGCCGGGGGGCTCGGATGAGGGAGACGGGTCGGCCGAAAGGCCGTTCCGCGCCCTTGATCGCGCACAGGCTGCGGTCCGTCTGCACAATCGGGATCACGATGTCACGGTGGAGCTATCGGACGGTGTTTATCGTCTAGCCCGGCCGCTTCGTTTCTCTGCCGCCGACGGAGGTGCCAACGGCTTTACGGTCCGGTGGCAGGCGGCAAAGGGCGCACATCCGGTCCTGTCCGGTGGCATCCCAATTACCGGCTGGCGCAAGGCGGATCTCGCGCGAGACATCTGGTCCGCCCCGATCCCGTCCGGGAGCGACCCGCGGCAGCTGGTGGTCGATGGCCGGCTTGCTCACCGCGCGCAGATCGAGGTGCCCCGCAGTGCTTTCGCGTTTCAAGAGTGGGGTTTGGAAATCATCGATCCAGCCTGGGCATTTTTGGCAAGCCTCCCCGACCAAAAGCGCATCGAAATAGAGGGCACTGGCTGGTTCACGGATCGACACGCCACCGTCGAGAAAATCGAAGGTCGCAAAATACTGATGCAGCAGCCAGGCTGGCACAACAACTTGATTGGCTACGACACCTTCGCGCGACCGATTTCCAAGGAGGCGGCCCACATGTTCCTCGTCAACGCCCTGGGCTTCCTGCGTGAGGGCGGACAATGGTTCGCGGATCCGATGCGCGGCCAGCTCTATTACAAGCCTCGCGCCGGAGAAAACATGGCGAAACTGGACGTGGTGCTTCCCCGACTGCAGATGCTCATGTCAATCAGCGGATCCTATGGACAGCCCGTCAAGGACCTGCAATTTCGCGGGTTGGCTTTTCAGCATACCAGCTGGCTGCAGCCATCTGGCCCGGAAGGGTATGCGAGCCAGCAAAGCGGATCCTATCTGGCAGGACAAGTGCCTGATTATCCAGCCGACCCTATCCGTGACTGCAGTTGGGGATGCTGGCCGTTCGAAGCAATGCGCAACCGCTGGCGCCAGCAACCCGCCGCGGTCCAAGTTGCCGCGGCGGCGCGCGTGGTGTTCGACGAAGTGCGCTTCTCGGAGCTAGGCCAGGTGGCGCTTGGAATTGGCAACAACGCCGATGCCAACGATAGCGGAATTGGCCTGGGTGCCACTTCCATCGAAATTGCTCACAGTCAATTCGACGATCTTTCGGGCGGAGCGATTATGGTGGGCGGCGTGACGCCAGAGGCCCACCATCCGTCGCGCCCGGAAATCGGCGTACGCGATATCGTCATTCGGGACAATCGAATCTCGAATATTTCGCAGGATTATAAGGAGCAGTCGGCAATTCTGATCACCTATGCGACTGCTGCTCTGGTGCTGAACAACGAAATCTCAAATGCGCCTTACGACGGTATCGACATTGGTTGGGGCTGGGGAACCAACGATCCCGGCGGCAGTGCTGCTTACCGTACGCTCAACCGCGGTTACTACGACCAGGCCGGCAATACGATCTATGATACACCAACCACTCTCAGGGATACCGTCGTGATGGGGAACCGCGTCTCCAAGGTGAAGCAATGGTATCCCGATGGCGGCGCCATCTACCATTTGTCAGCAGACCCCGGGGCGCTGATTGCAGAAAACTACGTTCACGATGTCCCAGGCGGCATCGCGCTCTATCTGGATGAAGGATCGCGTTACGTCACCATCCGCAACAATGTCGTGGAGAACGTGGGCGTCTGGCTTAACCTGAATTCTCAGGACAACATGTTGCCGCGGCGCACAGCAATGGATAACACCGCCTCGGGCAATTGGTACAATTCCGGAAAGCGCACCGGCTCGTGGACCGAATACCTCAACAATCGCGCGATCGACAATGTCGAGGTGAAGGGCAATGCTTGGCCAGCGCCTGCCGCTGAAATCATGGCGCGGAGCGG
>Ga0136846_1237790_pt1 | contig 10990 bp, 8 predicted proteins | sample HopSoiMetagenom2_FD_96841 | JGI IMG/M metagenome (GOLD analysis project Ga0136846, IMG submission 96841) | Grasslands soil microbial communities from Hopland, California, USA - 2 Assembly 2016 (version 4) | ecosystem: Environmental > Terrestrial > Soil > Grasslands | place: USA: Hopland... | reverse complement strand
CGTCGAGGTCAACTCGGGTGAAACCGGCGAGCCCAAGCTCATTCTTGTCGGCCTGCCCGACGCCGCGGTCAAAGAGTCGGACGACCGCGTGTTCTCCGCCCTGAGCAACAGCGGCTTCAAGGCGCCCCGCACGCGCACCACCATCAATCTGGCCCCCGGCAACCTGCGCAAGGAGGGTCCCTTTTACGACCTGCCCATCGCTCTCGGCATCCTCGTCGCCACGGAACAGGTACCTGCGGTGGACACCTCGGAGTATCTGATCGCGGGCGAACTCAGCCTTTCCGGCGCCACCCGGCCCGTGCGCGGAGCCCTCGCCATCGCCCGGCTCGCCCGAAAACTGGGCAAGCGCGGCGTCCTTCTCCCGCCGCTGTCCGCCCGCGAGGCCGCGCTGGTCGAAGGCATCGCCGCCTATCCCGTCGCCTCGCTCGATCAGGCGGTGCGCTTCCTGACCGGCGAAATTGCCATCGCGCCCGTGGAGCACGCGACGGTCATCGCGGTCGCACCAGAGCCCGACGCCGGCGCCTCCGGGGATTTTTCCGAAATCAAAGGCCAGCACGCCCTGCGCCGCGCCGTCGAAGTCGCCGCCGCCGGCGGGCATAATCTATTGATCATCGGGCCACCCGGCGCCGGCAAGTCCATGGTCGCCAAACGCATTCCCGCCATCCTGCCGGACCCGACCTTGGACGAATCGCTTGAGATTCTGAGCATTCACTCCGCCGCCGGACAAACCCTGGACGGCGGCCGCGTCTTCGGCAAACGGCCGGTAAGGGCTCCCCATCACACGATTTCCGATGTCGGCCTGCTGGGCGGCGGCACCATTCCCGGACCGGGTGAAATTTCCCTCGCGCATCACGGCGTGCTCTTTCTCGACGAATTGCCCGAGTTCAAGCGCAGCGCGCTGGAAGTGCTGCGCCAGCCGCTCGAAGACGGCGCCGTTTCCATCTCTCGCAGCGCGGGCAAGGTCACGCTCCCGTGCAGCTTCATGCTCGTCGCGGCGATGAACCCCTGCCCCTGCGGCTATCTCGGCGACTCCCGCCACGAATGCCGCTGCTCACCCTCGCAAATCCAACGTTACCGCGCACGCATCAGCGGCCCCCTGCTCGACCGTATCGATCTGCACATCGAGGCGCCGGCGCTCTCCATCGGAGAACTGCGCGAGGAAAAAACCGGCGAGACATCCGCCTCCATCCGCCAGCGCGTGCAAACCGCCCGTGGCCACCAGCTCGACCGGTTCAAAGGCTCCCGCACCCCGGCCAACGCGCGCATGACCCATGCACAGATCCGCGCGCACTGCCTCATTGATTCGACGCTCGGCGACCTGTTGCAACAAGCCATGGAGCAACTCTCGCTTTCCGCCCGCGCCTATGACCGCATTCTCAAGGTCGCACGCACCATTGCCGATCTGGCGGCCTCCGCCCGTATCGAGGCTCCTCACCTGCTGGAAGCCATCCAATACCGCAGCTTGGACCGGAATCTTTTTTACTAATCCCGTTCTTGACGACGGCCGACAAAACCCAACTCTCTGCCGTTCCAACAGACGCCCTCATCGTCTATCGGTTAGGACAAGGGATTCTCAATCCTTAAAGCGGGGTTCAACTCCCCGTGGGGGCACCACTTTAAAAAACGACCCATGGGGTCTCTCGAAAAAGCCGCCCGGCACCGGGCGGCTTTTTTCGTCCCCGCGGAATTGCCTTCTCCCCGCGTCCGCCTTCCTTCGGCCAAACCTCCCGCTTGCCCCGCCCGGGCATCCGATCACACTCCTTTTTACTTCTATGAAAAACGACGTCGTTCTCGTCCTTGTCAAAGGCGTGATGCCCACCGCCAACGGGTGCGCCGTTTTCATCGGTAACGAGGAAAAGACGTTTGTCATCTATGTGGATCATTCCGTCGGCAATGCCATCCAGATGACCCTCGACGGCGTGAAAAAAGAGCGGCCGCTGACCCACGACCTGATCGCCCACATCCTCACCGGCCTCGGCGCGGAACTCGACCACGTCGTCATCAATGACGTCAACGACGGCACGTTCTTCGCCCGCGTCCTCCTGCGCATGGAAAACGAGCTGGGCAAAAAAATCGTCGAGCTCGACGCCCGCCCCAGCGATTCCACCGTCCTGGCGCTCCAGCACAAACGTCCGATTTTCGTCGCCCGCAAGGTTTTCGACGCCGTCGAGGACATGACCGAAATTCTTGAGCGCGTCCTCCGCCAGCAGGCCGAGGAGCCCGACGAGGACGAGCCCGAGGAAGAGGGGAAATAAGGCCCCCGCATCGTGTCTTCCGTCCCTGTCTCCCGTTCCGCCCCCCTGCCCGCGCCGCTCGTCCCGGACGCGCCGCTCACCGCACTCGCGCCGATGCAGGATGTCACCGATCTCGCCTTCATGGGCGTGATCGCCCACTACGGCGCGCCCGATTATTTCTTCACCGAGTTCTTTCGGGTTCACGCCCAGTCGCGGCCGGAAAAACATATCCTCCGGTCGATCGATGAAAATCGGACAGGCCGCCCCGTCTTCGCACAGCTCATCGGCGAGGACATCCCCCATCTGGTCCGCACCGCCCGGGAACTGCTCTGCCATCCCGTCGCGGGCATCGACCTCAACATGGGCTGCCCGGCACCCAAGGTTTATAAGAAAAACGTCGGCGGCGGGCTCCTGCGCGATCCGGAAAAAGTCGACGAGATCCTCGGCGCCCTCCGCGACGCCAGCCCCGGCCTCTTCACGGTGAAGATGCGCATCGGCTTCGATACGACCGTCCACTTCGAACGCATTCTCGATCTGCTCAACAAGCACTCCGTCGATCTCCTGAGCCTGCACGGCCGCACGGTGAAGGAAGGTTATCGCAGCGACGTCCATTACGACTTCATCGCCCGCGCCGTGGAACGCGCGAAATGCCCCGTGCTCGCCAACGGCAATCTCACCTCCGCCGCGACCGCCGTGCGCGTGCAGGGCGAGACCAAGGCCGCCGGCGTGATGATCGGTCGCCATGCCATCCGCAATCCATGGATTTTCCGGCAGTGCCGCGAACGCTTTTCCGGCCAGCCGGTGTCCGCCGTCACCCTGTCCGATGTGCGCGAATACGTGGAGCGCCTCTATCGGGCGACCCAGCAACCCGGCCTGGCGGAAGTTTACCACGTCAACAAGATGAAGAAGTACCTCAACTTCGTCGGCCAGGGCGTGGACGCGACCGGCGCGTTTTTGCACGAGATGCGCCGCACCGAAACCGAACGGCAGCTCTTCGAGATCTGCGACCGCCATCTGTTGGCCGAGCCGGGCAGGATTTTCGCCGACGAACCTTACCCCGGAGTCATCGCGCGCCCCAATTGCGAAACCCCGTCCGCCGACGCGGATGGTTGCTCGCTCGAAAGCATCACGGCGTAGGAATTCCTTTTTCCGCGGCCATACCGGATCTTCATGCCGGCAGATGCCGACCGCCTGAACGACGGATCAAAAAAAAAGACCGGCCTACGGCTCACTCCAAACCGAGCACCTTGCGACCGTCGGACGAGATCATTTGCGGCGTCCAAATTGGATCCCAAACGATATGCACCCGGGCGGCTTCAACGGTGGGCAGCGCGGCTATTTTTTGCCGGGCATCCTCCGCGATCACCGGTCCCATGCCGCAGCCTTGCGCGGTGAGCGTCATCTTGACCTCGACCGCATGACCGCCCGCCGGCGTTTTCTCGATGCTCAGATCATAAACCAGGCCGAGGTCCACGATGTTGACCGGAATCTCCGGATCGAAACACGTTTTCAACGCGCTCCACACCGCCTGCTCACTGAACGCTCCGGCCACGCCACCCGCCGGCGCGTCGAGCTGGCCCACCTCAAAACCACCCAAAGCATCGGCGTGCTCGCGCTGAATGCGGAACAGTCCCTGGTCCGTGCGCACGGTGACGCTGCCGCCGAGCGTCTGCATGACATGAGCCGACGTGCCGGCCGGCAGAGTGATCACATCGCCGGCCGGAATGACGGTGCCGGGGATGTCGCGGGTGAGAATATGTTCGGAAGCCATGATGAGGTCGGTCAGCGCACGATGATATCCACCGGCAGGCGAGCGTAAACGCCACTCGGATCATTAAACTGGTCGAGCACCTGCGCCTGCTCCTTGAAACGTGAAACCACCTGGGAAACCACGCCCGCGCGAGCATCCGCCGCGGGATGTTCCCGTTCAAACAAGGCGGACAGCTTTTCCGCGAGCGACTTTGCCTGGGGGAATTCCTGCAGGGCGTAATGCCCGCCCAGCCCCGACTCCTTCGCGGCATAGGCGATGGCGGCGTCCAGACCGCCCAGTTCGTCAACGAGCCCGAGCTTCACCGCTTCGGCGCCGGACCAGACGCGGCCCTCGGCGATTTTGCGCACCGCCGCCGGATCGAGGTGGCGGCCTTCGGCGACCTTGCGAATGAACTCCCCGTAAATCCAATCCACCATGCGCTGGAAAAGCGCCAGCTCCTCGGGCGACTTGGGGCGGGAAATCGTGAAAAGGCCGGCATGACGGCCGGTCTGGACGCGGTCCCAAGTGAGTCCGAGATCGTTGGCCAGCTTTTGAACGTCAAAGTGGATGCCCACGACGCCGATCGATCCGGTGATCGTGGTCGGCTCGGCAAAGATGCGACGGCTGTAGGCCGAAATCCAATACCCGCCCGAGGCGGCGTAGCTGCCCATCGAAATGACGACCGGCTTCACCGCCTGCGCCAGGCGGATCTCGCGCTGGATATGCTCGGAGGCGGTGGCGGAACCGCCGGGACTGTTCACGCGCAGGACGATGGCCTTGACGTTGTCGTCCTGCCGGAGACGCCGCAGCTCGCGGGAAAACCTGGCTCCGCCCACTTCACCGACCTGGCCTTCGCCGTCGACAATCGCCCCCTCAGCGTAAAGCACCGCAATGGTGCCGGCATTATGCGAGGATTCCACGGTGTCCTTCGCCAGCGTGCCGGCGTATTCCCCGATGCTGATCTGCGTGAAGGGCTCGGTCGCACCGGCTTTTCCGGTGGCTTTTTTCAGCTTCGCCAGAATCTCGTCGCGGTAGGCAAGCCGGTCCACCAACCCGCTCTGCACGGCGACCTCGGGGCGGATCAGGCCCTCGTTGTCCACGAGCCCCTGCAGAGCGGCGGCGGGCATATTGCGATCCTGCGCCAAATCGGTGACAAGATCGCCCCAGACGTCATCGAGCAGTTTCTGCAACTGCTCGCGATTTTCAGGACTCAGATCCTTGCGCACGAAAGGCTCCGCGTAAGATTTGTAAATGCCGGACTTGGTCACCTGCACGCCGACGCCGAAACGCTCGAACGCACCGGCATAGAACATCGGTTCCGTCGCAAGGCCTGGCAGCACCAGCGTGCCGTAGGGATCAAGCGCAAGATCGGTGGCGCCCGCCGCCAGATAGAGATCGCGGGCGGTCGCGAAATCCAAATACGCGACCACCGGCTTGCCCGCGGCCTTGAAGTCCGAGAGCGCAGCCCGCACTTCCTTGAGCGCGGCAAAACCGGTGCCGTAACCCGACGGCTCCAGACTGCCCGTCAGCAACACGCCCGCGATGCGCTTGTCCCGGGCCGCCTCCCTCAACGCCCGCGTGACCAGCCGCAGTTGCAAAGTCTGCGGCGTGTCATCCCCTGATAAAAGCGCAGTGAAGCCCGAGCGGCTCGAATCCGCCGGCGTGTCCGTAAGATTGGCCCGCAGATCGAAGACAAGATATGAGCCGGAGTGAACCATCACATTTTTTTCATTCACCGTGGATGCCGCGATGAATAAAACCAGGCCCAATCCGCACAATCCGACCAAGGCGATGGCCAGTGCGGCCAGGGTGCCCAGCAGCGAGGCAAAAAAATTCTTCATAGGAGTGCCGCAGCGTAGGCACGGCGGAAAACCTGGCAACCCCGGGCTTAAAATGCACGCGACCGGAAAGCCCGCCGAACGCAGTCGCCGTTACGCAAGCGTAACTTCGTCAATTTCCCGCAGCATCGGGTTTGATGTTGGTCCAGAGGTCTGCCTTAACTGCGACCATGAGTGAGCAAATCGAAATGCTGACATCCAACCGCAAGGCGCTAACGATCAATCTCGACGACGCCAAGTACGGCACGCTCGCCGAAATCGGCGCCGGCCAGGAGGTGGCGCGCATTTTTTTCCAGGCGGGCGGCGCGGCCGGCACCATCGCGAAATCGATGTCGGCCTACGACATGACCTTCAGCGACGCGATCTACGGCAAGGCCCCGCGCTACGTCTCGCGCGAGCGTCTCGTCACCATGCTGGACCATGAGTACGGCTTGCTCATCGAGCGCCTCGCCGCCAAACGCGGCGACACCAGCACGTTCTTCGTCTTCTCCGACACGGTCGCGGCCAAGAGTTTTCGCGGCAATAACGAGTGCCACGGATGGATGGGCATCCGCTTTCAGACCGAGCCGCACGGCCCGCCCAACGAAATCATCATCCACGTCCGCATGTGGGACAAGGACAACGTCCTCCAGCAGCAGGCGATCGGCGTGGTGGGAACCAACCTCATCTACGGCGCGTTTTTTTATCGCGAGAACCTTGGCCGCCTCATCCAGTCGCTCGTCGACAACGTCGGCGCCGATCGCATCGAAGTCGACATGATGAAGCTGTCCGGCCCGGCTTTCCAGTCCGTCGACAACCGCCTCGTCTCGCTGTACCTCGTCCAGCATGGGCTGACCAACGCCGTGATGTTCGGCACCAATCGCGACGTGCTCCAGCCGTCCGAGGTGCTTTACAAGAAGGCGATCCTCGTCGAGCGCGGCAGCTTCCGCCCCGTCACCCACGTCAACGTCGACATGCTCAACTGCGCCTGCGCCCAGTTCATGCAGGAACCTGCGGTGAAGGGGAAGGAAGTCATCGTGCTCATGGAGATCACCATGAACAACCTGCTCGCCGCCGGCGGACTCGACGCGCAGGACTTCCTCTCCCGCGTCGATCTGCTCGGCGACATCGGCTTCACGGTGCTCATCTCCAACTACTCCGAGTATTACCGTCTCACGTCCTACTTCCGTCGTTACACGAAGGAGATGATCGGCGTCGCCATGGGCATCAACAACCTGCTGGAGGTGTTCAACGAGAAATATTACGAGCACCTCGCCGGCGGCATCCTGGAAAGCTTCGGCCGTCTCTTCCGCAACGACGTGAAGCTCTATATCTACCCGATGCAGCAAAAGGCCTTCGATCGCTACCTGGTCGAGGGACACCCCGCGGCCGACGAGCCCGTCGGTTCCTCCTTCGCCGCCAGCGTGCTCATCACCGCCAAAAACCTCCAGGTGGACGCCCACCTCACCAACCTCTACGCGCACTTGCTGGAAAACCACTACATCGAGTGCATCGTGGGCTTCGATCCCAAGATCCTCTCCATCTTCTCCCGCGACGTGCTCCAGCGTATCCGCGCCGGCGATCCCTCCTGGGAAAAAATGGTGCCGGAGACCGTCGGTCAGGCCATCAAGAAGCGCCATCTCTTCGGCTACGGCGAACAGCCCGCGCTGCCCGCGACGAGCTGACCGCGATCTTCGCGCGCCGACCCCTCAGTCCGCCCGGTTAATGTCCATCCCGTCACCCAAGGCCGGTCCGCACCCACGCAACCGGCACCGCGCCCGCTACGATTTTCCCGCACTCCGGCGGACCTGCCCGGAGCTGGCGCGTTTCATCGGGCCGCACCCCGAAGGCGGTGACACGATCGATTTCTCCGATCCCGTGGCCGTGACCGCGTTGAATCGCGCGCTGTTGATCCATGACTACGGCCTCGCCCGCTGGGACATCCCGCCCGGCTACCTGTGCCCGCCCATTCCCGGACGCGCCGATTATCTTCATCACGCGGCCGACCTGCTTGGCGATGGCGATGACGCGCTCATCCCCCGTGGACCCGCCGTCACCGTCCTCGACATTGGCGTGGGCGCCAACTGCATCTATCCCATCCTCGGCGTGCGGGAGTACGGCTGGCGCTTCGTCGGCACGGATATCTCCCCCGTCGCAATAAACTGGGCCCGCCAACTCGTCGCGGCCAATCCCGTGCTGGCCGGAAAAATCGAATGCCGCCTGCAATCCTCCCCGGCGGATATTTTCAAAAACATCGTGCGCTCCGGCGAGGTGTTCGATCTCTCCGTCTGCAATCCGCCCTTCCACGCCTCCGCGAAGGAAGCCGCGGCGGGCACGCTGCGCAAATTGCGAAATCTCGGCCTCGGCGGCGGCAAGACCGGCGCGCCCATCCTGAATTTTGGCGGGCGGGACGCGGAGCTTTGGTGCGACGGTGGCGAATCCGCATTCGTGCGCCGCATGATCGCCCAGAGCGCGCAACTGCCCCGGCAATGCCTCTGGTTCACGTCCCTCGTCTCGAAACGCGGCAGTCTCCCGGTCATTTATCGAGCCCTCCAGACGGCGCGGGCGGCCGACGTGCGTACCGTCCCGATGGCCCAGGGCCAGAAAAACAGCCGCCTCGTCGCCTGGACGTTCCTCACGGCGGCCGAACGCCGCGAGTGGCGGTGCCGACGGTGGGCCTGAGACGCGCCCGCGGCGTTAATTCGCGCTTCCGTGTTCCGCCGGTTCCCTTTTAGCTCCCGCGCTTATCCATGCGCTTCCATAAATACCACGCCCTCGGCAACGATTACATCGTCCTCGATCCGGTTGACTTTCCCCAATGGAAACCGGCTCCGACCGTCGACCAAATTCGCGTCGTCTGCCATCGCAACTTCGGCGTCGGCTCCGACGGCATCCTGTGGGGCCCGCTGCCTTCGCAAAAAAGCGAGTTTGGCCTGCGCATCTTTAACCCCGACGGCTCCGAGGCGGAAAAATCGGGCAACGGCCTGCGCATCTTTTCGCGTTATCTCTGGGACCAGAAACTCGCGAAAAATCCCGTCTTCACCGTCGAGACGCCCGGCGGTCACGTCCAGTCGGTCATCAAGGACGACGGCCGGCTCATCACCGTGGACATGGGCAACGTCAGCTTCACCAGCACAAAGATCCCCCACGTCGGCCCCGAGCGCGAAGTCCTCAACGAAAACATTTCCGTCCTCGACAGCACGTTCACCTACTGCTCGGCCACCATCGGCAATCCGCATTGCGTGATCCCCCTCGATGCGATCTCGCCCGAACTCGCCCACCGTTACGGGCCGCACTTGGAAACGCATCCCAATTTTCCGCGCAAGACCAACGTCCAGTTCCTGAAGATCATCGATCGCGCGAACATCCAGATCGAAATCTGGGAACGCGGCGCCGGTTACACGCTCGCCTCGGGCAGCAGTTCCAGCGCCTCGGCCGCCGTCGCCCACAAGCTCGGCTTGGTTGACGCCAACGTCACCGTCCACATGCCGGGCGGGAAAATCGGCATCGAGATCGGCGCGGGCTTTTCCATCCGCATGACCGGTTCCGTCAACAAGGTCGCCGAAGGCGTGATGCATCCGCAGTTGTTCGAAGTGAAGATCTGACCGGCGCGCAAATCCCGTTGCCGCCGGTGCTTCGCTTCCGCTAGCTGGTGGCAATGGGATGGCTATCCGACTTCTTCCGCCTGGCGTGGGGACTTCTTTATTGGAACGCGCGGAAGAGTTTTTATCGGCTGCGCCGGGGCCGTTCCGCCTGTCCGTGCCAGGACCCCAGCGACTCGGGCCGCGCTTGGGAAACGCATTGCAACGCCGTGGTGTACTGGAGGAAGGCCTCCCGCTTCCGGCGGGTTTGCCCGCTGCTTCGGCAAGATCCGACTTTCGGCTGGCGATGCTCGGCCAATCAGGCCGACGTACGACCTTTCTGGTTACGCGCGCTGGGCTTCTATGGGGCGGGATTCACGGCGCTCTACCTTGCCGGCACGATCGGCGCCTTCACCCTGTTGCGCTCGTCCGGCTACGGCGTCACCTACGCCAACATTGCCTGGCCTGCCGCTTGGTCGGAATTTCGGACGATACGGGCGGAATTCTTTTTTGAAAAATTTCAAACCGCTTACGCCCGGGGAGACATTCGTGAAGGGCTCCTCTCCCTCTCGCTGGCTTACAACCTCGATTCGCAAAACTATCGGGCCGGCCGGCTGCTGGCCCAGCTCTATCAAGGCGCCCAGCCCGCGCTTTCCGACCAGGTGTACCGCCGGCTGCTGGCCGAGCATCCCGAGGAGGCCGAAGCGACCGCGCAGGCGTTTTTTCGCTCCTTGCTGGCGCGCGGTGATTTCCCGGCCATCCAGACACTCGCCCGCGACCGCATTCTCGCCACTCCGGGCCGTGCCTCCGCGTGGCTAAACGCGCTGTTTTTCGCCAACCAGCGCACCGGAGATGCCGCCGTGCTCGACGAACTCCTCAACGCCACCGCCGACGCCCGTTTTTCTCTCGACACTCACACCGTGCTCATGCTCGCCGTCCGGCTGCGCACCACGCCACCCGAGGAGGGGCGGCGCCATCTGCTCGCCAGCGCCGCCGGCGGAGTCTCCGGCTACCCCTTGTACTTTATCTGCCGCGAGCTGCTTGCACGCGGGTTTCACCAAGACGCGCTCGCACTCCTCGATCAGGAGAGCGGCCTCGAGCCTCGCGATCGCACCGCGCTTCGCCTGGACGCCTTGGCGGCGGGAGGCTGGAACAACGCGCGGCGACGGGAAGTTGAAGGCCTGCTCGTTGCGCCACCGACGGCGGCCACGGTGGAACTGCTCAGCGCCCACCTTATCCGGCGACCCGACCCGACGTTGTTGGAAGTTCTGTGCGCCCGCCTCGATCCCTCGCCGCTGCCGGCCGTGGAGGCCAATTATCCCGCCTATCTTGCGATCTTTTGCGCGGCGGGAGTGAACAAGAACGAAGCGCGGCTCCGCTGGGCCTCCGATCGTCTCAAGGAAATCATTCACACCAGCTCCCGCCGGCTCGACGCCGTCGGCGCGTGGATGCTGGCGGATCGACAACCCGGTGGCATCGAAAACCAGCTCCCTTCGCTTCAACCCTTGTCGTTGGAGATCAGTTACGCCTTGCTTTCCCACTACTCTCCGGCGCCCGCGACGGCCGGCGCTTTCTGATGCCCCCCGCCCCCTCATCTTCGTCAAGCCG
>Ga0136846_1221030_pt1 | contig 10991 bp, 5 predicted proteins | sample HopSoiMetagenom2_FD_96841 | JGI IMG/M metagenome (GOLD analysis project Ga0136846, IMG submission 96841) | Grasslands soil microbial communities from Hopland, California, USA - 2 Assembly 2016 (version 4) | ecosystem: Environmental > Terrestrial > Soil > Grasslands | place: USA: Hopland... | reverse complement strand
GGCGGCCGCAGAGGCGATGACGCTGGTACGCCGTGCCGCGAAGGGCACCGCCGGGGCGTTCGTGGTGGACGCCGATGCGTTGCCCCAGACGATCGCAGTCGTGCGGACCCGAGCCGAGGCGATGGGCATCGAGGTCGTCGTGGCGGACCTCACCGAGGGCCTGCCGGACGGCGACCTGTCGGGCGTGCTCGTGCAGTACCCGGGAGCGTCCGGGCGGATCCTCGACCCGCGGCCGACGATCGACGCGGCGCACGAGCGCGGCGCGCTCGCCGTGGTCGCGGCGGACCTGCTCGCCCTCACGCTCCTCGAGGCCCCCGGCACCTGGGGTGCCGATGTCGTCGTCGGCTCCTCGCAGCGCTTCGGCGTGCCGCTTTTCTACGGCGGACCCCACGCCGGGTTCATGGCGGTGCGGTCCGGCCTCGAGCGGCACCTGCCCGGGCGGCTCGTGGGCGTGTCCGTCGACGCCGCCGGCCGGCCGGCGTACCGGCTCTCCCTGCAGACCCGTGAGCAGCACATCCGCCGCGACAAGGCCACCTCGAACATCTGCACCGCCCAGGTGCTGCTGGCGGTGGTCGCGTCGATGTACGCCGTCTACCACGGCCCCGACGGCTTGCGTGGGATCGCCCTGAAGGTGCACGGCGACGCGGCCGGCCTGGCCAAGCACCTGCGCGACGCGGGAGTGGAGATCGTCCACGACGCGTTCTTCGACACGGTGCTCGCTCGCGTCCCCGGACGTGCGACCGAGGTGGTGGCAGCGGCCCGCGAGGGCGGCGTGCACCTGCGACTGGCCGACGCCGACCATGTCGGCATCAGCGTGGGCGAGACCGCCGACGCCGAGGCGCTGGGCGCGGTGCTGCGGGCGTTCGGGGTTTCGACAGGCTCAACCACCGGAGACGAGTTCGCCCACGGCGCGATCCCTGGTGCCCTCCAGCGCGAGACGGACTTCCTGTCCCACCCGGTCTTCAACACGCACCGGTCGGAGACCTCGATGCTGCGCTACCTGCGGCGGCTCTCGGCGCGCGACTACGCGCTCGACCGCGGGATGATCCCGCTCGGGTCGTGCACGATGAAGCTCAACGCCACGTCGGAGATGGAGCCGATCAGCCTGCCGGGCTTCGCGAACCTCCACCCGTTCGCCCCCGCGGAGGACACGGCTGGCTACGGCCGCCTCGTCGCGGACCTGGAGGGCTGGCTCGCCGAGGTCACCGGCTACGACCGGGTCTCGATCCAGCCCAACGCCGGGTCGCAGGGTGAGCTGGCCGGCCTGCTCGCGATCCGCGGCTACCACCAGGCGAACGGTGACCACGGCCGTGACGTCTGCCTGATCCCTTCGTCCGCGCACGGCACCAACGCCGCGTCGGCGGTGATGGCGGGCATGAAGGTGGTCGTCGTGAAGTCGACCGACGACGGCGCCGTCGACCTCGACGACCTGCGAGCCCAGTGCGAGACCCACCGCGACGACCTCGCGGCGATCATGGTCACCTACCCGTCGACGCACGGCGCCTACGAGGACACCATCTCCGACCTGTGCGCGATCGTCCACGATCACGGTGGTCAGGTCTATGTCGACGGCGCGAACCTGAACGCCCTGCTCGGCTACGCACGCCCGGGTGAGTTCGGCGGCGACGTCAGCCACCTCAACCTGCACAAGACCTTCTGCATCCCGCACGGTGGCGGTGGCCCGGGCGTCGGTCCCGTCGGTGTGCGCGAGCACCTGGCGCCGTACCTGCCGAGCCACCCGATGCACCCCGAGGCCGACAAGCGCGACGGCATCGGCCCGATCAGCGCTGCGCCGTACGGGTCGGCGGGCATCCTGCCGATCTCGTGGGCCTACGTGCGGATGATGGGCGGCGAGGGACTGACCCGCGCGACGGCTGTGGCGGTGCTGGCCGCCAACTACGTCGCCACTCGGCTCGAGGAGCACTTCCCGGTGCTCTACCGCGGGCACAACGACCTGGTCGCCCACGAGTGCATCCTGGACGTGCGGGGACTGTCGAAGGAGACCGGCGTCAGCATCGACGACGTCGCCAAGCGGCTGATCGACTACGGCTTCCACGCCCCGACGATGAGCTTCCCGGTCGCCGGCACGCTGATGGTCGAGCCGACGGAGAGCGAGGACCTCACCGAGCTCGACCGCTTCTGCGACGCGATGGCCGCGATCCGCGGCGAGATCGCCAAGGTCGCCTCGGGGGAGTGGAGCGCCGACGACTCGCCGCTGCGCGGAGCTCCGCACACGGCGGACGCGCTCAACCAGTCGCTGTCCTACGACCTCGCCACGGCGGTGTTCCCGCAGGGCTTCGACCCGGACAAGTACTGGCCGCCGGTCGGCCGGATCGACCAGGCGTACGGCGACCGCAACCTGGTGTGCTCCTGCCCGCCGCCCGAGGCGTTCGCCCAGTCATGACCCTCGCGGGCGGGCCGGCTCACTGGCAGGCCGTGATCGCGGCGTACCAGGCCAGCCGGAGGCTGCCCACGATCGTCGCCGGCGTGCTCGACGGCGGGGAGCTCGTGTGGACCGGGACCGCCGGAGGCCCGACCACCGTCGACACCCAGTACCGCGTCGGTTCGATCACGAAGACGATGACCGCGGTCCTGGTGCTCCAGCTGCGTGACGAGGGCCTGCTGGACCTCGACGACCCGCTGGGTCGCTTCATCCCCGAGAGCGGCTACCGCGACGTGGCCCTGCGGGAGCTGCTCAGCCACACCGCCGGCATCCACAGCGAGCCCGCGGGCCCGTGGTGGGAACGCTCCGACGGGGTCGAGTTCGACGGTCTGCTCGCGGCGAACGACGGAGCGAGTGCCGTCTTCGGTCGTGGCCAGATCTACCACTACAGCAACCTGGGCTTCGCGCTGCTCGGCGAGGTGGTGGCGCGGTTGCGTGGCACGCCGTGGTGGGAGGTCCTCACGGCCCGGGTGCTCGCACCGCTCGACATGGCGCGCACGTCGTACCTTCCGGAGGAGCCGGCGGCGCAGGGGCTGAGCGTGCACCACTACGCCGGCACCCTGACGGTCGAGCCTGCGACGGACACGCGCGCGATGGCGCCGGCGGGTCAGGTCTGGAGCACGGTGCCGGATCTCGCGGTGTTCCTGCGCTTCCTGGCGGAAGGACATCCCGAGGTGCTCGACCGCACGACGCTGCGCGAGATGGCCGTGGCCCAGCGACCGGCGGCGGAGTACGGGCTCGGCATGCGCACGGGTCCGGTCGCCGGACTCCAGCTCGTCGGCCACCTGGGCTCGATGCCCGGGTTCCAGGCCGTCGCCGTCGTCGACCAGGACAACGGCCGTGGGTTGGTCGCGTTGACCAACGGCACGACCGGGTTCGCCGGGATCGAGCTCGCCCAGCGGATGCTCGGCGACGACACGCCGCTCCTTGCGAAACCGTGGGTGCCGTCCGCGACAGTGCCCGAGTGGGTTGCCGAGCTCCTCGGCCAGTGGTTCTGGGGCAACTCCGCGTTCGAGCTCCGCTGGCACAACGAGCGGCTGGAGTTCCACGACGTCGCACGTGGCTCACTCGCCGAGAAGTTCGCGGCGCCGGACGTGCAGGGACGCATCATCGGCGTGTCCGGCTACCACCACGGCGAGCACCTGCACGTCGTACGCCGCCCCGACGGGACCGTCGGCCACCTCGAGTGCGCGACCTTCGTCTACACGCGCGTCCCCTACGACCCGGACGCACCGATCCCGGGCGGCCATCCGGCCTGACGCCCTCGTCAGAGGGCCTGCGAGACCGAGCTCATGTTGAAGTCCGGCACGCGCAGCGCCGGCATGGCGGTGCGGGAGAAGTAGTCGTCGCCCCACTCGCGCGAGAAGCTCGGCACGGTCGCTCCGGCAGCAGTGAACCGACGGAGCAGGTCGACCGGGCTCTCGTTGAACCTGAAGTTGTTGACCGCCCCGGTGATCTCGCCGCCCTCGACGCGGTAGACGCCGTCGCGGGTGAGCCCGGTGACGAGCAACGTCTGCGGGTCGACCTCGCGGATGTACCACAGGCAGGTGAGCAGGAGGCCGTCGTCGACGCCGGCGACGAGGTCGAGGTCAGAGCCCGCACCGCCGCTCACGTCCAGGATGAGGTTGTCGATGCCCGGTGTCGTCGACTGCCCGGTCATCTGGGCGGTGTGCCGGGTCTGGATGAGCGAGCTGAGCCGGCCGTTGCCGATCCACGGCGTGCGAGCCAGCGGCAGTCCGTTGTCGTAGACGCTGCTGGCGTTGGAGGAGCCGCTGGCGACCACGAACGGCGAGCACTCCAGCCCGGGGTACGCCGGGTCGGAGAACAGCGTCACGGCCGGGTTGACGATCGACTCGCCGATGCGGGTGCCACCGCCCGGACGGGAGTACACGGACTGCCCGTCGTGGGCGACCCGGGCTCCTGCGCTCCAGTAGGCGTCGATCATCAGGTCGGCGACGGTGCTCGGCGGCAGCACCGTGTCGTAGCGACCGGCCGGCAGGTCGACGCGACGAGCTCCCCATGCCAGGCGGGCGGTGAGGTCCTCGGCCATCCGGTGGGCATCGACGTCGGCGAAGTCGCGGGTCGCCCCGCCGACCCAGGCGCTGTTGGACAGGTCGGCGGCCTTGCCCGTGCAGCCGTAGTGCCCGGTGGGTTGCACGTGACGCAGCCGCAGGCCGGTGCTGGAGCCGAGATAGACGGTGGAGATCTCGTGGTTGACGAAGCCGTACAGGATCCGGCCCTCGGCCTCGGCACGGGCGAACTCCTGCCCGAGGGCGCTCGCGAACGGTCGGTACAGCTCCACGGAGGTCTCGACCGGCGCCTCGTCCCAGCCGGCCGAGGCTGCCCCCGTGACCAGCTCGGCACGGTCCTCGGCGGAATGGGCGGTCCGGGCGCCTGCGTCGGCAGCCTCGACGAGCGTCGTGACCTGGTCGACCGAGGCAGCGCTGCCGGTGACCGACGCGTTCCCGGCGCCGTGGAAGGCGATCACCGTGACGTCGACTCCGTGCATCACGCCGTTGGTCGTGAGCGTGTTGTTGGCCCAGCGCAGATTGGCGCTCGTGCTGTCTTCCACGATCACGATGCAGTGCTCCGACGTGCTGGTCGCGAGCGCGTGCTCGACCAGCGCCTGCGGGGTCGTCGCGGTCATCAGGCCTCCTCGCCCTCGTCGGGCAGCAAGCCGCCTGGTCCGGCCTCGTCGGTCACGTTGAGGACCCGGACGTCCCGGAAGAGGGCGCTGGGACACCCGTGGCTCACCGACGCGACCTGACCCGGCTGCGCCTTCCCGCAGTTCATGGCGCCACCCAGGACGTAGGTCTGCGGTCCGCCGACGGCGCTCATCGAGCCCCAGAAGTCCGTGGTGGTCGCCTGGTAGGCGACGTCGCGCACCTGGCCCTTGAGCTCGCCGTTCTCGATGGCGTAGAAGCGCTGGCCGGTGAACTGGAAGTTGAAGCGCTGCATGTCGATCGACCAGGACTTGTCGCCCACGATGTAGAGGCCACGCTCGACCTGGGCGATCAGGCCGGCCGTGTCGGGCCCGTCGGCTGCGGGCTGCAGCGACACGTTGGCCATCCGCTGGATCGGGATGTGGCCGGGGGAGTCGGCGTACGCGCATCCGTTGGACCGGCCGGCGTTGAGCGAGCCGAACTCGTGCGCCATCTGGCGGTCGAGCTGGTAGCCGACGAGGATCCCGTCGCGCACGATGTCCCACGACTGCGTCTGGACGCCGTCGTCGTCGTAGCCGATGGTCGCGAGACCGTGCTCGACCGTGCGGTCGCCGGTGACGTGCATCAGCGGCGATCCGTACTGCAGGCGGTTGAGCTGGTCGGGGGTGGCGAACGACGTGCCCGCGTAGTTCGCCTCGTAGCCGAGGGCGCGGTCGAGCTCGGTGGCGTGGCCGATGGACTCGTGGATGGTGAGCCAGAGGTTGGACGGGTCGATCACCAGGTCGTAGTTGCCCGCCTCGACGCTGGGCGCTGCCAGCTTCTCGGCCAGCAGGTCAGGCAGCTCGGCCAGCTCGGCGTCGAAGTCCCAGCGGTCGCGGCCATCGCCGACGATGAACTCCCACCCCCGTGCGACCGGCGGGGCGATCGACGCCATCGAGTCGAACCGGTCACCACGCGAGCCGTGTGCCTCGACGAACGGCTGCAACCTGATCCGCTGCTGGGTCGTCGTCGTACCGGCCAGGTCGCTGTAGAACTTGTTCTCCATGATCTGCTGGACTGACGCCCGGGCGTGCTCGACGGTGTCGGCGGAGACCAGGCGCCGGGTCCAGTCCTCGAGCAGCGCTGCCTTGTCGCGGAGCTCCACGTCGAACGGGTTGATCAGGTACGACGAGCACCAGGCGACGTCGTCGTGCACGGGCTCGGGGGCGAGCTCGACGGGCGAGCGGGTCATCTCGGCGGCCACCAGCGCCACGTTGACCGCCTGCTCGGCGACCTTGACAGCCGCGTCGGTGGTGAGGCCGACACCGGCGGCGAACCCCCACGCGCCGTGGTGCACGACCCGGACGGCGAAGCCCAGGTCCTCGCTGTCCTCGGCACCCTGCAGGTGCCCGTCACGGACCGACAGGTGCTGGTAGCGCACGCGTTCGAAGCGGAAGTCGGCATGGCTCACGCCGAAGTCGCGCGCCCTGGACAGAGCGGCGGCGGCCAGCCGGCGATAGGGGAGCGCGGTGAACGACGGGTCGATCCGGTCGGGTGCGGACGTCACGGTGCGACCCTATCGACCGTCGTCCACCGGTTTCGACAGGCTCAGCCTCCGGCCAGCACCGGCCGGAGGGTCGATCCGTTGCGGCCCTTGAGCACCTCGAGCTGCGTGGTGATGCGGCTGCGCAGCTCGGGCACGTGGCTGACGAGGCCGACCACGCGGCCGCCGTCGCGCAACGAGTCGAGGGTGTCCATGACGTCCTCGAGGGTGTCGGTGTCGAGAGAGCCGAAGCCCTCGTCGATGAAGAGCGTGTCGATGTCGGTCCCCCCGGCCTCGTGGGCGACCGTGTCGGCGAGCCCGAGCGCCAGCGCGAGGGACACCACGAACGTCTCGCCGCCGGACAACGTTGCCGGGTCACGCGCGACGCCCGCCCAGTCGTCGCGCACGCGCAGACTGAGGCCACCGCGCTGCTCGCCCGCCCCACGGTCGTCGGAGTGCTCGAGCGCGTAGCGCTGGCCCGTCATCCCGGCGAGCCGTTCGTTGGCGGCGGCGACGACCTGTCGCAGCCGCTCGGACAGGACGTACGCCGCCAGCCGGATGCGCAACGGGTTGTCGGGACCCTTGCCCTCGAGCAGCTGGGACAGGTCGGCGACCAGCTGGTGCTGCCGGCGGATCGGCGCCCATGCCTCGAGGCGGTCGCCGAGCTCGCGATCGAGCGCCGCGAGCCGCCGCGCCCGCGTGGTCGCGGCATCGTGGGCGGACACGGTGGCCTGAGCGGTCTCCGCGGCGAGCCGCTGCCGCGCGACGAAGACCGCCAGGTCGACCGGCGCCTGGCCGGCCGCCGCGCGGGTCGCCGGGTCGGCGAGCGTCTGCTCGGCGGCCCGTCGTGTCGCCTCCGCCTCGGTCAGCACGGCCTCGGCCGACTCGGCCTCGGCGAGCGGCAGCACGGCGGCGGTCGCGGCGGCCGTGGTGGCGAAGCCGGTGCCCCGCGCAGCCTGCTCGACCTCGCGCTCGGCCTCCGCGACGGCGCGGGCGGCCTCGTCGTGAGCGGTCCACGCCTCGACGGCCCGCGCGAGCTGGCCGCACCGCAGCGACCGCTGCTCGACCAGGGACCGGAGGTCGGGGGCCTCGTCGCCGAGGAGCGCGTCGAGCTCGGCGGTCAGCTGCTCGACGACCGACTGTGCGGCCTCGAGCTGCTGGTGGGTGGTCGCCTGGTCGACAACCGCGCGATCACGAGCTGCCCGAGCGGCATCAAGGCGTGCCTCGAGCGACTCGAGCCGGGTGGCCCTGCCGGCGTGGTCGCCGGCCAGCGCGGTCGCCTGCTCCAGCGAGCTGCGTGCGTCGGCAAGAGCTTGGGGCAGCGCATCGCGGGCGACACCCGCGAGCCGCTCGTCGAGCGATGAGCGCTCGGCGGTCAGCGTGGCAACGCGCACCTCCTGACCCTGCTGGACGAAGGCGGCGTCCTCGTGGGCCCTCCTAGCGACGTCCTCGTCGGCGCGGCCGACGACCGCACCCGTGGAGCGCGCCGGCTCGGGATGGGAGGCGCTGCCGCAGACCGGGCAGGCGCCGCCGACGGCCAGGCTGCCGGCGAGCTCGGCTGCCATGCCCTCGATGCGCGCCTCGCGGACCGTCAGGTAGGACTCGTGTGCCGCCAGTGCGGTCTCCTTGGCCGCCGTGAGGTCGGCGACGGCGGAGACCAGCTCGGCGGCGACCACGTCGCGGCGACGCGCGGCCGCGAGGAGCACGTCGAGCCGCGTGACCTCCTGCTCGAGCGCGGGCACCTGGGCGATGGCCCGGGTCGACTCCTCGAGCTGCGCGCGAGCGGCCGTGAGCGCGGCCGGATGCTCGGCGATGGCCTCGTCCAGGGCGGCCACACTCGCCGTCAGCGCATCCGCACGCTGCGCCAGCTCGGTCCGCCGGGCCCGCGCCGTCGCCAGCTCGGCCTCGCGCGCGCGGAACGCCTCGGCCAGGGTGCGTGCCGCGACCGCCTGCTCGTGCCGGTCGACCAGCGACGCCCGGTCCGGCGGCTCGGTCAGGAGAGGAGCCACCACCCGCTCGGCCTCGCGCCAGCGTCGGTCCGCGTCGGCGGCGACCCGCCGGCACTCGGCGGCTCTCGCCGCGAGCGGGGCGACCGGAAGCGCCCGGCGGTGGGCCGCGAGCCGCTCCTCGAGCGCGGCGAGCTCGTCGGCACGCCGAGCCAGGGTGACGAGCTGGCCGGCAGCGGACGTGGCTGTCTTCTGCAGGTCGTCGAGCCGACGGGCATCGGCCAGCGCCGCGTCGGACTCGACGAGCGCCGTGTCGGCATGGGCGCGGGCGTCTGCGGCACGGGCTTCGTCGAGATCGACGGCGGAGACCAGCCCGGCCGACCAGGCCGCGACCTCGCCCCGGTCGGCGGCCCTGGCAAGGTCGTCGGCCCACGTACCGGGCAGCTCGGCGCCGGCAGCCTCCTGGAGCCGGTGGAGCACCTGCCGGACCCGGTCGGCGGCGGCCTCGCTGGCCCGACGGGAGGCTCCGCGGCGGTCGACCAGCCACCGCTCCACCTGCTCGAACCGGTCGGTGCGGAACAGCTTCTGCAGCACGGCGTGGCGCTCGGTGGAGCTCGCGCGGAGGAACGTCTGGAACCGTCCCTGCGGGAGCATGGCGACCTGGGTGAACTGGGTCGCGGTCATGCCGAGCAGGTCAGCCACCAGCAGTCCGGCGTCGTCGAGGCGGTTGGTCAGTGCCACCCAGTCGCCCTCGGTGTGCTCCTCGACCACAGCGTGCGCCTGCACGCGGGTCTCGCCGGCGCCCCGTCGCTTCGGACGGGTCCACGCCGGCGACCGGGTGAACCGGAACGTGCGATCGCCGATGCTCGCCTCGAGGATCACGCGCGGGGCAACGCCCGGCGCCGCGTGGTCGCTGCGCAGATGACGCGCTCCGGCGCGGTCGCCGGGGACCTGCCCGTAGAACGCGAAGCAGACGGCGTCGAGCACGCTGGTCTTGCCTGCCCCGGTGGCGCCGGTGAGCAGGAACAGACCGCCTGCGGAGAGCTCGTCGAAGTCGACGGCCACGGTGTCGGCGAACGGGCCGAAGGCGGTCACCTCCAGACGGTGCAGCCTCACGACGCCGTCACCACGGTGTCGGCGTCGCGGTCATCGACGCACGCGTCGCACGCGTCGCGGATCAGGGCGCTCTCCGCATCGGTGGCCGGCGTGCCACGCACGGCGGCCACGAAGTCGACCGCGATCTGGTGGTCGGAGCGACCCTCGAGCACGACGCGCGAGCGTGTCGGAGCGCCACCCTCGGGTGCGAACACCAGCGCGACGGTGTGGGGGAACCGCTCCTGCAGGCGCGCCATCGCCTGCGTCGGCCGCACTGCGTCGGTGAGGGTCGCTTGCACCCAGGCGTCCTCCGCAGCGGCATGGCGAGCATCGGACACCAGTGCGTCGAGCGTCCCGGTGAGCCGGGCCAGGCGACGCGGCACCGGCGCCTCGACGAACTCCGACCGCACGTCGCCCCGGCCGTCGAGGTCGATGAGCCAGCTGCCCTTGACATGGTCGGCCTCGGAGAAGGAGTACGCCAGTGGCGAGCCGGAGTAGCGCACGCGGTCGGTGACCGCCTGCCGGCCGTGCAGGTGGCCCAGCGCGACGTAGTCGAAGCCGTCGAAGGTCGCGGCGGACACCAACGACACGCCGCCGACCGATATGTCACGCTCGCTGTCCGATGCCTGCCCCCCGGCCACGAACGCGTGCGCCAGCACCACCGAGCGGGTGCCGCGTGCACGCGCGCCGAGGTCGGCGCGGATGCGGTCGACGGCCGCCGTCATCGCCGCCTGGTGGGATCGTGCAGGCAGTCCCCACGCATGGCGGAGGAGGTCGGGCTCGAGGTAGGGGATGCCGTAGACCGCGACGGGACCGTGGTCGTCATCGACCAGCACGGGCGTGTCGAGTCGGTCGGCGACCGTGCGGAGGTGGAAGCCGGCAGCATCGACGAGCCGCGCGTTGAACCCGAGCCGCCGCGCCGAGTCGTGGTTGCCACTGGTGACGACCACGCGCGCCCGTGATGCTGCCAGCCGGGCGAACGTGTCGTCGGCGAGCGCGACGGCGTCGACGGGTGGCAGGGCGCGGTCGTAGACGTCGCCGGCGACGACGACCAGGTCGACCTGCTCTGCCTCGATCGTGGCGATCAGGTGGTCGGCGTACGCCGCCTGGTGCGCAAGCATCCCCTGCCCGTGGAAGTGCCGACCGAGGTGCCAGTCGGACGTGTGGAGGATGCGCACCCCCTCACGCTAGGAGAGGGCGCCGACATCGCCCGCCTCACACGCCGAGGCGCTGGTCCCCGGCGTACACGACACAGCGGTCCGGGCGGGTGAATCCGACGACACCGACGCCCGACTCCTGCGCGAGAGCGACCGCCAGCGACG
>Ga0136846_1233341_pt1 | contig 10995 bp, 10 predicted proteins | sample HopSoiMetagenom2_FD_96841 | JGI IMG/M metagenome (GOLD analysis project Ga0136846, IMG submission 96841) | Grasslands soil microbial communities from Hopland, California, USA - 2 Assembly 2016 (version 4) | ecosystem: Environmental > Terrestrial > Soil > Grasslands | place: USA: Hopland... | reverse complement strand
GTGTGTGCCGCCGGCGATGCTTATGCCTTTCATCCAGAGCGGTTGCGCATATACAGCGCCGTCCACCGTGCAGGAAAACAACTTTCCGAACGTGGAACTCGTGACTGTCGAACTCGACAGAGCGAATTCGCGGGAATTTACGCCATCTCGCGCATTGTCGTTGTGATACGAGAGAACGCCCTTGATATCGCTGACGAACACCGTTGCTGATCCCGTGGAACCGTTGCTCGTCGCCCTGATGGTGTGCGTCCCCGCCTTTGCGGGTGGAGTGTAGAGGCCCGTGGTGCTGACGGTGCCAACGGTCGTGTCTCCTCCCGCAATGTTATCCACACTCCACGTTGCCCCACTGACGGATGCGGTGAACTGCTGTGTCTGCGTGGAGGTCACGACCGCGGCACGGGACGGCGACACCGTCACGGCAGCCCTCGCCAGAGACGATCCCAGGAGCATGATGGAAATTTGAACGAATAGAAGGGAATTGAACCGCGAACTGCTCGGCATACCTGCCTCCACAGAAGACAGTAACCAGAAATGCGAGACGGGCTCTCAGTTCCCTAAGTTTACCCTATTTCACCGGCGGCTGGATTAACTCCGCGTCAATTGTGATGCTGATCTCGTCTCCAACGACCCCCGGCGCTCCGTTCACCCCGAAATCCTTGCGGTTGATCTTCGTCGAGGCACTGGCGCCTAGGCGCTGGTTACCCCATGGATCCTTTATGGGAGCGGACGGGCCGTCGACATCCAGTACGACCTCTTTGGTTACACCGTGAATCGTGAGATCGCCCACAATCTGCAGCTTTCCGGCACCAGCCGACTTCGCCTGTTTGGATTGAAACGTGATCGTCGGATACTTCTGCACGTCGAGGAAGTTGGGACTGCGAAGGTCGTTATCACGCATCTGCACACGGGTATCCACCGAGCTTGCGTCGATGGAAACCTCGACGGAATCCTTGGTCGGATCCGCTGTATCGTATTTGGCCGATCCGCTCACCTTCATGAAGGCTCCACGGACAGTCGATACGCCAAGATGGCGCACGGAGAATTGTGCCGCAGAGTGGTTAGGATCGATCTGCCATGTTCCAGTTTGCGCGGTAGCTGCGCCGGATAGAGCTACAGCGGCCATCAGAGTGAATGCGAAGCGATGCATAGTGCGATTCCTTCCAGGAAATTGAGTTCAGCAATCCTAAATGGATTTGACCGGAATCGCCAACAGATCGTCGACCAGGCCGACCTCTTTCTGAAGGAACGGCTCGCCATGGGTAACCCCACCAAGCATTCCGTAAAACCGAGCCATCGCATCAACGCGTGCTCGGATTTCCTGGTGAGCAGGAAATAGATCCTTGCCCGCGTCCTGATCGCTGAATTGGGACTTGTAGGCGAGGATCGACGCAAACTTCCCTTCGAATTGATCGCTGATGTCAACGACGAATGAGGGTCGAATGTCGTAGTACAGCGTGGCGTAGACAATTTTGAACGGCCGAAATGGAGTGAATTTCTCCCCGCCTTCGTGCCGTGCTTCGCGCGGACTGCCAGCCCGTGTATCCAACTTAGCCAAGCCAGCCAGAAAGCAAGCTTCATATCCAAGAGTTGAAGCGGTGTAGTGATCCGGATGCCGCCCCTTCCAATAGGGCAGAATCACGACGCGTGGGCGCGTCTCCCGAATCACAGAAGCAACCTTCAGCCGGTTATCCCAGGTGTTCTCGACGCGACCGTCAGGGATGTCCAGCGCCCGCCGCCAACTGACGCGAAGAATGTCTGCGGCATCATTAGCCTCGCGTTCGCGATCTTCAGCGCTGCCGCGTGTACCCATTTCGCCGCGCGTGAGATCAAGGATGCCTGTCCGCTGCCCGCGTTCCGCAGCCTTGAGCAGCGTGCCGCCGCAGGTCTGCTCCACATCGTCGCGGTGCGCGGCAATAGCGAGGATATCCAGCGATTGGCCCGCAATTGAAGTCACGTTAGTCGAGATTGCCTTGCTCCAGCACGACGTTCTCGCGCACGATCAGTCGGTGTGCCGCCATTTCCTTCAGTGTGGGCAGCACGCGGGTCACATGTTCGTCGGTATCGACAAAGATGATGATCACTGGCAGCTTGCCTCCGGTTTCGACGAGGTGCGCATTCTCCACTTGGTGCCTGCCCAGAAATCCTGCTACACAGTGTAAAGCTGTGGCTGCGTAAACATTCTCCTTGCGCAAGAAGCTGAGAATCTCCATGTGGAGCGGCCGGTGGTGCCATTGGTCCGCCTCGCTCAAATAAACTGTCACCTGTACTGCCATCGCATCTGGCATTCTACTCGCGTTCTTCCCATTCCTGCCGCAAGATGCCGTATAGCTCCGAATCTACGAATTGGTTCCACTTGCGCAGATGTTCGCGCTGGCAGCCCTCGTAACGCATGCCGAGCTTCTTAAGAATCTTTCCGGACGCTGGATTATTTTTGAAATGCGTCGCAAAAATGCGGTGCAGTCCAAGCTCCTCAAATCCATAACGCAGTACTGCCCGCGCCGCCTCTGTCGCATACCCCAGCCCCCAATAGGGAACTCCCAGCCAGTAGCCAAGTTCGGCATGCTGATGCTGCTCGTCGAGGCGCAAGCCAATCCCGCCAATCTGCCGTTCGTCCGCGCGGCGAGTGATAGCCAACCACAACTTGCCCGGCTCCTTCACCAGTTCGAGGAACGCACGTGCATCTTCTTCGGTGTAAGGATGCGCGATGCGCAGAGTCGTGGCGGCGACTTCCCGCGCTCCAATCAGCGGCAGGAGTTCTGCAGTATCCGCGTCCTTGTAAGGACGAATCCTCAGCCTCTCGGTTTCGAGTGTGGGAGCATGTTTCATATTCAGAGCGCACGCGCGAGCGCCATGCCGCCCAGCGCTCCCGCCAAACAGAGCAGATTGTTCGCGAAAATGTTGACCAGCATCAGGCCCCACTGGCCTTGTTCAAAGAAAGACATGCTCTCGAACGCATAACTCGAAAACGTCGTAAACGATCCGCAGAACCCGACTACCACGAGCAGGCGCCAGCGCGGATCGAGCAGCACGCGTTCAGTCGTCCAGACCACGAACAGCCCGACGATGAAGCTGCCCAAAATGTTGATGATCAGCGTGCCGTACGGGAATACCGGCCCAAACTCGCGGGCCGCTACCCGGCTCAACACGTATCGAAGATTTGCGCCGAGAATCGCAGCGCATGATATGGCGAGAAAGTCTTTCAAGCGGAGTCTCCTACAAAAATAGATTTACATTCTGTAGGAGTTATCAGCCGATCAGGCGGTTATGGCGAACTCCATCGCCGTCGAAGTCATTTAATCATAAAAGGTCAGCAGGAACACGAAGGAATCCAGTTCGGTAAAAACCTTCGTGCCTCCGTGTTTGGCCTTCTCACTTCTTGCGCTCGACCAGAAAGCGTGCCAGTTCCTTGAGTGTTTGCGCGCGCTCCCCGAAAGTATCCAGTTCCGCGAATGCATCGCTGATCAGTGCGTCTGCCTTGCGCACAGAAGCCTCAACTCCAAATAGCGCAGGATACGTTGCTTTCTCGGAAGCCGTGTCTTTGCCTGCCGTCTTCCCGAGTTGCTCGGAGGTCTGTGTCACGTCGAGCACGTCGTCCACGATTTGGAAGGCCAGCCCAATTCCCAGCCCGAATGCGCGGAGTTTCTTCACTTCACTGTCCTTTGCCCCGGCGAACATCCCACCGCTCACCAGGCTCGCCGTGATCAGCGCCGCTGTTTTCGACCGGTGAATATACTCCAGCATCTCGGCTGTCGGCTTCGTGTGCTCCGCTTCCAAGTCGACAACTTGCCCGCCGATCATGCCGTCGATGGTACCGGTGCCGCGAGCAATCTCCTCGATAATCCGAACCCGCGCGTCCGAAGAACACTGGAGTCGCGCCAGGACTTCATATGCCTGCGTCTGCAGCGCATCCCCGGCGAGTATGGCGATCGCCTCACCAAAAACCTTGTGACAAGTAGGGCGCCCGCGACGAAGATCATCGTTGTCGAGAGCGGGAAGGTCATCATGGATCAGCGAGTAAGTATGCAGCATCTCCAACGCTGCGCCGAGTTCTTCGATTCCCGCCGGCAACGAACCCGCCACCATGCGCCCGGCTTCCATGGACAGGATCGGGCGCAACCGCTTGCCTCCGGCGAATATGCTGTGACGCATAGCCTTGTGGATGGAAACTGGATGCTGTGTCTCCAGTGGAATGAGCCGATCGAGAGCGGAATCCGCCAGTTGCTGTCCTTGCTGCAGAGTTTCCGTCAACATGACGTGGCAGTATAACAAGCAACTCAGCGGAAAAGCCGTGACGCTCCCGTGAGCGCGTAAAACAAAAAAGGACGCCCGTGGGGCGTCCTCCTCCTGCACAAATACGAACTAGGCCGCGGCGCTGCGCGATAGAGCAGTGCTCCGCAATACCGACTTCAGAACGTTCCCGACGTCGTCAGCCGGGCACATATCACTCGCTCCTGCGTCCAGCGCGGCCATCCACATCTCTTCGTCAGGAATGCGATGCGTGCAGACAATGGGCAGTTTAGGAAAATCGCGGTGCAGACTCTCGACGTCCGTGAGCCGCCAGTGCTCGATGTTGAGAACCACGGCTTCGGGATGGCTGTGTTCCACTTTGTCCCGCAATTCTTCGCGGGAGCCGGTTATGTCCACGGAGAAATGAGGGCGCAGTCCACCGATCAGTGACCGGGCCACTCGTGGATCCTTTTCGAGAACGACAACACTTTGAGCCATATATACCCCATCTTCAACCGTCGTCAACACCGCTGTTAACGCTCGACTAGGCTGCGGGGTGGCTGGGAGACCACGATCCACAGACTGCTATTGGATTCCTGAGTCGCGGCAGCTTACCGGCGGGTGGACGCCTTTTCTGCCACGGGCTCAAATGGTTCGGCCTGGAGCTTCCCGTTCTTCTTCAGCAGGACTTCAACTTTTCCTTCGGCCTGCTCCAGTTCCTTCCGGCAGGCGGAAGAAAGCTGCATGCCTTCCTCGAAGAGCGTGAGAGAGTTTTCCAAGGGAACTTCGCCTCTCTCCAGCTCCTGAACAATTTTCTCCAGTCGCTGGAGGCACTCTTCAAATTTGGCCAACGGCGTTTCGCTCCGTCTATATATTCTAATGCAACTATTTCGTGACGGTGTCCAGTCTTTTTGTGAGTACCATCAAAAAAACTGCACTCAGTAGTTCCGGAACGGGATAACGCAAATGCGGAGAATCGCTGACAAGCCGCGTCAGTCCTGAGTTAGAGGAGTACCAATGCTAAGAAAAACGATATGGCAAATCCTTGGACAGGATCTCGCATTCGCATTGAAGACAATCCGTAGAAGTCCAGGCTTTGCCGCTGCAGTTGTGATCATGATCGCGCTGGGGATAGCAGCGAACACTGCCATGTTCTCGGTAGTTCGTGCGGTTCTGTTGAAACCCTTGCCGTATCACGAGCCGGATCAGTTGGTCTTAATCAGTGAAGGGGCGACACCAGCGAGGGCGGATGAACTCAGACAAGCGAGCCACTCCTACGCTGAAGTGGGAACATTCGCGGGCGGTTTTGAGGACCTTACTCTGTCCGGTGCCGGCCAGCCGGAACAGCTGAAGGGCGCTCGGGTATCCGCGAATTTCCTGGGGGTTCTCGGCCTGACTCCATCGGCCGGACGCGGATTTATCTCCACCGAGGACCAGCCCGAAGCAGCGCCGGTTGCAATGATCAGTGCAGAGTTATGGCGCAGACGATTTGCCGCAGATCCTGGCGTGATTGGCAGGACCGCGATCATCGGCGGCGCACCGACGATGATCGTTGGTGTGCTGCCGTCAGGTTTCCAATTTCCCTTAGCGGGTGCAGATGTGTGGCTGACGCGGCCCGCTGAATGGTCAGTCTTGCAGCCCAAGGCCCGTCCCCTGAGTCCCTTCCTGAGTCTCTTTGGCCGGCTGAAACCGGGCATCAGCATTTCTCAGGCGACTGCGGAACTGGCCCTGTTGAATCAACGTTACGCAGGCGACCACGCGGGAATGCTGGATGCCAAGCCTGACGCACCCGAAATAGTAATTCCGCTGAAGGAGAGTCTGGTTTCCGACATTCGCCCGAAATTGTGGATGCTCTTTGGCGCAGTCGGATTTGTGCTGCTGATCGTATGCGCAAACGTTGGGGGTTTGCTTCTCGCTCGCGCCGCATCCCGTGCACGGGAATTTGCGGTGAGGGCAGCGATCGGGGCGGGCAGATACCGAATCATTGGCCAGTTACTCGCCGAAAACGTGCTGCTCGCTTCGTTGGGTGGCGCTTTGGGGATTGTGCTCGCCGCTGCCAGCCTACGCGCCATTCGCAGCACAACGTTCATCGATCTTCCGCGCGCGGGTGAAGTGCGTCTTGACGGCATGGTTTTCTGTTTCGGCGCAGCATTAGCGCTGATTACCGGCCTGCTCTTCGGCCTCATGCCTGCGCTCGCGGCTTCGACTCCGGATATTGCGGGAGTGCTGCGGGGAAGCGGGGAGGGAAAGATCACGTCGCGGTCGCAGCCGATGTACCTCCTAGGCTCCCGTGGGCTTCTCGTGGTTGGACAAGTTGCACTTTCGGTCGTCTTGTTGATCGGGGCGACATTGCTGATCGAGAGTCTCGGTCGTTTATATCGCGTTGACCCGGGTTTTCAGCCGGCCGGCGTTCTGACCATGAAGATCGCGTTGCCGCAGGCGCGCTATGACACCGAACAGAAGCGGGCCGCATTTTATCAACGTCTGGTTGAGCGGGCCCGCTCCCTACCGGGCGTGAGCGGCGCGGCGCTGGCAACAACGCTCCCCATGAGCGACGGGTGGATGGGGACGACGTTAGAAGTGACTGGTGGACCTGAGGTGCAGCTGAATGAGCGTCCGATTGCAATAATTGAGAGCATCACGCCGGACTATCTGCAGACTCTGGCGATCCCTTTGAGGCGAGGCCGAGATTTCACTGTGCGCGACAATCTCACTTCCATACCAGTCGCAATCATCAACGAAAGCGCCGCGCGAATATTCTGGTCCGACTACCCGGCCGGAATCAATCCACTCGGGCAGCACGTGGTCATTGGCAACAATTGGGCTCCGATGGAGATTGTCGGCATTGCCGCGGACGTCCACCAAACGGGCAAGGATAGCGATCCGAAGCCGGCGATCTATGTGCCATGCCTCCAAAAGCCGCCAAACTCAGCCGCGTTGGCCGTGCGAACGACTGGCGACCCACTCTCGTTTGCCAATGCGATTCGAGGCCAGGTGTTAATGATTGACCCCGACCAACCAGTCTCGGAAATCTCAATGATGCAAACCATTGTGGACGATTCGGAGGGACAGCGTCGAGTGATGATGCGCCTGCTGGCTACCTTCGCCGCAGTCGCTACGATTCTTGCCTTAGTTGGGTTGTATGGAGTGATCTCCTATTCGGTCGCGCAAAGGACGAAGGAAATCGGTATTCGCCGCGCATTGGGAGCGCAGAATGTCACGGTGCTGTCGCTGGTTATCAGGCAAGTTCTCGGCCTTGCGCTCGTCGGCATTCTGCTCGGCATGGTCGGCGCGCTGGTTCTCACCCGATTACTCTCCGACTTGCTCTTTCAGGTCAGCGCGACGGATGCGACCACATTTTGCGGGATCGGCGTTCTGTTTGTCTTTGTAGCGCTGGTTGCCACCTGGATGCCCGCACGGCGTGCTACAGAGGTCGATCCTGTGACTGCGCTCCGGATGGGTTAGACGGAGCAGGGAAGGTCAGGCTGTGACTTTCGATTCCTTGTCAGTGCCCAGCGCTTCCAGTACATCCACAGCCGAGCCGTATCGGCCCAGCGGTGCGCTGATCTGCGCTCCTTGCACGATTTGCCGTGCGGCGATCAGCATCTCGCGAGCAATGGCCACCCCTTCGGCTCGCGCTGCCTCAGGCGTTTGCGCGCGCGCCATGCGCTCAAGAATCGAGTCCGGGACAGATACGCGCAGCTCGTTTTTCATGAACTCGGCGTTGCGCACGCTCACCAGCGGCCAGATGCCTGCGACTACCGGGATTCGACAATGCTCGATGCGCTTAAGGAAGTTCTCCAACAGTCGCAGATCGAATACCGGTTGAGTTACCGCATATTCCGCGCCAGCCTCGACCTTGTACTCAAAGCGCCGAATCTCCTCGTCCAGATCCGTGAGACCCGGATTAGCTCCCACGCCGATCACAAACCCTGTTCCAGTCCCAATCGGGTTTCCGCCGAGGTCGAGCCCATGATTCAGGCTGCGCACGATGTTCACCAGCCCAATGGCATCCACATCGAAGACCGCGGTGGCGTCGGGATAGTTGCCCATCTTCGGAGGATCACCGGTGATGCAGATCAAGTTCCTGATACCGACCGCAGCGGCGCCCAGAAGATCACTCTGAATGCAAAGCACGTTCCGGTCGCGGCACGTGTAGTGCAGGATCGCGTCGATCCCAACCTCATGCTGAATCAGCAGCGAGAGCGCCTGATTGCTCATGCGAGCGGACGCGCGGGGACTGTCCGGGATGTTCACCGCGTCCACTCCCACAGACTTCAAAAATCTTGCGCCCTCGACTTCTTTGCGAATATCGATCCCCTTGGGCGGCACGATCTCCACCATCGTCACAAACTCGCCGTGCGCGAGTTTCGCGCCAAGGGCAGACCGCTTCTCCATCGGCACAGCCGCTACTGCTTTTGGAGCCGGGCCGCTACTAACCTGGGCCGAAGCTATCTTCCCTCTCGCTTCGCCCGCCCGCAGAGCAGACTTCATCACGCGGATATGATCCGGCGTGGTGCCGCAGCATCCACCCACCAGCCGCACTCCGGCGCTCACAAACTTGCGCGCATAACTGGCCATGTACTCGGGCGAGCATAGGTAGATGTTTCTGCCGTCCACCGATCGCGGGATACCTGCATTGGGCTGCGCGGCCAGCGGCAGAGAAGTCGCCGCACGGACCCGCTCCATGGCGCCCAACATAGCGACCGGCCCAACACTACAGTTGCAGCCAATTACGTCTGCTCCCCACTCCGCGAGCTTAGGAGCGAAAGTTTCGGGATCGGAGCCGTCGAGGCAGTTCCCGTCCTCATCAATAGTCACCTGCGCAACTATCGGTAGAGAGGGCGCGGCATCTCTGGCCGCCAGCATGGCCTGGTGAATTTCTTCCAAATACCCGAAGGTCTCCAGGATCAGCAGATCGACGCCGCTTTCCGCGAGCGCCTCAATCTGCTCGCGAAAGGCGTCCCGCGCTTCCTGGAACGAAGTCTTTCCCAAAGGTTCAATCCTGGTACCCAGCGGGCCAACCGATCCCGCAACCCACACATCGAAGCTTTTGGCGGCCTCTCGCGCCAAACGGGCCCCGGCGCGGTTAACGTCCCTAACTTTGTCAGCAATACTGTGCCGGGCCAGGCGGAATGAATTCGCACCAAACGTGTTGGTTTCAATGATTTCTGCGCCAGCTTGCAGGTACTCGTGGTGAATGCCACGAATCAGATCAGGTTGTGAGAGATTCAGTTCGTCGTAGGAACGGTTGATGAAGATCCCTTTGGCGTACAACAGCGTCCCCATCGCTCCGTCGCAAAGCACGGGGGATTGCTTGATTCGGGAAAGAAAGTCACCAGCCATCATTGCTGAGAATACAGGATGAGCGCCGTTCGCGCACCCCATGAGCAGCGCGCGTCCTTGGTGAGCCATGCGCCCCGAAGAGTGCAGTTCGGGTCTGTTATAATCCACGATTTCACAGGTAAATCTAACTTTTTCTTGTTCTTAGGAGCCTGCCGTTTGAGGAAACGCATCTTGGTTGTGCTGGCCGGATTGTGCGCCTGCCTGAACTTCGTATCGTGCGGGGGATACAAGTCGCCGAACGGTCCCTCGGGCCGGCTGCACGAGCGGGTTTTGGCGTCCCAAGGCGTTAGCGTCGCGGGATCCTTCGGCGCACTTGTGATCGTCAATGGAAAGAATGACACTCTTCCGCGAGTCGCCCCATTAAGTGGTGGGAACACTCCGGGCTTCATCGTTGTCTCGCCAACCCGGAACATTGCCGCAACCTTCGATTCGAGCACCAATACTGTCTACTCCGTGAACACTTCCGCCGAGTCTTCACTTGGACGCGTGCCTCTTCCCGGTGCAACCACGAGTATGGTTGTTCCTACCGCGAACCCGACAGGATTTGCTGCCGTGCCCACCGCGACGGTGAATGGGTTTGGAGTTCTCGGAGCGGTCGAGGCCCTGAACTTCTCCTCCGGCACGTTTACCACCATTGCCGTCAGCAACGCGCACACTGTGGTTTCGAATGCGGATGGCACGGAGTTGTTGGTGTTCAGCACAGACTCCGATTCGGTGACCGCCCTTTTCCCCGCAGCCGCCGTTCCTCCGGTGGACACAACTTGTTTTACCGTTCCCCCGAACACGCAGGTCCCCGGCTCAGCCTGCGCCATCGTTCAGGATTCGCGCCTGAGTCGGCCCGTGAATGCGATAGTCAATGGAAATACCGCCTACATTCTGAATTGTGGATTCGAGTGCGGTGGAATTCTGAGTAATGGAGATCCCGCGCCCGCCAGCGTCGCAGTGTTCGATCTCGGCAGCCTCACCATCAGCCAGACGATCCCTGTGGACGCCGCTACCGTGGCTCTACTCAGTGGTTCCACACTTTACGTCGCTGGCACTCCGGCGAATTATCCTTGCCCCTCATCCCAGAACACCGCGGCGGCAAACTGCGGCACACTCGACGTCGTTGACCTGACTTCGATGCAGGTGACCAGCGCGGCTATTACTGACGGCACTCACGACAGGATCGACCTGACGACCAACGGACAGATCTTCGTCGGGGCGCGAAACTGCACCATGATCGGCAACGTGAACAATCCTGATGGCGGCGAGATTCGGGGATGCCTGGCTATTTACAAGATCGCAGACGGTTCCGTGATCATCCCTCCCGACTCCGGTGACGTGACCGGACTGCAAGGTTTCACCACGCGGAACATAGAGTACGTTGCCGAGGGCGGCCAGCTTCGCGTCTACGACACCACGAAAGATACTCTCCTGATT
>Ga0136846_1224801_pt1 | contig 10997 bp, 12 predicted proteins | sample HopSoiMetagenom2_FD_96841 | JGI IMG/M metagenome (GOLD analysis project Ga0136846, IMG submission 96841) | Grasslands soil microbial communities from Hopland, California, USA - 2 Assembly 2016 (version 4) | ecosystem: Environmental > Terrestrial > Soil > Grasslands | place: USA: Hopland... | reverse complement strand
CCGCGGTAGGCCTGTGCATGGCCGGCTGGCGCCCGATCGCCGAGATGCAGTACGACGCGTTCTCCTATCCCTGCCTCGATCAGCTGATCACGCACGTCGGGCGGTACCGCTGGCGCACCGGCGGCAAGATGGCGTTCCCGCTCGTCGTGCGAATGCCGTACGGAGGTGGCGTGCGCGCGCCCGAGCTCCACGACGATTCGCCCGAGACGTACTACGTGCACACGCCCGGCGTAAAGGTGGCCATACCTTCCACTCCTGCCGATGCGAAGGGAATCCTGGCCGCCGCGATTCGCGACGAGGACCCCGTCGTGATCCTCGAGCCGAAGCTCCACTACCGCACGCTGCGCGGCGAGGTGCCCGAGGGCGAGCACGTCGTCCCGCTCGGGAAGGCGCGCCTCGCGCGCGAGGGCGACGACGTGACCCTCGTGGCCTACGGGTCGATGGTGCCGTTGTGCGAGGCGGCGGCCGATGCGCTCGACGGCGTCTCCGTCGAGGTGCTCGACATCCGCACGCTCAAGCCGCTCGACGAGGACGCGTTGCTCGCGTCCGCCGGCAAGACGGGACGCGTCGTGATCGTGCAGGAGGCTCCGCGCGTCTGCGGCTTCGCCGCTGAGCTCGCGGCGATCCTCGCGGAGAAGGCGATCCTCGACCTCCGGGGACCGGTGCTGCGCGTGACCGGCTATGACGTGCCGTATCCGTACTGGCAGATCGAAGACGCGTACATGCCCTCGGTCGAACGCGTGACGGCAGCCGTCCGCAAGCTGCTCGAGTTCTGAAGCCAGGCGCATGGCTGAGAGGTTGCGTCTCTGGCTGGAGCGCACGAGAGACGGCTACCGGCTGCGCGACGCCGAGAGCGGCGAGGTCGTGCGACATGAGGATCCCCGCATCCGCGTCGTGAAGGTTGCCGGCGTGTCGTACCGTCTCGACTCCGTGCAGGACGATGGCTTCTCCCCCGGGCAACGACTCTCCCTCGTGCCCGAGCCCGAGAACGAGCACGACCCGCATGCGATCGGCATCTGGGATGCAGACCGGCGCGCGCAGGCCGGCTACGTCCCGGCCGAGATCGCCCGCGACCTCGACGCGACCGCGTGGCAGGCGGTGTCGCTGCTCGAGTTCCGCGACGGCCAGCAGCGGGCCGGGCTGCGAGTGCTGCTCGCGCCCCGCGACGCGTGGATCGGAGCTCCGCGCGCGTGATCCACGAGATCCCACTCGAGCGCAGGACATTGCACGGGCACTTCGCACGCGACCTGCGGCCCATCGCCGCGGTCGACCCCGGCGACTCGATCGCGTTCGCCTGTCCGAACGCCGGCTGGCTGCTGGGACCCGACGAGCGGTTCGAGCCTCGCGACGAGAAGCTGGACGCCGGGCACGCACTCGTCGGGCCGATCGAAGTCCGCGGGGCCGCCGCCGGCAAGACGCTCGTCGTCCATGTCGACGATGTGCGCCCGGGCGCGTTCGGCGAGACGTTCGCGCACGGCACTCGGGTCGAGTGGACGCTGGACGTACCCGAACGTGCGGGCGTCGACGAGCGCGGCGCACGTGTCGCGCTCGCGCCCTTCCTCGGCGTCATCGGCATGCCGCCCGACGAGCCCGGCGTGCATTCGACCGGCCCGCCGCGGCGCTGCGGCGGGAACATCGACTGCAAGGAGCTCGTCGCCGGCACGACGCTCTACCTCCCGATCAGCGTCGACGGTGCGCACGTCTCGGCCGGCGACGGCCACGCGGCGCAGGCCGACGGCGAGGTCTCCGGCACCGCCATCGAATGCTTCGTCGAGCGCGCGCAGCTCACCCTCGACCTCTCGGAGCTCGAGCTGCGCTCGCCGATTGCGCGCACGCCCGGCGCGTGGATAGCCTTCGGCTTCGACGCGGATCTCGACCTCGCCGCAGAGCAGGCGATGGCGACGATGCTCGACCTGATGGAACGCGAGCTCGCTGTCGACCGCTCGTACGCATTGGCGCTCTCGAGCATCGCGGTCGATCTCCGCGTCACCCAGATCGTGAACGGCGTCAAAGGCGTGCACGCAGTCCTCCGCGACGACGCGATCGGCCGATGACCCCGCCGTATCGCATCGTCACCGAGCGGCTCGTGCTGCGCTGCTGGGAGCCGCGGGACGCCGCGGCGCTGAAGGAGGCTGTCGACAGCAGCATCGAGCATCTCCTGCCCTGGATGCCATGGGCCGCCGACGAGCCGCAGAGCCTCGCGCAGAAGGTCGAGCTCCTGCGAGAGTTCCGCGGCAACTTCGACCTCGGCCGCGACTACGTCTACGGCATCTTCGATCGCGCCGAGGCCGAAGTGGTCGGTGGGACCGGGCTGCACACACGGGTGGGCCCGGAGGCGTACGAGATCGGCTACTGGATCAGCGCCGGTCGTGCCGGCGAGGGCCTTGCCACCGAAGCCACCGCCGCACTCACTCGCGTGACGTTCGAGCTGACCGACATGGAGCGCATCGACATCCGCTGCGATCCGGCGAACGAGCACAGCCGTGCGATCCCGCGGAAGCTCGGTTACATGGAGGAGGCCACGCTGCGCCGCCGCTTGCACTACCCGGAGCCGCGCGACGTCGTCGTCTACTCGCTCCTGCGCGAAGACTTCGCGTCGTCGCCTGCCGCGTCGCTGCTGCTCGAGGCGTACGACGCGGCCGGGCAGCGCGTACTCTGACGCGCGCCATGGCGTACGAGCTCAAGCTGCCCGACCTGGGCGAGGGATTGACGGAGGGCGAGATCTCGCGTTGGCTGGTGACAGAGGGGCAAGAGGTCGCGGAAGACGATCCGCTCGTCGAGATCCAGACGGACAAGACGACCGTCGAGATTCCGTCACCGGCTGCCGGAAAGGTGTCGCAGATCCTCGTCGAGGAAGGAGCGGTCGTCCCCGTCGGGACGTTGCTCGTCGTCATCGGCGGCGATGGAGCACAACCCGCGCCGAAGCCGTCCTCCTCGCCAGAGCCCCCGCCGTCGAAGGGCCGCGCGACGCCGCTGGTGCGCAAGATCGCGCAGGAGCTGGGCGTCGACCTCGACACCGTGACCGGCAGCGGGCCGCAGGGACGCATCACGGAAGAGGACGTGCGTGCCGTCGCGTCACCGCGCGAAGGCAGGCGCGAGCAGTTGCGTGGTGTCCGGCGGCTGATCGCCGACCACATGACGCGCGCGCATCGCGAGGTCCCCGCAGTGACGTGGGTCGAGGAGTGCGACTTCTCGAACGTCGACCTCAGGCAACTCGTTGCCACAGTGCTGAAGGCCAGCGCTGAATCGCTGCAGGAGTTCCCGGAGCTCAACGCGCGCCTCGAGGGTCAGGAGATCGTCTACCTCGACCGGTACGACCTCGGCGTCGCGGTGCAGACCGAAGGCGGCCTGGTCGTGCCCGTCGTGCGCGACTGCAATTCGCGTTCCGTCGACGAACTGCAACAGGAGGTGGAGCGACTCGCCGAGGCAGCTCGAAGCGGGAGCCTGCAGCCCGAGGAGCTACGCGGCTCGACGTTCACGGTCACGAGCGCCGGCAAGCTCGCGGGCCTGTTCCAGACGCCGATCGTCAACCACCCTGAGGTCGCGATCCTCAGCATCGGCCGGGTCGCGGAAAGGCCGGTCGTGCGCGACGGGTCGGTGGCGACGGCTGCGGTCGGCTACATCTCCGTCACGTTCGACCACCGTGTCGTGGACGGAGCGCGCGCCGCAGAGTTCGGTCTCGACGTGATTCGCCGACTCGAGGCCAAGTAAGGGCGCCTCGGCACCGGGGCAGTGGCGCCGAGGCGTCTACCACGTCTTACGGGGAGAGGCGGGAGTCGGTTTTCGCCCTCAGGCGGCGGCCGTCTCCGGCAGGTGCTCGGCGAGCATCGCCTCGATCGCCGGGGCGCTCGCGCGGCCGTCGAGCCGGGCCACCGCGCGCTTCCGCTTCACGAGCACGAGTGTCGGCACGTCGACGACCCTGAACTTCTCGGCCAGCTCGGGCTGATCCTCGACCGCGACGCGCATGATGCGGACGCGCGTCCGCTCTTTGCGCGCGAGATGGGCGAGCAGGCTCTCCATACGGCGAGCCGGGCCGGAGCGTTCGGACGTGAAAAAGACGAGCAGGGGCTTGTCGTGGCTCACTTTTCCTCCTGAATTGTCGAACCGCGGGGGAGCGGCGACTGTTCACTACCCTGCAAACGAGCAGGCGAAACTAGACTGATTTGCAAATGGGCTCCTGGTACTGGATCGGTGTGTGCGCAGGCCTCGGTGTCGCGGTCGGCGTGCTGCTAGCTGGGCTCCTCGCCGGAACACGCATCGCACTCACCGCTGCGCTGCTGCTCGCTGTCGGAATCGGCGTCGCGGTCGGGTTCGGTCTCGGTGAGTGGGACGAGGCGATCGGCGGTGGAGTCGGAGGCGCGCTCGGCGCGATCGGTGCCGCCCAGCTCGTGATGGGCACGTTGCGCCGCGGCGGCGCGCGGTTCGGCGTCGCGGTGTTCGTCGGCCTGGCCGCGCTGGTGATCGCGGCGATTGCCTGGATTCCGCTGGCCGGTTATCTCGAGGTCGCACTCGTGCCCGCGCTGGGCGCACGCCTGCGCGGCCGCGCACCGGAGCGCTACGCGGGACTGCGCTCACTTGCGAAGGACTAAAGCCAGCAAGAAGCTCATCCTGATCGTCATCGACGGGTTGACGCCGTCGGTGTTCGAGGCGGCTGTGAGCGACGGTCGTGCTCCCGCGCTTTCGTTCCTCGCCGAGCACGGGACCTACGCACGTGCGGTCTCGACCTTTCCCTCGCTGACGCCCGTGTGTCTCTCATCGCTCGCGACGGGCGGGCACCCAGACGTGCACCGGATTCCCCATCTCGTCTGGTACGACCGCGAGGACGAGCGGGTCGTCGAGTACGGCTCGTCGTTCGCCGCGCTGCGCGCGGCGGGGATGGCGCGGTCGATCGTCGACACGATCATCAACATGAACCGCCTCCACCTGAGCAAGGACGCGGTCACCGTGTACGAGGCACTCGAGGACGCAGGGCTGACCGCTGCGGCGATCAACATCACCTGCTACCGCGGCCGGACGCGGCACCTGCCGACGCTCCGCGGTGTGACGATTCCCGCGTACGGCCCCAAGCGGTTTTTCTTCTACAACCTGTTCGAGTCGGATCCGACCGGCGCGCCGCTTTCCGTCTTCGGGCGCGCACAGGGCTCGATCGATGGGTATGCCGCGGCAGTCGGGCGCTGGCTCGTGACGCGTGACGGTTTCGACTTCCTCGTCTACTACCTGCCCGACTACGACTTCGCATCGCACGCGCACGGGCCGGACGACGCGTTCGAGGCACTTGCTCGCAGTGACGCCGCGGTCGGTGCGCTGCTCGAGGCCGCCGGCGGCCCGGACGAGTTTCTCGAGCGCTACGCGGTGATCCTCTGTTCGGATCACGGCCAGACGCACGTCGAGCGCTCGGCACGGCTGCAGGACGTCTTCGCCCGCGTTCCCGGCGCGCTCGTGACGGCGTCGAATCGCGCAGGGATGGTCTACCGCCTGCCGGAGTGCAAGCTCGACGCGCGCGCGCTCGCAATGCTTCTCGACGGAGAAGCGTCGGCCGAGACGGTGCTCTTTCGGGACGGAGACGAGGTCGTTGCTCGCCGCGACGGCGAGGAAGTCCGCGTCGACCCGGAGGGCGAGCTCTTCGACTATCCCGACGGCGCGCGCCGTGCGTGGGCCGCCGTACGGAATCCGAATGCGGGTGACGTCGTCGTTTCGGCCGCACCGGGCGTCGAGTTCGCCGACCTGGCCGGCCGGCATCACGCCGGCGGCGGTAGCCACGGCTCGCTGCTGCAGGGCGACTCGGAGGTGCCGATGCTCGCCGTCGGCCTCGACACGAGCCCGGCGTCGATCGTCGACGTGATGCCGGCGGTGCTGCGGCATTTCGGTGTCGAGCCTCCGCCGTACGCGCGCTCACTGACTCATGCCGCCTGAGTCGCTCGACCTGCGGGATGTCTCGGACGCCCGCGTGCTCGCCGCGATGGAGACCGTGCCGCGCGAGCTGTTCGTGCCGGACCAGCTGCGCGAGCACGCGTATGACGACGCCGCCCTCCCGATCGGCAGCGGGCAGACGATCTCCCAGCCGTACATGGTGGCGAAGATCTGCGAAGCGCTCGCGTTGCGCGGCGACGAGCACGTGCTCGATGTCGGTTCGGGATCGGGCTATCAGGCCGCGGTCCTCGCCGAGCTCGCCGCTGAGGTCGACACGATCGAACGGATTCCGGAGCTCGCCGAACTGGCGCGCGCGAATCTCGCCGCGGCCGGCTACGCCGGCGTGCGAGTCCACGTCGGCGACGGCACGCGCGGACTGCCTGACCAGGCGCCGTTCGACGCCATCGCGGTCGCCGCGGCCGCGCCGCGACGCCCACAGACCCTGTACGAGCAGCTCGAACCGCGCGGCCGCCTCGTCGTTCCGGTCGGCCGTTTCGGCACCCAGCGGCTCGAAGTGATCGTTCGAAGCCCCGAGGGGCCCGCCGTGCGCAGATCGGTGGCGTGCCGCTTCGTCCCCCTCGTCGGGGAGGAAGGTTTTTGAGGGTTACCTCGGGGCACGAACGCGAAGACATGTTCGAGTTCACCGGAGAGGAACTGATCGGACTGCCCGTCCGGCTGCACGGGATCGAGCTCGGCCGTCCCGTCGACGTGCTGCTCGATCGCGACACGATGCGGACGGTCGGTCTCGACGTCCTCTGCGGTGACGAAGCGCACCGCTTCCTGCCCCTCACGACCGCAGCGATCGCGGAGGAGGAGCTGACCATCTACTCGCCGCTCGTCTTGCTCGAGGAGCACGAGGTCGACTTCTACCGGAGCCGCGCTTTCGCGCTCAGCACTCTCCGCGCGCGCCCGGTCACGAAGCGCGGCGAGGAGATCGGCAGGTTGCGCGACATCGTGCTCGACAGGAGCGGTGAGCTACTCGCCGTCATCCTGGACGGTCCGGAACGCATCCCCTTCGATGGCACGCTGGGGTTCGCTCCACGACGACGCACAGCCGCCTGACCAGGTAGCCTCGCGCGCGGTCATGGAGCGGGACGCCGCAGTCGGGCCCGGCCTGCGCGCGCGCGCCGCCCACGCGCTCCGCCAGCGCCGCAACTGGGAGCAGCTGGCGAAGTTCTGTGTCGTCGGTGCGTCGGGCTACGTCGTCAACCTCGCGGTCTACACCGCGTTGCTCAAGGGCGCCGATCTCCACTACATCGCCGCCGCGACCGGGTCGTTCATCGTGGCGGTGACGAACAACTACCTCTGGAACCGGCTCTGGACGTTCCGCCACAACCGCGGCCACTTCGCCTTCCAGGGCCTTCGCTTCTTCGCCGTCGCGCTGATCGCATACGTCGGCAATCTCGCGATCCTCGCGTTGCTCGTCGAACTCGGGGCGGGAAAGATCGTCTCGCAGGCGATCGCGATCGTCCTCGTCACACCGGCCAATTTCATCGGCAACAAGCTCTGGTCGTTCCGGAGACACCACTGAGACGTCTCTGCGGCCTGCTGGTCGCCGCGGCCGCGCTCGTCGTCGTCACGCAAGCGTCGGGTGCGACTCCGTTGAAACCTGCCAAGCAGCGTCTGGACGAGAAACGCGCGACCGCGATCTTCCTCGCGTACGACAAGGTCGCGGACTGGCTCGACCGCTATCCGACGAAGCGGAGGACGACGTCCGCCTCGTTCGAGAGCGACACGACGAAATGCGGGCTCGGCGCGCAGGGCGGATGCTGGAACGTGAGCGTCTCCGACGAAAAGGCCGGGGAGATCGCGAAAGGGAAGATCGACGATGTCAGCGGTCGCGTGACCGAAGCCTGGACGGGACCGCAGGTCGCCTGGTCGATGGCACGCGGCGGCGACGGCGCGTTCGGCGGAACGCGGATCAACAGCTTCCGCTACTGGCTGCCGTTCTGCGCCGTCTTCTTCCTCGCTCTTGCCGATCTCCGCCGGCTGTTCTCGCTGCGCAACCTGGACCTGCTGGTGCTGCTTTCCTTCTCCGTCTCGCTTCTCTACTTCAACCGCGGTGACATCTTCACCAGCGTCCCGCTCGCGTATCCGCCGCTGGCGTATCTGCTCGGCCGGTGCATCTGGATCGGCGTGCGTGGCCGGCCGAGTCGTGGCGCCCCGGTGTGGCCGGCGTGGGTCCTGATCGGATTGGCGGTCTTCCTCGGCGGCTTCAAGATCGGGCTCGACTACCGCGGGGGGTCGAACGTGATCGACGTCGGCTACGCGGGCGTCATCGGTGCGCAGCGGATCGCGACCGGCGAGATGCCGTACGGGAACTTCCCCGAGGAAGGCGACCTCAAGGCGTGCGGGCCGGCGGACGCCAACGGAGAGATACGCGACCGGATCCAGAAGAACGGACGCTGCGAGTCGGCGAATCCTCTCGGCGACACCTACGGGCCGGTCGCATACGAGGCGTACCTACCGGGCTACGGCCTGTTCGGCTGGTCCGGCAAGTGGGACACCCTGCCCGCCGTGAAGTTCACCTCCGTGCTGTTCGACTTTCTTTGCCTGCTCGGCATGGCGCTGATCGGGCTTCGCTACGGCGGGACGTTGCTCGCCGGCGCGCTCGCGCTCGCGTGGTCCGCCTTTCCCTTCACCACCTACGTGCTGATGTCGAACACGAACGACGCCATCGTGCCCGTGTTCCTGATTTGGGGCTTCCTCGCAGCGAGCATGCCGTGGGCACGGGGGGCGCTGTTGGCCCTCTCCGGCTGGACGAAGTTCGCGACGCTCGTGGTCGCGCCGCTCTGGTTGACGTATCCGGGACCTGTGCGCCGTCCGCGTCCGGCCGTCGCCTTCGCGGCGGGGTTCGCGGTCGCCACGCTCGCGGCCTTCTCGATCCTGTTGCTCGACGCTCATCCGATCCAGGCGGCGCACGTCTTTTACGACCGCACGCTCAAGACTCAGATCACGCGCGAGTCGCCTTTCTCGTTATGGGACTGGGCGCAATACCACGCACGCGGGCTTCCCGATCTGCACCTGCTGCAGTGGATCCTCGAGGGCCTGCTCGTGCTGGGCTCGATCGCGGCCGCGTTCTTTCCGGCGCGAAAGAGCCCGCTGCAACTGGCCGCCTTGACCGGCGCGCTGCTGCTCGGCTTCGAGCTCGTGCTGACGCACTGGTTCTACCTCTACATCCCGTGGTTCTTCCCGTTCGTCGCCTTCGCCATGATCGCGTCGCGTGAACGAGACCCCGCTACCTGACCGCACCTACGCGCTCGCCGCCTTCGCTGCGGTTGCCGTCTTCGTCGGGACGTGGACGCTGTTGCACGTCGGGTTCTACCGGCACAACCAGATCATCGACACGCCGGTCTACCAGCGCTACGGCAACGAGATCGCGCACGGCAAAGTTCCGTACCGCGACTTCGACCTCGAGTATCCCCCCGGCGCGCTGCCCATGTTCGCCCTGCCCGGTCTCGCCGAGCCCGGACACGCGCAACATGTCACGCCCGCGTTCCGGCGCACCTTCGAGACGCTGATGTGGATGTGCGGCGCTGTCGCGCTGCTGGCGATGACGCTCATCCTCAGGCACCTGCGAGCGTCGCCATGGGTGCCCTTGTTATCAGCGGCGCTGGCGCCACTCGCACTCGGCTCGGTGGTCCTGAGTCGCTTCGATCTCTGGCCGGCCGTTCTCGTCGCGTGCGCGCTCGCAGCGCTCGCCGGCTCCCACTTCCGTCTCGGGCACGCGCTGCTCGGGCTCGGGGCTGCGGCGAAGTTCTATCCGGCCGTGCTCGTGCCGATCGCTTTCGCCTATACCTGGAAGCGGCGCGGCCGCCGGGAAGCGCTCGTCTCCCTCGGGTTCACGGTGGGCGTGTTCGCGCTCGTGTTCCTTCCGTTCGTCGTGCTCGCGCCGGGTGGCGTGTGGCACAGCGTGAGCATCCAGCTCGGGCGCCCGCTGCAGGTGGAGAGCCTCGGCGCGGCCATCCTCCTCGTCGGGCATCACGTCTTCGGCTACGGGCTCGCGGGCGAGACGAGCCATGGCTCGCAAAACCTGGACGGCGTCGCCGCCGACGCGGTCGGTGTGGCGTCCACCCTTGTGCAGTTGGCGGTGCTCGGCTGGATCTGGATCGCCTTTGCGCGCGGGCCGGCGACGACCTCTGCGCTCGTTCGCGCGAGCGCCGCGGCGATCTGCGCCTTCATCGCGTTCGGCAAGGTGCTCTCGCCCCAGTTCGCGATCTGGCTGATTCCCGCCGTGCCGCTCGTGCTCGGCCGGCGAGGACTGTGGGCGGCGGCGCTCCTGTTCGTCGCGCTCATCCTCACCCAGGTCTGGTTTCCCTTCCGCTACTTCCGCCTCGCGCTGGATTTCGAGACAGGCCTGACGTGGGTGTTGCTCGCGCGAGATCTCGTGCTCGTCGCCCTCGCGCTCTTGCTCGCTACCTCACTGCGTAGAGACGCCATTCGCCCGGAATACCCTTGAGCTCGCGCGTGCCACGGTCCTCGAGCTCGATGCCCGATCCCGCTACGAGGTCCTTCACCGTCTGAGAGACGAGCACGTCCCCTGCGGCTGCCTGTGCTGCGACGCGCGCGCCCGTGTGCACCGCGATCCCGCGCACGGCATCCCCTGCGAGCTCGACCTCGCCGGTGTGCACGCCGGCGCGGATCTCGAGGCCGAGAGAGCGGACACCCTCCACGATCGCGCTCGCGCAGCGAATCGCCCGTGCCGGCCCGTCGAACGTCGCGAAGAAACCGTCACCTGCCGTGTCCACTTCGCGCCCGCGGAATCGGGCGAGGTCGCGCCGTACGAGCTCGTGGTGGCGCTCGACGAGGTCGCGCCAGCGCGCGTCACCGAGCTCCTGGGCGCGCTCGGTCGAGCCGACGATGTCCGTGAAGAGGACGGTCGTGAGCACGCGTTCCGGCTCGGCAGGTTCGCGCGTGCCGGTGAGGAACTCACGGATCTCGTCGAGGATCGGCTGCGAGTCGATCCAGCTGATGTGGTCGTCCCCGGGAAGCTCGACGTACTTCGCTCCCGTGATGTTGTTGGCGAGCCAGCGCCCGTTCTCGACGTGGCAGACCCGGTCGCCCTGACGATGCACGACAAGGGTTGG
>Ga0136846_1220348_pt1 | contig 11000 bp, 7 predicted proteins | sample HopSoiMetagenom2_FD_96841 | JGI IMG/M metagenome (GOLD analysis project Ga0136846, IMG submission 96841) | Grasslands soil microbial communities from Hopland, California, USA - 2 Assembly 2016 (version 4) | ecosystem: Environmental > Terrestrial > Soil > Grasslands | place: USA: Hopland... | reverse complement strand
CGTCGAAGAGGAAGAACTCGTATTCGAGCGCCGACAGGACCGAGAAGCCCATCCCGGCGGCCTTGGCGAGGACGCGCCGCAGGAGCCCGCGCGGGCAGATCGTCTCGGCCTCCTCGGCGAGCTCGCACAGGAAGAACGGCGTGCCGTTCTCGAACGGCATGACGCGGCCGGTGTCGGGCAGGATGCGGACGGCTGCGTCCGGATAGGCCGTGTGCCAGCCGGTGTATTTGACGTTGTCGTAGAGCTGGTCGTTCGAATCCCAGCCGACGATCACGTCGCAGAAGCCGAGGCCCTTCTCGAGCGCCGAGAAGAACTTGTCGCGGCTGACGTACTTGCCGCGCAGGATGCCGTCGACGTCGGCGACCCCGACCTTGACATGCGCGTGCCCGCCCTCTTCGACGAAGCGACGCGCGTCCTCCGCGCTCGTGAGGCGGATTGCCGGCTCTGTCGTCACGACGCCCCCTTCGGTCCGTTCTCGAAAAGCCGGGCGAAGTCGTAGACCGAGTTTCCGGGGAGCGCAATTTGCCACAAAACCTCACGCCAGCAACGCCGGGCGGGTTGCCACGGCGGCTCCGGCTTCGCACAGTGACGTCTCCGCACGCCGGTCACGACAGATGGCCCGCCCGATCGCCGCCCGCCGCCATGACGAGATCCTGAAGCGGATCGCCGCGACCGGCATCGTCAGCGTCGAGGAGCTCGCGAAGGCTTTCGGCGTCTCCCGCGAGACGATCCGGCGCGACCTCAAGGCGCTTGCCGAGCGCGGCCGGCTCGACGTCGTCCATGGCGGCGCGGCGCGGCGCGAGGTCGTCGAAGCCGCCTTCGACCAGCGCTCGCACGAGAACGCCGAGGGCAAGGCGGCGATCGGCCGGGCGGCGGCGGACCTCGTCGAGGACGGGATGGTGGTGCTGCTCGATTCGGGCACCACCACGCTCGAGGTCGCCCGCGCCCTGATGCGCAAGCGCAACCTCACCGTCTGCACCAACGGCCTGGCGAACGCGCAGCTCCTCTGCCGAGTCGCCGGCACGCGCGTCCACGTGCTCGGCGGCGAGATCGACTTAACCGAGGAGGCGGCGGTCGGCCTCGACGTCATCGCCGCGCTCGACCGCTTCCGCATCGACGTCGCCTTCGTCGGCGCCGGCGGCCTCTCGCTTGAGGGCGAGATCACCGATTACGGGCGCGCCGCGGCCGAGCAGCGCTCGCGCATGCTTGCCGTCGCGAGCCGGGCCTACATCCTCGTCGACCAGACGAAGTTCGGGCGCCTGACGCCGATCCGAATCGTCGAGGCCGAGCGCGCCGCAGCCCTCATCCTCGACCGCGAGCCGCCGAAGACGATCGCGGAGGCGCTGGCGCGGCGGGGGCTGCAGACCATCATCGCGGGCTAGAGCGCGATGACTTCTCGTCGAGTCGTCATCCCGCTCTATCTGTTTGCTCGAGCATGATCTTTTCCGAAAACCGGTTCCCACTTTTCGGGATCATGCTGTAATGTGGGAATTTGTGGCTTTCTGTGGCGCGACGCGGTAGAGCGGCGCCGGAGCCAAGGCCGATGGACGCCCCCACCACCATGTCGCCGAGCGTCTTCGCCGCGGTGCTTGCCGCGGCGGCGCTGCACGCCGGCTGGAACGCCTTCCTGAAGGTCAAGCTCGACCCGTTCCTGGCCATGACCTTGATCACCGGCGCCGGCGGCCTCGTCGGCGTGCCGCTCCTGATCGCCTTCGGCTTCCCGCGGCTCGAGGCCTGGCCCTGGCTCATGGCCTCCGTCGTCATCCACCTCGGCTACTACTTCGCCCTGTCGGAGGCCTATCGCCGGGCCGACATGGGGCAGATCTATCCGATCGCGCGCGGCGCCGCGCCGCTCCTCACCGCGTCGGCGACCGTCGGCCTGCTGCACGAGCCGTTGTCCTGGCAGTCCGCGGCCGGCATCGCCGTGCTCGGCTGCGGCATCATGCTGATCGCGCTGCTCGGCCGCCGCCGGCACGCGGCGTTCGATCCGGTGGCGATCGGCTTCGCGCTTCTGACCGCCGGCATCGTCTGCGCTTACACCCTCGTCGACGGCATCGGGGCGCGCACCGCCGGCGACCCGCACGCCTATTCGGCGGCGCTGTTCGTCATCGACGGCATACCGCTCGTGCTGGTGGCGCTGTGGCTGCGCGGGATCGAGGGACTGAGGCCGATGCGGGAGTTCCTCGGCCGCGGCATTCTCGGCGGTGCGATGTCGCTCGGCGCCTACTGGATCGCGATCTGGGGCATGACCGTCGCGCCGATCGCCCTCGTCGCGGCGCTGCGCGAGACGAGCGTGCTCTGGGCGTCGCTCATCGCCGTCGTGTTCCTCAAGGAGCCCTTCGTCAGGGCGCGCGCGGTCGCGGCGGTGCTGATCGTCGCCGGCGTGATGCTCATCCGGCTGCAGTAGCCGGCGCACGCCCCCTTCGGCGGGTTCTATGGACTTGCCGTGATGAGCGCGGCCATCATCCGGTGCGAATCGAAGGAGCGAAGCTCTGGCATCGGGCAGGCGGGAAGACGAAGAGGCCGCACGCCGGCGGCGCTCGGCCGAGCTCCTTGCCGGAGCCGACCTGTTCGCCGGCCTCGACCGCGTCACGCTGGCGAAGCTTGCGGCCAATCTCGACCGCGTCAGCCTCCGCAAGGGCGAGGCCGCCTGCATCGAGGGCGAGCCGGGCGACAGCCTCTACATCGTCTCGGAGGGCACCTTCGGGGTGTTCGTCGGCGGCGCCGGCGAGGACCGCAGGCTTCGCGTCGCGACGCTGCGGCCGGGCGGCTGCTTCGGCGAGATGGCGCTGCTGACCGGCGAGCCGCGCTCGGCAAGCGTAATCGCCGACCGCGAAGGCGAGCTGCTTCGCCTCGACCAGGAACGCTTCACGGATCTCCTGCGCCGCGATCCGAGCATCGGCCTCGCCCTGAGCGCCTCCCTCAGCCGGCGTCTGCACGGGGCGATGCGGAGCATCAGGGAGGGCGACGAGCTCGTCCGCCGGCAGACCGAAGCGCGGCTGGCGCGGATGCCGCCCGAGGCGCGCGAGCGCGTCCTCGAGGCGAGCATCCTGCCCGAGGCGACGCCGGCAGCGCTGGAATGCCTCTTCGGACGTGACGGGCCGGACCTGTCGTCGCGGCTCGCCGAGCTCGGCTGGCGCGACGGCAGCGCGCCGGAGCCGATCGCGCGAGCCCTGCGCGAGGCGCACGCGACGCAGGCCGGGGCGGATGCAGTCCGGGATTTTGCGCTGAACGCGGTCGAGCGATTGGCCGAGGCCGGCCATTGGCGCGAAGCCCTGGGGCTCGCCGAAAGCGTCGATCGCGCCGTATTCATCGCGCTTCTCGGCCGGGCGTCACGCGCCGGCACCATGCCGCGGGACCACGTCGTGGCGAGCATCGAACGGCTGAGCGACGCCGAAGCGGCAGCCGATGCGGCGCTCGCCCTCGACCGCGCGGCATGGCACCGCGGACACGACGCGCCCGACGCGGCGTTGCGCGTGCTGCAGCAGGCGCTCGATGCGGCGCAGCTTGCCGGCGACGAGCAGACCGCCTCGCGGATCGCGACCGAGATCGCGAGCCTCGCATCCGCCCTCGGCGACCGCGCGCCCGCTGCCGCGCCTTCGCGCGTCGATCTTCGAGGCGCCTTCGCGCGGGCCCGATCGCGCCGCACGCTCGCCGTCACCGCGAGCCTCGTGCTGGTCGGCGCCGCGATCGCGGCCAGCACGGCATCGAAGCCCGCGACCTTCCTGCTCCTGCTCGGCGCCGCGATCGTGCTCTGGGTGACGGCGATCTTGCCTGAGTTCGTCGTCTATCTCGGGCTCGTCATCGGCTGGGTGTTTCTCGGCATCGCCAGCCCGGCGCAGGCGATCGCCGGTTTCGGCAGCCCGTCCTGGATTTCGGTGTTCGCGATCCTCGCGATTGCATCGGCGCTGTCCGCCTCCGGGCTCGTCTATCGCCTCGGCCTGATGCTGGTGCGGCGCCTTCCCGCCGGGCTCGTCGGGCAGGCGGCGGCGTGCCTCGGCTCGGGCCTCTTCCTGACGCTGCTCCTGCCGTCGAGCACGGCGCGCGCGCGGCTGCTCCTGCCGACCGCGCTCGCCGCCGCGCAGGCCCAGCGCTTCAAGGACCGCAGCCCCGAGAGCGCGTTCCTCGGCCTTTCCGCCTTCATCGGCGCCGTGCCGCTGCTCTACGTGTTCCTCAACGGATCGAGCTCGAACTTTCTCGCCCTCGGCCTGATGCCGGAGGAGGCCCGGGCGAAGTTCGATCTCGTCTTCTGGTTCATCGCCGCGGCGCCGCTCGCGGCCTTCGTCAGCCTCGGCTCGCTGGCGGTCCTGTGGCTCGTGCTCCGGCCGGGGCAGACGCAGCGCGTGGTGCACGACCGCGTCGACCTGCAGCTGTCGCTGCTCGGCCCGCCGACGACGCAGGAGGTCGCGCTCACGGTCATCCTCATCGCCGTCGTGATCGGCTGGAACGTCGGGCCGGCTTTCGGCATCAGCACGGGAATCGTCGGGCTCGCGAGCCTCGTCGCCGCGGCGATCGCCGGCTGCGTGCATCGCGAGCTGCTTCAGGGGCTGAACTGGGATTTTCTCGTCAGCTACGGCGTCATCCTCAGCCTGCCGCCGATCATGTCGTCGCTCGGCATCGATGCCGAGCTCGCGCGGATGCTCCGGGCGTTCATCGGCGACGGGAGCGTCAGCCCGGCGCTCTTCGTGCTGGCGATCGCCGGCCTCAACATCGTCGTGCGCCTGATGCTTCCCGACGACCAGAGCCTTCTCCTCCTGGCGATCATCCTCATTCCGATGGCGCCGGTGTTCGGGGTGCATCCGTGGATCGTGATCATCACGCTGCTGGCGACGTTCACGCTGTGGTTCATCCCGAGCCAGTCGGTGAGCTATTCGGTCGGCTACGACGCCTCGGAGGAGCGCCTGTTCACGCACAAGCAGGCGCGCAAGGCCTGCTTCGGCTTCATCCTCCTGACGCTGGCCGGTCTGATGCTCGCGCTGCCCTATTGGGGCTGGCTCGGGCTCTTGTGACGAAGGCGCTTCGCGCGTCCGGCAGGAGGTCGAGGAAGCCGCGAACGAGCGGGATCCGGCGGCGTTCCTCGAGGCAAATCACGTACTCCGCGACGGCGAGGTCGGCGTCCGGCACCGCGAGCTTGCGGCAGGCGGCGTCCTGCGCGAACTCGCTGTCGAAGATGACGCCGATGCCGAAACCGGCCGCGACCGCCTCCCGGACCGCCTCCCGGCTCTGCACCTCGACGAGCGCGCCGGGGCGGATCCCGGCTTCGGCAAGGCGCGTCTCAAAGACCTCGCGGGTGATCGAGCCGCGCTCGCGCGTCACGAGGTCCTGCCCGGCGAGGTCGCGCATCCGCACGGCGCGGCGGCGCGACCAGGGATGGGCCAGCGGCACGAACACCACGAGCCGGTCGTCGCGCAGGTGGATGCGATGGATGCGCGGATCCGAGGTCTGCTTCGCCGTGACGCCGATGTCGGCGGCGTAGTCGAGCACCTGGCTGACCACCTCGGACGAGTTGCCCATGCTGAGCGAGAAGGTCAGGCCGCCATGCCGGCGCTTCAGCTCGGCGATGAGCGGCATGGCGTGGGCGGCGCTGTCCGCCGCGATGCGGAGATGCCCGGTCACGAGCGTGCGGGCGCCGCTGAGGAGCGCGTTCGCCTCCTCCTCGGCCGCAAACAGGCGCGTCGTGATCTCGGCGAGCCTGTGGCCGAGCGGCGTCAGCGACACGGCCCGGCCGTGCCGGTCGAAGAGGCGCGCTCCGTGCGCGTCCTCGAGCATCCGGACCTGGGCCGAGATCGTCGGCTGGCTGACATGCCCGGCGCGCGCCGCCTTGGTGAAGCTGCCCGCCTGCGCGACGAGGTGAAAGGCCTTCAGGCCGGTGAGCGACATCGATAGACTGGCTCTATAAGTGGCATCCAAACGTCATATTGGACTGATGGGTGCCGCAAGGCTAGCCTGGGTCATCGCGAGTTCGGAGTCATCCCCGAAGCCGCGAAGCGGCTATCCGGGACCCGACACGGCCGGCGCCAGTGGATCCCGGCTCTTCGCTTCGCTCCGGCCGGGACAACCACGCAGCTAAACGGAAGAGATCGATGCCCCTCGTAGCCGCCGCTTCGGAAACCGGCGATCCGCTCCTCCTGACGCCCGGACCCCTCACGACCTCGCGGTCCGTCAAGGAGGCGATGGTGCATGACTGGGGCTCGCGGGACGCCCGCTTCCTGCGCCTCAATAAGGCCGTGCTCGATGGCCTGCCGCGGATCATCCACGGCGAAGACGCTTTCGTCGCCGTGCCGATGCAGGGCTCCGGCACGTTCGCGGTCGAGGCGATGCTGACCACCTTCGTGCCGAAGAACGGCAAGGTCCTGGTGCTCATCAACGGCGCCTATGGCCATCGCGCCAAGCGCATCCTCGACATCGCCGGCCGCAAGACCGTGGTGCACGAGACCGCCGAGGACACGCCGCCCGATCTCGCCGCCGTCGAGCGCATTCTCAAGCGCCAGACGAGCATCAGCCACGTCTTCGCCGTCTATTGCGAGACGACGAGCGGCATCCTGAACCCGATCGAGGCGATCGCCGCGATCGCCGCCCGGCACGGCAAGCGCCTCCTCGTCGACGCGATGAGCGCCTTCGGGGCGCTGCCGCTCGACGCCGGCAAGGTCGCCTTCGACGCGGTCGCGGCGTCCTCGAACAAATGCCTCGAAGGCGTGCCCGGCCTCGGCTTCGTGCTCGCCCGCCGCGCGGCGCTCGCCGAGACCGGGGGCAACGCGACGACGCTGGTGCTCGACCTCTACGACCAGCACCAGGCCTTCGAGAAGACCGGCCAGTACCGTTTCACGCCGCCGATCCACGTCATCGCCGCCTTCCACCAGGCGCTCGAGGAGTTCTGGGCCGAGGGCGGCGTCGCCGGCCGCGGCGGGCGCTACGCCGAGAATTGCCGCGTGCTCGTCGCCGGCATGCGGGCGCTCGGCTTCGAGACGCTCCTGCCCGGCGCGCTGCAGGCGCCGATCATCGTCACCTTCCACACGCCGCGCCATCCGGGCTTCGCGTTCCAGCGCTTCTACGACGGGCTGAGGGCGCGCGGCTACGTCATCTATCCGGGCAAGCTCACGGTCGCCGAGTCGTTCCGCATCGGCTGCATCGGCCGGCTCTATCCGAAGGACATGCGCGGCGCGCTCGCCGCCGTCGCCGAGGTGCTGGCCGAGATGAAGGTCGACCTCGCCGCGGCGAGGGCGGCCTGAGATGGCGGTGGCGAAAGGGGGTGCGTGCTTCGAGGCCCCGCTGCGCGGGGCACCTCAGCATGAGGGCACTGGTGTCTTTCTCCACGCGCACCACCTTCCTCATCCTGAGGTGCGAGCGAAGCGAGCCTCGAAGGACGCACGAACGGTAGGACGGAACCCGGTATGAACATCCAAAGCCGAATCGGCGCGAGCGTCACGGCGAACGGGCGCAGCTATCGCTTTCCGCAGGAGCCGACGGTCGTCGTCTGCATCGACGGCTCGGAGCCGGGCTACATCGAGGCGGCGATCGAGAAGGGGCTGGCGCCGAACCTCGAGCGACTGATGCGCACCGGTGCCAACCTCCTCGCGCAGTCGGTGATCCCGAGCTTCACCAACCCGAACAACATCTCGATCATCACCGGCCGCCCGCCGGCCGTGCACGGCATCGCCGGCAACTATTTCTACGACCCGGCGAGCCAGCAGGAGGTGATGATGAACGACGCGCGCTTCATGCGCGCCGACACCATCATGAAGGCCTTCCACGATGCCGGCGCGAAGGTCGCGGTCGTGACCGCGAAGGACAAGCTGCGCACGCTCCTCGGCTACGGGCTCGACATGAGCTCAGGCCGCGCGGTCGCGTTCTCGTCCGAGAAGGCCGACAAGGCGACGAAGGCCGAGAACGGCATCGACGACGTGCTCGCCTTTGTCGGCATGAAGCTGCCGGACGTGTACTCGGCCGAGCTGTCCGAGTTCGTCTTCGCGGCCGGCGTCAAGCTCCTCGCAAGCTTCCGTCCGGACGTGATGTATCTGTCGACGACCGACTACATCCAGCACAAGGCAGCGCCGGGCTCCGAGATCGCGAACAGCTTCTACGCCATGCTCGACCGCTATGTTGGCGCGCTCGACGCCGCCGGCTGCGTGCTGGTGCTGACCGCCGATCACGGCATGAACGACAAGCACCTCGCGAACGGCGAGCCCGACGTGATCTACCTCCAGGAGCTGTTCGACGGCTGGCTCGGCAAGGGGACGACGCGGGTGATCCTGCCGATCACCGATCCCTATGTGGTCCATCACGGCGCGCTCGGCTCCTTCGCCACGGTCTACCTGCCGGAGGGGACGGACCGGCAGGCCATGATCGCGCGCTTGCAGGCGCTCGAGGGCGTCGAGGTGGCGATCGAGCGCGACGAGGCCTGCCGCCGCTTCGAGCTGCCGGGGGATCGCATCGGCGATCTCGTCGTGATCTCCGGGCGGCACAAGGTTCTCGGCACCGCGCGCGAGAAGCACGACCTCTCGGGGCTGACCGAGCCGCTGCGCTCGCATGGCGGGCTCGCCGAGCAGACCGTGCCGATGATCGCGAACCGCAAGGTGGACGTGCCGTCCGGGCGGGCCTTGCGCAACTTCGACGTCTTCGACGTCGCGCTTAACCGGGTCGCCTGATCATGAACGTTCCCGTCAAGCCCCCTCCCCGCCGCGAGGCGATGCGCATCGCCGGCCGCCGCATCGAGACCGACGGCGTCGTCGAGGTCTTCAATCCATACACGAACGAGGTCGTCGGCACGGTGCCGGCGGCGCGGCCCGAGCACGTCCGCGACGCCTTCGCCAAGGCCAAGGCGTTCCGGCCGGCGCTCACCCGTTACGAGCGCCAGCAGATCCTGCAGCGCACCGCCGAGACCCTGCGCGACCGCCGCGAGGCGTTCGCCCGCCTCATCACGGCGGAGTCCGGCCTGTGCTGGAAGGACTCGCTCTACGAGGCGAGCCGCGCCTACGACGTGTGGTCCTTCGCGGCGCAGCTGACGATCAAGGACGACGGCGAGATCTACAGCTGCGACATCAGCCCGAACGGCAAGAGCCGCAAAATCTACACCACGCGCCTGCCGCTCATCGGCGTCATCTCGGCGATCACGCCGTTCAACCACCCGCTCAACATGGTGAGCCACAAGCTCGCGCCGGCGATCGCCACCAACAACCGCGTCGTGCTGAAGCCGACGGAGCTGACGCCGCTGACGGCGCTGGCGCTCGCCGACGTGCTCTACGAGGCGGGCCTGCCGCCGGAGATGCTGTCGGTCGTGACCGGCAACCCCTCGACCATGGGCGACGCCATGATCACCGATCCGGACGCCGACCTCGTCACCTTCACGGGCTCGGTCAGGGTCGGCAAGCACATCGCCGCGACGGCGGGCTACAAGCGCCTCGTGCTCGAGCTCGGCGGCAACGACCCGCTCATCGTCATGGAGGATGCTGACCTCGACCGTGCGGCCGAGCTCGCGGTCCAAGGCGCGACCAAGAACTCGGGCCAGCGCTGCACGGCGGTGAAGCGCATCCTCGTCGTCGCGAGCGTCGCCGATGAATTCAGCGCGCTCGTGCTGGCGAAGGCGCGGAAGCTCAAATCCGGCGACCCGATGGACCCGGCGACCGACGTCGGCACCGTCATCAACGAGCGCTCGGCGGCGCTGTTTGAGGCGCGCGTCGATGATGCCGTCGCAAAGGGAGCGCGGCTCCTGCACGGCGAAAAACGCGACGGAGCGCTGTTCCGGCCGACCGTCGTCGACCACGTGCCCGAGGATTGCGAGCTCGTGCGTGAGGAGACCTTCGGGCCGGTGATCCCGATCATCCGCTGCCCGGACGACATCGAGGCCGTCATCAGGATCTCGAACGCCACCGCCTACGGCCTGTCATCCGGCGTCTGCACCAACCGCCTCGACTACATCACCCGCTTCGTCGCCGAGCTCGAGGTCGGCAGCGTGAACGTCTGGGAGGTGCCGGGCTACCGGATCGAGATGTCGCCCTTTGGCGGCATCAAGGATTCCGGCCTCGGCTACAAGGAAGGCGTCGTCGAGGCGATGAAGAGCTTCACGAACGTGCGCACCTATTCGCTGCCGTGGCCGGGTTAGGTCGGAGTTATAGTCGGACCACGCTCAAATCGCCTCATGCTGAGGTGCGACCCCGGGCTTGACCCGGGGGAGCCTCGAAGCACGCACCGGCGGTTGAGCGCGCCGCATCGGCAGGGTTGCGTCCTTCGAGGCTCGCTCCGCTCGCACCTCAGGATGAGGGGCTCGGGAGGGTGGCACTGCCTCAACCCCCCGCGCGAAACGGCCGATAACGTCAAAAGAGGTCTTGCCTCGCGAAGCGGGGCGGCATGTAGTCTACCCTCCTGCCGTTCCGGGCTCTCCGCTTCGCGGAGCCCCGGAACGACATCACTGTGGTGATCCCGCGCCGATGACCGAGCAGCCGTTTCTGCGCATCGAGCGCCTGCGGAAGCGCTTCGGCGCCTTCACCGCCTTGAAGGCGATCGATCTCGAGGTCCGGCGCGGCGAGTTCGTGTGCTTCCTCGGGCCGTCCGGCTGCGGCAAGACCACGCTCCTGCGCGCCATCGCCGGCCTCGACCCGCAGGACGAGGGCCGGATCGAGATCGCCGGCCGCGATGTCTCGCACGCCCCGCCGGCGGAGCGCGACTTCGGCATCGTGTTCCAGTCCTACGCCCTGTTCCCGAACCTGACCGTCGCCCGCAACGTCGGCTACGGGCTCGTCAACCGCCGAAAAGGGGCGGCCGAGATCACGCGCCGCGTCGACGAGCTTCTCGCGCTCGTCGGTCTGCCCGAGCAGCATCGCAAATACCCGGCGCAGCTCTCGGGCGGCCAGCAGCAGCGCGTCGCGCTCGCCCGCGCGCTCGCGACGGCGCCGAACCTCCTGCTCCTCGACGAGCCGCTCTCGGCGCTCGACGCCAAGGTGCGGGTGCGCCTGCGCGAGGAGATCCGCGCCCTGCAGAAGCGCCTCGGGGTCACGACCGTCATG
>Ga0136846_1218170_pt1 | contig 11000 bp, 9 predicted proteins | sample HopSoiMetagenom2_FD_96841 | JGI IMG/M metagenome (GOLD analysis project Ga0136846, IMG submission 96841) | Grasslands soil microbial communities from Hopland, California, USA - 2 Assembly 2016 (version 4) | ecosystem: Environmental > Terrestrial > Soil > Grasslands | place: USA: Hopland... | reverse complement strand
GTAATAACAACATTATTCACCATATCTAAATCCCAAATAGCTATACCAGTGGCTTCAATAGCCAGGCGCAGGCGTTCTTCAGTATCCTCAAGCAGCTGCCTGGCCACTACCTGCTTGGTAACTTCAGTAGCCACTATCATTACACCAATTACCTTATTGACTCCGCTTTTAATGGGTTGATAGACGAAATCAAAATAAAACAGGTTATGATACCCATTACGGTAAAGCCATACTTTTGTTTCATACCGGTAATGCACATGACCGCTTTTATAAGCATCCTTAACCAGGTTTATATAATCACTCGCGTTGTCTCCATCCAATGCAAGGGTAAGCGGCAGACCAATAATATTGGCCTGTTTTCCCCATAATTCAAGCACATTCGCATTGGCCGATTCAATGATGAGATCAGGGCCTTTCAGAAAACTGATGGCCACCGGAGCCTGGATAATCAGATCATCTATGTATTGTCTTGCAGTTATATTTTGATCGTTCTTTTTCAAAACTTTAATTAAAACAAAAATATATATAGATCTGCTCTTTTTTTATGATTCAATAATATAAAAAATAGTTAAGTTTGTACTTTATTTACCCGATAATTTTTTTAGCCCAAGCCATAGCTTTTTATGCTATTTTAGTTACATTTATCCGCATACCTCAGATCCTTTGGCCTTTTCACTTTTTAATATTTTTATGTCAAAACGTATTTTAGTATTAGATGATAATCAGGACATATTAGATATTGTGCATGAAACCCTTACCTATGAACAGTTTGAGGTAAAAAGTACTTCGAACAGCCTGGATGTATTGCCTTTAATGGAGCAGTTTCTTCCGGATCTGGTTATACTTGACTACCGCGTTTCCGGTACCACAGGTGGCGAAATTTGCAAAAACATCAAGTTGCACAGTAAATTCAATAACATACCGGTTATTATATTCTCGGCCTATCTGAATAATGATGACCACCTGCTTAACTACGGTTGCGATGGTGTTATTAATAAACCTTTTGATCTTTCTGAACTGGTTGAAAAGGTGAATAATTTAATATAAGCTTTTAAAAGATACATCTTCCATTAAGCCCATGCCGGTAATTTTATTACCCTTCTATTTTTCTTCAAATCCGCTTTCTCACCGGCAATCATTAACAGACAAATAAAAAACATTCTTCAAAATGACATTTTATTGCAACATCTGTTAAAATTGCACCTTAAAAATTCCATTTAACTAATAATTAGATATTTAGGTTAAAACATTCATAATTTTATTATTTTTGTTAGTACCAGGCGTTATAGAATATTGATATACAATTAAAGTACCGATCGTATATGGTTATTCCAGCAAATTCAATTGAATCCATCAGAGCTCAAGGTAAAAGATTACCTATGTGCCCTAAGTGTAAGGCTCCACTTGACGACCGCGTACCAAGGGGCGCTTTTGTAAAAACCATATTCTTCTTTCTACCCTTAAAACGCTATATCTGTTATAAGTGTCAGCGCAAACGCTATGTACTACGGTAGTTAATCAAAACATTATTTTTTATGCTTTAGATTAAGCAAAACATACCTAATAGTATGTTTTGCTTAATCTAAAGCTCATTTTCATAACAGGTATTGTAATTTGCGCACTATTTTATTTATAGTGACCGACCTAAATTCAACTACCAAAAGAAAAAAAAAGTATCACTGCTCCAAATGCGGTGAGCCTTTCCATTTCCAGTTAAAGAGAAACTGGTTTGTAAAAAGAGTATTATATTTTTTGCCTGTGAGGAAGTACTTCTGTGCCAAATGTAAAAAAGCATCCTATATTTTTGTGGACCAATCACATCCATAGCCGGCTTCGGATGTTTGCTTAAATAGCCATTAAAATCGGTTTTTTATTTTATTTGTACCTGTTACGAAAATAAATCGCTTTGTTATTAAGTATAATCGGCAATATTTAACTGTACTTTAAGTACTTAACTATTACTTTGGTACAAGAATTGCTAAACTTAGCATAGTTTGCTTTTTTATTATCTGAAAGCAGTTTATAGACGATACTTAAAAACAAAATATGAGACGGATTTTAGCAGTAGACGACGACAGCGACATTCTGGAGGTTTTACAGTACATATTGGAAGATTCGGGCTATGAGGTGATAACCCTTGCTGATGGGCATTATCTTTTTGACAAGATAAGAGAAAGTCAGCCCGATCTTATCCTATTAGACATTATGTTAGGTAATTTAGACGGGCGTGAGCTTTGCAAAGATGTTAAAAGCAGTATAGAAACACATAATATACCGGTTATATTGATATCGGCAAGCCATGAGGTGTCCAGAACATTAAACCAAACCGGCGCCCCTGATGATTTTATCGCAAAACCATTTGATATTGATGTTTTACTTGGAAGCATTAACCGGCAATTACATAATGCAGCTTAAAATGCAGAAATAGCAGGTCGTAACCGCGATTACTCCTGCTATCGCTTTAAAGCCTATTTCCCTGTTCAGGCATTGATATTAAATGCCCTATCCCTTTTAGCCCTGTTACGTAATTTGAAAAATACAATCAGGTTTAAAAAGTGCATACCCCCCAGTATCAGAATAATACACCCCACTTTATAGCTTAAAACTTCCACCACTACCTGCGTACTGATTATGCTGCTGGTTTCTTTAAGGGCCAGGCTCATGTAGCCTATATTCACGAGGTAAAACCCTACTACCAGCAACTTGTTCACAGAATCGGCCAATTCATTATTGCCGTGAAAAATATCCACCAAAAATATACGTCCGTTTTTAAATAGCACTTTAGCCACCCATACGGTTAATGCGATGCTTACCAGCAGGTAAACAATGTAGGTTAAGATAAAATAGTTCATGATTGTGATTATTTATATGTTATTAATTATTGAATTTTCAGTAAAAAATGAAATTTGGAGATAAAAAAATATTACTTGAATATTTTAAATATCGAACCAAAAAACCAACTCTCCTCGGCTTTGAGCATGGTATCTAAAGTTTTGTTTACATTATTGGCCAGCTTGTTAATATCGGTAACCGAGGAATGGAATGCTTTAAAGGCGGGATCTTTTTTATCCCCTTTCACCTCCGTTAACTGGCCTAATATTTTGATCACCGGGTCGAGCTCACGCTTTTTACGTTCTTCGGCCACCCGCCTGGCAATTATCCAGGTATCTTTTTCGGCATAAAAGTATTCTTTACGCTCACCGGTTTTATGCTGTTTTTCAACCAGGCCCCAGCCAATCAGGTCGCGCAGGGTCATATTGGCATTCCCGCGCGATATGCTCAGCTCGGCCATTACCTCCTCGGTAGTTAAAGCCTCCGGCGAGATGAGCAGCAAGGCATGTACCTGGGCCATAGTGCGGTTAATCCCCCACTCCGACCCCAATTTACCCCAGGCTTCAATAAATTTCAGCTTTGCTTCTGCCAATTCCATATACAAATATAAATAACTTTTTAAACTTTCAAAAATAAATGAAAGATATTTTTTGATTTGGGATGTGGGAGGTTTGTCATGCTGAGCGGAGCGAAGCATCTATTGTACGCCATACATCGCGAAGAAGATCCTTCGTTCCTCAGGATGACAGCGTTAATTGAATTGGCATCTTTTCAAACTCACCACTCACCACTCACCGTTTTCAGCTCCTTATCTATCTTTTTATTCCACTCCTCCTGTGCGGCCATGTTCATGCCGTGAGCGGTTTCGGTATCATATTGCTCCTGCATCACGTTCATTTCATGAAACGATTCCAGGTATTGTACATTGATAGGGCCATCATAATTATCTACTGTATATTTTTCCGCCTTTAGTTTTTGCTTAAACCGTTCTATGATAATCTTTACAATATCAAAGTGCCTTTGCTCGTGATTCAAACTGTAGGCATTTTTACTGTCGGGTTTTACCCAGCAGGCACTTTTAGGTAAAAAGGCTTTCAAACCCAGATGCACGTTAACCATGCTTTTACTCACACTCACATCTTCACTATAACCAATGCTGGGTAAAACTTCGGCTCCAAACCGGCTGTTGTTGAGTGGTTTGGCCTTAAAATCGTCCCACGTTAAAGGCCTTTTGGATGAATAATAAATGGTGTCACCTTCGGGCTCCTCCGTATAATCGGTAAAAATGATCTTCACACCTTTTGCCAGTTTAATATTGGTGCCGGCCTCCTTATTTATCCAGGTATTAAAAAAGGTAAGGCCGTACTCAAGCGCATGACGTAATACCATTTCTACGTCAACCTCCTGGTTAACGTATCGGTTATAACCAGCACTGCCATTATAATCTGTCAGATGGATATTTTGACCATCCCTTTGCAGGTAAAAAGATAAGGACACTTTTACTTTACCTTCTACATGATTGCCAGGCAGTGGTGTTTCATCAAGTTTAAACTTCTCTAAATGGATCATCACCGGTCTTAACGTTTTATCGGGCGGGAGGGCGGCAGTCACAAACTGTCTGATAGCCGCTAATGCGCCTCCTTTAAAGTCAATGGCATACTTTGCCGCGTTACCTGGGCCAGGTGGTAACAGCCAGGCTACCGCGGTACGGTCGGTCCGGTTATCTATTACCCCGGCTACATAAAACTCTTTTGCAGATACAGGCAGTCGCTCATTATTTAAAACAATCGGATCCGTTGCTTTTTGAGCCTTTAAAATTGGCGAAGAAATTAAAATAATGAATAACAGCATCTTAACCCGCAGTCGCACCGGGCGTAACCACACAGCAACTAAGTCAATTAATACAACAGCACCCATCATACTATATAATGCATAATGTTCAAATAAATTGCCTTTAAGTGTACTATTTGGTTACCTTTGACCATCGATACCAGTGCTATGGTTTTGTTCAACAATTTTAAAGTTTTCCACACACATATTGTCTTAAGTATTACCTTCGTTAATTAGTTGTGTTATCCACATTTGTTAATTACTTATGTTAATAGCTCTTTTTCGTTTCGCTAATTTAGCACCATCGTTAGTATGCGCTTTATGATCAAAATAAAATACATTTCCCTGTTAATCCCCGTATTTATTGTTTCAACGGCCAGCGCGCAGCAAAATCCATCCTTCCAGGTTTACCGCAGTTATCACACGGCTATGGACCTGATGGACAAGGGCAAATTTGCCTCTGCTGCCGAGCAATTCCGCACTGTTGAAGCCTCACGCCTTAAAACAGCCACCCAGCCCCAGTTTGAGTCGGAGCTGTCGCTGGTAAAAGAAAACAGCCAGTATTACGAGGCTTTTTGCGCCCTTAATTTGGGCAATGACGATGCCGAAAGCATGTTTCTGCGCTTTATTAAAGAGCATCCCGAAAATCCATTAACCAAGCTGGCTTATTTCCAAATAGGTAAATCGTATTTTAAACAAGGTAAATATGAAGATGCCATCCGCTGGTTTGACAAGGTTGAGGCCGGTGAACTTAACGGGCACGACAATACTGAGTATAAATTTCGCAAGGGTTATGCCTATTTCTCACTTAAAGATTATAAGAACGCGCAACTGCTTTTTGCCGAGGTAAAAAACAAACGCTCGGAGTTTACCGAGGATGCTACCTACTATTTTGCGTACATAGCTTATCTCAACAAGGATTATCACCTGGCGCTGGCCAATTTTGAGAAACTTAAAAATTCCAAAAAATACGAAAACAGCTATCCATACTACATATCGGCGGTTTACTTTTTGGATAAACGCTATGATGATGTGCTGAGCTATGCGGTGCCTATTGTAAATAACACCCACCAGGAGCATGAAACTGAGATGCTGCGCATTATTGCCGCCTCCTATTTTGCTAAGGCCAATTACGATAACGCGGTTAAATATTATGATCGTTTCCAAAGCCGCGACCAAGGCAAAACCCAAAACACACAGGATAGCTACCAAATCGGTTACACTTATTATAAAGTGGGTAATTACGCGAAAGCAGCCGCCGAGTTGGAGCGCCTAATAGAGCAGGGCGATGTGTACAGCCAAAGTGGTAATTACACGCTGGGTGATGTTTTCCTGAAAATGAATAACAAACAAAGCGCCCGTAATGCATTCTTAGCGGCTTCTAAACTCACTTACGACAAGCAACTCCAGGAAGACGCTTTGTATGAATATGCCAAACTATCCTATGAGCTCGATTTCAATACCGAAGCGCTGGCAGCTACCCGTTTATATTTAAAAAATTATCCGCGCTCACGTCGTAATGATGAAGTGAAAGTGTTGCTTGGCGAGGAATTGCTGAACTCCCGTAATTACAAGGAGGCTGTTGAAATACTGGAGCCGATACCTAACAAATCGGAAAGCGCGCAGATTGCTTATCAGAAAGTAACTTATTACCGCGGTCTGGAATTTTATAACGAGCGGGCTTTTGAAAACGCTATTGGTATTTTCCTGCGTTCGTTAAAAAACCCTGTAGATCGGAGGACTCAGGCTTTGACTACTTACTGGATGGCCGAGGCTATGTATGAGGTACGTAAATATGGCGAATCGGTAGAAAACTTTGAAGCGTTTTTAAGTATGCCCGAAGCCAAAGAGACCGATCTGGCTAACTACGCCAATTATGCACTGGCCTACGCTGCCTTTTATGGCGAGCAATACAAAAAAGCTGCCAATTATTTCGAAAAATTTCTGCGAGGCGACGTAAAAGATAAAAACACCGAAAACGACGCGATAACCAGGCTGGGCGATAGCTATTTTGTATTGAAAAGCTACGGCACCGCGCTTGATTATTATAACCGCATTATAGCCATGCATAACCAGGGCGAAGATTACGCCTTGTTTCAGCGCGGTATGATACAGGGATTACAGGGTTCGCTGGATACCAAGATCAGTACATTGAACGATGTCTTGAACGCCTTCCCGAATTCGGATTATGCGGATGATGCATCTTTTGAGATAGCTTATACCTATTTCCTAAAAAATGATGGCGACCGTGCAAAAACCGACCTGAACGCCATGATCCAAAAATACCCGCACAGCAGCTATGTACCGCGCGCGTTGACTACCATCGGCCTAATTGACTACAATGCCGGTCATGATGATCTGGCTGTGGAGTCATTCAAAAAAGTGGTTGCAGATTATTCCACAACCGATGAGGCCAAACAATCGCTCAAACAAATTGAAAAAATATATACGGATAAAGGCGATGCCCAAACGTTTATCAATTACGCGGGTACAACCTCTATTGGCAACTATACCACCTCGCAGCAGGAAGATATCATGATCACCGCTGCCAACAACCTTTATTTAAAAGGCGACTGGCAAGGAGCTGTAGGCGCTGTTAACGCCTATTTGGATAAATTCCCAAGCAAACAGATCTACGAAAAACAAGCCAGGTTTATCAGGGCCCAAAGTTTGGTTAACCTGAACAGATCGCAGGAGGCTGTTGTTGATTATAACATTATCCTGAACGACTGGACAAGCGCCTATACCGAGAAATCATTGATCAGCATGGCTAAGCTGTATATCTCTCAGAAAAAGTATAATGAGGCCATCGTGTTCCTGAAAAAACTGGAAACCAACGCCGAGTTTAAAGAGGATTACTCCTTCGCTATCAATAACCTGATGCTTTGCTATGCGCAAATGAACATGCCTGACGATGTGCTGAACTACGTGAAACAGATTAGGGGTAATGATAAAGCAGCCCAGGAAGATAAATTCCGCACTGGTTTATATGCCGGCGAAGCTTATCTGCAAAAAGGCGATACCACTGCCGCGATAAAAGAATTTGATTACACGGTAACCAACACCAAAACCGTAGCCGCTGCCGAAGCTAAATATAACATTGCCAATGTGGAATACTTAAAAGGCAGGTACAAAACATCGCAAAAGATGTGTTTCGACCTGGCTAAGGAAATGCCGAACTATGATTACTGGGTAGCCAAAACCTATATTTTGCTGGCCGATAATTATGTAAAGTTGAAGGATAATTTCCAGGCAAAAGCCACGCTGCAAAGTATTATTGAAAATTATAAAGGTAACGACGATGTATTGCCTACAGCTAAACAAAAGTTGGGTGTACTGACGGGCAAACCTGTAAAAATAGAGGCCACTGCACCAGATACAAGTGATAATAAACCGGCCCCGGCCGATACCACCAAAACCGGTCAAAACTAACAGGATGGCAAAGAATAAGATAAAAAGACAGGCAATGAAATTAAAATATATCTATACGCTGCTTACCTTAATAATAGCATTATACTTTGTCCCTGCACAAGCGCAAACAAAGAAACCGGTCAAAAAGGCCACTACTAAAACTGCAGCAAAAAAAGCGCCGGCAAACCGGCAGCTAAAAAACCTGCGGCAAAAACTACTGCCTCTAAAAAAGCCAGCACATCATCAAAAAACTTAGGTGATGCCGCGGCAAAATCTGCTGCGGATACCACCAAAAAGGGCGGCAACGGTACCAATGCCGATAACGGCGGCAGTCTTTCTGAAGAGATCGTAGTAACTACCGCTTACAAACCGGTACTGGCCGACGCGGTGAAAATACGCCGTAACCCAGATCTGGAAGATAAAGCACCGTTTAAAGCTCCTTTAGTATATGCTCCGCTTGATAAAAGACAGGAACAAAACTCAGAGATCCGTCAGTTGGAAGCCATGAAAAGGCCACCAGAGCAGGACTCGGTTCTGCTGAACAATTATGTTAAAGCAGGCGCGGGAAATCTAAAATCTCTTTTTGGTGAAGCATACTTTTCAAACGGTCGTGACCAGGCATTGCAGTTTGGAGGTTACCTGAAACATTTTTCACAGTCAGGATCATTAGAAAAACAAAGCCAGAGTAAAGATGATGTTGGCGTATTTGGTAAAAGCATCATGGGTGATAATAACATCAGTGGTCGCATCACCTACAACCGCATGGGTACCAACTTTTACGGATATGATCAATCGGCCCCTGATAACAGCTTTGTACCCGGCAAGCAACATTTCAACACCATTGGCGCCGAAGCCGAGCTGGCCAAGAACTATAAAGGCGTAGAAAACGATTTTACCTATGCGTTGAAAATAAAAGGTTATGCCTTCAGCAACGCCTACCAGGCCAGGGAAAACAACTTCGTAATATCAGGCTTTATCAACCAAACCGTAAAACAATTTTATGCAGGATTGAGCGGTTCGGTGGATCTGAGTTCACAGAAAGATAGTCTTTATAAAATCAGTAATAACATTTTGAGGTTAAACCCTTACATCAAATTCCAGGGCACCAATTATAAAATTGACGCGGGTGTAAATATCGAGAAGGAATTTGGCGATTTTGGCAAGTTCTACATTTTCCCTGCCGCTAAATTAGAGGTGCAGGTGATCCCGAAATACGTGCGTTTGTTTGTAGAGGCTAAAGGCGATATCAACCGGACATCCTTGCATGACCTGGCTTACATTAATCCTTTCATCGGCCAAAACATCGAGATCAAAAACTCGGTTGACCAGTTGGATCTCAGCGCGGGCTTAAAAGGCACACTGGCTCCCGGTTTAAGCTTTAAGGCATCCGTGTTCCGCAACAGTGTTAAAAACATGCCGCTACTGGTAAGCAATTTCGACGCCGAAGTAAACAAGTTCAAAGTGATTTATGATGATGGCAAAGCCCGTGTGAACGGCTTTAACGGCGAGCTTGATTTTAAAGCCAGTGATGATTTTAACATCTTTGGTCGTGTAGAGATCAAAGATTACCAAATGGCATCAGAAGCACAGCCCTGGAACCTGCCAAAATTTTTATTAACCGCCGGTACATCCATCAATATTAATAACCAGGTAAGTATTACCGGTTCGTTATTGTTCCGCGGCTCAACAAACGACAGGATATCTACCACTTCTGGCGGTACATCAACTATGGTTCAGAAGCCAATTGCCTCCTTTGCCGATTTAAGCGGCGGTGTTCAATACAAGGCTACCCATCAAATAACGGTATTTGTACAGGCTAATAACATTTTAAGCACCAGTTATCAGAACTGGTTATACTATCCTAACTACGGATTTAATATCTTTGGCGGCGTTGGGTATTCGTTTTAGACCAGGCTTGGGTAATGAGGTTCGTATGATGGGTTCGGGATTTCCGCATAACACGAACCACGTCACACAAACCTCAAACCTGATAACGTGAACCAGGTAACACGAAGCAATTTACCTTATGCCTTTTGATGTTTTATAATTAACCGTATTTTTAGCGAATGGATATAGCCAATTATTTAAGCGAACTGTTAGGCCGGCATAGTAAAGTAAGTGTGCCGGGCCTTGGTTCATTTACACAAGTGCGTGTAAATGGTTATTATAACAGCGCCGAAGGCAAATTATATCCGCCAGGTTACCAGGTACAGTTCAGTCCGGATCCGTTCGATGATGATACGCTGGTAGAACATATCGCCCAAAAGAAAAACATATCGCTGGCATCATCCAAATATTTTACCGAAAAGTATATCACTTCTCTAAAACAGGATGCCGCTTTTAAAGAAGTTCCCTTCGCCAACCTGGGCTGGTTTTATACCAACAATGGGGAGATCGAGTTTAAAGCCGGCGAAAACCATAACGAAGGTCCCGAGTTTTATGGCCTGGCGCCCATCGCCATTAAAAAGCTTAATCAGCAGACCGAAAGTTCGGAAGCCGGGGAGTCCGAAAGTCCTGCCGCTCAGCCGCTGCCTTTCACGGTAGCTCCACAAGAGCCCGTTGTTACTCCACCTGCGCCAACAGCCGATCAGCCCGAGGTATATGAGGATGAAGAAGTGGAAGAAAAACCGCGTTCGGCAAGTCCATGGCTTATCGCGCTCATCATTTTGATCGTTCTTGGGGTAGCCGCATTTGCACTTTATAAATACAACCCGGCATTGTTCAATTCTGTCAGGCAATCGGCAAAACCCGGTGCCGAACGACCTAAAACACAGCCTGCCGCTGCAGCAGACAGTGCGGATGACAGTAATAAAACAGCCGCCCCAATTCTGGACACAGCAAAGGCAATTTCTAAACCAGATACTGCGTTAAAGAAAACAGTGGCAGCTGCCGATACCACAGCCAAACCTGAATTTGTGATATTTGCC
>Ga0136846_1229966_pt1 | contig 11001 bp, 10 predicted proteins | sample HopSoiMetagenom2_FD_96841 | JGI IMG/M metagenome (GOLD analysis project Ga0136846, IMG submission 96841) | Grasslands soil microbial communities from Hopland, California, USA - 2 Assembly 2016 (version 4) | ecosystem: Environmental > Terrestrial > Soil > Grasslands | place: USA: Hopland... | reverse complement strand
CAGAACGCGCAGGACGCGCTGGAGAACATTCGCCCCGGGGCACTTGCCCCGGCGATAGAAGTGCGTACCGAGCTTGCCGGCGACCGCGTGCGCCTCGCGGTGTCGGACAATGGGGCCGGCTTCCCGGAAGAGCTGATCGCGCGTATTTTCGAGCCCTATGTCACGACCAAGCCGCGCGGCACGGGGCTTGGCCTCGCGATCGTGAAAAAGATCATCGACGAGCATCATGGCAGCGTGGCGATCGAGAGCCGCCCGGCGAGCGGCGCCTCGGTGAGCGTGCTGCTGCCGCTCGCCAAGGCGGCCTGAGCATGGCGCAGATCCTGGTGGTCGACGACGAAGTCGGCATCCGCGAGTTGCTCTCGGAGATCCTGGAGGATGAGGGCCACCAGGTGGCGCTCGCCGAGAGTGCCGGAGACGCTCGCCGCATGCGCGAGCGCGCGCGCCCCGACTTGGTGCTGCTCGACATCTGGATGCCCGATACCGACGGCATCACGCTGCTCAAGGAGTGGGCGGCGAGCGGACAGCTCACCATGCCGGTGGTGATGATGTCAGGGCACGCCACCATCGAGACCGCAGTCGAAGCAACCCGCATCGGTGCGCTCGATTTCCTCGAGAAGCCGATCGCGCTGCAGCGCCTGCTCGCCACCGTGAAGCGCGCGCTGCGCAACCCGGAGATCGCAGCCGCGCCCCAACTTACGCTCAGCGCGCTCGGCCGCTCGGCGGCCCTGGCCGAGGCGAAGAAGCGCCTCGCGCAGCTCGCACAGCTCGGCGCGCCGGTAATGCTGCGGGGCGAGCGCGGCATGCGTGCGGAACTCTTCGCGCGCTTGCTCGCCGCCCCGGGCGCGCCGTTCTTCTCCGGTACCGAGGCGCTGGCGGAGCCGACCTCGGAGCTGCTGGCCAAGGCCTCGGGCGGCGTGCTGTTCCTATCGGACCTTTCGCGCCTGGAGCGCGCAGAGCAGCGCCATCTCGAGTTCCTGCTGCCGCGCGCCGACAAGCACCGCGTGCGCATCGTGTCATTCTCGCCACTCGATGTGCGCGCCTTGGTGGAAAAGCACGAGTTCGATCCGGACCTCTGCGCGCGGCTCGCGGAGCTCACGCTAAAGCTGCCGGCGCTGCGCGAATTCGCCGAGGACGTTCCCGACCTCGCGGCGCTCATGCTGGCGCAGCTGGTCGAGGCGCGCGCCTGCCCGGCGCGGCGCCTCGGCATCGCCGCGCTCAATGCGCTGCGTCACCATTCTTGGCCGGGCAACCTCGGGGAGCTCGACAGCGTGGTCAAGGACCTGGCGTTCACTACGCTAGAGGAGGAAGTACAGCTGCACGACGTTGAGCGCGTGCTGGCGGCGCGCGCCGCGCCGGCGACGCCGCCCGAGTTCGCGCTGGACCGCCCCTACCGCGAGGCGCGCGAGGCCTTCGAGCGCGTGTATTTCGAGAACCTGCTGGTGCGCGAGAACGGCAGCATGTCGCGGGTGGCCGAGCGCTCCGGGCTCGAGCGCACGCACCTCTACCGCAAGCTCAAGGCGCTCGGCCTGCCGGTCGGCCGGCGCGAGGAATCCTAGGTCTTTTTCGGCTTGGGCTGGCGCTGCGGCCGCTTCTTGCCGTAGCTGCCCTTGTAGATCTTGCCGCGCCGCGTGCGCTTATCGCCTTTTCCCATAGCGGCGATTATACGGGCACGAGCTCGTAGGCGAGATAGGGCGCGAGCCACTTCTCGGCTTGCGCCAGCGTCATGCCGCTGCGCCGCGCGTAATCCTCGACCTGGTCGCGGCCGACCTTGCCGACCGCGAAGTAGCTCGATTCCGGGTGCGAAAGATAGAACCCGGCCACCGCCGCCGGAGGCCACATCGCGAACGACTCGGTGAGGCGCATGTCGGCGTTGCGCTCGGCGTCGAGCACGCGAAAAAGCTCGCCCTTGGCTGTATGGTCGGGGCATGCCGGGTAGCCCGGCGCCGGCCGCACGCCGCGGTAGCCCTCGGCGATCAGCTCCGCGGCGGAGAGCCGCTCGTCGGGGGCATAGCCCCAGAACTCGCGGCGCACCCGCTCGTGCAGGCGCTCGGCGAACGCTTCGGCGAGGCGATCGGCGAGCACCTTGAGCATGATTGCGTTGTAGTCGTCGTGCGCGCGCTCGAACGCGGCGACGCGCGCCTCGATGCCGCCGGCGCTGACGGCGAAGCCGCCGGCCCAGTCGGCGACGCCGCTCGCCTTCGGCGCCACGAAGTCCGCGAGGCACAAGTTGGCGCGCCCGGCGGGCTTGTGGTTCTGCTGTCGCAGGTTGTGCCATGTCATGAGGCGCTCGCGACGCGCCTCGTCGCGGTAGATCTCGATATCGTCGCAGCCGACCTGCGCCGCCGGGTAGAGCCCGAACACTCCGTTCGCCGTCACCCAACGCTCGCGCACGATGCGCTCGAGCATCTCCTGCGCCTCGGCGTGGAGCTTGCGCGCGGCCTCGCCCACTACTGGGTCCTGCAGGATCTTCGGATAGGGGCCCGAGAGCTCCCACGCCTGGAAGAATGGCGTCCAGTCGATGTAGTCGACGAGTTCAGCGAGCGGGTAATCGCGCAGCACTATGGTTCCCGTCTTCAGCGGCGCGGGCGGCACGTACCGCGCCCAGTCGGTGGCGTGCCCGCGCCGGCGCGCCTCGGCGATGGGGTGCAGCGGGCCGGGCCCCTTCTTGTCGCGGTGCTGGGCGCGGATTTTCTCGTAATCGGCGCGCACCTCGGCGATGAAGCTCTCGCGCGATCTCGACAGCAGCGACTGGACGACCGGCACGCTCCGCGAGGCGTCGGGCACGTAGACCACCGCGCCTTCGTAATTAGGCGCGATCTTCACCGCGGTATGCGCGCGCGAGGTGGTCGCACCGCCGATGAGGAGCGGCACCTCCAGGCCCTGGCGCTGCATCTCGCGCGCCACGTGCGTCATCTCCTCCAGCGAGGGCGTGATCAGTCCCGACAGGCCGATGGCGTCGGCCTGCTCGCGGCGCGCGGTGTCGATGATGGTCTGCGCCGGCACCATCACCCCCAGGTTCAGCACTTCGTAGTTGTTGCACTGGAGCACCACCGCGACGATGTTCTTGCCGATGTCGTGCACGTCGCCCTTGACGGTTGCGATGACGATGCGGCCCTTGGCGCGCGACTCGCCGGTCCGCGCCTTCTCGGCCTCGATGTACGGCACGAGGTGCGCCACCGCCTGCTTCATCACGCGCGCCGATTTGACCACCTGCGGCAGGAACATCTTGCCCGCGCCGAAGAGATCGCCGACGATGTTCATGCCCTCCATCAGCGGACCCTCGATCACCTCGATCGGGCGCGCCTGCTTCCGGCGCGCCTCCTCGGTGTCGGCGATGATGTGGGTCGAGATGCCGTTCACCAGCGCGTGCGACAGGCGTTCTTCCACGCTGGCCGCGCGCCACGCCTCGTCCTTGCCGGCCTCCTTGGCCTCTGACTTGAAGCGCCCGGCGAACTCGACCAGCCGCTCGGTCGCGTCGCTGCGCCGCGCGAAGATCACGTCCTCGACGCGCTCGCGCAGCTCCGCATCGATCTCTTCGTACACGCCGAGCTGCCCGGCGTTGACGATGCCCATCGTCATGCCGGCCTTCACGCCGTGGTAGAGGAACGCGGTATGCATGGCTTGGCGCACCGGCTCGTTGCCGCGGAACGAAAACGACAGGTTGGAGACGCCGCCGGAAATCTTGGCGTGCGGCAGATGGGCGCGGATCCAGCGCGTCGCCTCGAGATAGTCGATGCCGTAGCGCGCGTGTTCCTCCAGCCCGGTGGCAATGGCGAAGATGTTCGGATCGAACACGATGTCTTCGGCCGTGAACCCGGCGCGCTCGGTGAGGAGCTTGTAGGCACGTGTGCAGATCGAGGTGCGCCGCTCGAGCGAGTCGGCCTGCCCCTGCTCGTCGAAGGCCATCACCACCACGGCCGCGCCGTAGGCGCGGGCAAGCCCCGCCTGCCGCAGAAACTCCGCCTCGCCCTCCTTGAGCGAGATCGAATTGACGATGGGGCGGCCCTGCACGCACTTGAGGCCGGCCTCGATGACGCTCCATTTCGAGCTGTCGATCATCAGCGGCACACGGGCGATGTCGGGCTCCGCGGCGACCAGGCTCAGGAAGGTTGCCATGGCCTTCTCCGAGTCGAGCATCGCCTCGTCCATGTTCACGTCGATGATCTGCGCCCCGTTTTCGACCTGCTGGCGCGCGACCGCGAGCGCGCCGGGGAAGTCGCCAGCGAGCACCAGGCGCGCGAACGCCTTCGAGCCGGTGACATTGGTGCGCTCGCCAACGTTGACGAAAAGCGACGTCTCGTCCACGTTGAACGGCTCGAGGCCCGCCAGACGCAGCGCCTGGCGCGGCTGCGCCGGCCGGCGCGGCGTCACGCCGCGCAGGGCGTCGGCGAGCGCGGCGATATGCTCGGGTGTGGTGCCGCAGCAGCCCCCGGCCACGTTGATCCATCCGGCGCGCGCCCATTCGCCGATTTCTCGCGACATCGACTCGGGCGTTTCCTCGTATTCGCCGAAGGCGTTGGGCAGTCCGGCGTTGGGGTGGCACGAGGTGAAGCTCTCGGCGATGCGCGAGAGCTCCTCGACATAAGGGCGCAGCTCCTTCGCGCCGAGCGCGCAGTTGAGGCCGATCGCGAGCGCGCGCGCGTGGCGCAGGGAGTTGTAGAACGCCTCTGCCGTCTGGCCCGACAGCGTGCGCCCCGAGGCATCGGTGATGGTGCCGGAGATGACCAGCGGCAGCCGCCGACGGCGCGCCGCGAAGGTCCGCTCGACCGCGAACACGGCGGCCTTGGCATTGAGCGTGTCGAAGATGGTTTCGAGCAGAAGCAGGTCGACGCCGCCGTCGAGCAACCCTTCCACCGCCTCGCCGTAGGCGGTGACTAGCTGATCGAAGCTCACCGCGCGGTAGCCGGGGTCGTTCACGTCCGGCGAGAGCGATGCCGTTTTCTTCGTCGGGCCGAGCACGCCGGCGACCAGACGCCCGGGCCACTCGCGCGCGGCATCGCGTGCGAGTTCGGCTGCGGCGCGGTTCAGCTCGCGCGCGAGCGCCTCCATGCCGTAATCGGCCAGCGCGACCGAGGTCGAGTTGAAGGTGTTGGTCTCGATGATGTCCGCGCCGGCCGCGAGGTACTGACGATGGATGTCGCGCACCAGGGCCGGCTGGCTGAGCGACAGCAGATCGTTGTTGCCGCGCAGCTCGCGCGGCCAGTCCCGGAAGCGCGCGCCGCGGTAGTCCTCCTCGGCGAGGCGCGCGCGCTGGATCATGGTGCCCATTGCGCCGTCGAGCAGGAGGATTTTTTCGGCGAGAAGCTGATCGAGCGTCATTGGCAGAAACAAAAAAGCCCGTTCAGCTTTGGGCAGAAACGGGCCTCGATGAGGCGTCTCTTTAGCGGAATTTGTAACGCGCCCGCAAGCTGAACATCAAATCGGCGCGACGGTGGGAGTCTGCCCACTCGCCCCGGGCCTGTCAATCGCGCGCCGTATAATCGCGCGCTCCGAATGGCATCCCCCGAGTTCGATTCGATCGTCAGCGTGTTCCCCTGTCAGGTGCAGTGGGGCGACTGCGACCCGGCGGGCATCATCTTCTACCCGACCTACTTCCGCTGGATCGATGCCGCGAGCTGGACGCTCTTCGACCAGGCCGGCTACGGCCCGAAATGGATGCGCGAGCAGCACATGGCGATGCCGCTGGTTTCCGCCGAGTGCCAGTTCCTCGCGCCTGCGGCGCATGGCGACCGCTGCGAGGTGCGCTCGCGCATCGCGCGCTTCGGCGGCAAATCGTTCGTCGTGGAGCACGACATCGTGCGCGCCGACGGCACGCCGCTCGCCAAGGCCAGCGAGACGCGCGTGTGGGGCCGTTACGTCGATGGACCGGGCACGCCGATGAAGGGCCAGCCGATCGGCGACGAAATCAAGCAGCGCTTTCGCGCGCGCTAGCCCAGTCGGCGAGCGCGCGCTCGATCATGGCGGCGGCCGCGCCCGCCGGTTCCTGCAGGTGCTCCTTGAGCAGCGCTTCCAGGTTCTTTCGCATCGCCGCTTCGTTCACTTCGAGCCCCTCGAGCGCGTCGACGATCGCCGCGACACCACTCGCACTGCTGCAGACGAGCTCGCGCAGCGTGAACCACTGGCTCTGCCATTGGCCAAGCCCGCGCTCGTGCTCAGGCGTGAGCTGACCGAGCAGCGTCGCGACGAAGCCCGGTGCGCGGCCCGCGGCCTCGAGCGCGAGCGTCGACAGCGCCGGATTGCGCTTGTGCGCCATGCTGGAGGAGCCGCCGCGTCCCGCCTTGGCGCCTTCGGCCGCTTCGCCGACCTCGCGTTGCATGAGAAGCGCCACGTCGCGCCCGATCTTGCCGGCGCTGCCTGCGAGGATTGCGAGCTCGGCGCCCAGCCGCGCGAAGCGGTCGCGCGCGCCGTGCCACGGCACGAGACTCTCAGGCAATTCGAGCTCTCGCGCCAAGGCTGCCGAGATCTGCGGACCCTGAATGCCGAACGAGGAAAGCGTGCCGTTCGGGCCGCCGAATTGAAGAACGCACGCCTCGCTTGCGGCACGTCGCAGCGCTACCAGGCTGCGTGAAAGCGGTGCAAGCCACATGGCGGCCTTCCAGCCGAACGGCACCGGGAGCGCGGGCTGGAGCAGCGTGCGCGCCGCGGTGCGAGTCTGAGCATGCGCGCGGGCAAGCCGTGCCGCCGCATCACCCAGCCGCAGCGTTAGCTCGCCGATGTGCGCGCACGCGGGCTTCAGGCACAGCACGATCGCGGTGTCGAGCACGTCCTGGCTGGTGGCCCCGGCGTGGACATGTCGCGCCGCGTCCTGCGACACCGCCGCGACCTGCGCCGTCAGGTCCCTGACGAACGGGATGGCGAGCGTGCTGGCGCGACCCTCGCGGGCGAGCCGAGAGGCATCGAAGCGCGCGCTTTCGCACACGCTAGTGATGACTGCGGCATGGACCGCCGGGGCAGAGGCGCGCGCCAAGGCCGCCTCGAAGCGCGCCATCGCCGCGAGGAACCTCTCGTCGGACAGCAGTCCCGCGCAAACCTCGTCGGCGAAGAGGAGCTCGAGGCTCAGTAGTCGAAGAAAACCGTTTCGTTCTTTCCCTGGAGCACGACGTTCCATTCCAGGCTCTTGCCATTCTTCTTCGGCAACAGCGTCGCGCGTCGCGTCGGCGGAACCAGCTTGAGGATCGGATCCTGCGCATTCGCGGCCGCTTCGTCGGGGAAATAAATCCTCGTCATCAGGTGCTTGAGCATGCCGCGCATGAACACGGAAACGACCAGGTGCGGCGCCTGCAGGCTGCCGTCTGGGGCGGGCACCCGCCCCGGCTTGATGGTGGTGAAGCGAAAGCCGCCGCGCGTGTCGGTGAAGACGCGGCCGAAGCCGCGCCAATTCTTCCCCAGCGGCTTGTTCTGCGCGTCGTCGGGGTGCGCGTACTTGCCGTCCGCGTTTGCCTGCCAGACCTCGATCATGCCGTCGTTGACGCCCACGCCGTCACCGTCGATAAGGCGGCCGGCGATGGCGACGCGCTCGCCCTTGATGCCCTTGCCGGCGATGTCGCGCGTCGTCAGCCACTCGAGCCCGATGTGCAGATAGGGGCCGACGGTCTGGTTGCCGCTCGCGAACAGGCTCATGGCAGCTTCTCCATCGGCGTTTCCTCGCGGCCCCGCAGCACGATGTCGAAGCGGTAGCCGAGCGCCTGCTCCGGGATGGTGGTCTCCCAGTCGAACACGGCGACCAGACGGTTGCGCGCAGCCTCGTTCTCGATACAGGTGAACATCGGGTCGTAGGGCAGCAACGGGTCGCCGGGGAAGTACATCTGCGTCACCATGCGTGTAAGGAAGGCCGGGCCGAAGAGCGAAAAGTGGATGTGCGCCGGGCGCCAGGCGTTGTGGTGGTTGCGCCACGGATACTCGCCTGGCCGAATGGTGACGAAGCGGTAGCGGCCCTCGCTGTCGCTGACGGTGCGCCCGGCGCCCGAGAAGTTCGGATCGAGCGGCGCGTTGTGCTGGTCGGTCTTGTGCGGATAGCGCCCGGCGGCGTTCGCCTGCCAGATCTCGATCAGCGTGTTCGGCACCGCGCGGCCATTCTCGTCGAGCACCCGGCCGGTGACCATGATGCGCTCGCCGAGCGGGTCGGCCTTGTGCTGGCGCGTGAGGTCGTTGTCCGTCTTCTTGACCTCATCCCAGCCGAAGACCGGCCCGGTGATTTCCGAGAGCGTCTGCGGCGGAAGCACCAGCGGCTGTGTCGGGCAGCGCCGCTGCGTCGAGCGATACGGCGGGTAGTTATAGGCGGGCTGCGTGCCGGGATGGAACTTGCGGTAACCGACGAGCTTTTTCATTCTGCGTCCGGTTGCTTGGAAGGTTGGGCGTGGTCGAAAGCCTCGAGGTTCATGCAGTTGTCGAACACGCGCATCGTAGTGGGATATGGCGCAAGGTCGCTGTTGTAGCGCTTGGCGTTGAAGATCTGCGGCACGAGGCAGCAATCGGCCATGGTCGGGGCTTCGCCGAGGCAGAACTTGCCCGCTCTGGCCTGGAGCTCGTCTTCGAGCTTGGTCAGCCCGTCCGCAATCCAGTGCCGGTACCAGGTATCGATCTGCTCCTGCGTCTGGCCGAGGCGCTTCAGATGCTGCAGGACCCGCAGGTTGTTGAGCGGATGGATCTCGGAGGCCACGAGCTGTGAAAGTGAGCGCACTCGGGCGCGCGAGAGAGCGTCCTTCGGCAGCAGCGGCGGCCGCGGATGCTTCTCGTCGAGGTACTCGATGATCGGCAGCGACTGGTTGAGGCGCGTGCCGTCGTCAAGCTCGAGCGTGGGCAGCAGCGCTTGGGGATTGACCTTCCCGTAATCCGTGCGTCGGTGCTCGCCCTTCGCCAAGTGGACGAAGACCGGCTCGTAGGCAAGCTCCTTCAGATTGAGCGCGATGCGAACGCGGAACGCGGCCGAGCTGCGAAAGTAGGTGTAGAGCTTCAAAGCGCCGCGGCGATCTTCACCTTGAGTTCGCTCACGCCGTCGATGCCGGCGGTCAGCTCGTCGCCCGCCTTGACCGGACCGACGCCTGCAGGGGTGCCGGTGAAGATGAGGTCCCCCGGCTCGAGCGTGTAGTGCTCGGACAGGAAGGCGATCTGCTCGGGCACCGACCAGATCATGTCGCTGAGGTCGGCCTTCTGGCGCTGCTTGCCGTTCACCTGCAGCCAGATGCCGCCTTTCGAGGGATGTCCGATCTTGGCGGCGGGGATAAGCTCGCTGCAGGGCGCCGATTCGTCGAAATTCTTGCCGAAGTCCCACGGCCGGCCGTGGTCCTTTCCCCACTGCTGCAGGTCGCGGCGCGTCATGTCGAGGCCGACCGCGTAGCCGAAAATGTGGTCGGTGGCGCGCTTGGCGTCGATGCGCCGGCCGCCTTTGTGGAGCGCGACCACGAGCTCGGTCTCGTAGTGGTAGTTCGAGGTCTTCGCCGGGTAGTGCACCTCGCCACCGCGCGGCCTGAGCGCAAACTCGCTCTTCAGGAAGAAGAACGGGGTCTCGCGACCGTCGCCGCCCATCTCCTTCTGGTGCTCGGCGTAATTGCGCCCGACGCAGAAGATGCGCCGTACGGGGAATTGCTGGTCGGAGCCCGCGATCGGCAGGGCGGGAGGTGTCCACAGGGGAATTGCGTAGGCCATCGGGGTCCTCGGAAACCGGCAATTTTATAATGGCCGTGCGATGAATCCCTCGCTGAAGCAGGGCCTGCTGCCCGCGCTGCTCGGCTACCGGCTGCGCCTGGCACAGCAGGCGGTGTTCCGCGACTTCGCGGCTAGTGTCGGCAGCCTCTCGCCCGGCCGCGTCGGCCTGCTGCTGCTCATCGACGCCAACCCTGGGGTAACGCAGAGCCGCCTCGCCGAGGCCGTCCGCCTGGACCGCTCCACGCTCGTTGGCGTGCTCCACTCTCTCGAGGCGCGCGGGCTGGTGGCGCGACGTCGTGGCGTCGACCGGCGCACCAACGGGCTGTGGCTTACCCGCGCCGGGCGTTCGGCCGCATCGCGGCTCTCACGCCGCATCGAGCTGCACGAGGAGCGCGTCGCCGCGCGTCTGACTGCCGCCGAGCGCGCCCAGCTCCTCGATTTGCTTACCAAGCTGGCGGGGTAAAAAAAGAAAGGGCGCTCGAGCGCCCCTTCACCCATGGTGTTGATGGCTCCTGCTACATGCGGTACGCGGCCTCGCCGTGCGAGGTCGTATCGAGGCCTTCGCGCTCGTCTTCCTCCGTTACGCGCAGCCCGATCGTCAGATCGACCAGCTTGTAGGAGATCGCGGCCACGACGGCCGACCACAGGAGCGTCACGCCCACCGCCTTGGCCTGGATCCAGAGCTGGCCAGCGATCGAGTAGTCCTTGGCCGGCACCGCAGCGCCGACGAACCAGTCGACCGGGAAGCTCGGTCCGCCGAGCGCGGGCGAGTTGAACACACCCGTGAGCAGCGCCCCAAGGATTCCGCCGACCGCGTGGACGCCGAAGACGTCCAGCGAGTCGTCCGCGCCGAGCAGCTTCTTCAGGCCGCTCACTCCCCACAGGCAGACCAGCCCGGCCGCGAGGCCGATGACGAACGCGCCCGGGATGCCGACATTGCCGGCCGCTGGCGTGATCGCCACCAGACCGGCGACTGCGCCGGAGGCGGCGCCCAGCATCGAGGGCTTGCCCTTGAAGATGGCTTCGCCCGCGATCCACGAGAGCACCGCGCACGCGGTTGCGAGGTAGGTGTTGATGAATGCGAGGCCGGCGATGCCGTTGGCTTCGAGCGCCGAGCCGGCATTGAAGCCGAACCATCCGGTCCACAGCAGCGCCGCGCCGATCATCGTCAGCGTGAGGTTGTGCGGCGGCATCGCTTCCTTGCCGTATCCGATCCTGCGGCCGATCAGGTAGGCGCCCACCAGGCCGGCGATGCCGGCGTTGATGTGCACCACCGTTCCGCCGGCGAAATCCAGCGCACCCCACTGCCAGAGCAATCCGGCCTTGGCATTCATCTCATCCACGACTTTCGCGGTG
>Ga0136846_1228534_pt1 | contig 11001 bp, 8 predicted proteins | sample HopSoiMetagenom2_FD_96841 | JGI IMG/M metagenome (GOLD analysis project Ga0136846, IMG submission 96841) | Grasslands soil microbial communities from Hopland, California, USA - 2 Assembly 2016 (version 4) | ecosystem: Environmental > Terrestrial > Soil > Grasslands | place: USA: Hopland... | reverse complement strand
GAGGCAATCGAGGAAGAGCGTTGGACCCGCGCCCTGCTTGCCGATCTTGAGCGCCAAGCGGAGCTTGCACCCGACCGCGAAGTGGTGTCGATCTTCTTCGGCGGCGGCACGCCGTCGCTGATGCCGCCCGACACGGTCGCGGCGCTGATCGAGCGCGTGCGCGCCCTGTGGCCCGTCACACCCGATCTCGAAGTGACGCTCGAGGCCAACCCGAACTCCGCTGAGGCCGAGCGTTTCGCTGGGTTTGCCACGGCGGGTGTCAACCGCCTGTCCCTGGGTGTGCAGGCGCTCGATCCACCGGCGTTGCGGTTTCTCGGCCGCGGTCACAGTCGAGACGAAGCGGTCGCCGCAATCGCGCTCGCGCGTGACATCTTCCCGCGATACTCCTTCGACTTGATCTATGCCCGCCCCGGCCAGAGCGTCGCGGCGTGGGAGGACGAGCTCGGCGAGGCGCTGAGCTTGGCCGGGACGCATCTTTCGCTCTATCAGCTGACGATCGAGCCCGGTACCGCCTTTGGCAACCGCGCCGCCCGCGGCGAGATCCTTACCGCCGACGAGGACACTGCAGCCGCGCTATACGAAGTGACCCAACAGCGTCTCGCCGCCGCTGGCATACCGGCCTACGAGATTTCCAATCACGCGCGGCTTGGGGCCGAATGCCGCCACAACCTCGCTTATTGGCGCTATGAGGATTACCTCGGCATTGGCCCCGGTGCGCATGGCCGAGTGACGCGCGGCGGCGGCAAGGTCGCGACCCAAGAGCGCCGCGTGCCGGAAACCTGGCTCGTCGCGATCGAGGAAACAGGTTCTGCGCTCGACGAGATGACCCCGATTTCGCGCGATGCCTCGGTCGAGGAAATGCTGATGATGGGGCTGCGCCTGACCGAAGGCATCTCACGCCTGCGCCTCGAAGCGCTCGCCCAGCGCAGCATCGAGGATCTGTTTGGGCCGGCGCTCTCCCGCCTCGCCGAAGGCGGGTTCGTGGTGCTGGATGATGAGCGCATCGTCGCGACCGCCGCCGGCCGCCAGCGCCTCAACGCTGTCTTGGCCGCGCTTCTCGCGTGATCAATACACTAAGTCGCGAAAATCGCGTGGCGCCGGACTGACCACGACCGGGCCTTGCGGCTGCACCTCCAGCACGGCGAGGCCGCGCTGCACCAAGCCTTGCGGCGTAAAGCGGAACAGCCCGTCGACCCCGGTAAAGCCGCTCGGGTTGAGAATCGCATCGTGCGAGAACGGCGCGGGGCCGCCCGCCTTCGCGAGCACGGCCGCGAGCGCTGCGGCATCGAACGCGAGCGAAGCGAGGCGGGGCGGGGCGTGCCCATAGGTCGACTGAAACCGGCTCTGGAATTCTCGTCGCGCGTCGGGTGGCGAGGCGGCGAACCAGCCGCCGACGAGCGCCGGCTCGCTGCTGACCGAGGCGTCGTCCCACAAGCCGCTGCCGAGCAGCCGCACTTGCGGGCTGCCGATGCCCGCCGTCTTGAGCCGCCGCGCGATCTGCTTGAGCTGGTCGCCGCCCTCGGGCAGCAGCAACGCGTCAAAACTCACGCGCTGTGTCGGCCCGGGCGCGGGGGCGGCATCGGGCTCAGGCGATGTCCCCGGTGCGGCGCTCGCGGTGTTGCCGGCGAGCCGCTGAATTGCCGGGCCGACATCGCTCGAGCGCGAATCGAACGTCTCGGCTTTGACGACCGTTGCGCCCGCCTGGCTCGCCGTCTCGCGCAAGGCATCGGTCATCAGCCGGCCGTATTCGCTGTTCGGCGCCAAGACCGCAAATCGGCTCAAGCCGCTTTCCCGCGCAAAGGCGGCCTCACGCACGACTTCCTGCCGCGGCAGGAAGCCCATCAGAAAAACATTGTCGCCGGCCAGCTGTGTCGCCGTCGAAAACGCGATGACATTGATCTTGGCCTCGCCAGCGACCGGCTTCACCGCATCGACCTCGGCGGCGAGCAGCGGTCCCAGGATCAGCTGCGCCCCGTCGGCAAGCGCCGCGCGCGCCGCGCCCGCGGCGCCGTCAGGGGTGCCGGTTGTGTCGCGCGGCACCAAGGTCAGGCGGTCGTTGCCGGTCGTGAACAGCGCCATTTGCGCCGCTTCGAGCATTGCCTTGCCCAGTTCGGCATTGGCGCCCGACAGCGGCAGCAATACCGCGACTTTGACCGGCCCTCCGGCGCCTGGAGGCGGCGGGCCGCCGGGCGGCGGGCCACCGGGGCCGGTGACAGGCGGTTGCGGTGGTCCGGCGGGCGCCGCTACCATCGGACCGCGCATGCAGGCGACCAGCGCGAGCAGCAGCATTAGAGCAGCGATCGGTGAGACGAAACGCGGAAAACGCCAGCGCTGCACGGGTGGACTCCGGCAAAGGTGCGAGTGCGCGCGACCCTAACCACCGCACCCGGTCAAGTAAACCCGGCGCAAGTCGATCATTGCGATCATTGCCGGAAGAGTCTTTCAACGATTCCGCGACCAGGGGAGCGGAGTGGGCACCGGAGCACGAGCTGGCTCCCGGCCTGCATCTGGTCGCGACTCCGATCGGCAATCTCGGCGATGTTACGTTGCGAGCGCTATGGGTATTGCGCAATGCGGACCGCATCTTGTGCGAGGACACACGCGTCACCGCGCGGCTGCTGTCCCGCTTCGGCATCGCGACGCCGCTCAGCCCCTATCACGATCACAACGCCGACCGGGTGCGCCCGATCGTCCTCGAAGCATTGCACCGCGGCGAGAAAGTCGCGCTGGTTTCGGATGCCGGCACACCACTGGTCTCCGATCCCGGCTTCAAGCTGGTGCGAGACGCGCTCGCCAACAACCTGCCGGTGACCGCGGTGCCCGGACCGTCGGCGGCTTTGACAGCGCTGATCTTGTCGGGCCTCCCGCCCGAGGTTTTTCTGTTTGCCGGGTTCCTGCCGCCCCGTTCAGGGGCGCGGCGGCGAATGCTTGCCCAGTGGGCGAAGCTCGTTGCGACATTGGTGTTTTTTGAAGGACCATCGCGGCTCGCCGCCTCGCTTTCCGACATGGCCGAGATCCTGTCCGACCGCAACGTCGCGGTGGCCCGCGAGTTGACCAAACGGTACGAGGAGGTCCGCCGCGGCCGTCTCTCTGCATTGGCGGAGCATTATCGAGAGGCAGGCCCGCCGCGCGGCGAGGTCGTGATCGTCGTCGGGCCGCCCGAACCGGAAGCGCCGCGCGAAGCGGATATCGACACGCGGCTCGACCGCCTGCTCGACACGCACAGCTTGCGCGATGCGGTCGCTCAGCTCGCCGCCGAGACCGGTATTCCCCGCCGCTCGCTTTACGACCGCGCACTCGCGCGGCAGCGCAAGGCGTCGTGCGAATGAGGGCTGCCGCGCGCCGCCGAGCGGTTCCGCCCAACCCAGAGCGGCTGAAAGCCGAGCGCCGCGGCCGCTGGGCCGAGCTTCTATGCCGATGGCACCTGAGGCTGCGCGGCTGGCAGATCGTTGCCAGCCATTGGCGCTGCCCGTCCGGCGAGATCGACATTCTGGCGTGCCGCCGCGGGGTGCTCGCGATCATCGAGGTCAAGTTGCGCCGGGATCTCGAGACCGCTGCCGCCGCGATCCTGCCGCGGCAGCGCCGCCGCATCGCGCGCGCCGCCTCCGCCTTTCTGATGACCCGGCCCGATCTCGCCCGCCTGACACTCCGATTCGACGTCATGCTCGTCGCGCCGCTGCGCCCGCCGCGTCATCTCGCCGGGATGTGGCGCAGCGACGAGTGATGCCTGCGATGAACTCGTGCATCAAGCATCGGGCTATCAATGACCCAACCTCTTGCCGCAGCACTCGATTTGGCACTGGCGTGAGCTTCCGCCTTCCGGCGCGAGGCGCACGTGACCGAAAGCCCCAAGATTGCCACGCCTGTCGCTCTTGCGGGCGGCGGGGAATGTCCCACAATGCCCCCGAGCTATGCCGTGGGGGGAACATGTCGCGGCTCAATTCAATCTTATGCGTCCTCTGTCTTCTGACATTGCCGGCAATGCTCGGGGGCTGTGCCGGGGTGCTGGTCGTCGGCGGGCTGGCCGCCGCCGGCAGCGGCGGTTACGCCGCCGGGCAGGAACGTGGCGTCGGTGGGGCGGTCAGCGATTTCGAGCTCCAGACCGATATCGAGCGTGGTTTTGTTGGTGCCGCTCCCGGGCTGCAGGACGGGATCACGACAACCGTCTATCAGGGCCGCGTGCTGTTGACCGGCCATGTCCCGACGCCGGATATGAAGGCGCGGGCCGCACAGGTTGCAAGCCATACACCCGGTGTCCGGACGCTTTATGACGAAGTCGAGGTCGCGCCGCTCGGTTCCACCTGGGACGGCGCCAAAGATGCCTGGATCACCGCCCGCTTACGTTCGGAAATGCTGCTCGATCCCGATATGCGCTCCGGCAACTACACGATCGACACCAGCAATGGCTCGGTGTACCTGATCGGCTCGGCGCGGAACCAGGCCGAGCTTGAACTGGCGACCCGCATCGCCCGTTACATCCCGGGAGTAAAGCGTGTCGTGTCCTATGTCGAGCTCCGCGGCGCGCCGATTGCCGAGCGGTCGCCCGGCCCCCCGCAGGTGCCTGTCAGCAGCGGCACCGGGAATACACTCGGACCGGCGCCGCGCTCCGCTCCGATCGAGGTGCAAAAGCTGTGAGTTTCTATCGTTGCGATGAGCGAACTGCCTGAGGTGTTCGAGCCCGCAGAGTGCGCCCGCTATCTGCGCGAGCTCGGCGCCGCGACATCGCCGATCCTGCCGATCGGAGAGGCGGCGCTCGCGCTCGCGTCTTTTGAGCGGCCGCGCGTCGGTCTCGGCCGCTACCGCCAGCATCTCGCCGCGCTTGCCCGGGATGTCGGGCGGCACGCGGGCGCGGCCGGCGATCTCACCGCCCGTGCGCAGGCGCTCAACGAGATCATCCTGCTGAAGCACGGCTACAGCGGCGACGAATTGACTTACGACGATCTGCAAAACGGCAATCTGATGCGGGTCGTCGATCGCCGCAAAGGGCTGCCGGTGGCGCTCGGGATTCTCTATCTGCACGCGGCGCGGGCGCAGGGTTGGGAGAGCGTCGGCCTTGCTTTTCCCGGGCACTTCCTGATCCGGCTCGGGGACGGCCCGGAACGCCTGATCCTCGATCCGTTTCATGGCGGGCAGATCTGCGAGGCCGCGATGCTGCGCGAGCTCCTGAAGGCCACAGCCGGGCAGGAGGTCGAGCTGACGCCCGAGCATTACGCGCCGGTCAGCGACCGTGACGTGCTGCTGCGGCTGCAGAACAATGTCAAATCGCGCCTGTTGCAGGCGGGGCGGCAAGAGCACGCGCTGCGCATTATCGATACGATGCTGATGCTGGCGCCCGATCTTGCCGAGCTGTGGTACGAATCCGGGATGCTGCATGCTCGGCTCGGCAACATGATTGCCTCGGTCGGCGCACTCGAAGAGTTTGTCCGCCGCGCCCCGGACGGCATCGCGCGTCACCAGGCCGCCGCGGTCCTACAGCAGCTCAAATCAAAGCTGAACTAGCCCGGGCCAGTTTAGCCCGCTGGCAGTCGGCGCCCCACCGCTTCCGCTCCGCCAAGCCTCACTGCCGCAATTTGTAGCGCTGGATTTTGCCGGTCGCGGTCTTTGGTAGGTTGTCGCAGAACTCGATCCAGCGCGGGTACTTCCACACGCCGATCTGTTCCTTAACGTGGCTCTGCAGCGCCTCGCACAACGCGTCGGGGTCGTCGCGCGGCGCCGATTGCTGCAGCACGACAAATGCCTTGGGCTTGATCAGCCCCTCCGGATCCGGATGCCCGACGACCGCTGCTTCGAGCACCGCCGTGTGCCCGATCAGCGCCTCCTCGACTTCGAACGGCGATACCCAGATGCCGCTCACCTTCAGCATGTCGTCACTGCGTCCGCAATAGCGGTAATAGCCGTCGGCGTCGCGGGTATAGGTATCGCCGGTATAGGTCCACTCGCCGCGGAACGTGCGGCGCGACTTGTCGCGCTGGTTCCAGTAGCCCTCGGCTTCGCTCGGCCCCTTGACGATCAGCTCGCCGGTTTCGCCATCGGCCGCGTCCTCGCCGCTTTCGGTGACGATCCGCACCTCGTATGGCGGCACCGGCTTGCCGGTCGTGCCGTAGCGGATATCGTCGGGGCGGTTCGACAGAAAGATGTGCAGCATCTCGGTCGAGCCGAGCCCATCGAGGATGTCGCTGCCGACCACCTCGCGCCAGCGCCGCCCGATATGCTCGGGAAGCGGCTCGCCGGCCGAGATGCAGCGGCGCAGCCGGTCGGAGCCGGCACCCGGACCGATCGCATTCTGGGCCAACAGCGCGGCGTAGAGCGTCGGCACGCCGGCAAAGATCGTTGGCTGAAAGCGCTGCATTGTCGCCAGAACTGCGTCCGGCGCCGGCCGTTCCGGGAACAGCACCGAGGCGGCGCCGACCGCCATCGGGAATGTCATCGAATTGCCGAGCCCATAGGCAAAGAACAATTTGGCGGCCGAGAACACCAGATCCTCGGGCGCGATCTGCAAGACCTGCAGGCCGTAGGTATCGGAGGTGGCGCGCAGGTTGGAGTGGAGATGGCGCACGCCTTTCGGCGCCCCGGTCGAGCCCGAGGAATACAGCCAGAAGGCGACCTCGTCGGGTGAGCACTCCGCAATCTCGCCCGTTGGGGCGGCACTGTCGAGAAAGGCGGCAAAGCCGGTTGCCTTCGGGTGGTACGACGGCTCACCATTCGGTTCGCTGACGACGACCTGCTTGAGCGCGGGCAGCCGGTCGAGAACCGGGCGTAGGGGATCAAGAAGTGGTGCGGAGACGACCAGGGCCGCGGCGCGGCTGTCGCGGAGGATATATTCGGTGATGTCGGCTGGCAGCAGGGTGTTGATCGGCACCGGCACGATCCCCGCCCGCAGCGCGCCCCAGAACGCGATCGGGAAGTCGATCGTGTCGAGCATTAGCAGGGCGATGCGCCGCTCGCGCTCGATGCCAGCGTTCGCCAATCCCGCCGCGAAACGGGCCGAGGCATCTGAAAGCTGGGCATAGCTCAGGCTGCGCCAAGGATCGGTGAAGGCGAGCCGCTCGCCGCGGCCTTCGCGCAGATGCCGCTCGATAAAGTAATCGGCCGCGTTGCCGTTTGCCTCGCTCATCGTGCTTCCTCCGAAATCGGACGATTTTACGCCGATTGCCGCGAAGAGGAACGCCGGGAGCGTTGATTTTGGCCCGAGCTAGCCCACGGCAGCGTTCAGCGCGGCGGGTTCGGCGGCCGGCTGCTCGCCGACCAGCTGCGCCACCACGGCCGCCAGATCCTGCTGGCGATAGGGCTTCGAGAGCCGCGGCACGCTGGGATCGAGCTCGCCGGGCAACTCCGCATAACCGGTGGCGATAATGACCGGCAGCTCCGGCCATTTGCGCCGGATGCGCTTTGCCAGTTCGGTCCCGGTCATGCCCGGCATGGCATGGTCGGTGATCACCAGATCGATGCTGGCATCCGACTGCAGGATCTTCAGTCCCTGCTCCGCCGAGTCGACCTCGGTTGCGGTGTGCCCGAGATCTTCGAGCATCGCCGCCGTTCCGGCTAGCACGATCGGATCGTCGTCAATGACCAGAACGCGGCAACAGCGGCTCTCCTGCACCCGTTGCGGCGCCACGGGCCGCGGCCGCTCGATCGCCTCGGCCTCGGCGACCGGCAGCCACAGCTCCACCGTCGACCCGGCGCCCTGCTGACTGGTGATCCGCATTGCGCCGCCCGATTGCGCGACGAGCCCATCGACCATCGACAACCCGAGCCCGGTGCCGCGCCCGGCGCCCTTGGTCGTGAAGAAGGGCTCGGTTGCACGCTTCAGCGTCACCTCGTCCATGCCCTCGCCGGTGTCTCGCTCGGCGATGCAGACATAATCGCCGGGCTGCAGTCCGGGGACGTCGCCGGCACCGATCCGCTCGCGATGCGCCGAGATCGTCAGGCGCCCGCCGAGGGGCATCGCGTCGCGGGCATTGAGCGCCAGGTTCAACAGCGCGAGTTCAAGCTGGTTCGGATCGACACGGGTCGGCGGCAGATCGGTCTCGAAATCGGTTTTGATCTGGATGCCAGGTCCAAGCGATCGACGCAGCATCTCGACCATGCTGTCGACCAGGTTCGGGACATCGACCGTCTCCGGCTTCAGCTCCTGACGGCGGGCGAAGGCGAGCATGCGCTTCGTCAAGGTCGCGCCGCGCTCGGCGCCCTGGATCGCTCCATCGATCAGGCGGCGGATCTTCGGGTCGCTCGGCAGGAACTTGCGGACCAACTCGAGATTCCCGAGCACCGCCATCAGCAGGTTGTTGAAGTCGTGCGCAACGCCGCCGGTCAACTGGCCGAGGCTTTCGACCTTCCGCATCTCATGCACTTGGGCGAGAGCGGCCTCGCGCTCACGGGTGCGCTCCTCGACGCGGTGCTCCAGCTCGGAATTTGCCTGCGCCAGCTCCGCGGTCCGCTCCGCGACGCGGCGCTCCAACTCCGCGTTCAATGTCTCCAGTTGCCGCGTCTTCCGGTAGAGCTCGGCAAAGACCCGCACCTTGGCGCGCAGCAGGTCGGGCACGACCGGCACCGGCACATAATCGACCGCGCCCGCCGCATAGCCGCGCAGCAGATCGAGATCGGTGACCTGGATTGCCGACACGAAGATGATCGCCATCTTCTGGAAGCGTGGGTGCTCGCGGATCATCGCGGCGAGCTCGAACCCGTCGAGATCCGGCATGCACACATCGATCAGCACGACAGCGACGTCGTTCTTGAGCAGTTGCTCGAGAGCCTCATTGGCCGAACCCGCCTTGATCAGGTTCTCGCCAAGCTCGCTGAGGATCACCTCGTAACCGAGCAGCTTCCCCGGCTGGTCATCGACCAGCAGAATATTGACCTTTTCCTCTCCGCCCACGCGGGCTCTCCCTTTTATCGTTTTCTTCAGCGGTGCAGCCACATGCGCAGCGCCGAGAGGAGCTGCTCGGTGTTGACCGGCTTGGCCAGGTAATCGGACGCGCCGGCATCAAGGCATTTCTCGCGGTCCCCCTTCATCGCCTTTGCGGTCAGCGCGATGATCGGCAAGCGGCGGAATGCCGGATTTTCCCGGATCACCTGCATTGTCTGATAGCCGTCCATCTCGGGCATCATGATGTCCATCAGCACGATCGCGAGATCCGGCGTCGATTCGACGAGCGTGATGGCTTCGTTCCCGGTCGTCGCGGTCAAGACGTGCATGCCGCGCCGTTCCAGAACGCTGCTCAGCGCAAAGATATTGCGTGCGTCGTCATCGACCAGGAGCACCGTTTTGCCGACGAGATCATCGTCCGAGCTGTGCAGACGCTCGATCATGCGCTGCTTCTCGTCGGGCAGCTCTGAGACGACGCGATGCAGGAAGAGCGCCGTCTCGTCCAACAGCCGCTCCGGCGACTCGACGCCCTTGACGACGACGCTGCGCGCCATCGTGTGCAGCTGCGCGTCCTCCTCGGGCGACAGCTCGCGACCCGTAAAGACAACCACCGGGATGTCGGAGAGCGCTGTGTCGTCGCGGATCGCTTCGAGCAGGTCGAAACCCGACATGTCGGGCAGCCGGAGATCGAGCACGACGCAATCCGGCGCCTCCTGGCGGATCGCCGAGAGCGCTTCCTTGCCGGTACCGACGGTCACCAAGTCGATGTCGTCATGCCCCAAAAACTCGGCGATGCTTCGCTGCTCGGCGGGGTTGTCTTCGACAATCCGGAGGCGCTTGCGGCGTGGCTTTACCTAGTTCTTGATCCGCGCCAGCGCGGCCTCGAGGTCATGGGCTGTACTTGGCTTGTTGACAAAGGAGAAGGCGCCGCGGGCGAGCCCGTGCTGGCGGTCCTCGTCGAGCGTGACGACCTGCACCGGGATGTGTCGCGTTGCCGGGTCCTGCTTCAGTTGGCTCAGCACGGTCCAGCCCAGCATGTCGGGCAGGAAGACGTCGAGCGAGACCGCTGTAGGCTGATATTCGCGGGCGAGGGCGAGGGCCTCCGCGCCGCGCATCGCGACCAGGACCTTCAGGCCCTGGTCATGCGCCAAATCGGCGATAATCCTCGCGTAGTGGGGATCGTCCTCGACGATCAACAGGACCGCCTCACCCGGTTGGATGCTCTGGCGGTCGTCCGGCACCGCCTCGACCGGCTCGGCGAGCCGGCTCGGCACCAGGATCACTGGGTTCATCAGCGGCTCGCCGGGCGGCAGCGTCGGGCGGTTCCCCGCGCCGATGCCGGCATAGCGAAGTGGCAGATAGAGCGTAAAGGTGCTGCCGACATTGGGCGTGCTGCGCAGCTGGATCTCGCCGCCGAGCAGATTGGCGAGTTCTCGGCTGATCGCGAGGCCGAGGCCCGTGCCGCCGTATTTGCGGTTCGTGCTGGCATCAGCCTGCTGGAACGCTTCGAAGATGATGCGCTGTTTCTCCGGCGGAATGCCGATACCGGTATCGGACACTTCGAACACGACGACGCCGGAGGCGCTGTTCAGCACCGGGTGGTCCGGGCTCCAGCCGCTCGACGCCTGATAGACGCTGAGCTTGACCCCGCCATGCTCGGTGAACTTGAAGGCGTTCGACAGCAGGTTCTTGAGCACCTGCTGCAGCCGCTTCGAGTCAGTGTTGATGCTGCGGTCGAGCTTGGGATCGAGCTGCACGTCGAAGGTCAGCTTGCGGCCATCCGCCTCATGCCGGAACGGCCGCGCCACCATGTCGATCAGGTTATTGAAGAAGATGTCCTCGACATCCACCGTCACCGTGCCGGACTCGATCTTCGACAGGTCGAGAATGTCGCTGATCAGGTTGAGAAGGTCGGTGCCGGCGCTGTGGATCGTGCGGGCGAACTCGACCTGTTTCGCCGTTAGATTGCCGTCCGGGTTGTCACCGAGCTGCTGACCCAGGATCAGGATGCTGTTCAGAGGCGTGCGCAGTTCATGCGACATATTGGCGAGGAACTCTGACTTGTATTGCGAAGTGAGCGCGAGCTGTTCGGCCTTTTCTTCCATCTCCCAGCGGGCTTCTTCGACTTCGCG
>Ga0136846_1227540_pt1 | contig 11001 bp, 9 predicted proteins | sample HopSoiMetagenom2_FD_96841 | JGI IMG/M metagenome (GOLD analysis project Ga0136846, IMG submission 96841) | Grasslands soil microbial communities from Hopland, California, USA - 2 Assembly 2016 (version 4) | ecosystem: Environmental > Terrestrial > Soil > Grasslands | place: USA: Hopland... | reverse complement strand
CCATCCGCTGCACCTCGACACGCACTACGCGGAGGAGTCCACCCAGTTCGGCAAGAACGTTGTGGTGGGCAACTACATCTACTCGATCCTGCTCGGCATGTCGGTGCCGGACGTGAGCGGCAAGGCGATCGCGAACCTCGAGATCGAGTCACTCCGCAACGTCGCCCCCACCTTCCACGGCGACACCATCTACGGCGAGACCGTTGTCCTGGACAAGTGGGAATCCACCTCCAAGGACGATCGCGGCATCGTGCATGTGGAGACCAAGGGCTACAAGCAGGACGGCACCGTGGTCTGCCTCTTCCGCCGCAAGGTCATGGTCCCGAAGAACAACTACCTCGAAGCCCGCGGCGGCGAACAACCGGCCCGCCCGACCCCGGCCTCCTGACCCCCGCCTCCTGACCCCGGACGAGCGGTCCGTCCGGGATGAAACCCGGGTGGACCGCTCGCCGGCCGCGGACCGGTCGTCTACAGGAACAGCTCGATCACCGGGACCAGCACGTTGGGTTTCTGGATCGGGAGTTTCAGCGTCAGTGTGTCCGCCGAGACTCCGCCCATCGTGGTGTTCTGGGCCTGCTGGTGCGGGTCGTTGACGATGCGTTTGACCTCTGACGCGTCGTTCAGCAACTGGGCGTACTTGACCTTGCCGGCCAGGCCCTGCAGGTGGATATGGCCCATCGGCCAGGAGAACAGGTGCAGGTACAGCCGGTTGCCTTTCTGCGTGAAGCGACAGTCGACCGGAGCGGCGTACTCGGCCGGTCGGGCGCCGCGGATGGAGCGTTCGTGCAGACGCATCCACTCGCCGATGGACGACAGCGTCGCGAGCGCGCGAGGGTCGAACTCGCCTCGTCCGGTCGGTCCGACGTTGAGCAGCAGGTTGCCGTCCTTGGAGACCGAGTCGATGAGCATCTTGACCAGGAGCTCGGGTGACTTCCAGTCCAGGTTGTCCCGGTCGTAGCCCCAGCTGCCGTTCAGGGTCTGGCAGGCCTCCCAGAGCACCGGCTTGCCGTCGCGCACCATCGGCGCGTCCGGCTGGTACTGCTCCGGCGTCACGAAGTCACCCGGGATGTCCAGCCGGTCGTTGATCAGGATGTCCGGCTGCAGCTCGCGGACCATCGCCATCAGTTCTTCGGACCGCCAGTCGTCGCGACCCTTGCCGTGGCCGTCCCGACCGTCCGGGTACTTCCGCCCGGGGTAGGAGAAGTCGAACCACATGATGTCGATCGGGCCGTAGTTGGTGAGCAGCTCCCGCGTCTGCGCGTGCAGGTAGTCGGCGTACACCTGGATGTCCCGCCCGGCCGCCTTCGCGATCGCCTCCTCGTCGTCGCGCTGCGGGTGCACCAGGTCGATCGGGAACTCCGGGTGGTGCCAGTCGATCAGCGAGTGGTAGAACCCCACTCCGAGGCCTTCGGCCCGGCAGGCCTCGACGAACGGGCCGACCAGATCCTTGCCCCACGCGGTCTTCGCCACGGTGTAGTCGGACACCGCCGAGTCCCACAGGCAGAATCCTTCGTGGTGCTTGGTGGTGAGTACGGCGTACCGCATGCCGGCCTCACGCGCCGCGCGGGCCCACTTGGCCGGGTCGTACAGGTCGGGCTCGAAGTGGTCGAAGTACGGCTGGTAGTCCTCGTCGGTCAGCCGTTCGCGGTTCTTCACCCACTCGTGCCGGGCCGGCAGCGAGTACAGGCCCCAGTGGACGAACAGGCCGAACCGCCAGTCGCGGAACTTCTCGACAGAATGCGCGGGAGGCGCGTCGGTCATAGCGTCATCTCCTTGGAATGAAGAGTTAACGGCCGCCCAGTCCGGTGACGAGCAGGCCGCGGACGAGGTGTTTCTGCAGCAGGACGACGAGCAGCACGGTCGGCAGCATCGCCAGCACCGAGGCCGCCATCATCAGGTTCCACTGGGTGCCGGCCTGCCCGCTGAACTGGGCCAGGCCCAGCGGAACGGTGCCCTTGGTGTCGACGCTGTTCACGATGATCAGCGGCCACAGGAAGCTGCCCCAGAAGCTGATGAAGGTGAAGACGGTCAGTACGGCCAGCGCCGGCCGGGCCAGCGGCAACATGATCCGGAAGAACGAGCGGAACGGTCCGCATCCGTCCACCCGGGCCGCTTCCTCCAGCTCGTTCGGGACGGTCAGGAAGAACTGCCGGAGCAGGAAGGTGCCGAAGGCGGTGAACGCCCAGGGCAGGATCAGCGCCCAGTAGCTGTCGACCCAGCCGAGCGACTGCATCAGCCAGTACATCGGGACGATCAGCACCTCCTGCGGCACCATCAGGGTGCCCAGGAACAGGACGAACAGTGACTCCCGGCCCCTGAACCTCAGCCGGGCGAAGGCGTACGCCGACAGACTCGAGGCGGTGACCACCACCAGGGTCCCGGCCACCGCGACGAACGCGCTGTTCAGGAAGTACCGGCCGAACGGCGCGTACTTGAACGCGTCCGCGTAGTTCTGCCACTGGATCTTGGAGCCGAACAGGTGCGGTGTCGCCGTGAACACCTCGTCCGCGGGCTTCAGCGAGGTGGACACGGCGTACAGCAACGGCACGAGGAAGAGGATCGCGACGATCGTGAGCAGGACGTGCGACACACCGGAGCGGACCCGGCGGCCGACGACGACAGCGGTTTCAGACGTCATAGTGCACCCACTTGCGCTGGCCCACGAACTGGATCGCGGTGATGGCCATGATGATCACGAACAGCACCCAGCCGGCCGCCGACGCCAGGCCCATGGTCAGGAACTGCCAGCCCTGGTTGTAGACGTACATCACGATGGTCTGGGTGGACACGCCCGGACCACCCTGGGTCAGGATGAACGGCTGCGCGAACACCTGGAACGACGTGATCAGCGTCATCGTGGTGGCGAAGAAGATCGCCGGCGTGATCATCGGCCAGGTGACGTACCGGAACCGTTGCAGCGGGCCGGCCCCGTCGATCTGCGCGGACTCAAGTTGCGACTGCGGCACCTGGTCGAGAGCTGCGGAGAAGACCAGGAAGTTGTAGCCGAAACCCTGCCAGACCGACATCGCGACGATCGCCGGCATCGCCCAGGTGGACGAGCCGAGGAAGTTCGGCGCGTTGATGCCGAACCAGCTCTGCAGCCCGCTGTCGATCAGGCCGCCGGGCTGGAACATCAGCCGCCAGACCATCACGTTGGCCACCATCGGCGTCATCACCGGAATGAAGAACAGCACCCGGAACGCCTGGCGGCCCTTGATCTTCGGCCCGACCCAGGTCGCGAGCCCGAGCGACACGACGACGTTCAGCGGCACGTACAGCACCACGAACAGCACCGTGTTCAGGACCACCCGCCGGAACACCGGGTCGTGCAGCAGGTGGGTGTAGTTGTCGAGGCCGAGGAACGTGCGCGCGCCGAACACCGGCCAGTCGAACAGACTGATCGCGAGCGCCATCGCGGTCGGGAACAAGGTGAACAGGAGCAGGCCGCCCACACTAGGGGTCAGGAAGATCCCGGCATACCGACCATCCCGTCGCAGCGCGGGCCGGCGCCCCGCCCGGGTCGCCGGTTTCGGCGGCCTGGGCGGGGCGACGGTTGTGGTCTCGGTGGCCATTACGAACCTGCGCCTGCCTGGTCCTGGATGGTCTTCAGGGCCTGGTCGGGTGGGATCTCGCCGTTCAGGGCCTGCGTGCCGAAGCGGCCGAGCAGGTCGGCGACCTGGACCCAGTTCTTCGAGGTGACCAGGGCGACCGAGTTCTCGGAGGCGTAGTCGATGACCTCCTTGGCCTCCGGGATCTTTGCGGCGGTGAACCAGGCTGGGTGCGCGGCGGTCCGGGCCGGGTACGCGCGGCCCGCCGCGGCCAGCGTGGTCAGCGGCTTCTCACCCGTCATCGACTGGATCGCCTGGAAGGCGGCGTCCGGCGTCTTGCAAGACCGTGAGATGCCGAAGCCGGAACCCGCGGTGTAAGTCTTGGAGCCGTCCGGACCGGCCGGGATGGGCGCGATCCCGAGCTTGAACTTGACCTTGCCCATGGTGTCGATCAGCGACCACGGACCGTTCAGTTGCATCGCCGACTTGCCGGAGACGAACTGCGTGGTCTCGAAGTCGCTGTTGCCGGCCGGCACCTGCGGCGCGATCTTGTCGGTGCGGACGAAGTCGGTGTAGCCCTTGAACCCGTCCTCGAACTTCGGGTCGGTGAGGTTCAGCTTGCCGTCGGCCAACGGCTCCGCGCCGGTCTGGGTCCGCACCCAGGACGCTACGCTCAGGTCACCCGGTGACGTCACCAGCCCGGTCTTGCCGGCCGCGGTCAGCTTCTTCGCGGCCGCCTTGAACTCGTCCATCGTCCAGCCGGGCTTGGGATCTGGGATGCCGGCGGCCTTGAACAGGTCCTTGTTGTAGAAGATCACCATCGGGCCGGAGTCGTACGGGATCGCGATCTGTTTCCCGTCCACCTTGAGGCCGTCCATGATCGGCTTGTCGAAGTCCTCGGCCTTCAGCCCGTACTTCTTCATCAGGTCGTCGAGCGGGAGCATGGCGTTCGCGTACGACGCGAGCCGCAGACTCTGCATGCCGATGATGCAGGGGGCCTTCCCGCTGGCCAGCAGCGTGCCGATCTTCGACCAGTAGTTGTTCCAGTCGGTGCCCTGGAGCTTGACCGTGATCCCGGAGTGGTCGGTGTGGGCCTGGTCGGCGACCTTCTGCCAGGCCGCCTGGTCCGCGGTACCTCCGATCCAGAACTGCCAGGTCAGGTCGGCCTTGTCGGCGGAGCCCGAGCTCGCACTGCTGCCGCCGTTGCCGCCCCCACAGGCGGCCACGGCCGTGAGTGCCAGCGCCGACAGGGCGGCAAGGCTGGTCTTGAGGGCCCAGCGGCGTGCCCGTGCTGGTGTTTCTCTCATCGCTGACCTCCAGGGGAAGGGTAGTCATCCGATCTATATTCGGAAGTCTTGACAGGAGTCAACAGCTCGTGCCCTTATTTTAGGAGAGAAATCGACGCGGGAGCGTGAACCAGCGCCCAGACATCCGATGTATCGTGCAGGGACATCCGATGTTTCGACCGGTTTGAGGAGGGGCGCGTGCGGGTAACCGACGAAGCGATCGATCGGATCAAGCAGATGATCCTGTCCGGCCAGCTCCAGCCCGGCGACCGGTTGCCGCGCGAGGCCGACCTGGCGTCTCGCCTCGGGCTGTCGCGCAGCTCACTGCGCGAGGCGGTGAAGGCGCTCGCACTGATCCGGGTGCTGGAGGTCCGGCAGGGCGACGGCACCTACGTGACCAGCCTCGACCCGTCGCTGCTGATGGAGACGATGGGCTTCGTCCTGGACCTGCACCAGGACGCCTCCGTGCTGGAGTTCTTCGAGGTACGGCGGATCCTCGAGCCGGCCGCGGCGGCGCGGGCCGCGCTGCGGATGCCCGACGACGACATCGCGGCACTGCGCAAGCTGCTCGACGACCTCGGTCCGGAGCCCTCGGTCGAGGACCTGCTGGCCAGTGACGTGGAGTTCCACAAGGTGGTCGCGCTGGGCAGCGGCAACCGGGCGCTGGCGTCGATCATCGACGGTCTGCGGCAACCGACGTACCGGGCCCGGATCTGGCGCGGGCTGACGCAGAGCGACGCCGTCGCCCGGACGCTGGCCGAGCATCGTGCGATCCTCGACGCGATCGAGGGGCACGAGCCGGAAGTCGCCAGGTCCTGGGCGACGGTTCACATCGCGGGAGTGGAGCGCTGGATCCAGGAAGCCGTCAACTTCGACGAGGACGAAGCTCCAGCAGGACTGCGGACGGCATCGGGAGGATCAGCTCGACCGCTTCGTCGCGTAACTCCAGTGGAGTACTGACCAGGCGGCTGCGCTCGGCCAGGTCGGCCAGCTCCTCGTCGGTCGGCCAGTCACCGAGATCGGCCGCCGCGGTCGCAATGTCGCCGACGCCAACGGCCAGAGTCGTTGCCGTGACCCGCCAGGACGGATCCACGCCGGGCAGCTGAACGTGGACCGTCCTGGTCAGTTCTGGTGCGCCCGCCGCCTTGCTCTGGTCGAGCGTCAGATTCCACAGCAGGACGGCGATCCGGTCCCGATCCCGGGACGCCCAGGCCTCGACCAGGCTGCCGCCACCGTCACCGCGCACGTCGACCGGCAGCTCCACCGGTCCGAGCCGGCTGAGCAGCGTCAACGCGTGGTAACGCGGTTTCGCCAACCCACCTACGGTTTGCAGGCCGAATCCGCCGTGCAGGAACTTCGGCGGTCGGCCGAGCTCCTCGAAGTGGTCGGAGGCAACCCAGTAGGAAAGTGCGTCGATCCGCCCCGCCGCCGACCGCATCCCGCGGAGCAGGAAAACCCCGGAGAACACCGAGTCGTTGATCGGGTTGAAGTGCGTCGGCGTGACACCCCACTCGGTCCACAGGATCCGCGCGTCCCCGAACCCGTGCCGCTCGAGCGACGCCCGGACGTCGAGCGGCGGTGAACCGTAGGTGTGCGTGGAGACGAAGTCCACCGGTGAACCGTTGGCAGCGGCGTGGGCGAGCAGGTCGTCCACCCAGCCGGCCGCCGCCGACGACGGACCACCCACTGCGAGCCGCGGATCGACGGCCTTCACGGCCGCCGCGGTCGCGTCGTACAGGTGCATCCACTCGGCCTTGGTGCCGGACCAGAAGACCTCGAGGTTCGCCTCGTTCCACACCTCGAAGTCCCAGGTCAGCACCTCGTCGAGGCCGTACCTGTCGACCAGGTGCTGGACGAGTGCGTGAACCAGGTCGTGCCAGCGCTCGTACGACGCGGGTGGCGAGATGATCGCGCCGTACTCGAACACCGTCTTCGTCGGATCGCTCGCCAGCTCGCGCGGCATGAACCCCAGCTCGACCACCGGCCGGAGCCCGATCGCGAGCACCTTGTCGTAGATCGCGTCGACCACCGTGAAGTCGTACGCCGGTACGCCGTCGACCTCGGTGTACACACGGGTGTCGTCGTGGAAGATCGCGTGCGCACGAACCGTCCGGACCCCGATCTCGTCGTGCATGCGGCGCAGCGCCTGCTCGAGCTCGACGCCGATCTCATGCCCGGCAGTGCGGTCCGTGCAGAGCAGCTGACTGAGCCGCTCGCTGCCGATCATCGGCACCCACGGCTTGGCCAACTCGGTGCCCTCAGCAACAACATCGACAGTCACCGACACGGCCGGAAGCGTGCCATCGGCAACCAAGGGCACCGCGCCGACGGTCTGGCTGGGCCGACCGCTGACGGTCACCTCGGGCACACTCGCGACCGCATACCGGTACGGCGTACCCGGGATGCAGGTGGTGTCGACGTACGGCGGCGCCGGGACCGAGAGGACGTCGCCGCTATGGTGGTCGACCGGCTCGAGCGGACCGTCGTCGCCGGTGCCGCGGAGAATCAGGTAACCGGCAGCCCCATCGACCGGCGACCAGTCGATCGTCACCTGGCCGACGCCACCGACCGCCGAAACCTCCTTCGGTGGGTCGAGGTCCGGGAAGGTGAACTCGCGCTCCTCGTCACTGCGAAGCGAGATCCTGGCGTCCCAGTCGGTCCTGGCGTCCTGCTGCATGTAGTCGTCTCCCGTTACTCGAGGCCGGAACCGAACTGCTCCATCGCGATCAGCGGCCGGATCCGGCTCTCGACCGTCCGGCTACTGAAGGCACGCCGGAGCAGGTCGTTGCCGAAGACGTTGCCAACGGCACCCATCACCATCGCCTGGTCGAGCGCCAGGTAGCGCTTGGCGATCAGGCCGGACTTCACCGCGACCGAGTCGTAGAAGCCACCGCCGCCGTACGCGTGCAGGTTCGACTCGATCCTGCTGAGGTTGCCGATCGCCTGACGTGGTGCGTACGCCATCGCCAGGAAGGCTGCGTGCGGGGTGACAACGCCGTCGCCGTACGTCGGGTTCGGGTTGGTGCCATCCCGGCAGCCTTCGAAGCCGACGTCGAAGTTCGTGCCCTCGAGGTCGGACGGGTAGCCGCCCGGGTCCATACCGATCGCCTCGACACCATAGACGGAGTACCCGCCCTTCGGGTTCGAGGCGGGCGAGAAGCCCCAGTAGCCGTACTTCGCGTCGTCCAGGCCGTGCTCGATCTGGGCCCGGACGGTCAGCGGGTGGTTCAGGCCCCAGCTGCGCGGCGCCCAGGTGGCCTCGGGGACGAACAGGTCGGGCATCAGCGACTCGAACATGTCGCCGCCCCAGGACGGGACGAGCCGCATCCCGCGGTACGAGTACGTGCCCTCGAAGACGTCCAGACCGAGGTACGTGCGGTGCACGCCCTTGGGCTTCTGCTCGACCCAGGACCAGTCGCAGGTGTCAGGGAAGGTCCGGTACGTCGCGAAGTACTGCGTGTGCGGGACCTGGCCGAGCGCGAACCCGACGTACCCGGCGATCCGGGCCTCGGTGTTACACGTGTCGTAGTGGAACTTGCGGTAGTACACGTCCGGGCCGACCCCGGCGTGGTTGCCCTTGTCGGTCTCCTCGTCCGGCGGCGGGGTCTCGAAGAAGCCGCCGCGCATCAGCCCACCGGGCCGGGCGGCCGGGTTGTAGTAGAAGGCGAAGTTCATCTTGTCCAGCAGGGAGTCCGCGAGCGCCCGGGCCCTTGGCTCGGCGTTGCGCACCACCATCAACGCGCAGGCGAACCAGGCGTTGTCCACACTCGAGACGAACGGCGTGATCGGCTTGGTGCCGTCGGGGTCGGTGTAGCGGACCTCACCGGTCGACTCGTCGTACCAGTTGAAGTACATGCCGCTCGGCTCGTGGTGGTCGACACCGTGCATCGTGGTGAGGGTCTGGGTGATCCGGCGCAGCGACTCCTGCGGCGAGATGATGCCGAGGTGCTTGGCGACGACTGTGCTCCACAGGTAGCCGCCGATGTTGGTCGGGGAGGTGTACTTGCTGCGGACCGGGTTGGTCACGGAGTCGCCGATGTTGTCGGCGGGCAGGCCGGTGCGCTCGTCGGTCATCGCGACCAAACTGCGCCAGGTGTCGCGAGCCCAGCGGCCGACCAGAGCCTTGTCCTCGCGGCTCGGCTTCCAGCCGGCCTTCAGCAACTCGGCAGGCGAGGGCGTTCCACCGAAGGCCGGGGTGGTGGTGCCGATCAGGGCAGCGGCGCCGGCGGCGCCACCGGCGGCCAAGAGGGTACGGCGACTGATGTTGGCGGTCATCTTGTCTCCAGAAGGTCTATTTGAGTCCTGTGATGGCGATGCCCTTGGTGACGTGGCGCTGGAAGGCGAGGAACATCACCAGCACCGGCAGGACGACCACGACCGCGCCGGCCATCAGCAGGCCGAAGTTCTGCGCGTTCTGGCCGGTCGAGTACAGCGCCAGGGCGACGGGAAGGGTGTACTTGTCCTCGGTCTGGGCGATCACCAGCGGCCAGAGGAAGTTGTTCCACGAGCCGAGGAAGGTCAGGATGCCGAGCGTGGCCAGGGCAGGCCGGGTCAGCGGCAGCATGATCCGGGCGAAGATACCCAGCTCGCCGCTGCCGTCGACGCGGCCGGCGTCGATCAGGTCGTCCGGCAGCCCGAGGAAGAACTGCCGCATCAGGAACACCCCGAACGGCGACACCAGGAACGGCAGGATCAGGCCCGGGTAGCTGTTGGCCAGCCCGGCGTTGGTGACGAGGACGAACAGCGGGACGAACGTAACCATGCCGGGGATCATCAGGGTGGCCATGACGAGCACGAAGAGCGCGTTGCGGCCCTTGAACCGCAGCTTGGCCAGCGCGTAGCCGATCATCGAGCAGAAGGTCAGGTTCCCGGCGGTGACGATCAGCGCGACCAGCGTCGAGTTGACGAAGTACCTCGGGAAGTTCGCCTTGCTGAACAGGTCGGAGTAGTTCTGGCCGGTCGGCTGGTCCGGCCACCAGGTCGGCGGGACGCGGAGCAGCTCGCCCTGGGTCTTGAAGCTGCCCAGCACCATCCAGAGGAACGGTGCCGCGACCGCGACCAGGCCGAGGACTCCGATCAGATAGATCCACCAGGTACGGCGCATCACTTCTCCCTCAGCAGCCGGAACTGGATGAACGTGATCACCGCGATGACGACGAACAGGATGTAGGCCATCGACGTGGCCAGGCCGTAGTTGCCGAAGCCGAACTGCTGGTAGGTGTACATCGACACCGAGATGGTGCTGTTCAGCGGCCCGCCCTGCGTCATCACGAACGGTTCCTCGAAGAACTGCAGGTACCCGATGCCGGTGGTCACGCTGGTGAACAGGATCGTCGGCCGGAGCAACGGCAGGATGAGGTACCGGAATCGTTGCCACGAGCCCGCACCGTCGATCTGACCAGCCTCCTCGACCGACTGCGGGATGCCCTGCAGGCCGGCCAGGAAGATGATCATCGCGGAGCCGAAGTTCCGCCAGACCGCCATCGCGATCAGTGACGGCATCGCCCAGGTCTTCGACGCCAGCCAGTTCGGCCCGTCGATGCCGACCCAGCCGAGCACCGTGTTCAGCAGTCCGTTGTCCGGTGACAGCACGAACCGCCAGATCACCGCGATCGCGACGATCGAGGTCACCACCGGCAGGTAGTAGCCGACCTTGAACAGGCTCTGGAACCGCTTGATCCCCCGGTCCAGCAAGACTGCCGCGGCCAGCGCCACCACGAGTGTCAACGGCACGCCGAGCACCACGAAGTACGCCGTGTTGAACGCGGCCTTCCGGAACGTCTCGTCCTGCAACGCCTTGACGTAGTTGTCGAACCCGACCCCGTTCACCGAGAACGGCGTTCGCAGGTCGCGCTGCCGGATGTCGGTGAAACTCATCCCCAGCGACCCGAGCACCGGCCCCGCCGTGAACGCGAGGAACAGTACCACGAACGGCAGCACCAGCAGCCACGCCGCCGCGGTCTCCCGGGTGAGGTTGCGCCGCGGACGGCCAGACGGTGGCGTACGCCGTACCGTCTGGGTCCGCGTCTGCGTGAGAGTGGACACGATCAGCTACCGCCGGTGCCGATCTGGGACGCCTTGGTCTGGATGGCCTTCGCGGTGTCGGCGGGGGACTGGCCGGTCTTCGCCAGCTTCTCGATCTCGGTGTCGAACGCCTTCGCGACCTG
>Ga0136846_1224602_pt1 | contig 11001 bp, 12 predicted proteins | sample HopSoiMetagenom2_FD_96841 | JGI IMG/M metagenome (GOLD analysis project Ga0136846, IMG submission 96841) | Grasslands soil microbial communities from Hopland, California, USA - 2 Assembly 2016 (version 4) | ecosystem: Environmental > Terrestrial > Soil > Grasslands | place: USA: Hopland... | reverse complement strand
TGATCGCGGAGGAGGGAGCGCCCGAGCAGATCTTCAGCGCACCGCAGGAGCCGCGGACGCGCGAGTTCCTCGCGCGCATCATCGAAGCGGGGCGGCTCTAGCTGTGCTTGCGGGGAGCCGCGAGCGCCCCGATTTGCCGATCTGACTCGCTACAGAGTGACGCGCAGCTTGTCGCCGTCGAGCTCGAGCTTGCCGCCGAGTTCCTCGATCACGGAGCGCGCGACGAGCGAGCCGAAATCGCGCATGCTCTCGCCCGTGACGACGGGCGCAGCGTCCTCGGTGATCGGCGCGAGCTCGAGCGTCCGCCCGTCCACGCGCCAGGTCACCTGGTCGACGGGGCCGTGGCGAACGGCGGCGACCGCGAGCGAGTGCAGGGAGCGCGCGACCGTCTCGCCCTCCGTCTCGATCCGTTCGCCCGTACCCTCGGCGAGGACGCGCTCGTCGTCGGTCGACGCGAGCTCGAGCGTGTCGATCTCGCGCATCACGGGCTCCCACCGCTCGCCCTCGATGCGCGCGACGACGCCGAGCTCGTCCAGCAGCTCCGCCATCTGCTCCGAGGCCTCCTCGATCATCCCGAGGAAACGGAGCGTGCGCTCGTCGAGCTCGCCGGCGCGCGTCAGCGTCCGCGCGAACCCGTAGACCGTCGCGAGCGGCGTTCGCAGGTCGTGGCACGCGAGTGAGACGACCCTGGGGAATCTGCTGTCGGTCACGCTGGCGCTAGGTTGTACCGCATGGCCCGCACGCGGAACGTGGTGACCGGCGATCTGCAGGCCTCGGCGCCCGAGATCCAGCTCGGTTTGACGCGTGCCGGAGTCACCGGGGTGCACAAGGCGATTCGCATCCGGCACGAAGGCCATGAGAAGACGTTCGCCGCGGAGATCTCGTGCACGGTCGACCTCGATCCGGGCCAGAAAGGCGTGCACATGTCACGCTTTCCGGAGCTCTTCGGAGAGGCGATCGACGGTGTCGTGATCGGCGAGGCATTCCTCGTCGAGACGCTCGCGGAGCACATCGCGGGGCACATCGTGGAACGGCAGGACGCGCTCCGCGCCGAGGTGAGGATCGACGCGCAGTACCCGCTCGCCCGCCGCACGCCCGTGACAGGCCTTCCGACGCAGGAGATCGCGAAACTGATCGGGATCGCCGCCGCGTCGCCGCACGGCGTCCGCCGCGTCGTCGGCGTCGAGGCGTGGGGCATCAACGCGTGTCCCTGCGCGCAGGGCCTCGTGCGCGGCGCGGCCGCAGACCGCCTGCTCGATGCGGGGTTCGGCGAGGGCGACATCGACCGCATCCTCGAGCTCGTGCCCCTCGCGACGCACAACCAGCGCGGGAAGGGCACGCTCCTCGTCGGGACGAACGCGGAGATCAACGCCGAGCATCTCGTCGAGATCGTCGAGCGCTCGATGAGCTCGCCCGTCTACGAGCTGCTGAAGCGGCCGGACGAGCTGTTCGTCGTGGAGCACGCGCACCTGCAGCCGCGGTTCGTCGAGGACTCGGTGCGCCACGCGCTGAAGGCGGTGCTCGACCGCTACCCGTCGCTCGACGACGACGACTTCGTGCACTCGCAGCAGGTGAACCTGGAGACGATCCACCGGCACGACGTCCTTGCGGAGCGGAGCGGCACGGCCGGCGAGGTGCGCCGGGAGCTCGCCGGCGACGTCGCCGCGCAGCACACCGAGCTGCGCGACTGGCTCAGCGCCTAGCGTCAGCGCTTCGGCTTGAGCTTCGGCACGCGCGCGAACGTCGCGCGCACCGTGATCGCCGTGCCCGTCGCGGGCCGGCAGGTGAGGTTCGTGCCCGTGCATCCGCCGCTCCACCGGGCGAACTTCCAGCCCTTGGCGGCGACGGCGCGGAGCGTCAACAGACCGCCGGCGGGGAACGCCTTCGCGCAGTTCGGCGTGCAGCGCACCGTCCCGCGCCCAACCGTCGAGATGCGCAGCGCGACCGCGCTCGGGCCGAAGACCGCGGTCACCGACTCTGCCTGCGACATGTTGACGGCGCAGTTGCCGTTGCCCGTACAGGCACCGGTCCAGCGGACGAGACGGGAGCCGCGGGCGGGCGTCGCGCGCAGGGTGACGAGCGCCCCGCTGTCCCACTGCGTCGTGCACGGCGCACCGCAGGTCACACCCGGGACGTCGCTCGACACGTTGCCCGTGCCGACCACGGAGACGGAGAGCGGCTGCTGCGGCGCCTCGAGGTGACGCAGCCACAGCGAGTCCTGGATGTCGGGCCACGCGGCCGAATGGGCGTAGTAGTCGTCGTGGCCGACGTCGAGCAGCTGCTGCAGGAACGGCCGAGCGGCGTCCGCGGTCGGATAGAGGATGTCCTGCGGGCTGTCGCACGGATGGCCCGTGTCGCCGGGGCACGCGTGCGGCGCCCCGATCATGTCGGTCAGCGCACCGAGCGCGTGAATCAGCTCGTGCGTGCCGATCGCGACGCTCTCGATGTCGGAGCAGCCCTGCAGCCAGACGATCGCGAACGCCGGGCCGAGCGCGAACTCACCGCCGCCGGTGCCGCAGATGTTCTCCTCGACGGACGGGCCGTCGTAGTAGACGTAGTACTTCTTGAACTGGTTCGCGAACGAGGCGAGCTCGAGGTCGCGCGCGACGCGCCGGAACGCGTTGCCGGCGCCCTGCAACTGCGCCGCCGAGTCGGGCAGGCGCAGGAACGAGATGTCGAGGCACGTGCCGCCGGGGTACGCCGCCTGGTCGAAGCGCGGCGCGCGCGACGGGTCCTGAGCGGTCCACCAGCCGCTCATCACGTCGACGTCGTTCTGCACGACGTTCGCGTCGGCTACGAAGTTGTCGGCGCCGTCGTTCGGGACGATGACGACCGCGTGGATCTGCTGCCCGGTCGTCACGTCGGGACGGTCGACCTGCGTCTCCCCGGTGCCGCACCAGTTCGAGGCGAACGCACCCGGAGCGAGCCAGAGCGCCGCGAGGGCGACGACGATGACAGCGAGCCTACGCACTCGGAGCGGCGCGTCGGAAGTGGAAACGGCTCTCCGTTCCCGCGCGGAGCCTGCGCAGGTTCGCGCGGTGGAGGAAGAGGATCGCCGAGGACGCGCCGACGCCGAACAGCACGACCGACAGCGGATAGTCGTAGATCACCGCGAACACCGGCAGCGCGATCCCCGCGAGGATCGACGCCACCGACGCGTAGCGCACGACCAGGAACGTGGCGAGCCAGACGACCCCCGCGCTCAGCGCGACCAGCGGCGCGACGCCGAAGAAGACCCCACCGCAGGTTGCGACCATCTTCCCGCCCTTCGCGAAACGCAGGAAGATCGGCCGCCAGTGCCCGAGCATGGCTGCGCCGCCCGCGCAGATCCCCGCCAGGTGGTGCGGCGAGACGAACAGCATCCCGAGCAGCGCCGGGATGTACCCCTTCAGCACGTCGAGGACGACGACCGGCAGCCCGAGCCGCCGGCCGTAGGTGCGCCAGACGTTCGTCGCGCCGATGTTCCCCGACCCGACCGTCCGGATGTCCTCGTGCTCGAAGAGCCGCACGAGCCAGTAGCCCCAGGGACAGGAGCCGAGGAGGTACCCGAAGACGACCAGGGCCGGGAAGGCCATGCGGGCCGAAGCGTACCTCGCAACCCCACGAATCTGATTCGGCTACGCCGAACCAGATTCGAGCCTTCTACGCCGAATCAGATTCGAGCCTTAGGAGCGGATGCCGTACCGCTGCGCCCAGTCGTTCACGACGTCGTAGTCCAGGTTGTTGAAGAACGCGTCGATGTAGGCGGCCCGGTCGGTGCCGAAGTCGATGAAGTACGCGTGCTCGTAGACGTCGAGAGCGACGAGCGGCGTCGCGTTCCACACGGCGAACGTGTTCTGCGCGTCGCCGATGTAGTTGAAGAGCCGGCCTTCGTCCCAGTCGTACGCCGTCCATGCCCAGCCGCGGCCGCCCATGCCGGTCGCCTTGAGGTCCGCCTTCCAGTCGGTCGCGGTGCCGAAGTCCCGCTTGACGAGGTCGCCGAAGATGCCACTGGGGTCTCCGCCGTGCCCGCCGAGGTGCTCGAAGTAGATCTCGTGGTTCTTGATCCCGCCGATCGCGAAGGTGAGGTCGACCTTCAGCGCGCGGAACTCCGAGTAGACCTGGTTGGCGCTCGCGAGGTCGACGCCGTCGAGCTTGCCCAGGATCTCGTTCCGCTTGTTCACGTAGCCCTGGTAGAGCTTGTAGTGCGCCTCGACGGTCTCGCGGGAGATGCCGTCGAGCTCGTAGAGCGCCGGCTTCAGCTCGCGCGGGGTGATCTCGTCGTGGTTGTAGGCAAGCGCCATGTCTCTCCTTCTGCCTCCTGGGAACGGCTGCGTGCGTAACTGTGCGGCGCCGAGCATATCCTCCACACTGGAAACGTCATCGAAGGAGACGCCGATGCCCTATGAGCTGCCCCCGCTGCCGTACGACTACAACGCGCTCGAGCCGACGATCGACGCGCGGACGATGGAGATCCATCACGGCAAGCACCACCAGGCCTACGTCGACAACCTGAACAAGGCGGTCGACGGCACCGAGTTCGCCGACCGGCCGATCGAGCAGCTGCTCGGCGCCCTCGCCGAGATCGCACCGGACGACAAGAAGACGCCCGTGCGCAACAACGGCGGCGGGCATGCGAACCACTCGCTGTTCTGGCAGATCATGAAGCCCGGCGGCGGCGGTGCTCCGAGCGGCGACCTCGGAGCGGCGGTCGACGACGTCTTCGGCGGAGTCGACGAGTTGAAGACGGCGATCAACGACGGAGGCGTGAAGCGCTTCGGCTCGGGCTGGACGTGGCTCGTCTGGGACGGGACGGGGCTTGCCGTCTACTCGACGCCGAACCAGGACAGCCCGCTCATGCAGGACGACGTGCCGCTTCTCGGCATCGACGTCTGGGAGCACGCGTACTACCTCAACTACCAGAACAGGCGCCCCGACTACCTGGGCGCCTGGTGGGACGTCGTCAACTGGGACGAGGTTGCGAAGCGGTTCGACGAGGCGCGCGCGTAGCCACCGCGCGCGCCTCGTCGGCCAACGCAGGCTCGACGGAGCCGCCGCTCAACAGCGCGTCAGGTCAGCTGCCTCCACTTGACGACCGGGCTGATCGCGCCGAGGAAGCCGGCGCCCGCCTGGTTGACCGACATCGTCACGCGGAGCTGGTTCATGCCCGTCGGGAGCTTGAGGGCGAACTTGGTCGAGGACCTCGAGTTGAGAAGCGGCTTCTTCAGCGTCACCCACTGACCCGTCGCGACGTTGAGCCGCTGGAACTGCACCGCCTTGCCGGCGAACGACGCGCCACCCGACACGTGGATGATCCAGCCGTTGTTGCGGCCGAGCGACAGTCTCGGCTGCACCTGCACCGTCGTCGGCGTCGCGAACGCGCCCTTCCAGGTCGCCTGGTAGGTGGTGAGGATCTGCGGCGAGACGATGAAGTTGAACGAGCCGTCGGCGGCGGTGAGCACCGTCGATTGCTGGATCAGGTTCGGCTGCGGATACGGCTGGTAGTAGATCGTCACGGACTCGCCGCCCTTGTGGTTCGAGACGACGCCGCTGAGCGTCACCTTGTCGCCGTAGACGATGAACTGCGACGTCGCGGCGAGCGTGAGCGTCGGCGGGAGGCCCTTGACGGTGATCGTGCCCTTCAGCGCCGGACGCAGCTCGTCCTTGTACGGGTAGGTACCGGCCGCGTTGAAGGTGAACGTGAAGGTCTGCTTCGGCTTCAGGATCGCCGAGACGAACTGCGCCTTGTCGGCGAGGATCTGGTGGTTCGCGTTGTCCCTGTTGACCCACGTGACGGTGTCGCCCTGTGTGATCGTCGTCGTCTTCGGGGAGAACGTCGAGCCGAAGATGTTGATCGTCTTGGTCGCTGCGCCGGCCGGTCCCGCGACTGCGAGGGCCGTGACCGCCGCGAGCGTGAGGATCAGCTTGCGCATCGGTGCGTACCTTCCTTTCCCATCGTTGTGACGATGTTCTCCCCGGGAGAAGGCAAGTCAATGCGCGCAGGACGGCGTTTTACCGTCGCTGCGCCTCTGTTTTACTCAGAGCGTTCATGCCCTTACGGACTCCTCACAAGCGCGCGCTGATCGCGGGCGGCACGGGTCGTGTCGGGGCCGCCGTCGCCGGCCGCCTGCGCGCCGACGGATGGGCCGTTCTCGCCGCCGGCAGCAAGGACGGCGACCTGCGCACGCGGGCCGGCGCGGCTGCGCTCGCGGCACGCGCGGTCGATGAGCTCGGCGGGCTCGACCTCGTCGTGCACGCGGCGGGCGACGGGTTCACGCCGAAGCCCGTCGACGACGTGACGGAGGAGGACTGGGACGCCGCGCTCGACGTGACGGCGAAGGGGACGTTCTTCCTCGCGCAGGCGGCGGCGCCCGCCCTGCGCGAGTCGCGCGGGACGCTGATCGTCGTCGAGGACGTCGCGGCCTACCAGCCGTGGCCGTCGTTTGCCCCCCATTGCGCCGCCAAGGCGGCGCAGGCGATGCTGACGCGCGTGCTCGCGCGCGCCCTCGCGCCCGAGGTGCGCGTGTGCGGCGTCGCGCCCGGCGCGGTCGCCGTCGAGCCGGGTCAGGAGGAGCGGCGGGCGGCGGAGACGCTGCTCGGCCGGATCGGCTCGCCGGAGGACGTCGCGGACGCCGTCGCCTTCCTCGCGGGCGCGGACTTCGTGACGGGCGCGACGCTCGTCGTCGACGGCGGCCGTCTGCTCAAATCCGGCCGCGTGCAAAACCCGTAAACCTGATGTGGCATTTGCGATTCCACTCCGTACGATGCAGTTGGTGACGAGCGACGGCGAGCTGATTCAGCGGGCGGCGACCGGCGACCGTTCGGCGTTCGAGGACCTCTACCACCGTTACGCCCGGCCCGTTTTCGGGTTGGCCCTGCGGCGGCTGGGCGACCGCGGACGCGCAGAGGACGCCGTCCAGGAGACGTTCGCCTCGATCTGGCGCTCGGCCGGCTCGTACAAGCCCGATCGTGGGCCCGGCGCCCCGTGGCTCTACGCGGTCGCGAGGAACGCGATCGTCGACCGCGCGCGCGCCCGAAGCGAGATGCCGGCGGACATCCCCGACGAGGCGGCGCCCGGGCCGGGCCCCGGCGAGCGCGCGGAGCAGAGCTGGGTCGCGTGGCGCGTCCACCGCGCGCTGGAAGAGCTGCCGGAGCGCGAGCGCGAGGTGCTGGCGCTGGCCTACTGGAGCGGCCTCTCGCAGAGCGAGGTCGCGCAGTTCCTCGGCATCCCACTGGGGACGGTCAAGACGCGAACGCGCGCGGCGCTCGCGAAGCTCTCGGAGATTCTGGGAGATGACGTCGAGTGAGCAGGTTCGAAGACCTCGTCGATCGCAACGGCCTGTCTGGCGAGGATGAGGCGCGTCTGCGGCGCGTCCACGAGCTGCTCGTGCAGGCAGGGCCTCCTCCGGATCTGCCACCGGCGCTCGAGCGGCCGCCTTCCGCGCCTTCCGTGGCTTCCGCACCTTCCGATGACGACGCCGAGATCTTGCAGTTCCCGCTGCTTCCACGGCGGCGCTGGCCGATCGTCGCCGTCGCCGCCGCCCTCGTGGCGCTCGTCGTGTTCGGCGGCGGCTACCTGACCGGCCACTCGAAGAAGAAGGCGTCGTCGTTCGAGACGACCTTCGTCGTGCCGATGAGCGGGCACAACTCGGTCGCCTTCCTGCGCGTCGCGGCGCGCGACTCGGCGGGCAACGCGCCGATGGAGCTCGAGGTCAACAACCTGCCGACGCAGAAGAAGAAGACCGATTACTACGAGCTCTGGCTCACCCGCGATGGCAAGGCGATCGCACCTTGCGGCTCCTTCCGCGTGAACCAGCGCAACACGACCGTACGCCTCTCGGTCCCGTACGACTTCAAGCGCTTCGAGGGCTGGGTCGTCACGAAACAGACCGCGGCGCATCCAGCGCCGGGCCCGGTCGTCATGTCCACCTAGCGCAACCCGGTTCGCAGACCGGGGTTGCCGCGTTGGCGAAATGCCGGAGCGGCCCGCGTCGTTGCGCTGATCATGAGGCGGATCCACTACGCCTGGCTGGTCGCTGCCGTCGGGCTCTTCACGCTCGTCACCTCGGCAGGGTTCCGCTCGACGACGGGCGTCCTGATCGTGCCGCTCCAGGACGAGTTCGGCTGGAGCCGGGCGACGATCGGCTTCGCGGTCGCGATCAACCTCGTGGTCTTCGGGCTCGGCGGGCCGTTTGCGGCCGCCTTCGTCGAGCGGTACGGGATGCGCCGCGTGATCACAGTCGCCGTGCTCGGCATCTCCGCCGGCGCCGGGCTGAGCACGCTGATGACCGCCCCGTGGCAACTCGACATCCTCTGGGGCGTCGTCAACGCCGCGGCGACCGGCGCGATCTCGGTGCCGCTCGGCGCGATCATCGCCAACCGCTGGTTCGTCCGGCGGCGCGGGCTCGTCACCGGGCTGCTGACCGCGTCGAACGCGACGGGCCAGCTGATCTTCCTACCGCTGCTCGCCTACATCGTCACGCACTGGGGGTGGAGGTATGCGGCGGGCACGGCCGCGACCGTCGCGCTCGTGCTGGTGCTGCCACTGGTGCTGCTCGTGATGCGCGACCGGCCCTACGACCTCGGGATCGCTCCGTACGGCGGAGACGAGCTGGAGCCGCCGCCCGCCTCGGCCGGCAACCCGTTCGCGTCTGCGGTGCGCACGCTTCGCGACGTACGGCGCTCGACCGCATTCTGGCTGCTCGCCGGCAGCTTCTTCATCTGCGGCGCCTCGACGAACGGGCTGATCGCGACGCACCTGATCCCCGCAGCGATGGACCACGGCTTCGGCGAGGTCGCCGCCGCGTCGCTGCTCGCGACGATCGGCGTGTTCGACCTCGTCGGCACGCTCGCCTCCGGTTGGCTCACCGACCGCTACGACCCACGCCTGCTGCTCGCCTGGTATTACGGCCTGCGCGGCCTGAGCCTGCTCGCGCTGCCGTACGTGTTCGACGCGCCACGCTTCGGGCTGATCCTGTTCGTCGTCTTCTACGGTCTCGACTGGGTCGCGACCGTGCCGCCGACGGTCGCGCTGACGGCCGAGATCTTCGGGCGCGAGCGGATAGGCATCGTCTTCGGCTGGATCTTCGCCGCGCACATGGCCGGCGCCGCGGTCGCCGCCTGGAGCGCGGGCGCCGCCCGGACCTGGTTCGGCGGCTACGGCTGGGCGTTCGGCGCATCCGGGCTGCTCTGCCTGTTCGCCGTCGGGCTCGTCGCGCAGATCGCGCGGCCGGCGCCGGAGCCGGCGCTCGCGCCGGCGTAGCTAGACGTCGAGCCGCAAGTCCTCGAGGTCGATGTCGCGCTGCACGCGCTGCATGACGTCCTCGTTGATCACCCCGTCGTTGCGCAGCTGCAGCACCGCCTGGCGCTCCGCCTCGAGCAGCTCGCGCCGCAGCCGCTGGTACTGCTGCGAGCGCTCCTCGACGCCTTCGTCGTCGACGCCGTGGTAGCGGGCCGCGAACCGGTTCGTGCGGAACCGGTACTGGCCGCGCGCCCGCTCGGCAGTGTCCTCCCGCACCCAGCCCTCCTCCACCAGCTCCTCGAGCCGGGCGAGCGCGGCCTCGGCGGCCTTGATGCGCGCCTTCGCGTCCTCGCGGTCGGCGCTCTCGTCGACGGGGATATGCAGCAGCCGCACGAGCGGCGCAAGCGTCAGCCCCTGACCGATGAGCGTGACGACGATGACCGAGAACGTCAGGAAGACGATCAGGTCGCGGCCCGGCAGGTCGGTCGGAAGCGCGAGCGCTGCGGCCAGCGAGACGGCGCCGCGGATACCCGCCCAGGAGATGATCGCCGGTGCCTGCCACGGTGGGTAGGGGTCGCGCTCGCGTACGCGCTGAAAGAGGAGGCGCGGCACGTAGGTGAAGACCGGCACCCAGATGATGCGCGTGGCGATCACGACGAAGCTGACGAGGAGCGCGTCGGCGACGAGCGACGTGCTCGAGCGGCCGCTCAGCCGGTCGACGATCCCGTGCAGCTGCAGCCCGACGAGCCCGAACACGAGCGCGTTGACGAAGAACGTCACGATCTCCCAGAACGCGGTCCCGGAGATGCGCGTGATCCCGTTCGTCAACTGCGGCGTGTACCAGCCCATGTAGACGCCGATCGTCACCGCGGCGAGCACGCCCGAGACGCCGATCGCGTTCGCCGGCAGGAACGCGAGGTAGCCGGAGAGGAACGCCAGCGAGACTTCGGTCGGCGCGTCGTCGATGCGGCGGCGCACCTGACGCACGACGTAGCCGACGCCGAGCCCGACCGCGATCCCGCCGACGATGTTCACCACGAGATGCCACGACGCGTTCCAGAGCGAGAACGAGCCGGCGACCGCCGCGCCGACCGCGGTCTTGTAGAGGACGAGCGCGAAGCCGTCGTTGACGAGGCTCTCGCCCTCGATGATCGCGATCACGCGGCGCGGCACGTTGACGCGGCGGATCACCTCCGTCGCCGCGAGCGCGTCCGTCGGCGAGACGACGGCGCCGAGCGTGAACGCCTCGCCCCACGAAAGCCCGGAGACGAGGGCGTGCGAGACGAGCGCGACCGTGCACGTCGTCGCGGCGACGAGCCCGATCGCGAGCAGCGTGATCGGCCGCACGTTCGCGCGCAGGTCGCGCAGCCCGGTGAAGAATGCGGCCGAGTAGAGAAGCGGCGGGAGGATCGCGACGAGCACGAGCTCCGGCGCGAGCTCGATGTGCGGCAGCCCGGGGACGAAGCCGAGCAGCAGCCCGCCGGAGACGAAGAGCAGCGGCGGCGGCAGGCGCCCGACGGAGGCCGCGACGAGCATCGCCGCGAGCGCGGCGAGCAGGATCAGGAGCTGCAGCTCGCCGTGGGCGCCGAGATCCACGACGCCGACCCTAGATGCCCGAATCTGATTCGGCGTAGCCGAACCAGATTCGAGCGCTCAGGTGTTAGGCAGCGTCCGCGAGGTCTTCGTTCTGCGCCAGCTTGCGCAGGGCCTCGGTCTCGATCTGCCGCACGCGCTCGCGCGTCAGGCCGAGCTGCTTGCCGATCGCCTCGAGCGAGGCGGGG
>Ga0136846_1235277_pt1 | contig 11002 bp, 12 predicted proteins | sample HopSoiMetagenom2_FD_96841 | JGI IMG/M metagenome (GOLD analysis project Ga0136846, IMG submission 96841) | Grasslands soil microbial communities from Hopland, California, USA - 2 Assembly 2016 (version 4) | ecosystem: Environmental > Terrestrial > Soil > Grasslands | place: USA: Hopland... | reverse complement strand
TCGGCGTGCCGGCCGGAAGTCCTCGTACTGGACGTACTTGGGCTTTCGGCCGGTGCGGCGAGAGGGCGTGCCGGGCGTCGCGACGGGGCGAACGCTGCCTGTCGGGGCACTAGCTCAGCAGATCCGGCTCGCTCCTGCTGATGTCCCGCCACAGTGGCTGGTAGTTGATCCAGGCGACCAGGTCTCCGCCGAGCTGCTCCCATGTCGAGACCGCCTGTTTGTGGTCGATCAGGATGGGCCGGCCCGCCGCCCTCGCCGTCAGCTGGACCTGGCTCGACCGTTCCATCGACAGGAACCACCAGGCCGCCGCGTCCACCGAGTCGCCCACCGTGAGGAGGCCGTGGTTGCGCAGCACGAGGGCCTTGCGGGAGCCCAGTGCGGACGCGATCCGCCGGCCCTCGTCGGCGTCCACGGCGACGCCCGTGTAGGCGTCGTACAGCGCGTGGTCCTCGTAGAAGGCGCAGCTCTCCTGGGTGATCGGGTCGAGGAGGTCGCCGAGGGCGGACAGGGCGCGGCCGTGGACCGAGTGGCAGTGGGCCACGGCGACGACGTCCGGGCGGGCGGCGTGCACCTGGGCGTGCACGGTGAAGGCGGCCTGGTTGATGTGGTAGCGGCCCTCGATGACCTGGCCGTCCTGGTTGGCCATGACGAGGTCGCTCACGGTGACGTGCTTGAAGGGCATCCCGAACGGGTTGACCCAGAAGCAGTTGCTGTACTCCGGGTCGCGCGCCGTGATGTGCCCCGAGACACCGTCCTCGAAGCCGAAGCGCCCGAACAGTCTGATCGCCCCGGCCAGCCGTTCCTTGCGGTGCCTGCGCTCGTCGTCGAGCGACTCGTACATCGGTGGCATCGCGAACTGCAGCTGGTCGGTGGGCAGCGGCAGGGGCGGAGTGGGCCCGTGCATAGGTCCTCCAGCACTGGGTTCCTTTACGGAGCGGAAGTTACCGTCGGTCCGCGCAGGAGAACAGGGATGTTTGCGAAGAGATGAAAGAGATATCCGGGCCAGGGAGCCGAGAGGCCGACGCGATATCGGCGAGAAACCGACGAGAAACCGGCGAATACACGTCAGAGGATGTCGGGTATCAGCGTCAGACTCGTTCCCATGAACTGGGCAGTATTCACCACCACGGAACCCGACCTGGCCGAAACCGCCGAGAAACGCTTCGGCGCCTTCACCCACCACACCCTCGCCACCCTCCGCAAGGACGGCTCGCCTCGCACCTCCGGAATGGAAGTCCGCTTCCTGCACGGCGAGTTGTGGCTCGGCATGATGCCGGACTCGCTCAAGGCGCGGGATTTGCGCCGCGACCCCCGCTTCGCCCTCCAGGCGAACCCCGGCCCGGGGACGGAGATGAGCGGCGGCGATGTGCGGATCAGCGGGCGGGCGTACGAGGTGGAGGATTCCGCCGCCAAGGCCGCGTACGTGGAAGAGGTGGAACCGCCGGAGCCGTTCCACCTCTTCCGTACCGAGCTGACGGAGGTCGTGCGGACGTACGTGGAGGACGAGACGTATCTGGTCGTCCAGGTCTGGCAGCCCGGAGGGCCGGTGCGCACGCTCAGGCGGACCTGAGCCGCACCGCCCGCGGGACTACTCCCACTCGATGGTGCCCGGCGGCTTGCTCGTCACGTCGAGGACGACCCGGTTGACGTCGGCGACCTCGTTGGTGATGCGCGTCGAGATCTTCGCCAGGACCTCGTAGGGGAGGCGGGACCAGTCGGCGGTCATCGCGTCCTCGGAGGAGACCGGGCGCAGGACGATCGGGTGGCCGTACGTACGGCCGTCGCCCTGGACGCCGACGCTGCGCACGTCCGCGAGGAGGACCACCGGGCACTGCCAGATGTCGCGGTCGAGGCCGGCGGCGGTCAGTTCCTCGCGGGCGATCGCGTCGGCCTCACGGAGGAGGTCGAGGCGGTCCTTGGTGACCTCGCCGACGATGCGGATGCCGAGGCCGGGGCCGGGGAACGGCTGGCGCTGGACGATCTCCTCCGGCAGGCCCAGTTCCTGGCCGACCATCCGGACCTCGTCCTTGAAGAGCTTGCGCAGCGGCTCGATCAGCTCGAACTCAAGGTCCTCCGGCAGCCCGCCCACGTTGTGGTGGGACTTGATGTTGGCCGTGCCGGTACCGCCACCGGACTCGACCACATCGGGGTAGAGGGTGCCCTGCACCAGGAACGCGACCTCGGGACCCGCGTCCGCGATGATCTCGGCCTGCGCCTGTTCGAAGACGCGGATGAACTCGCGCCCGATGATCTTCCGCTTCTCCTCGGGGTCGGAGACTCCGGCGAGCGCGTTCAGGAACCGCTCCTCGGCGTCGACGACCTTGAGCGTGACGCCGGTCGAGGCGACGAAGTCCTTCTCGACCTGCTCGGTCTCACCCTTGCGCATCAGGCCGTGGTCGACGTAGACGCAGGTCAGCTGGGAGCCGATGGCCTTCTGTACGAGGGCTGCGGCGACCGCCGAGTCCACGCCGCCGGAGAGCCCGCAGACGGCGCGCTTGTCGCCGACCTGCTCGCGGATCAGCGCCACCTGCTCGTCGATGACGTTGCCGGTGGTCCAGGACGGGGTCAGGCCCGCACCCCGGTAGAGGAAGTGTTCGAGGACCTGCTGGCCGTGCGTGGAGTGCATGACCTCGGGGTGGTACTGGACCCCGTACAGCTTCTTCTCGTCGTTCTCGAAGGCGGCGACCGGGACGACGTCCGTGGACGCCGTGACCGAGAAGCCCTCGGGGGCTGCGGAGCAGGCGTCGCCGTGCGACATCCACACCGACTGGTCCGCCGGAGTGCCCTCGAAGAGGGTGGAGGACGGCTTGGTCACGGTCAGCTGCGTACGGCCGTACTCGCGGGCTCCGGAGTTGTCGACCGTGCCGCCGAGGGTGGTCGCCATCAGCTGGAAGCCGTAGCACATGCCGAAAACGGGGACGCCGGCCTCGAAGATCGCGCGGTCCAGGCGCGGGGCGCCCTCCGCGTACACCGACGAGGGGCCGCCGGAGAGGATGATCGCCGCGGGGTTCTTGGCGAGCATCTCCTCGACCGGCATGGTGCTCGGCACGATCTCGCTGTAGACCCGGGCCTCGCGGACTCGGCGGGCGATGAGCTGGGCGTACTGCGCACCGAAGTCGACGACCAGGACGGTGTCGGGGGCGGGGGTCGCTGCTGACACGGGGGCCTTCCGGCGGTTGGGCGGGGGTCTGTGTGGTCGATTCTACCGGGGTGGAGGTCGGACACCTTCCCGTCCACTGGGGGCTGCCGCCCCCAGGCCCCCGCTTCGGCCTGGACGGCCTCGTCCTCAAGCGCCGGACGGGCTGGAGATGCCCCTCGACCCGGTCGGACGCAGAGGCACCGTGGCATATCCATGCTCACGCACCCCACCCGACCCGACCTTCCTCTTTACCTGTGACTCCTCCCCCAGCTGAAGCCGGGGGCTTCTCGTTACACCGGGTTGGCGTTGCGACGGACCAGCCCGGCCCGTAGAACGTTGGTGGCTGCCACGGTGTCGGCGTGCGCGTGGTGGCCGCAGGCGAGGCAGTGGAACTTTGCCTGGGTGGGCCGGTTCTCCTTGGCGGTGTGCCCGCATGCGGGGCAGGTGCGGGAGGTGAAGTTTCCACCGGCAGCCGTCGCCGTCCTTCGGGAAGTCCACCGTGTCGAACCAGTTCACCCCGCGAAAGCGCGGATAGCCGGGTGTCTCACCGGACTTGCCCCGGCGGAAGAACGCCTGCATCGCCTTGTCCAGGCGACGAAGCGTCGCCTGCTGCGAGGAGAAGGACCAGCGACCCTGACGCTCCGGGTCGAACGCCCGGATGTCCTTGAGCTGCGCGGACTGCATCCCGTACGTGACGCTCGTCTTCGAGCTGTGGCGGTAGGCGTCACGCCGTTCCTGCAAGGCCGCGTTGTAGAGGGAGCAGTGATCGCGCAGCATCTCGGCGAGTGCCTGGGCCTGGGCCTGGCGGACGGTGGGCCGCAGGAGGAACTTGTATGTACGGATCATCCGGCCCACCCCCTCCGGTCGAGTTGCCCGATCTTACTACACTTGGTGTATGTCACCGCGCTGGGAACCAGATCCTGATGCCCGAAGAGGAAATCATGTCGTTTTCAACCTTCACGCTCACTTGGTGTTTGTCACGAAGTACCGGCGTGAGGTCTTCAATGACGAGATGCTGACGCGCTGCGAGGAGATCATGCGCGACGTGTGCGAGAACTTCGGCGCAGAGCTGCGGGAGTTCAACGGCGAAGGCGATCACGTCCACCTGCTCGTGCACTACCCGCCGAAGATCGCCCTGTCCAAACTCGTCAACAGCCTCAAAGGCGTCAGCTCCCGCTACCTGCGCGCGGAGTACACCGGCCGGATCAACCGGATCGGCACCGGGTCCGTCTTCTGGTCCCCCTCCTACTTCGCGGGATCCCGCGGCGGCGCACCACTGAGCACCGACAAGGACTACATCGACAACCAGAAGTGACACGAGGTTGCATGAGAGGAGCGGAAATCACGAGGAGGTTCGACGAATATCCAAGGTGTAGGACCTGGCCAGTGAGCTGTTCCCAGTAACCGTCGGCTACCCTCCGTGCGTAGCGCGGTCCGTGGTATCCCCAAGTCCGGGCAGGCGTAAGGCCCCTGGTAAGAACGATCTTTCGAAGGAAGTTCTGAACAAGGGGCCTCAAGTGTCGGTCAGTGTCACATACACTGCCGTGCTCGAAGTAAAGCAGCCCACCGCCGAGCACCTGGCCCGGCTGCTGCGCGATCACCGCATCACGGCCGGAACCCGCGAAGGCAGGCGTGCGCTGGGCTGCTTCCGTCAGGCGGTGCTCGTCCTGCGCTGGTTCATCGACGGCACCCGCCTTTCCCAACTCGCCTGCGACAACGGCCTGCCGGTCTCCACCACCTACCGCTACCGCCACGAGGGGCTGACCGTTCTGGCGGCCGGGGCACCGGACCTCGCGACCGCGCTGGAGCGTGCGAAGGCGGCCTGGCTGACACATCTGAACTTCGACGGCACCGTCATCCGCACCGACCGCGTCGCCACCCCCGACCCCAACGGCGCCGACCTGTGGTGGTCCGGAAAGCACAAGCACCATGGCGGGAACATGCAGGTCATCGCCACCCCGGACGGCTGGCCGATCTGGGTCTCACCGGTCCGCCCGGGCCGGGAGCACGACACCACCTGCGCCCGCCAGCACGGCCTGCTCCACGCCCTCAACCGCATCGCCGCCGAGCTGGACATGCCGACCCCGGTCGACCTCGGCTACGAAAATGCCGGCGACGGCTTGCGCCACCCCGTCAAGAAACCCGCCGGAGGAGAACTGACCGAGGCCCAGCAGACCTACAACAAAGTGATCCGCGGCATCCACGGCGTCTGCGAGCGCGCCAACTCCCTGCTCAAGACCGCCTTCAAGGCCCTGCGCCGGGTCAGCCTCGACCCCATCCGCCTCACGAAGATCGCCGCAGCAGCCCTCCCCCTGCTCCACCTCGAGTACGACCGCACCGCCTGATCAATCACTCAACGTCATGATCCGCTACCAGCAAAGGCTCACTGCCGCACCTTTACTATCGGTTATCACTTGTGTCATTTGAGGAAGATCCGAGCCGGAATCGTGACCTCCATCACAGCAATCTAGTCGTGTACCTGATCAGATTGGCGATAACCAGTCGGGCGTAAACCCCTTCCGAATACGGGGGTTGGGGTATATCTGATGCGCCCGGATGCTTGTTCCGAAACGGAGTAACCGTGCAGAACGGCACCAGCCGCCGCGCCTTCGCCAGAGCCATAGCCGCCCTGGGAACCGCCACCATCCTCACGTGGACCGCCGGAGCGGCGACCGCCATCGCTGAAACCGGAATCGAGCGCAGCGGGCAGACGACCACCCCGGCCGTCTACATCAGGTACCTGTCTTCTCCCAAGTTTGCCAACGATGAGGCCGCGGCGCGGACCCTGAGCGAGTTCAAGGGTCTGTCCGCCGCTGGCAAAGAGAAGTACCTCGACTACCTCAACGACCCCAAGGTACTTGAGGCGCTCATACTCGCGACTTCCGAGGCCGAGCCGGGATCGGACCCCGCTGCGGCGCCCACGGCCCGGGCCACGGCCGTCGAGGAGTCAACGTCGTCGTTCAACGGCGATGTTGTCGTGGTAGCAGAGCAGGAAGCCACCTTCACACCGGATGCCGCTGCGGGAGCACAGGCAAGGGGGAAGCTGTCCAGGGGAACCTGGGAGACCAAGTACTCCCACTCCCAGAAGATCCTCGGCGTCACAGTCACCAGACTTTCAGTCTGGGTGAACTACTACACCAACGGCAGCAAGATCACGAGGGTCAACTTCGCCGAGTGCGGCAAGCGGAACTTCAACGCCGCCGTGGCCATCTCCAGCAGTGTGCCCAAACACTGGCTGGACGGCTCCTACGCCAACGGTTCCGTCGTGTGGGAAGGCAGCATCATCTACAAGGGCTTCGGCGTCAGCATCGACAAGCGCCAGCAGGTCTGGGCGAACGAGTCCGGCTTCCGTGGCGGATACCTGAAGAACCTCTAACCCGAAGGGGACCGCATGACAATGAATGGCAAGACGGTCGTCATCGCCCTGTCCGCAATCCTCGCAACCTTGGTGGCCCTCGCGATTGCGGGGTTCGCTTTCTTCGCAACCGCCGACGGTGAATCGAGCGGGGGCGATCACAGGGTCGGCGGAGCGGCTCCGGTTGCCATCGCCTGGGAAGGAACGGTGACATGAGATCGTTCGCTGCCACCACACGCGAGAAGGTGACAATCAGCGTCCTCGCCGTGCTGATCATCCTCGCGGTAAACGGCATGCTGCACAACATCACTTGGTGAACAGCACATCAGCGCCGGGACGCTGAGGTGAAAAACCTCCCGCAGTTGATCGTCAGACTGCGGGAGGTGCCGCTATGTCTATTCGTCAACCCCGGACCACTGGTTTTGAGGTAGTTCGTGACTCTACTGTGCGATTCGCTGCGGGGTGAGGTGAGGTTCCCCCGAGATGCGGGGAACCTCAGGCAGGTCGACACACCCAAAGAGAGCCAGTCCCTGCGGGCGGCAGGAAATACTCGAGTCAGCCTGCCCGGCGTCCCGCGGCACGTTACGGGCGGCCAACTCGATCACGAACACCGCTACCCCCAATACAAGTCGGGAAGTACTGGCACAGGAGGCCGTTGGTGTTCTCGTTCGTGCCGCGCCGCCAGGGGCCGTGCGGATCGGCGAAGTAGACCTCCAGACCTGCGTCGATGCGCAGTTGGACGTGCTGGGCCATCTCCGTGTCCTGGTCCCAGGTGAGCGATCTGCGCAGCAGCTGCGCCGGGGCCGGATCTGAGGTCGAATCTGAGTTCGGGCGCCGTCTCACCCGTACAGCGCGTGACCGCAGCCCCCGGCCCTCGTTGGTACCGGTGTCCGTGCCAGCCAGGGGCGGGCCCACACAAACCACGCGTGGCTCCAGGGTTGTGACCGGACGGCAGGGGACAGCGGCCCGGTCACCCCAGAGAACGGTCGACCTCGGGGACGCCCGGGGTCGACCGGCAGAACACAGTCGACACGGCACGACACACGACGCAGCACAGCACGCCACACGACACAGGGGCCAAAAAGTACGAGCCTGGGTCAAAAGGTTGCGTACTCCGGGACCTTCCAGCACGATGCGAGAACAACTCCAAGTCCCGTAGCAGGCAAGTGCATTGCCTTGCGACCCCCGACCGCCATTGGTCCAGACCGGGCGTGTGCCCCGCGTACGCCAGGGCGTCGACCGTGAGTACAGACCAACAATGCGGCGCAACCCCCGGCGCCGCTTCCCCCAGGCACCGGCGCTGCCCTGACGCCGGTGCTGACGGAGAAGGGCCCCGCGGCTCCGCCCCGCGGGGCCCTTTGCCATTGCCATCACCCTTGTCATCGCCATCGCCATGCCGCGTCCGCCCGGCAGCCGAAGACGACTCACCACCTCAGATGTGACCCAGCACACATAAGTTTTCTGTCAGCGAAGAGCAACCATTCACAGCTGGCGCATGTCACACGTTCAGAACCAGGGGCCACGCCCGTGCCCCGCACCTGGATGTCTTGAGGTCTTGAGGTCTTCATGAAGCTTCGCCGTGTCATGGCCGCAGTAGCGGCGACGGCTGTCATAGCCCCGCTCGCCCTGCTGTCCGCGCCCTCCGCGTTCGCCGACGAGTCGCCCTCGGCCACCCCGAGCGAGACGACGGTCACCGAGACGCCCTCGCAGAGCCCGAGCGATACGGCGTCGGCGACCCCCTCGGACCCCGCGCCCTCCGACACCGGCCTGCCGTCCGACGTGCCGTCGTCGAGCAGCGCCTCGCCGAGCGCGAGCACGAGCGACTCCGCCTCGCCCTCCCCGTCCCTCTCCGTCTCCCCCTCCGCGTCGGTCTCCGCCGAGCCGAGCGAGGACCCGACGGACCCGGACGTCCCGTTCTGCGAGGACCTCGACGAGAACTACGACAACGCCCAGGTGTCCGCCGACGTCAAGGGCCTGCCGGGCAAGATCGTCGCGGGGGACGGCTTCCACAACTTCAAGCTGGTCGTCACCAACGACTCGACGGCCGACATCAAGGGCGTCGCCTTCTACGCCGAGATCGAGAACTACGAGATCGACGAGGCAAAGTTCCTGAGCCCGTACGTCGACCTGGAGTTCAAGAACCCCGAGACCGGTACCTGGGACCGGATCGGTGACGACGACTTGGCCGGCGACTACTTCTTCTACGTCGACAAGCTGAAGGCCAAGGCGAGCGAGTCCGTCGACCTGCGCGTCAGCATCTCCAAGCAGGCCCCCGCGGGCGACGCCTACTCCTTCGGCTCCGGCGCCTACATCGACAACGTCGACGGCCAGGACTGCATCGCCGAAGGCTGGGCCCAGTACGACTTCCGCGTTCTGAAGGCCGGCGCCCCGAACACCGACCCGGGTACGGCAACGCCGAGCGGCAACGGTCCCAAGGACTCGGTCCACAAGCCCCAGGGTGACGTCTCCGCCCTGCCGACCGGCAACCTCGCCGACACCGGCTCCAGCTCCGCCCTGCCGATGATCGGCCTGGTCGGCGGTGTCGCCGTCGTCGCCGGTGCGGGCGCGGTGTTCGCGATGCGTCGCCGGAAGGCGGACACGGAGGCGTAAGTCTCCGGCACGAACCAGAGAGGGACCTGCGCTCGGAGGGGGGCGCGGGTCCTTCTCTTATTTTCTCCCGGTGTCCGTGGGCCTTACCGTCGGGATCCCCAGGAACGGCAGGCGCAGCGCGCCGAACGCCTCCGCCGGGACCGCCGGCGCCTTCGGTTCGACCGGCTTCAGTCGCTCGTACGCGGCGCCCTGGGCCGGACGCGGATCCGCCTCCCCGTTGTTCGGCCAGTACGACATCGCGCGTTCGGCCTGGGCGGTGATCGTGAGGGACGGGTTGACGCCCAGGTTCGCGGAGACCGCGGCGCCGTCGACCACCGAGATGCCCGCATGGCCGTACAGGCGGTGGTAGGGGTCGATCACGCCCGTCTCCCGTGAGCCGCCGATCGGGCAGCCGCCGAGGAAGTGGGCGGTCAGCGGCATGCCCATCAGTTCGCCCACGTTGCTGCCGGCGAAGCCGTTGATCTCCGCGGCGATGGCCGACGCGCTCTCCGTCGCCGCCCTGATCTGCTTGGGGTTGGGCGCGCCGTGACCCTGACGAGCCGTCAAAAGACCTTTGCCCGCGCCCTTCGGCTTCAGATAGGTGGTCAGGGAGTTGTCCAGGGACTGCATCACCAGCCCGATGATGGTCCGCTGCGACCACTGGCGGTTGGAGATCGAACGGAGGACGAGGAGAGGGTGGCGGGCGGAGTTCGCCAGCCAGCCCAGCACCCTCGACGAGCCTTCCGCGTAGGGGACTTGGAGGATCGACAGGCCGCCCATCGAGTTCGATCCCTTGCCGTAGCGGACCGGTTCGATGTGGGTGTTCTCGTCGGGGTGCACCGAGGAGGTGATGGCGACGCCTCGGGTGAAGTCGACCTTCGCCTCCCCGGTCGCCCTGCGGTAGCGGCGGTTGTCGGTCTGGGCGCCGACGAGCGCCTCCGAGTTGGTTCGGGTCAGCTCGCCCAAACGGTCGGACAGGTAAGGGAGTTGGCCGCCCGTCTTCATCCGGTGCAGCAGCGTCTGGGTGCCGTAGGTGCCGGCGGCGAGGACGACGCGGCGGGCCGTGTAGGTGCGCCCCCCGCTCTTCTTCCTGTCCGTGGGGAGGGTGGCCACCGCGTAGCCGCCGCGCGAGTCGTCCGTGACGGACACGACCGTCGTCAGGGGATGGACGACCGCGCCCGCCTTCTCGGCGAGGTAGAGATAGTTCTCGTTGAGCGTGTTCTTCGCGCCGTGCCGGCACCCCGTCATGCACTCGCCGCACTCGGTGCACGCCGTGCGGGCGGGCCCCGCGCCGCCGAAGTAGGGGTCGGCGGCCCGCTCCCCCGGCGCCGCCCTCACATCGCCCTCCGCGTCCTCGCCGTCCCCGAAGAAGACGCCCACCGGCGCCATGTGGAAGGTGTCGCCGACACCCATCCGCTCCGCCGCCGCCTTCAGATGAACGTCGGACGGGGTCATCGTCGGGTTGAGCCGTACGCCAAGCATGCGCCGGGCCTGGTCGTAGTAGGGCCGGAGCTCTTCCTGCCAGTCCGTGATGTCACGCCACTGGGGGTCGTCGAAGAACGGCTTCGGCGGTACGTAGAGGGTGTTGGCGTAGTTCAGCGAACCTCCGCCGACCCCCGCGCCCGCCAGCACCATCACGTTGCCCAGCAGATGGATGCGCTGGATGCCGTACATGCCGAGCCTGGGCGCCCACAGGTAGTTCTTCAAGTCCCAGGAGTTCCGGGGAAGCGTGTCGCGCGTGAAGCGGCGGCCCGCCTCCAGTACGCCGACCCGGTACCCCTTCTCGGTCAGGCGCAGGGCGGTGACGGAGCCGCCGAAGCCGGAGCCCACGACGATGACGTCGTAGTCGTACCCATGATCGCGGTCGTCCGCGTGGTCGTCGTCGTGGTCGTACGGCACGTGCTCTCCTCGTCGAGAAC
>Ga0136846_1211860_pt1 | contig 11003 bp, 8 predicted proteins | sample HopSoiMetagenom2_FD_96841 | JGI IMG/M metagenome (GOLD analysis project Ga0136846, IMG submission 96841) | Grasslands soil microbial communities from Hopland, California, USA - 2 Assembly 2016 (version 4) | ecosystem: Environmental > Terrestrial > Soil > Grasslands | place: USA: Hopland... | reverse complement strand
GTCGCTGCCCATGAATTTGTCCTTGGCGTCGTCGCGGGTCGACAGCTCGAGGTAGAAGTCGTCCAGGCCGAAGTCGCGGAACAGCCCCAGGCAGAAGTTGAGCAGGTGCTTGATCTCGTCACCGGCCTGCTCGGGCATGACGTAGGAGTGCGAGTCGTCCATGGTCATGCCGCGCACCCGGGTCAGGCCGTGCACGACGCCGGACTTCTCGAACCGGTAGACGCTGCCGAACTCGAACAGCCGCAGCGGCAGCTCACGGTAGGAGCGGCCCCGCGAGCGGTAGATCAGGTTGTGCATGGGGCAGTTCATGGCCTTGAGGAAGTAGCGGCTGTTCTCCAGCTCCATCGGCGGGAACATGGTGTCCTCGAAGTAGGGCAGGTGCCCGGAGGTGTGGAACAGCCCCTCCTTGGTGATGTGGGGGGTGCCGACGTAGTGGAACCCCTCCTCGATGTGCCGCTGCCGGACGTAGTCCTCCATCACCCGCTTGATCACGCCGCCCTTGGGGTGGAAGACCACCAGGCCGGAGCCGAGCTCGTCGGGGAAGGAGAAGAGGTCGAGGTCGCGCCCGAGCTTGCGGTGGTCGCGCCGCTCGGCCTCCTCGAGCTGGTGCAGGTGCCCCTCGAGTGCCTCCTTCGACTCCCACGCGGTGCCGTAGATGCGCTGGAGCTGCTTGTTCTTCTCGTCGCCGCGCCAGTACGCCGCCGCGGTGCGCATCAGCTTGAACGCCGGGATCCGCTTGGTGGTCGGCAGGTGCGGGCCGCGGCACAGGTCGCTCCACGCGACCTCGCCGTCGCGGCGGATGTTGTCGTAGATGGTGAGCTCGCCGCCGCCGACCTCGGCCGAGGCACCTTCGATCGCCTCGGCGGTCGAGCCCGCCGAGACATCGGCCGCCTTGAGCCCGATCAGCTCGACCTTGTAGGGCTCGTCCTTGAGCTCGTCGAGCGCGTCGGCGTCGGTGGTGACCCGCCGCGAGAACCGCTGGCCCTCCTTGATGATCTTGCGCATCCGGGTCTCGATCTTCTCGAGGTCCTCGGGCACGAACGGGGTCTCGACGTCGAAGTCGTAGTAGAAGCCGTCGCGGACCGGCGGCCCGATCCCGAGCTTCGCGTCCGGGTAGAGCTCCTGGACCGCCTGCGCCATGACGTGCGCGGTGGAGTGCCGCAGGATGTCGTGGCCGTCGGGGCTGTCGATCGCCACCCCCTCGACCTCGTCGCCGTCCTGGAGCTCGTAGGAGAGGTCCTTCAATGCGCCGTTGACGCGGGCAGCGATCACCTTGTCGTCGTCCTTGAAGGGCTCCCACGCCTTGGTGCCCGTCGTGACCTGCCGCTCCTCACGCGCACCGGCGTGGACGAGGGCGATCTTGAGGTCGGGCACGGGACTGCCTTTCGGACGGACTTCCGGACGGACGACGGACGCGTCGATCGTAACGACGCCCCGCGGCGTACCGCCTGCGGGTTTCACCCGCCCCGCAACGGGCTGAGGTGCGAAGGCGCTCCGGCGCACCACGGTGGCTGAGGTGCGAAGGCGCTCTCGCGCCTGAGCCTCGAAGCCGCCGCGCCACGGTGGCTGAGGTGCGAAGGCGCTCCGGCGCGCCACGGTGGCTGAGGTGCGAAGGCGCTCTGGCGCCTGAGCCTCGAAGCCGCCGCAGGTGTTCCCAAACCGGCCCGCGCCGCAGGATGCTCGTTCCATGACGCATGCGGCTCCCGAGGCGCCTCGGAGCATGACCGTGCCACTGGTCGCGTTCGCGGCCGGGGCGGCGGTCGCCCTGCTGATCGGGGTCTTCGGCCGGGTGCACGACCCGACGTTGAGCGGCACCACGACCCTCGGCTTCCACACGGTGATCCAGATGAAGGTCGTCGTCTCGACCGTCATCGGGGTGCTCGTGCTCTTCCAGGGGTTCAGCGCGCTGGTCCTCTACGGGCGGCTGCCGGTCAGGGCGCCGCGCTGGCTGGGCAAGGTGCACCGCACCAGTGGAGGCCTGGCCCTGGTGCTGGCGGTCTTCGTCGCCTACCACTGCCTGTGGTCACTCGGCCTGGAGTACGGCCACCTCGACGACGGCGAGAAGGTCGGTGCCCGCACCGTCATCCACGGCGTGCTCGGCTGCCTGGTCTTCGGCACCGCGGTGGTGAAGGTGGTCGCGGTCCGCTCCAGGCGGGCGCCCGGGTGGTTCCTGCCGCTGGCCGGCGGCCTGCTGTTCACGCTGTTCGTCGCCGTGATCCTGACCTCGGCGGTCTGGTACTACGCGAACTACGGGCTGCCCGACTCGAACGGCTACTGACTCATCCCGCGGCGCCCGCGAGCCGAGCCAGGGTGCCGCGTACGACGGCGTGGAACCGGCCGACGGTGGCGACCTCCAGCCGTTCCCCGGGGCTGTGGGCGCCTTCCACGGTCGGCCCGATCGAGACCGCGTCCAGCCCGGGCAGGTGCGCGGCGATCTCGCCGGCCTCAAGACCGGCGTGGACGGCTGTCACGTGCGGCTCCCGGCCGTGCACCTCGACGTGGGCCGCCCGGACCACGTCGAGCAAGGCGCTCTCGTGGTCCGGCTGCCAGGCCGGGTAGGCGGAGGTGACGACGGCTCGGGCGCCCCCCAGGCGAGCAAAGCTCGCGTACCGGTGGTGCAGCGCGTCCAGGTCGGGCTGCCGTGACGACCGGGGCGCCGACACCAGCACCACGTCGTCGTCCTCGACGTAGGCCACGCCGAGGTTGGTGGAGGTGCGGACGATGCCGGACAGCCGTTCGTCCATGGACATCACCCCGGACGGGAGGGCCACCACCAGGTCGACGATCTTGCGGGCGGCGTCCGCCGAGAGCACCCGGTCGGGACGCGGGTCCGGCGACACGGCCACCCCGATCACCGCCTCGTCGTCGGCGCCCTCGCGCCAGCCCCGGACCCGCTCCTGCACATCGGCGGCGATGTGCTCCAGCCGCGCCCGACCCCGCTCATCGACCAGCACCACGGCCTGCGCCTCGCGAGGGATGGCGTTGTCCGCGCGACCGCCGGACAGCTCGGCGATCCGGAGATGGGTCGCCGCGTCCGGACCGAGCTCGGCGGTGGTGCGGGCGAGCACGTAGACCAGGGCCTTGATCGCGTTCATCAGGTTCTCATCGATCTGCTGGCCCGAGTGGCCGCCCTGGAGGCCGCTCACCCGCAGCACGACGTGCTCTCCTGCGACCGGGGCCGGCTCCCAGGCGGCGGGCACGCAGAGGAACACCCGCGAACCGCCGGCGCTGCCGATGATGACCTCATGCTCCTGCTCCGAGTCGAGGTTGAGCAGGATCCGGCCGGTGACCAGCTGGGGGTCCACGCCGGCGGCCCCGCTGAAGTCCTCCTCCTCGTCGACGGTGAACAGCAGCTGCAGCGGAGGGTACGGCGGCCGCTCGCCCGCCGGCCGGTCCACCACGGCCTCGGCGGCGATCGCCAGGGCCACGGCGACCCCGATCCCGTCGTCGGCGCCCAGCGTCGTACCGGGCGCCCGGACCCAGCCGTGGTCCACGACCGGGAAGACGCCGTCGGCGGCCGGGTCGGTGCCGGCGCCCGCGTCCGCCTCGCAGACCATGTCGAGGTGAGCCTGGAGGACGACCGTCGGCGCCGCCCGAGCGCCCGGGACGTCGGCCACCACGTTGCCCGCCCCGTCCACCGTGACGGCCACGCCCAGTGCCTCGAGCCGGTCGAGGACGTGGGCGCGCACGAGCTCCTCGTGCTTGGACGGGCGCGGGATCGCCGCGAGCGCTGCGAACTCGCTCCACACGGCCGCGGGCTCGAGCCCGCTCGCCCAGGCCGCACGGGCCGGACCGCTGCTCACGGGCTGCTCTGCCATCAGACGTCGATCATGGATCGCTCCGGCCGGGCGGCGCTACCCGTGGGCTCAATCCGCTGTGCCGGCGGCCGTCAGTAGCCCGTCCCGCGCTTGACCTGCTCGCGCTCGACGGGGTGGGCTCCGCCCTTCTGGTCGAGGGTCGAGCACGCGTCCGCGATGTCCTGACTCAGGCGCTCCACCTGCTCGCGACTCATTGTCTCCTTCACCAGCGCCCGCATGATCTTCACCCGTTCGGCGTTGGGCGGAAGGGTGTACGCCGGCACCATCCAGCCGCGCTCCGCCGACAGCTGCCACGCGACGTCGGACTCGTCGTAGCCTCGGTGCTCACCCGCGAGCCGGAACGCCACCAGCGGAAGCTGCTCGGCGTCCTCGCCGATCACCTCGAACCGGCCCCCCTCGCGCAGGTTCGCGGCCAGCGCCCGGGCGTTCTCCTGCATCTGCGTCATCACGTAGGTGTAGCCGTCGCGTCCCAGACGGACGAAGTTGTAGTACTGCGCCAGCACCATCGACGCCCCGGTCGAGAAGTTCAGCGTGAACGTGGCGTCGGTCTTGCCGAGGTAGTTCTCGTAGAACACCAGGTCCTTCGCCAGGTCGGACTCCTCACGGAACACCAGCCAGCCGATGCCCGGGTAGACCAGCCCGTACTTGTGCCCCGACACGTTGATCGAGCGGACCTGCTCGAGACGGAAGTCCCACGGCGAGTCGGGATAGAGGAACGGCCAGACGAACCCGCCGCTGGCGCCGTCCACGTGCATGGGGATGTCCAGGTCACGCTTGTTCCTGACGTCGAGCAGTAGGTCGTTGATGCCGACGATGTCGTCCATGTGGCCAGTGAAGGTGGTCCCCAGGACGCCGACGACGCCGATGGTGTTCTCGTCGAGATGGGGCTCCACGTCCTCCGGGCCGATCGTGTACTTGTCCTCAGCCAGCGGGACGATCCGCGGTTCGACGTCGAAGTAGCGGCAGAACTTCTCCCACACCACGTGGACGTCTCCCCCGAAGACGAGGTTCGGCCGGTCCGTCGAGAGGCCCGCCCCTTCCCGGCGCTCCCTCCACTTCCACTTGAGGGACAACGCGCCCAGCATGATCGCCTCGGACGACCCCTGGGTGCGGCAGCCGGTCGTGGGACCCGGCGCGTTGAACAGGTCGGCCAGCATCCGGACGCAGCGCTGCTCGATCTCGGCCGAGACCGGGTACTCGGCGTGGTCGATGAAGTTCCGGTGCAGGTTCTCGGCGATGATTCGCTGCGCCTCCGGCTCCATCCAGGTCGTGACGAAGGTGGCCAGGTTGCGCTGCGGGTCCCCCTCCAAGGCGAGGTCCTCGGCCACCAACCGCATCGCGTCGACCGGGCGCATCCCGGTCTGCGGGAAGGCCGTAGCCGGGGCTCGTTCGGTCAGGAACCGGTTGCCGTAGAGCCTCTCGGCTGCTGACTGGCTCAATGTCGTCATGGCGATACCACCGTTCTTGTCGGAGTTGGCTTGTCGAAAACCTGGATGACCCCGCCCACCGCGAACAGGGCGGCGCCGGCGAACGTCCCCCAGTTGACGAGTCCGGCGTCGATGGCGCTGTCGGTCGTCGGCCGCGTGAACGCCGCGACGCCGGCGAGGAAGAACAGGATCGAACCCAGCTGGTTGACCGCCACCACCCACCAGCCGATCTCGTGGACCCGCAGCACCACGTGACCGGCACCCACCTCGAGCATCGCGAGGTGCCCGGACGCCAGGAAGCAGATGCAGCCGAGGATGTCGGGGAGCCAGATCCAGCCATTGGACTGGCGTGGCGTGAGCCCCTCGGCGAACGCCGCCACGAGGCTGACCGCGAACAGCAGCGTGCCGACGAACAGCACGAACGCGCTCGACCAGTCGCGGCTCCGGGGCTGGTAGGACCACCAGCGCATCCGCGCATCCGTGGCCCGGCGCCCGTCCTGGGTGCCGTTGCCGACCAGCAGGATCGAGGCGTAGCCGCCGAGGCTGAAGAAGAACCCACCGACCAGGTAGGTGATGTTGATCGTCTCCAGCGCGTGGTCCCCGAGCTGGGCGAGGAGCGCACCCAGGGCGAAGAGACTGCCGCCGATCGTGAAGGCAACTGCCGCGACGCGGTTGATCCTCACCAGCCGGGCCAGCGCCTCGTCGACCGGTTCTGCCGCTCGTGGGGTCATGTCGGCACTCGTCTAGGCCCCCGGAGGCGATCTGAACCCACGACCCATGCCCGATCCTCTCTCTGCCCGGCCCACCGTGCCCGGGCGCGAGGACGGCGACTTCGTCCCCAACGGGTGACCGGTGAGCCGAACCCACGCTCACCCGACCCGGGCGGCGGCCACATCGCCCGTTGTGGGTGAGACCGACCGGGGCGCCGCGACCTAGGTTCGACGGGAACGGCGGCCAGCGACGGCGACCAGGAGGACCAGTGGCGGACAGACCCAACATCCTGATCATCTGGGGTGACGACATCGGCCAGAGCAACCTGAGCTGCTACAGCGACGGGCTGATGGGCTACCGGACGCCGAACATCGACCGGGTCGCCACCGAGGGCGTCCGCTTCACCGACTACTACGGCGAGCAGAGCTGTACGGCGGGCCGCGCGGCGTTCATCACCGGCCAGAACCCCTACCGCACGGGGCTGTCCAAGGTCGGGATGCCCGGCGCGGACATCGGCCTGCGGGCGGAGGATCCGACCATCGCCACGGCCCTGAAGTCCCTCGGGTACGCGACGGGCCAGTTCGGCAAGAACCACTTCGGCGACCGCGACGAGTTCCTCCCGACGGCGCACGGGTTCGACGAGTTCTTCGGCAACCTCTACCACCTCAACGCCGAGGAGGAGCCGGAGCAGGACGACTACCCGACCGAGGAGGAGTACCCCGACTTCCGGAAGAACTTCGGACCGCGCGGCGTCATGCACTCGTGGGCGAACGAGGACGGCACCCAACGCATCGAGGACACCGGTCCGCTCACGAGGGACCGGATGAAGACCATCGACGACGAGATCGTCCCCGAGGCGCTGCGCTTCATGACCGACGCGAAGGAGAGCGACACGCCGTTCTTCGTCTGGTTGAACACCACCCACATGCACTTCCGCACGCACGTCAAGGACGGCAGCAAGGGCAAGGCGGGGCGCTGGCAGTCGGAGTACCACGACACGATGTGCGACCACGACGAGCTGGTCGGGTCGGTGCTGGACTTCCTCGACGAGAACGGCCTGGCCGAGAGCACCATCGTCATGTACTCCACCGACAACGGTCCGCACATGAACAGCTGGCCGGACGCCGGCATGACGCCGTTCCGCAACGAGAAGAACTCCAACTGGGAGGGCGCCTACCGGGTGCCGGCCATGGTGCGCTGGCCGGGCCGGATCGAACCCGGCACGGTGCTCAACGGGATCGTGAGCCACAACGACTGGTTCGTGACGCTGCTCGCGGCCGCCGGTGACGCCGACGTGGCCGACCGGCTCAAGGCCGGGACCGAGCTGGCCGGGACGACGTACAAGGTGCACCTCGACGGCTTCAACCAGCTCGACTACATCACCGGCGCGGTCGACAAGAGTCCCCGGAGGCACTTCTTCTACGTCTCCGACGACGGCGACCTGACCGGGCTGCGCTACGACAACTGGAAGTTCGTCTTCCTCGAGCAGCGCGCCCAGGGGACGCTCGACATCTGGCTCGAGCCGTACGTCGAGCTGCGCGCGCCCAAGATCTTCAACCTCCGGACCGATCCATACGAACGCGCGGACGTCACGTCGAACACCTACTTCGACTGGATGCTGGACCACGCCTGGACACTCATCCCGGCGCAGGCCTACGTCGCGAGGATGCTCCAGACGCTGGTCGAGTTCCCGGCCCGGCAGGAACCCGCCAGCTTCAGCGTCGACCAGGTGCTGGCCAAGCTCAAGGCCGGCGTCCCGAGCAGCTGACGTGCGTGTCGACCTGCCCGCCGGGACCTTCACCATGGGCTCGGACGAGCACTACCCCGAGGAGGCGCCGACCCACCGGGTTCGGGTGGCCGCCTTCTCCATCGACGCAACCACGGTGACCAACGCGCAGTTCGCGGCGTTCGTGGACGCCACCGGCTACGTCACGGTGGCCGAGCGCGACCTCGACCCGGCCGACTACCCGGACGCACCGGCCGAGAACCTGCAGCCGGGCTCGATGGTCTTCACCCCGACGCGGGGGCCGGTCGACCTGCGCCATCTCAGCCAGTGGTGGCGCTGGAAGCCGGGCGCCAGCTGGCGGCACCCGCGCGGCCCGAAGAGCTCGATCGACAAGCTCCTTGACCATCCGGTGGTGCACGTGGCCCACGAGGACGCCGCGGCCTACGCCGCCTGGGCCAGCGCCGCCCTGCCGACCGAGGCCGAGTGGGAGTACGCCTCGCGCGGCGGCCTCGACCGCGCGACGTACACCTGGGGAGACGAGCCCCGGCCCGGCGGGAAGCTGATGGCCAACACCTGGGACGGGCCGGACTTCCCCTGGCGGAGCACCGGCGAGAGCGGCTTCCGGCGGACCGCACCCGTGGGCAGCTTCCCGCCCAACGGGTTCGGGCTGTTCGACATGGCCGGCAACGTGTGGGAGTGGACCGACGACTGGTGGACCAGCCGGCACCCGGAGGACGCCGGCTCGCCGTGCTGCGCGCCGGAGGATCCCCGGGGTGGCGACCTCGAGGGGAGCTACGAACCGGCCCAGCCGCAGTTCCGCGTCGGCCGCAAGGTGGTCAAGGGCGGCTCCCACCTGTGTGCGGACTCCTACTGCCTGCGCTACCGCCCGGCCGCCCGTCGCCCGCAGGCCATCGACACCGGCATGAGCCACGTCGGCTTCCGCTGCGTGCTTCGACCTGATGTGAAGGAGCAGGACCATGGCTGAAGACCTGTTGCCGTCGTGGCGACCCGGACCCGCGCGCGAGGCGCTGGTCGCGTTCCTCGACGCGGTGCTCGAGGTGCCGGTCGAGGAGCGAGTCGCCTGCTTCGACAACGACGGGACGCTGTGGTGCGAGCGCCCGACGTACGTCCAGTTCGACTTCTTCGTGGACGCGCTGAAGACGGCCGTGCACGCCGATCCGAGCATCGCCGGCGCTCCGGAGTTCGCGGCGCTGCTGGCCGGCGACCAGACCGCACTCGGCGAGCTCGGCCTGGAGCGGATCGCCCTGGCCCTGACCAGCCTGTTCGAGGGCATCACGCCGGAGGAGTTCACGCGCCGGGTCCGCGCCTTCATGGCCACCGCCGTGCACCCGACGCTGGGCCGTCCGCTGCGCAGCAACGTCTACCAGCCGATGCTCGAGCTGATCGACGCGCTGCGGCGCAGCGACGTGAGCGTCACGATCGTCAGCGGCGGCGGGACCGAGTTCGTGCGGGCGGTGAGCCAGCAGCTGTACGGCGTACCTCCCGAGGCCGTCGTCGGGACCCTGATCGACTACGAGTTCGGCCGCGACGACGACGGCGCACCCCGACTGCTCAGGACCGGTCGGCCCGCCGGCGTCGCCAACGAGGGCGCCGCCAAGGTCAACAACATCCAGAGCCAGCTCGGCCGGCGCCCGCGCCTCGTGGCTGGCAACCCCGGCGGCGACCGGGAGATGCTGGGGTGGGCCGCCGCAGGTCCGGGGCCGACCCTGGCCCTGCTGGTCGACCACGACGACGCCGAGCGCGAGTTCGCCTACGTGAGCACCGCCGAGACCTTCTCCGAGCCCGAGCCGATCACCCAGGTGGGTGCCCGGCTCGGCTGGACCGTGGTCAGCATGTCGACCGACTGGGAGACCGTCTTCGCTCCGGTCGTGGCCGGTGAAACCGACCGCTGACCTGCGCAAACGTGGGTGGGCGATGCTGGGTTCGAACCAGCGACCTCTTCGGTGTGAACGAAGCGCGCTACCACTGCGCCAATCGCCCTAGCGACCGCCGATGCTAGCCCATCAGCCGAGCGTCTCCAGCATCGTGGCCGCGTGCTCGGACCAGGCCTCCTGCACGGCCTTGGTGACGGGCCCCGGGACCGGCAGCTCGACGTCGTCCCACGCGCTGACCGGCTGCGCGTCCCTCGTCGTGGACGCCAGGAAGACCTCGCTGGCCCCGCGGACGACGTCGATCGGCTCGTCCACCTCCCGGCCGCCGTACCACTCGAGGACGAGCCCCCTCGTCACACCGGCCAGGCACCCGCTCTCGAGCGTCGGCGTGCGCAGCTCGCCGTCGACGACGTAGAAGACGTTGGACCCTGTGCCCTCGCAGAGGTTCCCGGCCAGGTTGGCCATCACCGCCTCCCCCGCACCCCGCTCGTGCGCGTGGGCGAGCATCACGACGTTCTCGCCGTACGACGTGGTCTTGAGCCCGGCCAGCGCGCCCCGCTCGTTGCGCGGCCACGGCACGGTCGCCACCTTGGTCGACTCGCCTGCCTCCGGCAGCGGAGCCGCCACCACGACCAGCGTCGGCTCGCCGTCCCCGCGCCCGCTCCCGAGCGGCGCCGGCCCGGCCGTGTAGGTGATCCGGACCCGGCTCAGCGGGTCGTCGGTCCCCGTCAGCACCTCGCCCACCCCGCGGCGTACCTCGTCCAGGTCGGGTTCGGGCAGCCCCAGCCCCGCGGCGCTCTGCAGGAGCCGCTCGAGGTGCCGCTGCAGCGCGAACGGCCGGCCGCGCACGGCCTTGATGGCCTCGAACACCCCGTCGCCGACCGTCAGCCCGTGGTCGCTCACGGTCACCGCCGGCCCGGCCGGATCGTCGAGCACCTTGCCGTTCACCCACGCGCGCACCCCTGCATTGTGCCGAGCCCACCACCGCCGCAGGCCGGGCACCCGCCACGCGCGCGCCAAGTTTGTGAGCCAGAGAGCATCGGCTAAGGTTCTGACGCGCTTCGGGCACAGGCACCACGCTCGGGGGCAGGCGGACGTAGCTCAGTTGGTAGAGCGCAACCTTGCCAAGGTTGAGGTCGCGAGTTCGAGCCTCGTCGTCCGCTCGGAGCGGGTCTCGGCAGACCCATCCACGGTGGGTTGGCCGAGAGGCGAGGCAACGGACTGCAAATCCGTGTACACGGGTTCAAATCCCGTACCCACCTCGTACGACAACTCCATCCAGGGCGATTGGCGCAGCGGTAGCGCGCTTCCTTGACACGGAAGAGGTCACTGGTTCAAACCCAGTATCGCCCACCAAGTTTCCGCAGGTCAGAGGCTGTTTTCAGATCCTCTCGAAGGCGCGGGGAACATTCGGGGAACTCATGTTCCC
>Ga0136846_1237782_pt1 | contig 11006 bp, 6 predicted proteins | sample HopSoiMetagenom2_FD_96841 | JGI IMG/M metagenome (GOLD analysis project Ga0136846, IMG submission 96841) | Grasslands soil microbial communities from Hopland, California, USA - 2 Assembly 2016 (version 4) | ecosystem: Environmental > Terrestrial > Soil > Grasslands | place: USA: Hopland... | reverse complement strand
TCATGTTTTCGAGAAGCACGGCGTTGAGAGTTTTTCCGTCCTCCGGAGTCACTGCATAGAGCAAGTAGGCGAGGAGCAGCCCCGCGACGGTGACAGCCAGCGAAACACCCATGTAGAGCATGGTACGCCGGCCGGTTTTCACGCGAGGCTCCCGCAGAATGGGCAGGCCGTTGCTGACCGCCTCGATACCGGTGTAAGTGCCCGCGCCCATGCTGTAGGATTTGAGCAGGAGCGCCAGAAGGCCGAACCAACCCACCTGACTGCCCACGCTGCCGACCTCGTGCACGGTAGCGGCGGGCAAGCTGCCGACGCCTTCCCAATGGGTGACGATGGCGTACAAGATCGCGAAGGCATGTGTGCCCACGAAGACAAAGAAGACGGGGACAAAGAGCGCGACGGATTCTTTCACACCGCGCAGATTGAGCAGGGTCAGCCCGGCCACGCCGGCGAAGGCGAAGGGCAGTTTCCATCCCTGCCAATCCGGCGGCAGAAGGCTGAACAGTGCGTCGGCGCTGCTTGCGATGGAGATCGTGACGGTGAGTACGTAATCGATGAGCAGTGCGCAGCCGGAGACCACGCCAGCGGCGGGAGAGAGCAGTTTGCTGGCAACGAGATAGCCGCCGCCGCCCGCGGGAAACAGCGAGATGATCTGCGAGTAGCTCGCGCAGATCGCGAGGATGGTGACCACCGAGGCGAGCGCGACGAAGAGGCTCAGGTGCGTGTTGGCCCCGAGAGCCTTGAATGTTTCCTCCGGGCCGTAGCAGGACGACGAGAGCCCATCGGCCCCGAGTCCCACCCATGCGAAGACGGCAATGAGTGAGACCTTGTGAAACAGTTTGTGATCGGTGAGCGAGCGAGCTTTGCCGAAGAGAAGTGATTTGAGCGACATGGCTGAAGTTTACAGAGGGCTAATGCGAGTGGATCAGGCGGCCTTGTCCTGGGATTTTTCCTTCATCATGAGGCCGAGAAGGGAGTCGAGCAGGCCGTTGCCGCCGGTCTGTCCGGTGACGGAAACGTCGGGCACGATGCGTACGCCGCGTTCACCCACGGTCTGCATCAGCTGCATGACGGTGTAGCTCTGCGCGCCGAGCGACTCGACGCCGGCGCGGTAGGCATCGGCCTTGGCGGTGCCGGTCGCGCGGATCGCGTCGGCTTCGCCGAGCGCCCGCAACCGGATGGATTCGGCCTCGCCGCCTGCCTGTTTGATCGCCGACTGGGCGTGGAGTTCGGCGATGCGCACGCCTTGGTCGGCGTCGACCATCTGTTGCTGGATATTGGCGAGCGCGGTGGCGCGCACGAGTTCCTGGCGCTGGCACTGCGCGGATTCCTGGATTTCGTAGGTCTTCTTTTCCTCCTCGGCGATTTTGCGGTCGGTCTGGGTCTTCATCAGCTCGGCCGGCGGGGTGATGTCGCCGATCAAAGTGTCGATGGCCTGCACGTCATAGGCGGCGAGAGCCTGGCGGATGTGGGCGGACGCCTCGACCTGTCGATCGCTGCGGGCGTTGAGGAAGTCGAGGACGGTGTGATGCTGGGCCGAGTTGCGGAAATAGTTGCCGACGATCGGCTGGAGCGCGTGATCAACGAGGTTTTGCATCGAGCCGATGCGCGAAATCACCTTGGGGGCGTCGAGGGCGCCGACATGAATGATCTGCGCGACGTCGAGATTGAACGCGAAGCCGTCGCGCGAGCGCACGGTGATCGAGCTGAGCTTGGCGTCGTAGTGATGGGCCTCGGTGCGATTGGCCCAGTTGAGCACGATATTGGTCGTGGGCACGAGTTCGACACGCATGATGCGGGTGTTGACGGGGTGCTTGCCGGGGTTAAGCGGGGTCACCCACACGCCTTTGTGGCCGACGTTGACGAGATCGCCGTGTTTGAATTCGGCGCCGCTCACGTCCTCGTGGGCGAGCCCGACGAAGGAAATGACCACGCCGACACTGCCGATGGGGATGGCGAGCATCGGCACCTGTTCCACCCGGACGAACCAGGGATTGAGATTCCACGAGCCAGAGAGGAGCACCTGTTCCTGCAGGCCGCGGCGGCCGCCGGAGGAGAGGAATGCCTGGGCGTTTTGGAAATTGTCGTGGCCGGCGATGACGGGGCCGGCGATTTCACCGCCTTCGATGGGCCGGCCGTCGAGCGCGGTCACGATGCCGAGCATGTCGGACTGGACTTGATAAACGCGCAGGTCATCCGCCTCCATGCCGTGCTGGGAGGCGTTGCGCGTGGTGATGATCTGGAAAAGCGCGGGATTGATGCGATAGGAGCCGGCGGTGAGCAGGCCGAGCTGACGGCCTTTTTCGCCTCCGGCCAGAAGGAATCTGCGCGCATCCTGGAAGCTGTCGCAGGCGACAATCTTGCCGAGAATCCGTTCGGCGGGGATGGGCGCGCCGGCGGCGGCGACAACGAGGGCGATTTCACCCGGCGGCACGATGATCATGCCGGCCTTGATAAGACTGTATTGCCAGAATCCGTACCCGAAATGGAGGCCGGGCGGCAGGGTGTCGGCCTGATAGCCAGCCTCGTCATCGAGCGCGATGAGCCGGCCCGCGGGCAGGCTGCGGCGGGCGAATTTCTTGATAACCACGCCGACCTGATCCTCGCGGATGACCACCATGCCGAGCAGCAGGGGGGAGGTCAGCAACGCGACCGCACCGAGGGCAACGCACTCGATCCAGGTGTCGGCGAGTATGAAGGCTGACAACAGAACGGCGAAGGCGCCGCCGCCGAAGGCGAGCCGTCCGGGGACGATTCGGTTTTTGCAGGCGAGTCCGGCGAGCACAAAGCTCGCGCCAACGAGAAAAAGGTGCGCGAGCAAGCCCGCGGCACCGAGAGGCGAAACGATAAACGAGTTCATTTGACTGTCTCCAACAGGCGCCGCCGCGCGGCCGGTATTCCCGGCGACGCAGACGGACGCGGTTAAAACAGGGAGACCGTGGAGACACCGCACTCGCGGGCCCTAGGGGATCACCCTTCCATTGGCCGACGAGGTTAGCTGACGGGCTTGGTGCTGGAAGGTCACCTTGGCCATGGTTGCCCATGGCCGTTCGCCCCGTCCGCCGCGAGAGAGCGCGACGGAAATTTGGGTCCCCCGTGCCGGCATCGAGGAAGCGATGACGGCTTAGGCTGAGAATCCGAAAAGAACGTGGCGAGCATGCGTCCGCTTCCCGCGTGGGCAAGTTTTGTGACACCCTAGCCCGGGTAAGTGTCTGTTAAATTAGCACTTTCGTTTAAAAAACAACCGCAAGTGGGCTGAAATCTTTAAGCTCTCATTTGGCCAAGGGCCTGCCTATCGTGCCGTATGGAAAAACGCAAATTTGCCGAGCTGGGGTTGTCCGCCGAGCTGTTGAAGGCCGTGGACAAGATGGGCTTTGAAGAGGCTTCACCCATCCAGACGGCCGTCATTCCGCTGCTGCTGGCTGGCAAGGATGTCGTCGGCCAGTCGGCCACCGGTTCGGGCAAGACCGCGGCGTTCGGGGTGCCGGCGGTGGAGAAGGTCGATCCGAAGAAGAAGGTCGTGCAGGTGCTCATCCTTTGCCCGACGCGCGAACTCGCGGTTCAGGTCGCCGAGGAAATTGCCAAACTCGCCTTCTTCAAGACCGGCGTGCGCGAGGTGCCCATCTTTGGCGGCCAATCCTACGACCGCCAGTTTCGCGCGCTCGAGGCCGGCGCGCAGATCGTCATTGGAACCCCCGGTCGCGTCATGGACCACATGGAGCGTGGCACGCTGCGTCTCGACAACTTGAGGATGGTCATCCTCGACGAGTGCGACCGCATGCTCGACATGGGCTTTCGCGACGACATCGAGAAAATCCTTTCGGAAACGCCGGCCACGCGCCAGTCGCTCTTCTTTTCCGCCACGATGCCGCCCGCCATTCAGGCGATGATCAACCGCTTCCTGCCGAATCCCGAGTGGGTCAAAATCGCCGCGCAGGCGCAAAACGCGCCGAAGGTCGATCAGGTCTATTTCGAGGTGGACCGTCGCTACAAGATCGACGTGCTGACGCGTCTGATTGACCTGCACGACTTCCGTTACGGCATTATTTTTTGTTCCACCAAGGTGATGGTGGATGAACTTGACGAGCACCTGCATGCGCGCGGCTACGCCACGGACCGTTTGCACGGCGACATCACCCAGGCGCAGCGCACGCGGGTGATGGAGAAGTTCAAGCGGCGCGGCTTCGAGTTTCTGGTGGCGACCGACGTGGCCGCGCGCGGTCTCGACGTCGATGATCTTGAAGTGGTCTTCAACTTTGACCTGCCGAACGACGCCGAGGACTACACGCATCGCGTGGGCCGCACGGGCCGCGCCGGTCGTGAGGGCAAGGCGTTCACGTTTGTCTCGGGCCGCGAAATCTACGGTCTGCAAAACATGATTCGCTACGGGAAGCTGAAGATCCGTCGCGAGAACGTGCCCTCGCTCGACCAGGTCGAGGAGGCGCGCGAGAACGTGTTTTTTGAAAAGGTGCGCGGGGTCCTTGAGGCCGGCAAATATATCAAGCAGGACCGGTTTATCGACCGTCTGATCGAGCAAGGCTTTGCGAGCACCGACGTCGTGTCGGCGTTGCTGCATATGATGCACGGCGGCGAGAAACCCGAGCCGGCGGCCTCCGCGGGCAACGCTCCGGCCAAGGCTGCGTCGCGTCCCGCCCCCGCGGCGCATGTGGCCGCGCCCGCTTATGAAAGTGAGGCGCCGCGCGCGGTGCCGGCGGCCTTTGCGAAGGTGGCAAAGGCCAAGATCGCCGCCCCGGCTTCGCACCAGCCGGTTGAAAAATCGTCAGCCCCGTCCCTCGATCCGGAGGAAAAAGAACGGGTGCTCTTTGAAAACGAGGAGTCGTCTCCGGCCCGCCCGACGAAGCAGAAGTTCGAGCGCGCCGCCCGCACCGGCCGCGAGCCGGGCATGACCACGCTGTTTTTCAACGTGGGTCGCAAGCAGCTGATCACGCCGGCCGACATCGTCGGCAAGATCGCGGGCGTGACCCGGCTGCCCGCCAATGTGGTGGGTGCGATGGATATTCACCAGCGGCACACGCTCGTGGATGTGGCTGCGGAGCACGCTCCGTTGATTCTGCAAAAGCTCGCCGGCATCCGGGTGAAGAACGTGTCGCTGGCTCCGGCGGTGGCCACCGACGCGGACCGGGCGGCGGAGTAAGATGGCGGACGGGACGGGCTCGTCAGCACGAGCTCGCCCGCTCTCCGAGTGCGCTGTCACGCGTTCTTCACGGCGAGAACCTTGACAGGTCTCCAAGTGGTCCCTACTCGGAAGAGCCCATATGGAGGCTGTGCTTGATCAACCGGTGTTGGTCCTCAATCGCCTGTGGCAGGCGGTGAACGTCGTCGGCGCCCGGCGCGCTTTTGCGCTGCTGGCCCGGGGGCATGCCAGCGTCGTCCATCATCACGAGGATGATTTCCGCATTTTCAACCTCATGGACTGGGTGGATTTCTCGCAGAGCAATCCGCCGATCGAGCACATGGACACGGTGCGCACGCCCCGCACCACGATCCGCCTGCCGCGCGTGATCCTGCTGGCCTATTTCGACCGTCTGCCGTGCAAGGAGCTCAAGCTCACGCGCAACAATGTCTTCGAGCGCGACAAGGAAACTTGCCAGTATTGCGGGAAGACTTTCGAGCGGGAGGACCTCAATCTCGACCACGTCATCCCGCGCGATTTCGGCGGCAAGACCACTTGGGAAAACATTGTGTGCTCTTGCATCAAGTGTAACTCGAAGAAGGCCAATCGCCTTCCGCACGAGGCGCACATGCGGCTCATCCGCAAGCCGGTGCGCCCCAAGTGGCGGCCGGTCATCTCGCTGGTGCTGGGCAACCAGGAGCGCGAGCGTTGGAAGGATTTCCTGGATCTGGCCTACTGGAACGTGGAGCTGGAGGACTGAGTTCCGCGGTCACGCCCGTTTTTTGAGGAAGGCAGCGACTGCGTCGGGCTGATCGGTGAAAAGGCCGTCGAGTCCGGTTTCATCCAGCAGGGCGTGCAGCGCGGCGTCGGCGGTCGGGAAACCTTTGGGCAGGGCGTCGGTGCGGAACGTGTAGCCGTGCACCGCCAAGCGGGCGGCATGGGCGGCGGTGACGAACGCCGTGCCGTCCACCTCAGGCAGAAGGCGATCCAGATTGATGGCGACGGCCGAGGCGTAGGTGGCGATGGCGCGGAGGCCATCGGGGGTGCGCATCCGGTCGTAATCGCAGGCGGCCTCGTTCCAGGCGTTTTCTCCGAGGAGCTGGGTGAGGCGAAGGGCGGTTTTAAAATCGGTGCGCAGGCGTTTGAGGACGGCGGGGTCGAAGCTTTCGACGATGACGGGATCGTCGGCGCGGGAGAGGCTGTGGCGGGCGAGGCAGGCGAGGGTGGTGGCGGCGAGATCGCGACCGGCGGCGGCGTGCCAAGCGGGGGATTTCAACTCCAGGTAGAGTTGCACGGTGCGACCGGCGGCGCGGTTGAGCGCGGCCAGCTGGTCGAGATGTTCGTCGAGAGTCGCGAGCGGTTCGGAGGGATGGGCGCGCGGAGCGGGGCCGGGCTGGCGCGGACCGATGCTCAGCGTGCGGAGTTCGGCCCAGTCGAGATCCAGCACGTAAGTGAGCCCATCCGCCCGCTGGCGGCCGGGAAAACGCGCGGCTGCGAGGGTGAGTTCATCGAGATGAAGATCGTGGCAGACGACGAGGGCGTTGTCGCGGGAGAGCACGACATCGAGTTCGATAAAATCGGCGCCTTGGGCATGCGCGAGGGCGACGGAGGCGAGCGAATTCTCCGCCCGATAACCGCAGGCGCCGCGATGGCCGATGATCAGGGGGCGGGAAGGCATGGAGCTCGGCCTGCGACGCGAATGCTTAATCGGGCTTTTGCTGGCGGATGACAGCGAAGACGATGACGGCGGCGATGAGATCGGACGCGGCTACGACGAGGCGCAAGGGCAGGGGAAGCGGCAGGCGCAGAATGACCAGGGAGGACAGAATCAAAACCCCGATCGCCAACGTCACGATCTGTTTTCTAGGGGAGGCGCTCATACGGTGAGAGGCAGGGCCAGGCGCATGGTGGTACCGGCCGGGCTGGTGGCGAGGAGCGTGATGTCGCCATGGTGGCTGAGGAGGATGCGCTTGGCGATGGCGAGGCCGAGGCCGGTGCCGTCGGCGCGGCCGGAGAGAAACGAGTCGAAGATGTGCTCGCGGAGCTCCGCCGGGATGCCGCGGCCGGTGTCGATGATATCCACGAGGGCAAAATGCGCGCCGGCGCGGTCCTCGGTGCCGCAGCGGATGGTGATGGTGCCCCCGTCGGGCATGGCCTGCATGGAGTTGAGCAGGAGATTGAGCACGACCTGCTGGATCTGGCCTTTGTGCACGTCGACCACGAGCTGGCGGGCGGGCGGCTCGAAGCGGAGGTGGATCTTGTTTTGGGCGAGCTTGAGGCGGATGAGCACGATCGTGTCGCCGATCATGTCGGCGAGCGACCAGCGCGAATGGATGCTGGCGGGAGCCTTGGCGAAACTCAGCACGCGCGAGACGATGGCTTCGAGCTGGTCGAGTTTTTCACTGATGACGCGGACGTCGGTGCGGCGGGGATCGTCCCCGGGAAACTCGAGGTTGAGGTAGCCGAAGAGGAGCTTGATGACCGTGAGCGGATTGCGGATCTCGTGGGCGATCTCGGCGGCGAGAAGACCGAGGGTGGTGAGCTGTTCGTTTTTGCGGAGGGATTCTTCGCTTTGGAAAACGCGCGAGTAGAGGCGGGAATTTTGCAGGGCGACGGCACCGAGACTGGCGAGGGCGGCGAGCAGGCGTTTCTCGTCGTTGTTAAAGCGATGGACGTGATCGGTGAACACGGCGAGCACCCCGATGACCTCGTTCTCGTAGAGCATGGGCGCCGCGAGGACGGAGCGCAGGCTCTCGTCGTGCGGGAGGTCGATGACGTCGCGGAACTCGGGGGACTGGATATTGGCGAACTCGACCTGCTTGCGCGTGTGGATGACGGAAGCGGTGAGGCAGGATTCGAGCGGCAGGTTGGTTTCGGGCAGCGGAAGGATGACGGTGCTCGTGAGCGAGACGAGTTGCAGAGTCTGGCGCGGCGAGTCGTAGAGATAGAAGGCGCAGGCGCGGCTGTTGGTCATCAGGCGGGCGTCGCGCGTGATGGTGTCGAAAAGTTCCTGCTGCTCGAGTTTGCCGACGAGGGACTGGCCGATGGTGATGAGCGATTCGAGCTGACGGGCCTTGCCGCTGAGGTGGCGCAATTGCCAGAGGCGCTGCATGACGGCAGTCGCCTCCTCGGCGAGGCGGACGAGGAGGGCGAGGTCGGTCTCGGTGAAGCCGCCGAGAACATCGCTGTCGACGTTGATGACGCCGAGGACCTGACCGCCGCCTTCGAGCATGGGCACGGCCATCTCGCTGCGGACTTCCTGGCGCAGGGCGATGTAGCGCGAGTCGGCGGCAACGTTGGTGACGAGTTGGGGACGTCCGTGAAACGCCACCCAGCCGGTGATGCCTTGGCCGAGGCGCAGGCTGACTTCGTCGCTGTCGGGCGGGAGGCCTTGCAGGACGTCGATTTCAAGTTTTCCGGTGTCGGGATTGAGCAGCGAGATGGTGCCGGAGGAGGCGCGGAGGACGTCGATGGCGACGGCGAGGATGGCCGTGAGGGCTTCGCGCGGATCGTCGAGGCGGCCGGCGATGCTGCTGACGCGGTAGAGGGCCTCGTAGACCTTGGGATTGAGGGCCGGGAGCACTGGCTGGGGATCACTGGCCACGGCGGGTGGTTTTGAAGGCTGTCATCGCAGGAACGACGATTTCAGCGACGGCACGCATTGCTTCGCGGATCATGCTGGCATCGAAACGGAGCCGGCCGGCTGACGCCAGCCCAACCCGTTTCCATCCTCATGCCGGGACAGCCTGCGCACCGTCGCCTGGTTTCATTCAGACGGCGGCGGCCGTCTGCACGGGAGGGGCGATAATGGCGGCGAGGGACTCGCGCAGCGTGTGCAGGCGAGCGGTGTCCTCGGTGGGCTCGTGGTTGTCGCTTTCGATATAAAACGTGTCGATGGCGATGCCGCGTTCCGTGCCGATGCGGGCGAAGGTGATGTCGAAGCCGTGGTCGCTGATCGTCTTGGCCAGGCGGAAGAGGAGGCCGATCTCGTCGCGCGCCTGGACTTCCACGATGGTGCGATGCATCGAGAGCTCGTGGTAAACCTCTACGGTGGGAGGGAAGGAGGAGTGGATGGCTTCGCCGCTGGAAAGGGTGGTGTAGCGGTGCGTGGTCGCGTACTTCCTGGCTTGGGCGACGATGTCCGGATAAAGGTCTTTGTTCGCGACGAGGGCCTCCTCGACGGTGCGGGCGAAGATTTCTTGGGCCTTGGCGCTTTGCACGACGCCGCGGCCGGGCTCGACCACGTAAAAGGTGTCGATGGCGATATGGTCGCTGCGGGAGATGACCTTGGCGCCGAGGATGGAGAGTCCGGCGACGCTGAAGGCGCCGGCGAGCTTGTAGAAGAGTCCGGCGCGATCCCACGTGACGACGTTGACGACCGTGAGGGAGCGGTTGAGGTCGTCCTTCCAGTCGATGACGGGGTGGAGCGAGCCCACGGAGTCGGCTTGCGCGATGGATTTCAGCAGGCCGTTCACCATGCGGATGTGCAGGGCGATCTCCGTCGTATCGGTATGGATGAAATACCGCTCGGGCAGGAGGTTGAAGTGCGCGGTGATCTCGTCCTGACTGATGTTCGGGATGTTTTGGGAGACGAGTTCCTGGTAAGTCATTTGGAGCCGGTGGGAGTTATGGGTGGCGATTTCGGCGCCATGGATCAGGTGATCGAGCGTGGAGCGGTAGAGCGAGGTATGGAGGGCATCCTTGTAGCTGTTCCAAAGCCCGACCGAAGTGCCGCGGGCGTCGCAAAAGGTATGGACGTAAAGGTACCGGAGTTTTTCGGCACTTTCGACCAATTCGGCAAACGCGGCGGCAGTGTTGGGATCATCAACATCCCGCTTCTGCCAAAAGCGTGCCATTATGAGATGATTTTTTATGACAAAGATGACGAGCTCGCTGCTTTCGGGGGAGATTTCCAGCCGCTTGAGGAGGGGGATGGCGATTTCGACGCCGCTTTCAGCATGTCCCTGAATGCCACGAGCCTTGCCAATATCGTGCAGGAGCAGAATCAGATAGAGCAGGGAGGGATTGGAGGTTTCGTGGAGCGTCGAGCGGTATTTCAGCGTGATGGGCTCTGCCTCGGTGAAAATCTGGTCAAGTTCCCGGATGGCGTTCAGGGTATGAATATCGGCCGTGTAACGGTGATAAAATTCGTGCTGCACCAGGCAGGTGAGCCCGTCGAATTCAGGGATGAAGCGGCCGAGCACGCCCAGCTCATGCATGAGGCTGAGGGTGGGGTGCACGGCGCCGGCCTCGTCGAGGATGGCTTTGAAACTGGTGTTGGCGTCGGCCGAGCGGGTGACCTTGCGCGTGATGAGCGGCAGGGATTCGCGAATGAGCGTCTGCAGCGGGAAATCGAGCTGGGCGTCGAGGCTCTGGCAGTGGCGGAAAACACGGATGAGGCGCACCGGGTCCTCGCGAAAAACATTGGGCGATTCGGCGCCGAGTTCCTGGCCGCGCAGGATGAAGCCGTCGATGTGCTTGGTGCGCTGGTTGCGCCGGGCGCGGACGGCTTCGCGAAACGAGCCGAGAAACCCGGTCTTGGGCTCCAGGGTGAGCGCGAGGCGGCTTTCGAGGATTTTTGAAATGCGAAAGATCGTCTGCGCGGAGCGGTAATAATCCCGCATGAAGTGTTCGACGCGGCCGAGCATGGTGTGCTGGGTGTATCCCAAGCCCTCGGCGATGCGCGGCTGGGCTTCGAGGTCGAGCACGTCGGTGGCCCGCTTTTTTTGAAAATGCAGCTCGTTGCGCACCCGGTGGAGAAATTCGTAGGCGCGCTGGAAATCGCGGAGCTCGTTTCGCCGGAGATAATTCTGGTCGGCGAGTTCCTGAATCTGGGAAATGCCCAGTTTAACCTGCGCCATCCAGAGGGCGTTGT
>Ga0136846_1223869_pt1 | contig 11006 bp, 7 predicted proteins | sample HopSoiMetagenom2_FD_96841 | JGI IMG/M metagenome (GOLD analysis project Ga0136846, IMG submission 96841) | Grasslands soil microbial communities from Hopland, California, USA - 2 Assembly 2016 (version 4) | ecosystem: Environmental > Terrestrial > Soil > Grasslands | place: USA: Hopland... | reverse complement strand
ATCGTGCGGCATCCCGAGGACAAGAACGCCGCGCTTCTGCCCTATCGGATCGACGGCCGTTGGGTGCTCCTCCACCGACCCATCACGCAGTTCGGGGGCTCACACGGCGAGATCCTTCTCTCCCGTTCGGACGACCTCGTCAGCTGGAGCGCGCCCGAGCAGGTACTCCAACCCCGCCCGGGCGGATGGTGGGACTCCCTCCGAATCGGCATCGGTCCGCCGCCGCTACGGACCGAGCACGGCTGGCTGCTCCTCTACCACGGCGTCAAGGAAACGGTCGCGGGCGGCGTCTACCGGGTCGGCCTCGCCCTACTCGACCTCGACGAACCGACCCGCGTCCTGCGTCGTCTCCCCAACTGGGTCCTCGCGCCGGTTGCACCGTACGAGCGCACCGGCGATGTCCCCAACGTCGTCTTCCCCTGCGGCCTGCTCCACGACCCCGCAACCGAGGATCTCCGCTTGTACTACGGCGCCGCCGACAGCTCCATCTGCCTCGCCACCGCGCGGCTCGACGAACTGCTCGACGCGGTGCTCGCCGCACCTCCCAACGGCTGAGCGCGCGCGGCCGGCCGGCTAGCGATCGGAGCGAACACGCGCGCCAGCTGGGCGATGATCCGGCGGTAGATCGTTTCCGCCGGGGGAAGTCGGTCCGAGCATGTCCGCCGCGCAGGTAGATGACGGGATCGGATAGGCCGGGGCCGCCCCGACAGGCGGCCCCGAGTCTTTGCTCAGCTTGCGTCGGCGGCGACGGTGCCGTGGCCGACGACGGCGGGGTCGTAGGTGTCTACGTGGACGATGACCATCCGCGTCTTGTCGCCTGTGATCAGGTGGCCGGCCTTGGTCGCGGTGTGGGTCACGATGACTCCCATCCACTCGGGCACGGTGGCGGGCACGTGGGTGAGGCCGGGGAGCGCTGTCCAGCCGTTCGCCGTCTGTTGCGTGAACCCCTTGAAGCTCGCTGGCGCCGGGCCGCCGCTGAGGGTGTTGAGGAGTCCCCAGGACGGGCTCCAGAACGTGACGGGGCCGGTAGCCGAGCCGTCGCCGACGGCGAACGTGCCTCCGGCAGGTAGGCGATACAGCAACACGTCCGCTGCTGTCGTCGCCCGGTCGTAGAGCGCGTCGCCGTCGAAGCTCGCCGTGATGGTTTCCGGGCCGAGCGTGAGCGTGTGTCGGTCGAGCGTGCAGCGTGCGATCCCAGCCGTGTTGGTCGTCGCCGCGCAGGCGCTCGAGCCGATCGATAGCGTGACGGCGTGACCGGCGAGCCGCGCCGAGCTCCCGTGGGTGCTGTCGGCGATCCGGACGGTGGCGATGGCAGAGCGCGCGTCGAGCGTCGGCGGAGTCCCATTGTCGAGGCTTGCGGGCCGGGCACCGACGGTGACGGTGGTGGTGTCGGAGAACTCGCCGCCGTCCTTGTCACGCGTCGTGAGCGTCGCGGTGTAGACGCCCGGTTCGGCATAGACGTGTGCCACTCGGCCGTCGCCGGTCGAGCCGTCGCCGAACGTCCAGGTGGCCGTAAGGCCGGCGGTGGTATCGGCGGCGCTGGGATCGGTCGGCGTCGCACCCGTCAGTGCCAGCGGGGTGCCCCACGCGCCGGCGACGTCGGCGCCTGCGTCGGCGGTCGGCGGCACGTTCCGGACGATGACGTCGATCGACGCCTGCGCCTGGCCGCCGTTGCCGTCGTCGGCCGTGACCGTCACGTGCGCGGTGCTCGGGCCGTCGTCGACGCTCAGCGTCCCTGAATCGCCGTCCGCTTCGACGGTCCCGACCGACGTCGACCAGGTCAAGGTGACCGGTGCGCCTTCGGGGTCTGCCGCGTGCGCCGTGAGCGGGACGGGTGCCGCGCCCTCGTCGATCGGGCCGGCGGTGTCGAGCGTGACGGTCGGCGCCGCGTTGACCGTGATCGAGACGGTGGCGACCCGCGAGTCGATGACGCCGTCGTTTACCTTGAACGTGAACGAGTCGGGGCCGGCATAGCCGGGCGCCGGCATGTAGGTGACGGTCGGGCCGCTGCCCGTGACGGTGCCGTTGGCCGGCTGGCCGAGGATCGTGTAGGTCAGCGGATCGCCGTCGGCGTCACTCGCGTTCAGGGTCAGCTCCGTCGGCGTGTCCTCCTGAACGGTCAGGGACGCGTCGGTAGCGGCGGGCTGCGACCAGGTGTTGAACGTGTGCCATGCGGTGTTGAACGACGACCCGTCGAGTTCCCCGGTGCACAACGAGAAATCGGGTCCGCACGCCGCGGATCCGGCGTCCTCGCCCGGGCCGTCGCTCGCATGGATCGCCGCGGCCAGCGACTCGAGAATCGCCGCGGTCTTATTCACGAAATCGGCAATGGGCGGCTCCCCGGCAAGAGTCGTCGGGTTCCACGCGAAGCCCCACATTTGCGCAGGGCGCGTCGCCTGCTGGTGGCGCAGTGCGTAGACCTGCGCCGCGACGTACGACTGTGCGAGCGTGACCGGCGCCGGGGTCGCGAGCGGGGGCCAGCCGAACGCGGGGCGCGGCCAGGCGGCGTTCGCCAGCGGAGCGTTGGCCCGCGCCAAGTATCCACTGGCCGGCGCGACCTCGGCCGGACCGTGGCCCGCGAGGGTCCCGAAGTGGTCGACGTAGTCGCTGAACGGCCCCAGGCGCTCCTGCGGTGTCGTGCTCGCGACGGCCCAATTGCTGACGCTGCCGTAGACCTCCTGTGAGAAAAACCTGGCGTACTGGCTCATGTCGTTCCAGAACGGCGCGTCCCCCAGCCAGAGCTTGACGTTGTTCTTGTACAGATCGAGGTTCGTCGTGGGCTGCCCGATCCCGGCGACCCATACGAGCCCCGTGACCGGCGTTTTGCCGTCTCCGCTGTAGAGACCGCGGACGAGGTCGCGCATGTTCGCTCGGGCATTGCCGGCGCCGGTGCGGACGGCCGAACTGAACTCGTTCACCGCCCAGATGTCACCGGCGCTCACGTCGAACCCGGCGGCCGCCATCCGCCTCCGAGCCTCGACGCCCGCGTCGAACCAGGTACGGCTGCTGTCGGCGGCGACCCACGTCGCCCAGCCGGTGACGCTGATCTCCGCCATCGCGTGAAACTGCGGTCCGAGCGCACGGATCGGCCCTGCTTGGTTGACGCGGAGCGCCGTCTTGTCGGCCGCCAGCGGCGCGACCGAGAGGTAGTAGTTCGCGCACTGCGACGGGTTGGCGCGAAGCTTCTGCGCCAGCCGAAGCCAGTCCGTCGGCGCGTAGAAGACCGCGTCCACGGGCCGGCAGATCGTCGCCGCCCGTAACCTCGGCGTTGCCGGCGGCACGAAGTTCGCGCTCCAATCCGGATCGATCGACGGCACCGGCTCCGGATCCGAAGACGGCCCCTCGGCGCGCGTCACGGCCGGCGCCGCCAGCGCGACGGACGCCGCCGCCAGCGCAGCCAGCAAGACCCCTGACCTCTCCATGAACCCCCCCACCTAACGGCTCCCTCACCGAGCGCACGACTCGAGCCGGCACGCGACAAGAGCCGATACCACGCGCCGGTGGCCCACCCGGCGAACCTAGAGACGGACAACGCCTTCACGCAGCGAACGATGCCCTCCACCGCTAACAGACCACTAACCAGAGCGCGAGCAACGCCATGCGCGCGGTCGTGGCACGCAGAGGAACGATCCGACGCCGGACAGGGCGAGCGGCCTGTCATCTGCCCTTCTGCCAGGCGAGCGCGATCGCGGCTGCGCTGCTGAGTCGATGCAGTCCACTTCCGTCCGTGTTGACCACGAAGGTTCCGCCGGCCGAGTTGGCGGCGAACGCGATCTGCTTGCCATCCCGTGACCAGATCGGAGCAGAAATGGGAAAACCCCGCATTTGCGGGGCTTTCCTTTAGCAGGCCTGTAAGCCGGATTCTTCATCCCAGCGGCGGCGAGCTCCACCGTCGCCTCGTCAGGAGCCTACTCCGGCGGCTAACCCAGACCGACTAGCCGCGAAAACCGGGGTCACCGTTGGCCGCCCGAAGCCGCTTCGAGCGCCGGTCGCCCCCTGCTGCGGACGCACTGTCCTGCGAACCCAAGGCCCGCAGGTCTCGACCCGTGACGCCAGTCTCGGGTGATGGAAACCGACGCGTCAGGGACTCAGTGCCTGGCAGAGCGCCGCGGTGTTGAGGACGGAGTTGCCGGCGAAGGAGAGCTCGCTCCCGTCGGCGGCGAAGATGAGCCGGCCGGCTTGGCCGAAGACGATGCCGTCGCCGGGGACGTGGAAGGCGAACTCTTTGCCGGTGTCGATCATCTGACCGGTCGTTGCGTCGACGTGGACGGGCGCGGGACCGTTGGAGGTGAGCGTGTGCCAGGCGCTTGAGATCGTGTGCGTGAGCGCCCCGTGGACGCTTTCGCGGATCGGGGTGCCGGTGGCGTCGTAGTAGGTGGTGACGGTGATGGTGCCGGTTCCGGTGAAGGTGATGTCGAACGGGCACGGGCTGTCGGCGCCGCTGAAGTCCTGGACATCGTTGACGGGGACCTGCACGCTGCTCGGTGGCTGAGCGCTTGCGGCGAGCGGCAGCAGAGCCGCTCCGATCAGCGCGGCGCCGAAGGCGAGCAAGCGAGGGGCTGTGATCATCGGTCTCTTCTCCCTATCTGTGGTGAGAGCGGAGAAGGCTCGGATGCAAGCGTTCTCGGCGGTTTCCGTGGGTTACTCGTACTGAAGTGCTTCGAGGACGTCCCAAATCCCGTCGGGAGGTTCTCATGGCCTGACGCTTACCGCAGCGCGAGGCTTACTGCGCCACCGCCGGTATCGAACCAGCGGAGGACGCCGACGTTGAACTCGAACGGTCCTCTGGGGTAGCGGCCGGTGAAGAGGATCGCGAAGAAGGCGATCCCTGTCACGGCGACCTAGGCGATCCAGCGAAAGACGAGCACGATGAAGTGCGGGATCGCGAGCAGCCACTTGACGAGCCAGAGCGGCGGCTGATGCTCGGCGCGAGCTGGCCGGTGAGCTGAAGCGGATAGGGGGATGTGGTGGTTTCAATCGTGATCCTTTCTGCCGCCGATCAGGCGACGGGTCCCGGCAGTACTGCCGGGAGCTCCGGGGTCGGTTCACGGTGCGGGATGCGAAGGACGCTCCCTGTCCACCTGGGCATCCACCAGTTCCAGGCACCGAACAGCTTCATCAGCGCCGGCACGAGGAGGGCGCGGATGACGGTCGCGTCGAAGATGATCCCGGCTGCGAGTCCGATCGCCAGCGACTTGACCTCATAGCCCGGAGTCGACGACAACACCAGAAATGCGAGCGCCAGGATCAGCGCGCCGCTCGTTACAAGCTTGCCGGTGCGCGCCAATCCGAGCTCGATGGCCTTGTCGGTTGAGCCCGTCTCGTCGTAGGCCTCGCGCATACGGCTGAGCATGAAGACCTCGTAGTCCATCGAGAGGCCAAATAAGAAGGCGAAGATCATCACCGGCATGTAGGCGGTGATCGAGTGGGTCGCCCCCAGTCCCCAGAGCGACGAGCCGTGCCCCTGCTGAAAGATGAAGACGATGATTCCGAAAGATGCCGCGAGCGACAGCAGGTTGAGAATCACCGCTTTGACCGCGAGCACCACGCTGCGGAAGGCTCGCGTCAGGAGGATCAGGGTCAGTAGGAGGACGCCCGCCAAGGCGTAGGGGAAGCTGCCGAAGAGGGCGTGCAGGAAGTCGCGGTCGGTGGCGGTGATGCCGGTGAGGGAGCCCTCCGTTCCCTTGAGCGACCCGTTCACGCGATCGACGATGCCCTGGATGCCGGGCGCCGCGCCGTCGATCGCCGGGAAGGCCTCGACAAGCGAGTTCGACCCCTGCCGCCAGCCAGGCGGCGCGGCTGCCCCGACGACTCCGGGAACTGCACGCAGCTTCGCTGCCACCTGCTCTGGGTTGCCGCCGTTCGCGACCAGTACATCGAGCGGCTTCATAACGCCGGGGCTGATGCCGGCCGCCGCGAGCTGCTCGCGCCCGGCGATCGCCGTTCCGGTGCCGGGGAAGTACTTGAGCTGCGCTTCGTTCGGGTTCAAGCGCGTGCCGAGACCTGCGAACACCGCGACGATGATCAGACCGACAGCGGCGACTGCAACCGGGTGGCGAAGCACGAAGCGCGCCCAGCGTCCCCAGGCGCCGTCCTCTGGATGGCCGCGATCGGTGAACCGCTTCGGCATCACGCGTCCACTGTTGATCCGCGTGCCGAGTACGGCGAGCATGGCCGGCAGCAACGTCAGCGACGCCAGAACGGAGACGACTGGGATCAGCATCCCGCCGATGCCCATTCCGCGCAGGAGCGGCAACGGCAGAGCGACCATCGCCAGCAGACCGACGCCCACTGTTGTCCCGGAAACGATCACCGAATGCCCGGCGTGGGTCATCGTCTCAACGAGCGCCGATTCGACGTCGTTGCCTTCCCGTAGCTCGTCACGGAAGCGGAAGATCAGCAGCAGCGAGTAGTCGATCGCGACACCGAGGCCCACCAGGGCGACCAAGAACAGCACGATCACTGACACGTTCGTGATGTAGGTCAGCAACCAAACGAGGGTGAAGGTGTTGAGGATCGACCCGACGGCGACGACCAGCGGCATCAAGACCGCCGGCAGCGTCCCGAAGACGAACAGGAGGATGATCAGCGCGCCAAGTCCGCCGATCAATGTCTCCAGGAAGGCGCTCGAGTTCCCGCTCGAGGCGTTGTTGTTCGCCTCGTCCAGGGCGTCACGCCCGGTCACGTTGACCGTAATCCCGGTGGGAAGACCCTTGGCCAGGACGGCCTGCATGTTGACTGCGCCGCTCTTCTTGTCCACCCCGGCGCGGCCGGGCAGGTAGACCTCTTGGAAGGTCGTGCGCCGGTCGCGGGAAACGTACGCGAGGCTGTGGGTCGAGAAGTACGAGCTCGTGAGCGCGCCTGGGTTCGCCTTGTCGATCCGCGCGACGGCTGCCCTGACAGCGGCGCTCTTGGTGACGTCACCGCTCGAGTGAAAGACGACGACGTTCGGCGTGCGAACGCCAGCCCCGAACACCTTGAGTGTCCGTTGACCCGTCTCATAGGCGGGTTTGCCAGGGATGGCGGTGCTCTGGTACCAGCGGGCCGACAGCTTGCCGGCGGCGACACCGCCGATCACCGTCAGCACGAGCCAGACGAGGATCACCGGCCAGCGGTAACGAGTCGTGAAGTGCGCGAGGCGTCCTAGCCGACGTACGGGCGTGCCGGAACCGGCGTAGGCGGAAGTGGTGCTTGGCGCTGTCACAGTGACCCCTCTCGAATGGCTCTCTCGACCCCGGACGGGGTCGCAGCGCGCGTGTTCCCGAGAGTGACTTGGGCCGGTGTCGGCAGATGCCCCTCCGAGCCGTGGCGGGGATGCTTCTCGTCTTGTCCTCGTTGACAAGGTCCGCACGGGTCAGCGTTCGTTGACCCTACGCCGCGCCGGTCGCGTGCACAAGGAATTGCCGAGAAGAGACGGGCACGCACCCGTCCGAGCACCGGCATCAACCCGTAGATCACGATCGGGACGGCGATCGTCGAGAGCACGAACGTGCGTAGTACCGGCGACATCGGGCGCAGCCAACTACTGAAGGTCAAGTTGATTGCGGTCAGCGTGGGAAGACGCAGAGCCAGATCCTCGCCGCCAATTGGTGCTTGTTCGGCGGCGACACCGGAGCCGTCGCGCTTTTCCTATGTCAGTCATCAGTCTTCCTCTCGGTTCGTCAGGGGAGCTATCGCTGCGGCCGACTCGCAGGCGTCGCGGACGTCGTCGGCAAGGAGGTCGGCGTTGATGGCGATCGCGGCGGCGGAGCCTTCGCCGGCAGCTGTAATCACCTGAGCGCGCGGGTTGGTCGCGTTGCCGGCCACCCAGACGCCGGGCACGCTTGTCTTGCCAGTCGCGTCTGCGCGAATGAACCCGCCGTCATCGACCTCGCACCCGAGCGCCTCGACGAAGCCATCGACGTTCGGGCGAAGCGTCGGCCTCATGAAGACCGCTGCCCTCGGAATGCGTCGCCCGTCGGCCAACTCGACCGCATCGAGCCGGTCGTCGACGATGGAAAGCTCTACGACCTCACCCTCGATGACTCTGACTCCGCGCGCGGCGAAAGCCGCTCGCTCGCCCTCGTTCACCGAGTCGGCGTGGGCGAAGAAGATGATGTCGTCCGACCATTGCCGCAGGAGCTGCGCGTGGCCGGCAGAGCCAGGGCCGGTTCCAAGCACTCCAAGCGGCTGGTCGCGCACCTCCCAGCCATGGCAATAAGGGCAGTGCAGGAAGTCACGACCCCACCGCTCGCCGGCACCCCGGATGTCCGGCAACAGGTCGCTGGCACCTGTCGCGAGAAGGAGCCGGCGCGCCCCCAACGAGCGGCCGCTGGCCAGCCGGAGCGTGAAGCCTTTCGTAACCGCGACGACCTGATCGTCGAGAAGCTCGATGCCGTAGCCCCGCAGTTCCGCGCGACCGGCCACCAGCAGTTCGGCCGGAGGCATTCCGTCGCGCGAGAGGAAGCCCTGCATGTGCGCGGCCGAGGCATTGCGCGGCGCACCTGCGTCGATCACGGCGACTCGGCGTCGCGCTCTGCCGAGCACCAAAGCGGCGCTCAGACCGGCAGCCCCGCCGCCGACCACGAGCACGTCGTAGTTGTCAGAGTTCATGAGTCCGACAATGCCCGCACGCGCCCGCTCTGGCCAGATTCGTTGCCGTTTCTGGGAAAGGCCTCTAGCGTGGCCTCGTGGAGGAGGAGCAGGCGATCCCTGATGTACTCGCTGAAGTAGGGCCGCGGCTGAAGCGCCTCCGTCAGCGGCGGAGCATCACTTTGACGGCGCTCGCTGAGAAGACGGGGATCTCGAAGAGCACGCTCTCGCGACTGGAGGGCGGGCAGCGAAAGCCGAGCCTGGAGCTGCTCCTGCCGCTCGCTGACGCCTATCAAGTGCCGCTCGACGAGCTGGTCGGGGCACCGGAAGTCGGCGACCCGCGGATCAAGTTCAAGCCTCGCACTCGTAACGGCCGCCTTGTCTTCCCTCTCACCCAGCAGTCAAGTGGCCTGGCGGTCTGGAAAGTTGTTATCCCGCCGGAACGCGAGCGGCAACTCCGCACCCATGACGGCTACGAATGGCTCTACGTGCTGTCGGGAGAGATGCGGCTGATCCTTGGCGATCACGACATCACCATGGGGCCGGGCGAGGTGGCGGAGTTCGACACGAAGATGCCGCACTGGTTCGGCCCAGCGGGAGATGAGCCGGTCGAGATCCTGAGCGTCCACGGCAGTCACGGCAAACGGATGCATGTTCGCGCCGCGCCTCGTGGCGCGCATTCGGCTCACTAGGTCGCAGGCGCTTTCCCAGAAACGGCAACGAAAGTTGTCCGCCAGCGTCGCCTCCCGCATGTTCGGCGTCATGGAGCACACCCGTTCTCCTCCAGGCCTGGCCCATCACGGTTCGGCCCGCGCGCAGCGACTTCACCTCGGCCCCGATGAGGGCGACCCACGCCTCCAGGCGCTCGAGGAGCTGCCGCGCACGGCGGTTCTCGGCGCTCGTCTTCTCGGCCATGACCCCGACGAAGTAGTCGTCGAACTTGAGGGTCGGACCAGGGACATCCCGGATGGCCGCGGGGCGCGCGGGGCGGCACCCTCGGGACATGAGCGAACACACCGACATCGAAAGGAAGGCAGGCCATGCCCGCACTAGCCGGCTGGGTTCTTGATCACAAACGGCTCGTCGTCAGTTTCTGGGCCGCCGTGACCATCGCGGCGTTCGCAGCGATCGGCCCGGCCGGGAAATCTCTCTCGCAGCAGTTCGGCGTCCCGGGGCGCGAGGGCTTCGAGACGAACCGGCATGTCGCCGCCATCTACGGCAACGGCGGCGATGTTGCCCCGATCGTTCCGGTTGTCCGGCTCCCGGAGGGGACGACTGTCCACTCGCGAGGCGTGAAGACCGAGCTCGCGGGCGCGCTCACACGCGTGAAAGCGGCGCTTCCTGCGGCGCGCATCGCCTCCTACGCCTCGACCGGCGACCGCGCATTCGTCTCCGCCGACGGTCGCACTACCTTCGCGCTCGTTTACATCCCTGCACGCGGCGGCGTCGATCAGGGGCAGCCGGAGGCGCGCCTCGCGCAGAAGGCCCTGGCTGGTGTCACGGTCGCGGGAGCGAGCGTGAAAGTGACCGGGCTCGACGCGCTTCGTGCAACGGGCAACGACACCCAGGGCACCGGAACTGGCGTGCTGCTCGGAACGCTGCTCGCCGCCCTTGGCGCTCTGCTCGTTCTCATCTTCGTCTTCCGCTCCTTCACGGCTCTCATCCCGCTGCTCATGGCAGTGGTCGCGATCCCGACGACCTTCCTGTTGATCTGGCCGCTGACACACATCACCGAAGTCTCCGTAATCGTCCAGTTCCTGGTTGGCCTGATCGGGCTCGGAATCGCCATTGACTACGCACTACTGATCGTTGTGCGTTGGAGGGAGGAGCGTCAGCAGCCAGGCATGACGAACGATGACGCTGTCAAGAACGCAATGCAGCACGCAGGCTCCGCCGTCGTCTTCAGCGGCACCACGGTCGGCATCTCTCTCATCGCATTGCTGACGGTGCCGATCCCCGCCCTTCGCAGCGTCGGAATCGCGGGTTTGCTGATCGCCTTGGTCAGCGTCGCGGTCGCAGTGACCCTGCTGCCCGTGGTGCTCGCCACGGTCGGCCCGAAGGTCGACTGGCCACGCAACCGTCGCGACGCGCGCCCGAGCCCCGGATGGTCTGCGTGGGCGCGGCTCGTCGTGCGCCACCGCTTCATCGCCGCCGCCGCTTCGATCGCCCTCCTCGGTGCGCTCGTCGTCGCTGCGTCAACGATCCAGTTCGGAAACCCCCGCGCGAACTCACTCGCGCAGCACGGCTCTGCGCGGGTGGCGCTCGACAACCTCACCAGCTCCGGCATCGGAACCGGGCCGCTCTCGCCGTTCGATGCGCTCGTCCAGAACGGCGATCCTGCCGCGGTTGCCGAGGCATTCGCGAAGGTCGAGGGAGTTCGCTCAGCAGTCGCCGCCGAGGAGTGGCGGCGGGACGGAACCGCTCTCGTCTCGGTT
>Ga0136846_1220202_pt1 | contig 11006 bp, 10 predicted proteins | sample HopSoiMetagenom2_FD_96841 | JGI IMG/M metagenome (GOLD analysis project Ga0136846, IMG submission 96841) | Grasslands soil microbial communities from Hopland, California, USA - 2 Assembly 2016 (version 4) | ecosystem: Environmental > Terrestrial > Soil > Grasslands | place: USA: Hopland... | reverse complement strand
GCCCTCGCCGACCTGGCCGCGATGACGCAGATAGTGGTCGGCGAGGACGCAGGCGACCACGGCCTCGCCGACGGGCACGGCGCGGATGCCGACGCAGGGGTCGTGGCGGCCCTTGGTGACGATCTCGGTCGCCTCGTTGTGGCGCGTCACCGTCTGGCGCGGCGACAGGATCGAGGAGGTCGGCTTGACGGCGAAGCGCGCGACAACCGGCTGCCCCGTCGAGATGCCGCCGAGGATGCCGCCGGCGTGGTTCGACAGGAACACCGGCGCGCCCTGGTTGCCAGGCCGCATCTCGTCACCGTTCTCCTCGCCGGAGAGCAGCGCCGCAGCGAAGCCGTCGCCGATCTCGACTCCCTTGACGGCGTTGATCGACATGAGCGCTCCCGCGAGCTCGGCGTCGAGCTTGCCGTAGACCGGGCTGCCGAGGCCCGGCGGCACGCCCTCGGCGACGATCTCGATGATAGCGCCGATCGAGGAGCCGTTCTTTCGCAACTCGTCGAGGTAGCCTTCGTAGAAGGCGGCGGCCTTGGCGTCGGGGCAGAAGAACGGGTTCCGGGCGATCTCGTCCCAGTCCCAGTTGGCGCGCTCGATCGCGTGCGGTCCCATCTGCACGAGCGCGCCGCGGATGGTGACGCCGGCGAGCACCTTGCGGGCGATCGCGCCGGCGGCGACCCGCGCCGCCGTCTCGCGCGCCGACGAGCGCCCGCCGCCGCGATAGTCGCGCAGGCCGTACTTGACGTCGTAGGTGTAGTCGGCGTGGCCCGGCCGGTACTTGTCGCGGCTGTCGGAATAGTCCTTCTAGCGCTGGTCGACGTTCTCGATCAGGAGCGCGATCGGCGTGCCGGTCGTGACCTGCTTGTCCAGGCGCTCGTCAGTGAAGACGCCGGAGAGGATCCGGACCTCGTCCGGCTCGCGGCGCTGCGTCGTGAAGCGCGATTGCCCGGGCCGGCGCTTGTCGAGCTCGGCCTGGATCTCGCCCGCCTCGAGCGGGATCAGCGGCGGACAGCCGTCGACGACGCAGCCGAGCGCCGGCCCATGGCTTTCGCCGAAGCTCGTGACGCGGAACAGATGGCCGAAGCTGTTGTGGGACATCGCCGCGGTTTAGGGAGAAAGCACCCGACTGTCATCCCCGGGCGAGCGACGCGGCTCGGCGCGTCACGCCGGGGCAGGGGTCTTCCCGGTCCGCCGTTAACCGATCGTTAACCATGCTGCGGCTGACTGCGCCATCGCAACCGGGTCAAGCCGGATGGACAATCGCGAGCCCCCAAGGCCTCTTGGTTCCGACGATGGCGCGCTTCGGCTCGCGCATGCGCTCGGCGGCCTCGCGCGGGAGATCGAGCTCTTCAAGGGCGAGCGCGGCTCGGAACGGGTCCACGCCGCCCGGCTGAGGCTTGCGGCGGCGCATCTGACGATCCGAACCGCCCGCGCGGAACAGCGAGCGGCTGTTGCGCGGGCGGCGCCTGCGACCGAGCCCGAGCGCCAAGCCGCTTAGAGCGGAGCGCCCGCGACGGCTCAGGCCGCCATCAGGCCCTCTTTCCCGATCCATTCGGCGGTGCGGTCGAGCGCCCGCGTCAGGCGGTCGAAGAGCTCGCCGATCTCCTCCTCGGTGATGATCAGCGGCGGGCAGAGCGCGATGCGATCGCCGGAGAGCGAGCGCACGATCAGCCCCTCGGCTTGCGCGAAGCCGACGCATTTCGCGGCGACGCCCCGCTTCACCTCGTATTGCCGCTTCGAGCCCTTGTCGGCGACGATCTCGAGCCCACCGATGAGGCCCATGCCCCTGGCCTCGCCGACGAGCGGGTGGTCGGCGAGCGCGTCGAGGCGGCGCTGGAACAGCCGCCCCTTGACCTTCGCCTGCTCGGCGAGACGGTCGCGCTCGTAGATCTCGATCGCCTTCAGCGCGACGGCGCAGCTGACCGGGTGACCCGAATAGGTGTAGCCGTGGGCGAAGAGGCCGATCTTGCGGCTCTCGTCGAGGAGCGCCTGGTAGACGGCCTCGTTCACCATCACGCCGCCGAGCGGCAGATAGGCCGAGGTCACGGCCTTGGCGAAGGAGATCGTATCGGGACGGATGCCGAAGGCCTGCGACCCCCACATGTGCCCGAGCCGGCCGAAGCCGGTGATGACCTCATCGGCGATGAAGAGCACGTCGTGCCGGTCGCACACCGCCTGGACCTTCGCGAAGTAGCCTTCCGGCGGCATCAGCGCGCCGCCGGCGCCCATCACCGGCTCGGCGATGAAGGCCGCGACCGTGTCGGCACCCTCCTTCTCGATTATCTCGTCGAGCTCGGCGGCGAGCCGCGTCGAGAACTCCTCCTCGGACTCGCCGGCTTGCGCGAAGCGGTAGTGGTGCGGGCAGGAGGTGTGGAGGATGCCGGCGATCGGCAGGTCGAAATCGGCGTGGTTCAGCGGCAGGCCGGTGAGCGAGCCCGACGCGATGGTGACGCCGTGGTAGGCCTTGAGGCGGGCGATGATCTTCTTCTTCTTCGGCCGGCCGAGCGCGTTGTTGATGTACCAGACGAGCTTGACCTGGGTGTCGTTCGCCTCCGAGCCCGAGGCGGTGAAGAACACCTTCGACATCGGGACCGGCGCGATCTCCTTCAGCTTTTCGGCGAGCTCGATCGCCGGGTCGTGGCTGCGGCCGGAGAAGAGGTGCTGGAAGGGCAGCTTCCGGAACTGCTCCATCGCGGCGTCGACGAGCTCGCGGTTCGAATAGCCGAGCGCCGTGCACCACAGGCCGGCCATGCCCTCGAGATAGGGCTTGCCGTCGCCGTCGAAGACCCAGGAGCCCTCGCCGCGCTCGAGGATCAGCGGCCCGGTGTCGCGGAAGCTCGCGAGGTTGGTGAAGGGATGGATCAGGGTTTCGACGTCGCGAGCGGCAAGGTTCGAGAGCACGGGCGCCTCCGGGTCGACTCAAACCGCGAGGGTACCGGGCCGTAGCGGCGGTTCAAAGAGCCGACCGGTTGCAGCCAACAGCTGCCTTGCGTCCGCCACCATTTCGTGTTGGTGCCCCGGGTGGGGGTCCCTGATGCTCAACCCAGCCGAATTCGTCTCGCAGCCGGCGCCCGGACGCGACTGCGGCAGCTGCACCTTGTGCTGCAAGGTCTTCGACGTGCCGGTGCTCGAGAAGCCGGCCGGGCAATGGTGCCGGCACTGCCTGCCGGGCCGCGGCTGCGGCATCCATGCGACGCGGCCGGACCACTGCCGGGCCTTCTATTGCCTGTGGATGACGCAAGGGTGGCTCGGCCCGGAGTGGAAGCCCGAGCGCTCGAAGATGGTCCTGACGATCGATCCGGACACCAAGTTCCTGATGGTCCAGGTCGACCCCGGCAACGCCGGCGCCTGGCGGCAGGAGCCCTACCGCACGCATCTCAAGCAATGGGCGGCCTCCTGGCTGAAGCTCAGGCGCCACGTCGTGGTGTTCGTCAACAAGACCGCGACCGTGGTGCTGCCGGACCGCGATGTCGCGATCGGCACGATCGAGCCCGGCGACCGCATCGTCGCCCGCGAGCGCCAGACCGCGACCGGCGTCAGGGTCGAGATCGAGAAGGTCAGGGCGGCAGCCTGATCCCCGGCGGCGCCTCGTAGCGGCAGCCCATCGCCTCGAGCATCGCAGCGACCGCGATCGCGGTGCGGTCCTCGCCCTTCGCGGCGATGACTTGGACGCCGGTCGGCAGCCCGGCCGCGGTGCGGGTGACGGGGACGGCGGCGGCCGGCAGGTCGGCGCCGCTCGCGAGCGAGCCCCACTTGAGGAGATCGAGGTAAGGCACGGCAGCGCCCTCGATGTCGAGCCTGCGGGCGTGGACGTCGGGGGCGTGGTCGTGCGGGATCGCGACGACCGGCGCCGGCGGGCACAGCACCACGTCGTGGCTCTCGAAGAACCGCGCCCATTGCCGCTCGATGCGGCGCTTGCGCAGCGTCGTCTGGTGGTAGAGCGACGGCGTCATGCGCGCGCCGCGTGCCTGCAGCGCCCGGTGCGAGAGATCGTTCGGCGAGGCCGCGGCGGCGCCCTGCTGCAGGCGCAGCCGGATCTTCGGCGGCAGCCCGAAGGCGACGATGAAATGGTTGAGGAGCGAGAACACCTCGAAGGCCTCCTCGAAGCGCACCGCCGGCCGGGCCCGCTCGTCGATGTTCGCGCCCCCCTCGGCGAGGAGGTCCGCCGCGCGCCGCACCCCGGCCGTGACCTCGCCTTGCGCCGCCGCGAAAGCGTCGTCGACCCAGAGCGCGACGCGCAGGCCCTTCGGATCGGTGCGCCGCGGTTCGCGCAACGGTGTCGACACCGTTGCGTCGCGCGGCCCGGCGAGGATCGGCAAGACGAGATCGAGGTCGGCGGCGGAGCGGGCGAGCGGTCCGGCGACCATCACGTCGACGTTGCGCGCCGTGCGCCGCTCGGGCGGCGGCGGGACATGCCCCCAGGTCGGGACGAGCCCCCAGCTCGTCTTCAGCCCGAAGATGCCGCAGGCATGGGCCGGCCAGCGCGCCGAGCCGCCGAGGTCGGAGGCGAGCTCGAAGGCCGCCATCCCGGTCGCGACCGCGGCCGCCGCGCCGCCGGACGAGCCGCCGGGCGAGCGCGCGGGGTCCCACGGGTTGTTCGAGGTGCCGTAGACCGGGTTGTAGGCCTGGAAATCGGTGACGAAGGTCGGGACGTTGCTCTTTGCGACGATCACCGCGCCGGCGGCACGCAGCCGCGCGACCGGCGCGGCGTCCACCGCCGGGATGCGGTCCTTGTAGGCCGGCGCGCCGGCGGTCGAGCGCAGGCCTTCGACGTCGAAGGCGTCCTTGATGGTGATCGGCAGCCCCTCGAGCGGGCGTGCCGCGCCCGCCGCGAGGCGCCGGTCCGATTCTGCAGCCGCCGCGCGGGCAAGCTCCGCGTCGAGCCCGACGACCGCGTTCACGGCCGGGTTCACGGCCGCGATGCGCGCCAGCGCCGCCTCGATGAGCTCGGCCGCGGAGAGCTCGCGCTTGCGCAGGCGATCGCGCAGGACGTGCGCCGGAAGAGCGAGGTCCATGCAGCGCGGGCTAGCGGGCCGGACCGGCGGCAGGCGCCGCTCGCGCTGCCTCGGCCCGCGCCTCCTCGCGCCAGGCGACGACGACGCGCTCGAGCTCGGCGAGATCGTCGTGCGGAAGCCGCCCGAGGGTGCGGCGGACATAGTCCTGCTGGGCGGCGATGCCCTGCCGTGCGAGATCCTGTCCCTTGCCGGTCAGATGCAGCGCGTGCGAGCGCCGGTCGCCCTCGATCGCCCGGCGCTCGACGAGCCCGGCCTCGACGAGGCGATCGACGAGGCCCGAGACGTTGCCCTTGGTGACGTAGAGGCGCTCGGCGAGCTCCTGCTGCGTCAGGCCCTCGCGCTCGGTCAGCGTCGAGAGCACGTCGAACTGCGGGATCGAAAGTCCGACCGCCTTGAGCTCGGCGGCGATCGCGATCGAGACCCGGCGGTGCAGGCGCAGGAAGCGGAACCAGACCCGCAAGGGATCGGCCGCGTGGGGCAGGTCGGCGCGTTGCGCGGCAGAGGACAAGGATTGGGAAACTCCGGCCGGAGAGATGGTTTACATGAGAACCATCTCATGCGCCAACCTCCCGAATGCACTTTCCCACCGCCGCGCTCGCCTTCTATGGTGGGCTCAAGAACCGGAAGGGGAACGCCCATGCAAGGCCTGATGCAGGACTGGTCCCTGCTCGTCCATCGCGTCATCGATCATGCCGCCGCCCAGCACGGGCAGCGCCCGGTGATCTCGCGCTCGGTCGAGGGGCCGATCCACCGCACCGACTACGCCGAGATCAGGCGGCGCGCGCTCAAGGTCGCGAAGCGCCTGACGCAGGACGGCATCGGCTTCGGCGACCGGGTCGCGACGCTCGCCTGGAATACCTGGCGGCATCTCGAGGCCTGGTACGGCATCACCGGCATCGGCGCCGTCTACCACACCGTCAACCCGCGGCTGTTCGAGGACCAGATCGTCTACATCGTCAACCACGCCGAGGACCGGCTCGTCTTCCTCGACCTCACCTTCGTGCCGCTCGCCGAGAAGGTCGCGCCGCGGCTTCCCGGCGTCGAGCGCTACGTGGTGCTGACCGATGCGGCGCACATGCCGCAGACGAGCCTGAGGAACGCCGTCCCCTACGAGGAGTGGCTCGCCGAGGCAGACGGCGACTTCGCCTGGGTGGACTTCGACGAGAACACCGCCGCCGGCATGTGCTACACCTCGGGCACGACCGGCAACCCGAAGGGCGTCGTCTACTCGCATCGCTCGAACGTGCTGCACTCGCTCGCGGCGGTGCAGCCCGACATGCTCGGCCTGTCGTCGCGCGACGTCGCCCTGCCGGTGGTGCCGCTGTTCCACGCCAACGGCTGGTCCTTCGCCTTCTCGGCGCCGATGGCCGGCGCCTCGCTCGTCTTCCCGGGCGCGAAGCTCGACGGGCCGTCGGTGTGCGAGCTTCTGACCGGCGAGCGGGTGACGATCAGCGCCGCCGTGCCGACGGTATGGTTTGCGCTGCTGCAGCACCTCGAGAAGACCGGCACCGAGCTTCCCGACCTCCGGCGCGTCGTCATCGGCGGCTCGGCCTGCCAGCGCGCCGTCACCGAGAAGTTCCGCGACCGCTACGACGTCGAGGTGATGCACGCCTGGGGCATGACCGAGATGTCGCCGCTCGGCTCGGTGTGCTCGATGAAGCCCGAATACGGCCATCTCGAAGGCCCCGCCTGGCTCGACGTGAAGCAGAAGGTCGGCCACGCGCCGTTCATGGTCGAGATGAAGATCGCCGACGACGACGGTAAGGAGCTGCCCTGGGACGGCTCGACCTTCGGCCGGCTCAAGGTGCGCGGCCCGGCCGTCGCCAAGGCCTATTTCAAGGGCGAGGGCGGCGCCATCCTTGATGCCGAGGGCTTCTTCGACACCGGCGACGTCGCGACGATCGACCCCTCCGGCTACGTGCAGATCATCGACCGCAACAAGGACGTGATCAAATCCGGCGGCGAATGGATCTCCTCGATCGAGCTCGAGAACCTCGCCGTCGGCCATCCCGACGTCGCCGAGGCGGCGGTGATCGGCGTCCAGCACCCGAAATGGGACGAGCGGCCGCTCCTCGTCATCGTGCCGAAGCCCGGCAAGACGCCGACCAAGGATGACCTCCTCGCCTTCATGCAGGGCCGCATCGCCAAATGGTGGATGCCGGACGACGTGGTGATGATCGACGAGATCCCGCACACCGCGACCGGCAAGATCCAGAAGATGACGCTGCGCGACATGTTCCGGGACTACCGCCTGCCAGGTACGTAGGCGCACGGCACGGCTTGGTAACCTGCGTCATCCTAGGCTCGCCCGGTTGCCGCAACGAGAGCCTTTGCCGATGAACGTCGCCGTCCCGGTCCCGCCGATCACGCCGCAGATTCCGCTGACGGCGCGCACGCCGGTCGCCTTCGCGGGCGATCGCGGCGACTTCTTCCGGCTCCTCCTGAGGGGCAGCCTGCTTCAGGTCCCGACCGCCGGCTTCTATCGGTTCTGGCTCATCACCGACATCCGCCGGCATCTTTGGGGCCAGACCCTCATCGGCCGCGAAGGCCTCGAATACACCGGCACCGGGCGCGAGCTTGCGATCGGCTTCATGATCGCGCTCGCGGTGCTCAGCCCGATCTATGTCGTCTATTTCGTCCTCGGCCTCGCGGCCGAGCGGCTCCAGGCCTTCGCCAGCCTGCCGCTGTTCCTGATCCTGTACGTGTTCGGGCAATACGCCGCCTACCGGGCCCGCCGCTACCGCGCCACCCGCACGATCTTCCGCGGCGTGCGCTTCTGGATGACGGGCTCGGCGTGGCGCTATGCCGGCAAGACCTTCCTGTGGGACCTCGCAACGCTGTTCTCGCTCGGTCTCGCGCTGCCGTGGCGCATGGCGGCGCTCGAGCGCTACAAGATGCAGAACACCCGCTTCGGCGATCTGCCGGGCGATTTCGCCGGCACCGGCGGCGCGCTGTTCCGGCGGGGCGTCGGGCTGTGGCTCCTGGCGCTCGGGCTGCCGATCGCAGCCGGGGCAACGATCGCGGCGGCGGTCGTCGGCGCCGCCCCCGAGCTCGTGCCGGTCGCGGTCGTCGTCGCGACGCTCGCGCTCCTCGGCCTGCCGCTCGTGTTCGTGCTCTTTCGCGCCACCGTCATGCGGTGGTTGATCGACGGCGTGCGCTTCGGCGCGGTCTCGGTCGAGAGCGGGCTTCCCCGCGGCGCCGTCCTTGGCTGCTACGCCAAATGGGCGACGGCCGTGCTCGGCTGGGGCGCCGCGTTCGCGGCCCTTGCGGGCGCCGCCTTCGCCTTGCGGACCGGCGGCAGCGGCTTCGCGGACATCCGCGCCGGCCTCGCCGGCGCCTGGACGAGCCACCTCCTCGATTTCGCCGGCGTCCTTGTCTTCTACCTCGTCTTCCTCCTCGGCGTCGGCGTGCTGAAGCGCTATTTCCTCGACCGCGGGCTGTGGGCGGCGGTCGCCGCCTCGACGACCGTCGTGAACCTCGCCGCGGCCGATCGCGTCCAGGCGGCAGGCGAGGCCGCCGGCAGCCTCGGCGAGGGCCTCGCCGACGCGCTCGACGTCGGCGCCATCTAGCCATGAGCGGCGGCGCCGCCGGGGCCTTCTATGACGGCGTCGCGGCGAGGCCCCGGCCGGTGACGCTGCGCTTCGGCGCCGACGCGCTCGAGATCCTCGAAGGCGAGGCGACCGCGGCGCGCTGGCCCTATCCCGGCATCAGGCGGCTGCCGGCCGCGGCGTCGCGGCTGCGCGTGCGAAGCCTCGGCGGCCCGGCGCTCGCCCGGCTCGACGTCGACGACGCCGCGGCGGCGGCCGAGCTCCTGCGGCGCTCAGCCCAAGCCGAGGAGGGCACGACCGACCGGCGCACCGTCGTCCGCATCGTCGGCTGGTCGCTCGCCGCGACCGCCTCGCTCGTGCTGACGGCGATCTATCTCGTGCCGCTCGCGGCCGACGAGCTCGCGCCGCTCGTCCCGGTCGGGCTCGAGCGCCGCATCGGCGAGGCGGTCGACAACCAGGTCAGGACGCTCTTCAGCGGCAAGGCCTGCGCCGGCGCGCCCGGCAGCGCCTCGCTGGGGAAGCTGTCGGCGGCGCTCGCGAGCCGCGCCGCCCTGCCGCTGCCGGCCGAGGTGAGCGTGCTCGACTCAGGGATTCCGAACGCTGTCGCGCTGCCCGGCGGGCGCGTCTATCTCTTCGAAGGCCTGTTGCGCCGGGCGCGGGAGCCGGACGAGATCGCCGGCATCCTGGCGCACGAGTTCGGCCACGTGGCGCGCCGCGACGGCATGCGCAAGCTCATCCAGACCGGCGGCAGCTCGTTCCTGCTCGGACTCCTGTTCGGCGACATCACCGGCGGCGGCACGCTGATCTTCCTCGGCCGCGCGCTCGTCGATTCGTCCTATTCGCGCGACGCCGAGACCGCCGCCGACCGCTTCGCGGCCGACATCATGGTGGGGCTCGGCCGCTCGCCGCGGCCGATGGGAGCTTTCCTCGTGCGCATCACCGGCGCCCAGAAGGACATGCCGCTGCCATTCCTGGCGAGCCACCCGGTCAGCGCCGAGCGGCTCGAGGCGCTTGAGGCGCGCGCGGTCGCCGCCACCGCGCCGCCGCTCCTCACCGAGCAAGAGTGGCGCGACCTCAAAAGCATCTGTAAGCCGGGCTGACCCGCCCCGACCGTCTCAAAGCCAGCAAGAGCCGATGCGCCGCCTGATCATCGAGGAACCCGTTTCGCGCGCCGCGATCTGGTCCGGCCGCACCGCCTGGTTCGCGCTTGCCGTGACCGCGGTCGCCGTCGCCTTCATGCGCTTCCAGCTCGTCGACATCCTGCCCGGCTTCGTGTCGCTCGCGGCGGCGCTCGGCGTCGCGGTCATGGCCGTGCTCCTCGCCTTCGCGGCGTTCGTGCGCATCTGGATGGAGGGCCGGCGCGGCGTCGGTGAGGCCGTGAAGGGCCTCGTGCTGGCGCTCGTCATCCTCGCCTATCCGGGCCTCTACGCCCTGCGCGCCCTGACCCTGCCGGCGCTGAACGACATCTCGACCGACATCGACGATCCGCCGGCCTTCTCGCGCTCGCGCGCTTCGCTCGAGGCGCGCAACGGCCGCCTGCCGCCGGACGTTCCGCGCGAGAAGCGGATCGCCCAGCGCGACGCCTATCCGCAGGTCGCGCCGTTGACCCTCGACCTCGCGCCCGAGGAGACGTTCGACCTCGTCCGCAAGGCGGCGGCGAACCGCGGCTGGCTGGTCATCGAGACGGTGCGGCCGGGCGGCCGCGTCGGGCTCGGCCGCATCGAGGCCGTCGACCGCAGCTTCCTGCTGCGGCTCCCCGACGACATCACGGTGCGAATCCGCCCGCGCGCCGACGGCAGCCGCATCGACGTGCGCTCGGCCTCGCGCATCGGCACGCACGACCTCGGCCAGAACGCCCGCCGCATCCGCGCCTATCTCGACGAGATCTCGAATCTGGCGCTGGCGCTGAAGTGACGCCAGCTCCTCTCCGCGCTAGCTGGGAGAGGAGGGCTACGCCAGGCGGTACTGCCCCTGCGGCGTCGGCGGGCCCTCGGTCGAGACGATGCCGCGGGCGACGAGGTCCTCGAGATGGGCGAAGACCGAGAGCCCGGCGGCGCCGGCGAGCGCCGGCTTCAGGCCCTGGTAGATCGCCGGCACCATCTCGGCGATGGTCCGGTCGCCGGCGGCGAGGCGGTTGAGGATCGAGGTCTCGCGCTGGCGGCGGTGATGGGCGAGCGCGCGCACCATCCGCTGCGGCTCGGTCACCGGGCCGCCGTGCCCCGGCCAGTACAGCGTCTCGTCGCGCCGGCGGAGCTTGTCGAGCGAGGCCATGAAGTCGCTCATCGCGCCGTCGGGCGGGCCGATGAACGAGGTCGCCCAGGCCATGACGTGGTCGGCCGAGAACAGCGCCCGCTCCTCGGCGAGAGCGAAGCAGAGGTGGTTCGCCATGTGCCCCGGCGTCGCGACCGCTTCGAGGCGCCAGCCCGGCCCCTCGACCGCGTCGCCCTCG
>Ga0136846_1218949_pt1 | contig 11006 bp, 10 predicted proteins | sample HopSoiMetagenom2_FD_96841 | JGI IMG/M metagenome (GOLD analysis project Ga0136846, IMG submission 96841) | Grasslands soil microbial communities from Hopland, California, USA - 2 Assembly 2016 (version 4) | ecosystem: Environmental > Terrestrial > Soil > Grasslands | place: USA: Hopland... | reverse complement strand
GTTCGCATCCTCAAGCCTACCACGTTCATGAACCGCAGCGGCGCCGCGCTCGCATCGCTGCGCGCGGATCCGACGTTCACCGCCGCGCGCGATCTGCTCATCCTCGTCGACGATTTTCAGATCCCCCTCGGCACATTTCGATTGCGCCCCGAGGGCTCGGCAGGCGGGCACAACGGTCTCAAAAGCATCGAAGGCGCCTTGCAGTCGCAGCAGTACGCGCGCCTGCGCATCGGCGTGGGACCGCTCCCGGAGGGAATCGGCGACTGGGCCGATTACGTGCTGAATCCGTTTGCGCCGGAAGAGCTCGAGCTGGTGGAGACCGTGATGCCGCAGATGATCGAAGCCGTCGAGAAGTGGCTTAAGACCTGATGCTACGGCTCGGCATCGTGGGCCTCCCCAACGTCGGCAAATCGACGCTGTTCAACGCCCTGACGTCCTCCAAGGCGGCGGCGGCTGAGAACTACCCTTTCTGCACGGTCGAGCCCAACGTCGGCGTCGTCGAAGTCCCCGATCCACGACTCGAGCAGCTCAACGCGATCGTCAAACCCAAGAAGAAGGTTCCCGCGGTCGTGGAATTCGTCGACATCGCGGGCCTCGTGAAAGGCGCGTCGCAGGGCGAAGGCCTCGGCAATCAATTCCTGTCGCACATTCGGGAAGTGGATGCCGTCGTCCACGTGATTCGCAGCTTCGAGGATCCCGATGTCGTGCACGTCATGGGGCCGGTCGATCCCGTCCGCGATCACGACGTCATCACGAGCGAGCTCGCGCTGGCGGATCTCGCCGTTGTGGAGCGACGGCTCGACAAAACGCGCAAGTCGGCGCGCGCGGGCGACAAGGAGGCGCAGCTCGAGCTGGTGCTGCTCGATCGCGTCCTGGAGGAGCTCAACGCCGGTCGCGGCGCCCGCGAAGCGGGCGAAAACGCCGAGGCGATCAAGTTTTTGCGCACCATGGGCCTGCTCACCGCCAAACCGATTCTGTATGCGGCCAACGTGAACGAGGACGACCTCGCGGCCGGCGGTGGCCAGTGGCTGGCCCGGCTGCGCGCGGCAGTCCAGAGTCATCATGAAGAAGCGGAGATCGTCCCCTTCTCCGCCAAGTTCGAATCCGAGCTCGCCGATTTATCGGGCGACGAGCGCCAGGAGTATCTCGCGAGCGCGGGCGTGACCGAGCCGGGCCTGGACCGGCTGATTCACGCCGGCTATCGCCTGCTCGGCCTGCAGACCTTTTTCACCGTGGGCGAGAACGAAGTCCGGGCGTGGACGATGCATCGGGGTGACACGGCGTACGACGCGGCGGGCGAAATTCACTCGGACTTCCAGCGCGGCTTCATCCGCGCCGAAACGGTGGGGTTTGGGGAGTTCGTGAAAGCGGGCAGCTACAAAGCTGCCCGCGAGCAAGGCCTGATTCGGAGCGAAGGCCGCGACTACGTCGTGAAGGACGGCGACATCCTACTGTTCCGCTTCAACGTCTAGCGCGTCCAGATCCCCACAGATCCGCAGGTTCCCCGGCGCGGCAGCAAACTGGACCCTTCAAACCGTAACTGACCCAGATTCGGATTGCCGAAGAGATCGGTCCCGAATCCGTCGCGATAGACTTCTACCGCCGCGACGTTGATCATGGGAATCCGGTCATAGTCGTAGTCCCAGATCGGCAGACCGTCCAGACTGACCGGCACATTGCAGATGCGCCCGTGACTGAACCGCGTGGGCTGGCAGCCATACAAACACCAGGTGAAAATCCCCTCCCGGCCCAACAGCTTGCTGAGCGATTTCGAGCGGGCGTGCTCGATGTCCTCGCGCGTGAAGAAGTGTCCGAAGCCGTCGTACTGCTTGCGACGCTCGTAAAAGCCCGCGAGGTCGCCCCACACGTCGGGGATACGCGCCTCGACCACGAGCGGTGATGACTCCAGCGCGTGACTGTCGAACACCACCGCGAGGCGTGTTGTCTTGCCTCGGCGGAGCTTGAAGGCGCGCTGCTGGACGTCCTGGCCCTCAAAGGAGACGTGCACGATCTGATCGCCCGGCGCGAGGCCGGTCAACACGAACCGGCCCGTCGAGTCGGTAACGACCGCTTTCCCGGCGGCGGGCACGGCAACCATGACCATTGCAAGCGGCCGCCCGTTATAGGCGGAGATCGCGTTGCCGCTGATCCGGGCAGACGTATCGGTTTGGGGGCACAGCGGGACCAGCGGGACGGCGGAACCAAAAACAACAGCGATCAACAAGCGAGCTGACGGTGACATGTCCTTACCCTCGTGCCTGGTGCGGCCGCTTTGCATCGCGACCGACTTGATCGCGAATGCAAGTCGCGAGCCAACCAGGCTGCTTGCTAGTCGCGATCCTCCAGGATCCTATGCTGCATTGTAAGGCGCAGGGCGCGCGATGCCATCCACCGCATGGATATACAATAGGGCCTTACGGGCCATTTTTCACCTCCCACGACGATCTACGTCCTTGCTTGGACGCCGTTTACACGTCTGCTCCCACGCTCCAGATTCTCCGCCTTCTACTATAGTCTTTCATTCGACGTTTCACTGGCTAAGTTTATCGGCTCTTATCGCCCTACTCGGCGCCCCATGCACCGCGCCGGGTCATCCAATGTCCAAAGGGAGGTCGCATGAATCGTCGGTACGAGACGGTGTACATCTTTGATAGCGCGCTGGACGAGCCGGCAATCACCGAAAAACTGAATCGCTTTCACGCCCTGCTCACCAAAGACGGGAACGGGACGATGACGAACGTTTCCCACTGGGGGAAGCGGACGATGGCGTTCAAGGTCAAGAAGAAAGACACGGGCTACTATGTCGTCGCCGAGTTCCAGGCGGAGGGGAATCTCCTGCCCGAGTACGAGCGCGCGGTAAAGCTCGACGAAGGCGTGTTGCGCTACCTCATCGTGGAGGCGTCGCGCGAACAGCCGAAGGCGGTCGTCACCCCCGGTGTCGTTGCTGAATTAGAAGAGTTGGAAGAGGAGGAAGCATGAGACGTCCCGCCAAGACCTGTCCCGTGTGCGAATCCGGCGCGCGGGTGCTCGACTACAAGGACGACCGGACGTTGAGCCGCTTCCTCACCGAGCGCGGCAAGATTTTGCCGAGCCGGCTGTCGGGAATGTGCGCGCGTCATCAGCGGCAGCTCGCCACGGCGATCAAGCGCGCGCGCCAGCTGGCGCTCCTTCCATATATCAAGGGGCACACCGCGTAGTGTGAGTGTGCGACACTCGTGGTGGCGTCTCCTGCTGGCGACGCTCGCGTTCGTGCTTTGGGCGCATCCAAGTCTGGTCGGTCTGCCGTGTGCGGCGCTGCTGCTGATCGGGCCCGCGAACGCGCCGTCCGATCGTCCCGGTGCGGGGGGGCCCTCGATCCCGCTGGCCGCGATGATCGGGATTCTGAGCGTTGCGCTGCTGTGGCTGACTGCCGCCGGCGGTGGACGGCTTGCCGCCGTGCTGAGCGCCTATATCGTCCTCGTGACGGCGGCATTTGCGTCGCTGGTGCTGCTGCGTCCGGAGCCGATTCTCAAGCGGGCACTCCGCTCGATTCTGTTCGGTGGTCTGGCTACGGCGCTGCTGATCCAGATCGTGTGGGGAACGGACGGGTGGAGCGCGATCGGCTGGGAGGTCACGCGGGAGGCGAGCTATACGATGCGCTGGGTCATCGAAGTCAGCCCGCCCGCGTGGATCGATGCGATGTACGCGCTGTACGAGCCGATGGTGCGGTTCGTGAGCCTCACGTGGCCCGGCATGCTGGCGCTGCAGACGCTCGCCGGCCTGGCGATCGCGTGGCAGTTGCATCTGCGGTTGACGTCGCTGCCACTCGGCGCGCCACTCGCGCGCTTCAAGGATTTCGCCATCGGCGACGGATGGGTCTGGGGCATCGTCGCGTGGATCGTCGTACTGATTCTGCCCGTGTCGAGCGCGCTGCAGGTGGCGGGCGCGAATCTCGGCCTGATCGCCGGCGCGCTCTATGTGCTGCGCGGCGCCGCGATCGTCATGACGTTCGCCGAGGCGTTCGGCGTCTCGAGTGTGATGCTGGTGATCTTTGCGGCGGCCGCCGCGGCACTCGCGGTTCCCTTGCTCTTTGTCCTGCCCGGGCTCTGCACGCTCGGCATCACCGATACCTGGTACCAGTACCGGCGCCGGCTCGCCGACGCCCAACATAACCCGAGGAAGTAAGGACGATGGAAATCATTCTGCGCGCTGACGTGCAACACCTGGGGAAGATCGGCGAAATCGTGAAGGTGAAGGATGGCTACGCCCGCAATTACCTCCTCCCCAAGGGCCTCGCCTATCCGGCGACCGAAGCGAACAAGAAGAAAATCGCCTACGAGGGCGAGCGCCTCTCCAGGCAGCTTGCTGCCGAGAAATCGACTGCCGAGAGCGAAGCGGCCAAACTCGCCGACGTTCAGCTGACGTTCGCGGTCAAAGTAGGCGAAGAGCAGAAGCTGTACGGCTCGATCACCGCGAGCGACATCCAGCGCAAGCTCGAGGAGCTCGGCATCCATGTCGACAAGCGCAAGATCGATCTGCACGAGCCGATTCGGGAGCTCGGCGATTTCCAGGTCGGCATCAAGATTCATCCCGAGGTCCGGCCCGAGGTGCGGGTCACGGTGGTGAAGGAGTAGCCCGACGGCCGACGCCATCGCCATCCGCTACGTCGATGGACCGCGCTTCCGCCGCTCGCTGCTCGCGGCGGCCGATTGGGTAGCTGCGGGCTGCCTCACCCTCCGCGCCGTGGCGCGTGCCCTCCGGGATCGGCGGTGAGCGCGACCCCGCGCCACTTGCCCTTCCCTATGTCGCCGAGACTCGGTGAAGGCCTATTAGTGGGGCGTGGCGTGGAGCTTGCTGCGGCAGGATGGAGCCGGGAGGCGATCGTGAAGGAGCTGCAGCGTATACGTGCCCAATCAGGGGATTTTTTCACCGTCGACATCTTCGACCTCCAAGCCCGTGATGGCCTTAGTATGGAGGGACGGATCGAGCCGATCGGACGGGTACGCGGCAAAGAGGCTGCGCGGCGGCTATCGGCCCATGCAGTGTTTGGTGACTCCCATCACACCGGTCATCGCCGCGCACACCGGCATCGGCGCCTGGGCGTTTTCTACCAGAACGAGGACGGAACAAACCCCGAAACTCAGAGCTATGACTAGCCAAGGATCATCGGAGGTCCTCTCCCACGTTGTCGACGCGCTCGTGGATCGCAAGGCCGTGGACCCCGTGGTATTAGACCTGCGTGGGCTTTGTACCGCGACGGACTACTTCATCATCGTGTCGGGCACGTCCGATGCGCATGTCCGCGGCATGGCCGAACATCTCGTAAGTGCACTCGCGCCCTTGGGAATCGAGCCGCATCATGTGGAAGGGTTGGCGCAGGGACGCTGGGTATTGCTCGATTACGTCGATTTTGTGGTACATGTGTTTCATCCGGAATTGCGGGACTTCTATCAGCTCGAACGGTTGTGGGGCGACGCCCCTGTCGTCGCTGCTGGTGATGCCGATGGAACAGTCGCGGAAGGGTAGGTAGGTATGCAACGGACCATAGGCGGTGCTCCACTGTTCGTGGCGCTCTTGTGCGCTGCGTCCCTCCCCCTCCCGCTCCCCCTGGCGGCGCAGTACTTCGGGCAGAACAAGGTCCAGTACCGGGCGTTCGACTTCCAGTCGATCCAGACCGAGCACTTTGACGTCTATTACTACAGTGACGAACGGGGCGGCGCGCTCGACGCCGCGCGCATGGCCGAGCGCGCATACGCGCGGCTGTCGCGGATCCTCCACCACCAGTTCCAGAGCCGCAAGCCGATCATCCTGTACGCATCGCAGGCCGACTTCCAGCAGACCAATGTGGTCGACGCGTCGGGCGAAGGACTGGGCGGCGTCACGGAATTCTTCAAGCACCGCGCGGTGCTGCCGTTCACGGGCTCCTATGCCGAGTTCGAGCACGTGATGCAGCACGAGATGGTCCACCAATTCCAGTACGACGTCTACAGTCGCGGCCGTCCGGGCGCGGGCGTGCAGACCTTGATGAGCGTGAATCCGCCGCTCTGGTTCATGGAAGGGATGGCGGAATATCTGTCGCGCGGACCGATCGATCCCGAGACCGCGATGTGGCTGCGCGACGCCGCGCTCGAGGGGCATCTTCCGTCGATCGAGGAGATGACGGCCGATCCGTACATCTTCCCCTATCGCTATGGCCACGCGCTCTGGGCCTACATCGGCGAGAAGTGGGGCGATGACGTCATCGGCGAGATCCTGCAGACGTCCGCGAGCGCGGGCATCGAGGCCGCGATCAAGCGCGCGACGGGACGCTCGCTCGAGGATCTGTCCGCCGATTGGCGCGACGCTATCCAGAGCACGTTCCTTCCGCAGATCGGCGATCACTATCGCGCGCGGCGTATCGCGCAGCCCACATTGACGCGCCGCCGCTCGCGCGGCCGGATCTTCCTCGCGCCCGCCTTGACGCCCGACGGCAAGGATATCGCGTTCTTCGGCGATGAAGGCACCTTCTTCGTCGATCTCTGGCTCGCGGACGCCGAGACCGGTCGCGTCAAACAGCGACTGGTCAAGTCGACGCTCAACAACAATTACGAGAGCCTGCGCTTCATCAATTCCGCCGGCTCCTTCTCCCCCGACGGCCGCTATTTCGCGATCGCGGCGAAGCACAAGGATCGCGATGACCTCGTGATCCTCGACGTGAAGAAGGGCAAGGAAGCCAGCCGGATCGCCGTCCCGCTGAACGGCCTGCAGACGCCGCGCTGGTCTCCGGACGGCACGCAGCTCGTCTTCACGGGATTCAACAACGGCTTTACGGACCTGTACGTCATCAATCGTGACGGCACCGGGTTGCGACGTCTCACGAACGACAAGTACGCCGACCTCCATCCCTCGTGGTCGCCCAACGGTCACACGATTGCGTTCGTCACCGATCGGGGACCGGTCACCGATTTCGACCTGCTCCGCTTCGGGAATCTGCGGATCGCGCTCTACCACCTCGAGACCGGCACGATCGAGCTGCTCGGCCACATGGACGCCGGCAAGAACATCGATCCGGCATGGGCGCCCGACGGCCGCTCACTGGCATTCGTGTCCGATCGCACCGGTATCGCGAACGTGTTCCTGTTCGATCTCGAGGACAACGAGATCTATCAGCTGACCAACTTGTTCACGGGCGTGCAGGGCATCACACCGCTGTCACCCGTGCTGTCGTGGGCGCGTGAAGCGGACCGCATGGCGTTCGTGTACTACGAAGACGGTCAGTACAGCGTGTATTCGGTCGATAACCCCCGCTCGCTGCGTCGTGAGCCCTACCAGGGTCCCAGCTCCCGGCCCGTCACGCTCCTCATGGCCGAGGCCAACGATCCGCTCGGACCGGGTCCATCCCTCACGCACGCGTTGGGCACGGTCAATGGGATCGGCGGCACCAGCGCGCCCGTATTCTCGGATGGACATTCCGCGGAGGGCGTGGGCTCGTCGATTTACCGTTCCGCGACGGGGTTCCGACCCTCCGCGATGCCGGCACCGGCCGAATCGTCGGCAGTGCCAAGTAGTGTGACGGTGCGGGCGCTGCTCGATTCGGCGACACTCGCCCTGCCGGACACGAACGAGTTCACGATGCGGCCGTACCGGATTCGCTTCACGGCCGACTATTACGTGCGGCCCAGCGTGGGCTATCAGCGCGACAACTTCGGCCGCGGCGTGTTCGGCGGCACCGCGGTCGCGCTGTCGGACATCCTCGGCAACCACACGGTAATTCTCGCCGGCGCGATCAACGGCCGCATCAGCGAGGCGCAGATACTCGGGCTGTACGCCAATCAGTCGCGTCGCATGAATTGGGCGACGGGATTCTCGCAGGACCCGCTCTACTACTATGGCGGGAGCTCCTGGCGACGGGTCGCCAATGGGGATGGAGCCGAAGGCGACAGTGTCGACATTTTCTCGACGCGCATCCGGCGCTTCGTGAGCCGCAGCATATTCACGACGGCCTCCTATCCGATGAGCCGGTTCAATCGCATCGAGCTCGGGATGCAGGCCGTCAACGTCGGGGAGGCTACGCTCGAGCTGCAGACCAAGTTCGACGCGGTAACGGGCGGCTTCGTCGAGCAATCGCTCATCAGTGGTGGCGGACCGTCCGCGACATACGTGCAACCGTCGCTCGCTCACATTCACGACAATACGCTGTTCGGCTACGTCGGGCCGTTCGCGGGATCGCGATCACGATTTTCAATCGCGCCGGCGATCGGCACATGGCAGTTCATTTCCGGACTGGCGGACTACCGGCGCTATATCTTCTTCAAACCGCTGACCGTTGCGGTCCGCGGCATCCTGATGGGACGCTACGGCCGCGACGCGGACCGCTTTCCGATCTTCCTCGGCAACACGGAGCTGATTCGCGGATACACCTCGGGCTCGTTCCGGAATCACGAGTGCGTAGCGCATGCCAGTTCAAGTATGCAGACGCAGTGCGCGGAACTGGACCAGCTGATCGGCTCGAAGATCGCGGTGGTGAACGCGGAGCTGCGCTTCCCGTTGGCCCGCAATCTGGTTCTGGGCATCCTGCCCATCGGATTGCCACCCATCGAAGGCGCGATCTTCTACGATGCCGGTGTCGCGTGGTACGACGCGAGCAACTTGAAGTGGTCTCGCACCGCGGCACAGAGTCCGCTGCTCGTACGCCAGCCGCTACGCAGCTATGGAGGCTCGATCCGCGCAAATATCTTCGGCATGATGATCATGCGGTTTGATTACGCCAAACCGCTGGACCGCGGCTACAAAAAAGGGTTCTGGACCGTCAGTATCGGCCCGACGTTCTAACTCCGCATCGCCAAAACAGTTGCAATGGCCTCGTCGGTTATCTATTTTGTCCGACGAGGCCATTTGCCCATCTTCCGCTTCCTTCTCTTTGTGACGGTGACGCTCTGGGGTTGTGGCTCCCAGGCGCCGGCTGCTGCCCCATCGCAACAGCAATCTCCGCAACGGGTTAGCCAGGTCCAGGGCCTGGCGCGCATGCCCGCCGCGGCAATCAGGCTGCCCGCCAAGGGTGGTGCGCCGCAGTTCTACCGCCTTCCCCGCATGACCCTGCTCGAGGAGGCACTCCGGGGCAAGCTCCCCCCCGTGGAGCGCGTGATCGGTCTCGATACCGAGTCGGAGTTCCTGTTCGTCACGACGGCCAAGCACGAGCTGCTGGCCCTCGACCTGGGCAGCGGCCGGGTCGATACGGTGGCAACCAATATCGCGCAGGCGACCCTCGGTCCCGATGGAACGCTGTACGCCGTCGATGTGCAGCGGCGCGTTATTTCGCTGTCGCGGCGCACACGCTTCGCCTGGCCCCAGCCGCTGACGGCGTTGCCGCGCGATCTGTTCGGCGCCACCGACCAGCACCTCGTCGGCGTGATTCCGCAGGATCGATTGCTCGTCGCCGCCGCCGACCAGCCGCCCACGGTCCGTCCGATTGCGGCGAGCGGTGATGTCGCCGCGTCGCGCTGGGGTGATCTCGTCGCCGTCGCCAGCGACTCGGGCGTCACGTTTTACGATCCGTTGGGACACCGTGATCCCGCGTTCGTGCGGCTCACCGATTCACCGCGCGCGATCGCTTTTTCGCCGTCGGGACATCGTATCTACGTCGCGCGTCGCGGCGCGCCGGGCTTGGCCGTCATCGACCGCTACGAGCACAAAGAGCTCGATGGCGTCGCACTGCCGGGACCCGTCGCCGCGCTACGGCTCGACCCGCTCGGCCGCTGGCTGCTCGCCCGTCCCACGATCGGTGACTCGGCGTGGATCGTCGACCTGCCGATCAAGCGGCATACGGGCATTGTGCCGACGGAATGGCAGGCCGATTTGCCCGCGATTTCACCCGATGGCATGCTGATCTTCCGTCGCGGCGCGGACGTGGTTGCGCTGCGCCCCGATTCGCTCAACGAAGTCGGCCGCGTGAAAAATGGGGCCGCTGATCTCTGGGTGCTCACGACGTGGCTGCCGCGCGGTATGCCCGAGAGTCAGGCGAGTGCCGGAGCCGCGGCCGCCGACAGCGTCGGCGCGGAAGGTCCGCTGTACGTGCAGGTCTCGACGTCTCAAAATCCGGACTGGTCGGGTCATCTCGCTGACGATCTCAACCGCGCGGGCCTCAACGCGCGCGTGTTGCCACCACAGCATCCCGACGACGGCTACCGCGTCGTCCTCGGTCCCTACGCCACGCGTTCGCAAGCCGAGGCGATCGGACGGCGGTTGGGACGTCCTTTCTGGATTTACCAACCCGGCCAATGACGACTGCGCGCCAGCTGCCGCTTTCGCGGCTCGGTCACCTGGTTCCGCCGCTGCTCGAGGGACAGGCGCTCGTCGCGCTCGTCGTGCTCACGGAAGACCTGGCATGGGCAGCGAAGGCGGCATGGGACATTGCCCGGATCGCGGCGCGCGACGGGCGGCGCACTGCGCTGGTGGATCTCAACCTCGAGCGCCCGGTACTGCACGAAACAGTCGGCCTCGCTCCGACCGAAGGGATCGTGGACGCGTTCGAGTACGGCGTGTCGCTCAACAAGGCCGCGCACGAAGTGACGGGTGTGTTTTTCATCCCTGCCGGTTCGGACACGACCCGCGCGTCGGAGCTCTATACGCATCCGCGCTGGCCAAAACTGCAGGCGGGCTTCCGCTCCGAAGGCGCGCTGATGCTCGCGTTCGTCTCGCCGTCTGGTCTGTCCCAGCTTTCCGCGACAGCAGACGGCGCGTTCGCGCTGGCGCCTGAGGGACTCGGCGCAGGATTCCGGCTGGAGGGAGGACGCGACATCCCGCTGTTCGGTGTGGTCCGCGACCGTTGGCTGCCGTCCACCAGTCAGCGCACCTCTCCCGGCGCGCTGCCGAGCCCCGTGGACAATGAGCCACCGAAGCGCCGTAAACTACGGACCGCGATTCTGGCCGTCGTGGTGGCGGCGATCGCAGTGGGTGGTTGGGCATTGCTCGCGCGAGCGCGCGAGGCGCTTGTGACAAACCCACACGCCCTGACCGCCCCCGCCCCGCCCCCGCCCCAGACACCGCCG
>Ga0136846_1230286_pt1 | contig 11008 bp, 12 predicted proteins | sample HopSoiMetagenom2_FD_96841 | JGI IMG/M metagenome (GOLD analysis project Ga0136846, IMG submission 96841) | Grasslands soil microbial communities from Hopland, California, USA - 2 Assembly 2016 (version 4) | ecosystem: Environmental > Terrestrial > Soil > Grasslands | place: USA: Hopland... | reverse complement strand
TGCAGCAGCGTCACCGCAGTGCGCCGCTGCGCATGGACTTCGAACAGGCGCGATAGCACGGGCAGCACCTCGTAAATGCGGCCGAGATCCGAGGTGGAAAAGCCCCCACCGGTGAACGAGGTCATCGACATCACGTTGAGCTGGCCGTCGGCGAAGTGGAACGGCATCGCCACGTAGTCGGTCGCGCCTTCGGCGTGCAGGTCGCGCACCACGGGAAAGTCGAGCTTCACGTCCGGCTGCTCGATGCGGCGGCGCACGCCGCCCGCGCCGCGCATGATCTGGGCGAACGGGCTGTCCTTGAATTTCGGCTGGTGCAGGATGTCGTGCGGCTCGTAGATGGTCCTCACGCCCGTGTCCTCGCGCCAGACGAACACGGTGGCGAAGACCTGTGGGTGCAGCGTCGGCACGATCACCGTCATGCGCGCGATCGGGACGCCGGCCGCCTTCAGACAGCGGCAGAAGCCGTCCATCAGCGCATCCGGCGTTTGTGCTTTCCACGCTTCGCCGAGGAGCCAGCCGGCGATGCTGTTGGCGTGCAGGGTCGCGGTATCGCGCGCGAGGTGCGGAATCTCGTCGTCGCCGTCGTAGATCGCGCTGACGCGATTCGGATAGAAGGAGAGGTACTCGCGGATCGGCTTCGCATCGTCATACGGCTCGTCGTACGACCAGGCCGCGTTCTCAGCCACTGTGCCGCCGGCGCTGACGCTCCAGTAGCTCGCATTGCCCTTGAACGGACAGTGCGTGACCTGCGCGGTCTTCTGGAAGAGATCGAGCTTTACGTCCGCGCGCGGAAAGTAGTACGCCGCCGGCTGTCTCGTCTCGTGCAGGATCAGCGCGCGGCGCGAATCGGCGATCCAGGTGCCGTTGAACTCCACGCGCACGCGGCGCGGGCTGGTCTCGAAGCGGATCTCGTATGCGGACATGTTCTCCCTTGGTCGATTGTACCGGCCGACACTTACAATCGGCTTCCATGGATAAATGGTTCGACCTCTACCGCGGCATCGTCATGCCGGCGCAATGCGACATCTACGGCCACATGAACGTGCGTTACTACGCGGCGCTCTTCGACGAGGCCGGCTGGCATGTGCCGTCGTTCGCCGGACTCTCGCTCGCCGAGATCCAGTCGCGCGGCCTCGGCACGGTGGTCGCCACGCTCACCATCGACTTCCTGCATGAGATCCGCGCCGGGCAGCTCGTCCTCATCAAGGGCGCGGTGACCCGCGTCGGCACGAAGAGCTTCAACCACGAGATGCGGCTCTACGCCTCCGACAGCATGACGCACTGCGCCACGCAGAAGACCGTCGAGGTGTGCTTCGACACGAAGGCTCGCAAAGGCGTGGCGTTGCCGGACGACGTGCGCACGAAACTCGCCGTCATCGCGTTGTGAATTTCCCGCTGAACGCCTGGTACGCAGCGGGTTGGAGCCACGAGGTCGGCACGCGCGCCGTCCTCGGCCGCACGGTGTGCGGCCAGAAGCTCGCACTGTGGCGCAAGCCCGATGGTGGCATTGCCGCGGTGGAGGATGCCTGCTGGCACCGCCGCCTGCCGCTCTCCATGGGACACGTGGACGGCGAGAGCGTCGTGTGCCGCTATCACGGCCTCGCCTTCGACGGCAGCGGGCGTTGCACGCGCATGCCGTCGCAGGACCGCATCAGCCAGTCGGCGCGGGTGCGCGCTTTTCCCGCCATCGAGAAATATCGGCTCGTCTGGATATGGCCGGGCGATCCGGCGCGCGCCGACGAGGCGAAGGTGCCCGACCTGCATTGGAACAGCGACCCGCAATGGGAAGGCGACGGCGCGACGCTTTTCGCGAAATGCGATTACCGCCTGCTGATCGACAACCTGATGGACCTCACGCACGAGACTTTCGTGCACGCGACCAGCATCGGCCACAAGGCGATCGCCGAGACGCCGCCAGCCACGACGCACGACGAGCACACGGTGACCGTGACGCGCTGGATGCTCGATATCGACGCGCCGCCGTTCTGGCGCACGCAGCTGCAGAAGCCCGGCACCGTCGACCGCTGGCAGATCATCCGCTTCGAGGCGCCGTGCACCATCGTGCTCGACGTCGGCGTGGCGCTCGCCGGCACCGGCGCGCCGCAGGGCGACCGTAGCCACGGCGTCACCGGCCGCGTGCTCAACACCATCACGCCGGAGACGGAAGGCACGTCGATGTACTTCTGGACGCTGCTTCGCAACTATCGACTGCGCGACCAGTCCCTCACCAATCAGCTTCGCGAGGCGAACGCGCGCATCTTCGAGGAGGACCGGGCGGTCGTCGAGGCGCAGCAGGTCGCGCTGGCGGGCGGCCAGCCGCTGAACAACCTGAACATCGACGCCGGCTCCCTCTGGGCGCGGCGCATCATCGAGCGGATGGCGGCGGACGGTTAGGCGCCGTAGCGCCAGGTCCAGTCGGTCAAATCGAGCGTTTCTTGCGGCGCTCCTGGCGCCATCTCTCGGATGAAGCGGCCTGCTTCGATCGATGAGCGGTGGCGGCCTTGCGAAGCGGGCTGCGCCGGTTCGCCGGGAATCCAACGCGGCGTGCCGCCGAACCACGCGAAGACCAGGCATCCATTTGCCGAGCCGAGACCTTGCCGGCGCTGGAAGGCTGGGATCCACGCGTGGCTGCCGGGGTGCCACCTCTCTCCATTCAGCGAAAGCGAGCCTTCGAGCACCACAAACTCTTCCGGCACTGCGTAGTGGCCGACGTCGGGGCGCGACCATCCTTTTGGAAATCGTACGAAAGCGCGAAAGCCGCCGTCGGGTAGCTTGGGGAGCAGGCCCATCTCGACCGCGGTGGCGCCAGGCATCGGCGCCTCGCGCCAGTTCAGCGAAGCGAAAGCGAGCTCGTGCATTCGGCGATGACACGCTCGCCGTTCATCAGCCGCTGCTGGAGGACGACGACACTGCCGTTCACCTCGCTCACCGAGCCTTCGGCGCGCAGCGTATCGCCGGCGAAGGCCATTGACTTCATGCGCAGCGACATGCGCGTGACGAAGGCGCGCGGCCCGGCCCACTGCATGGAAATGCGCGCGAACAGCGCCCCATACATCTGGCCGTCGATCACCGGTGCGGCGAAGCCCTTGCTGCGCACGAGCTCCGCGTCGTAGTGCATGCGGTGCCAGTCCCACGTTGCAGCGCCGTAGGCGAAGAGGTCCACCGTCGTGAAGGTCTGTTCGAGCGGCGGCAGCTTGTCGCCGGGCTTCATGACAGCGGCTGGTACACGATGGTCTCGCGGTTGACGGCGACCAGCTCGCCGTTCGCGTCGCGGTAGCGCGCCACCGATGATACGAAAAGCTGCGTGCCGCCGCGCGAGGAAGCTTTCTCGACGATGTTCTCCAGCGTCCAGGTGACCGAGATGCGGTCGGATGGCACGAGGGGGCGCATGAACTCGTAGTCGTTCCCGGCACGGATGAGCCGTGCGTTCGGCACGGGTAGCCGCCACTCGTGGCCGATGTAGCCGTCGGCGTTCGGCGCCTGGTGCGCGTACTGACAGGTCTCGCAGATGAGCGTCGGCGGCGCGATCACCGACCGATGGCCGGCCTTTTGCGCGTACGCATCGTCGAGGTAGAGTGGGTTGTCGTCGCCGAGCGCGAGCGCGAAGTAGCGGATCGAGGCCCGCCCGAGCTCCTCGCGCGCCTGATAGCGCGCCTCGCGGCCGATCCAACTCTTCAGCTCTTCGGTCAGCAACGCCATCATCCGTCCAGCACCGCAAACGGATCGATCTCGATCTGCATCTCCGGGCGCAGCAGCGCTTCGCAGATCAATCCAGTCGACGCGGGCCACGGCTCGCGCAGCAGCTTCTCGCGCACCTTGGCGACGTCGCGATAGCGGGGCAGGCCGGCGGGCGTCAGGTACTCGATGGTTTTCACCAGGTTCTGCGGCCCGGCCCCGGCCGCTTCGAGCACCTTGAGCACATTGCCATAGGTGTATTCGGCCTGTGCAACGACGTCGCCGTCGTGCACCACGCGCTCGGTCGCCGGATCGAGCGAGCCCTGGCCCGACATGAAAAGGAGCTTGCCCGCGCGCACCGCCGGGCTGTAGGTGAGCTTCTGGTAGCGCGTCCAGCCGGGATTCACCGCCACGGGCAGGTCGCGCGTGGCGATGAAGTCGTACTGGATGAGCGCCTGCGGGTGCACGAGGCGCGGCATGAGGATGCCGGCCGCGCCGGGATACACCGGACCGAGAAGCTCCTTGCGTACGCGACCGGTCCCTTTGTACGTAGCGAGTGCAGCCGGCGTGAGGTAGTCGCAGGTCTTCACGACGCGATCGAAGCCAACCCCGAGCGCGGCGAGCATGCGTCCCGCCTTCTCGAAGATCGCGCGCGTCTGCGCCACCACGTCGCCCGCGCCGATGATGTTGCCGCGCTCGTCGACCGGCTGCACCGTGGGCACGAACACCACGCCGGAGCTTTCCTTCTTGCCCGGTATCGGGCTCGCGGTGACCTCGATCTCGATGAAGGCGTCGGGCCTGAGCAGCGCTTTCACGGGCACGGTGTACACCACCGGCTTGTAAGAACCGAAAACCTCCTGGCGCACCGAGTTGGCTTCGGCGTAGCGCTCGATGCCCTCGGGCTTCACGTACTCGACCACTCGCGTCACGTCGCTGTAGGACAAGCCACCGGACTCGAGGATCGCGCCGATCTTCGCCCAGGCGGTGCGCACCTGGTCGGTCATGCCGCCCCTCACCACCATGCGCTTCAGCGCCGGATCGAACTCCGACGCGGTATTGCCCGAGAGGTAGGTGCCGGTCGAGCTCTTCAGTCCCATGGAAAACGAGTAGCGGGAGTAATCGAACCACGGGAAACGCTTCGGCTTGAGGACGGTGAAGGTCATGCAGGCGTGAACATGGGAATGCCATCCTTGAAAACCACTCGCACCGGCGCGCCGATGGCGAGGCCGTCGAGGTCGCAGTCGACCAGGTTGGTCAGCACGGTGACGCCTTCCACTAGCGTGACATAGGCGATCGCATAGGGCTTGTCGACGCGCCGCATCACGCTATAGGAATAGATTTTCCCGTTGCCCTTGGCAGCGACGAGCTCCGTCGGGCCCGAGCAGAAGGGGCACACGGCGCGCGGGTAGTAGTGCAGCTCTTTGCATGTCTTGCAGCGGCCGAGCATGAAGCGACCCTCGCGTGCCGCGTCGAAGAAGGCCTGGTTCTCGGCGTTCGTCACGCGCGCTCCAGAATCAGCGTTGCCGAGCCGTGTCGCGAGCCGAGCTGGCCGCCGGTGCCGTTGGCGAGAGCGAGCGCGCAGTTCTTCACCTGCACGGCGGGATGCGCCTCGCCACGCAATTGCCGCACGGCTTCGATCACCTTGGTCATCCCGCCGCGATTGCCGGGATGGTTGTTGCAAAGCCCGCCGCCATCCGTATTGAACGGCAGCCGGCCGCGGCCCGAGATGAGGTTGCCATCGGCGACGAATCGGCCCCCGGCCCCCTTGTCGCAGAAGCCGAGGTCCTCGAGCTGGATCAGCACGGTGATGGTGAAGCTGTCGTAGATCGAGACATATTGGATGTCGGCGGGCTTCACACCGGCCTCGGCGAAGGCGTCGCGTCCGGACCAGGCGCTCGCCGACCAGGTAAGGTCGATCTTGCCGCCGTTCTGACCTTTCACCGCCTGTCCGCTGCCAAGGACGTTCACCATGGGTTTCTTCAGCGTCCTGGCGATCTCCGGCCGCGTGACGACGAGCGCGCCGCCGCCGTCGCTCACCACGCAGCAATCCAGGCGATGCAGCGGGTCGGCGATCATCGGCGACTCCACTACATCCTTCACCGTGACGAGCTCGCGCAGCATCGCGCTCGCGTTGTGCTGCGCGTGGTGCGAGGCCGCGACCTTGATCCAGGCGAGCTGCTCGCTCGTCGTGCCGAACTCGTACATGTGCCGCATCGCGCACATCGCGTACATGTTCACCGTCGCGGGGTTGTACGGTTGCTCGAAGGCGGCATCGGGCGCGTTGGCGCCATAGTTGCGTAGCTGGGTGCCGCTGGAGCCTTCGGAGCGCGGCCGGCCGGCGAGGGTGATCAACGCTACGTTGCAGTAGCCGGCGGCAATGGCCGCGGCGGCATGAGCCACGTGAACGATGTAGGAAGAGCCGCCGGTCTCGGTGGAGTCCACATGGCGCACCTTTAGGCCGAGATAGTCCACCATCGAAAGCGGGCCGAGTCCCGGCGCATCGCCGGCGCAGAAATAGCCGTCGACATCTTTCTTCGTCAGGCCAGCGTCCGACAAGGCGCCGTTCATCACCTCGGCGTGGAGCTGCGCCACCGATTTATCCGGCGCTTTGCGTGTCGGATGCTCGAAAATGCCCGCGATGCACGCCTTCATTGCATCCATTCCTTGATGGCTCGTGCGCGAGATGCGGCGTTGTCCTCGACCGGCTTGGCCGGCATGATGTGGGCGAAGACGTCTTCGGGCGCGGCGATGGTCAACAAAGCCACTTTGGGAGCGCGCCAGGCGTAGGAGAGGCAAGCGCGCCAGGCCGGCTCGTAGCTCGGCGGCTGCTTCATCGCTTCGCGCACTCGGATCGTGAGCTGCTCTGGGTCGATGCGCGCGGTGCGGCGCACGTTCTGGTGCTTGCGCTCGAACCAAGGCCACCACAGCTCAGAATCGCGCAAGTGATGCCACGCGCGCAGCCAGTGGCTGCCGTCCCAGGTCGGCTCGACCGACGGCGCGTAGCGCGACGCCAGTTGTGCATCGTTGACGAAGGCCGGCGCATCGAGCACCAGGCCGCGCACCCGCGAGCCGAGGCGGTGCGCAAGCTCCACGGCGACTGCGGCGCCGCCGTTGTGGCCGTAAATGCGCAGCTGGTCGATGTTCATGCGTTGCAGGAGGCGCTCGACTGCATCGACGGGTCCCTCCGCTGCCGGGTCGGACTCGCCATGGCCCGGCAGGTCCGGCGCGAAGGCGTTGCCGAGCGCGAGCACCAGGTCGTCGTAGAGAAAGGACGAGCCGGGCGCGTGATGAACGATCAGCGTCGGGCACTTATCCAGCGCGGTGGAGCGCACCAGCATGCCGTCGACGTAATCGGTCGTCGTGCGGCCGGGAAGCGGCGCGGCTTGCGGCGCGGGCGGCGGTGCGCCGCGCGGCGGATGCTTCAGCAGGATCTCGCGCTCGCGTAGCGTCGCGACATTGTGCTCGCGCGGAATCGCTTCCTGCCACGCCGAAGATGGGTAGAGCTCGCGCGTGCGCCACATGCTGTCGCCGGGCCGGTTGCCGAAGCAAACCGGCACCTTGAGTCTCGGCATCACGCCGAGCGCGTCGTGGCGGAAGGGTGCGGCGTAGCCGATGCGGTAGTCGTTGCCGGCTTCGAGCATCTCGACCACGCCGCGATGCAGGAACTCGGCGTCCGGTATATCGGCGTCGGAGCGCGCCGCGGCGGTCTGCCGGTTCCAGGGCCAGAACGCATGCTGGTCGCGGTAGCGCATCCACAGGTGCAGGAGGTGGCTGCCGTCCCAAACCGGGACGATGGGCTCAAGATAGCGGTCGAGCTCCTCCTCCGTATAGCGCTTGGCGAACACGGCGTAGCCGTCGGCGAGCGCCATCGAGCAGCGCTGCGGATGGCGCTCGGCGAATACGACGGCGATCGAGGCTCCGGTATGGCGGCCATAAGTCGCGACGTGCTCGATGCCAAGCGCATCCAGCGTCTCGGCCAGCGCGTCGGCGAAATCCTCGATGGTCGGCTTCGCCTGCGGCAGCTTGTCGGACAGGCCGAAGCCGGGCATGTCGAAGGCGAGGCAGGTGAATTTCTCGCCGAACACCGGCATCAGCGGCCGCATCACCTTCGCCGAGACCGGGCACGAGTGCAGCATCGCGAGCGCCGGGCCGCTGCCGGCGCGCAGGTAATGCACTCGGCGCTGACCTACGGTCACGAAATGCTTGGTGATGCGCATCAGTAGCTGCGCGGCAGTCCCAGGCGCTCGCCGACGAAGTTCTTCGCCATCTCGTTCGAGATCGGGCTGAAGGGGCCGAGGCGCGCGTCGCGGAAGAGGCGCTCCATCGGGCTTTCCTCGACCAGGCCATAGCCGCCGAGGACGCGCATGCCGCGGTCGGTGGCGCGCGACGCGGCCTCCGTCGCCGCGAGCTTTGCCATCGCCGCCTCGGTGGCGCAATCCAGACCCTGACTCTGCAGCCAGGCAGCCTTGGCGGTAAGGAGGCGGATCTGCTCCAGCTCGGTCGCGGTCTCGGCGAGCGGGTGCTGCACGGCCTGGAACGCGCCGATCGGCCGGCCGAACGCATGGCGGTCGCGCGCGTACTGCAAAGCCTGATCGAGCGCCGCGGCGGTGATGCCGACATACATCGCCGCGCATAGGATGCGCTCTTCGTCGAGCGAGCGAAGGAGCGTGTACCAGCCGCGGCCCTGCTCGCCCACTACCGCGTCGGCAGGGGCGCGCGCCTCGTCGAGGAACACTTCGCAAGTGCACGCGGCGCGCTGGCCCATGAGCTCGAGGCGGCGCACCTGCACGCCGGGCTGGTTGCGCGGCGTGAGGATGAGAGACAAGCCGCGCGCGCGCTTCGCGTCGGGCGCCGGGTCGGTGCGGCAAAGGACCAGGATCGCGTCGGCGTCGTCGGCGAACGAGGTGTAGAGCTTCTGGCCGCGCACCACCCACTCGCCGCCTTGCAGAGAGGCACGCGTCTTCAGGGCGAGTACGTCGGTGCCGCCGCCGGGCTCGCTCATGCCGAAGCTCATCAGGAACTCGCCCTTGGCGAGGCGCGGCAGCAGCTCCGCTTTCTGCTTCGCGGTGCCGGATTCGCGCAGCACGCGCGAGGTCATCGACATGAGCAGCCAGTCGGTCGCCATCGACGGGAATTGCCGCGCCAGCTCCTCGCACAGGATTGCGCCGGTCGAGACGTCGGCGCCGCTGCCGCCATATTCCGTCGGCACCGAGAGTCCCGCCCAGCCGAGCTCGCCGAAGCGCTTCCAGATCTCGCGCGGGATGCGCCGCGCGCGATCCATCTCGCGAATTTTCTTTTCGGGAAGCTCGCCGGCGAAAAAGGCGCGGACGCTGTCGCGCAGCATCTCGTGCTCGGGTATGCGCTCGAAGTTCATGCCGCCTCGCCGAGATAGACCTGCTGCACCTCGCGGCGCGCGCGCACCTCCGCTGGGGTGCCTTCGGCGAGCACGCGGCCTTGGTGCATCACGGTGATGTGCGAGGCCACGGCGAACACCACCGCCATGTCGTGCTCGGTGAAGACGCAGGAGAGTCCCAGCTCGCGCGCCACGCGATGCACGAGGCGAATGGATTCCAGCCGCTCCTGCGCCGCCATGCCAGCGGTCGGCTCATCGAGAAGGAGAAGGCGCGGCTCGCCGGCGAGCGCAATCGCGAGCTCGAGGCGCTTCTGGTCGCCATGCGCGAGGGTGCTGGCCAGGCGCTCGGCGGCGCTCTGCAATCCCACCAGCGTCAAAAGTTCGTGTGCTCGAGCGGTATGGAGGGGTCGCGCCGCGGGCCACACGCTCCAGTTCTGGCGCGAATGGGCGAGTAGCGCCACCTGGACGTTCTCGAGCGCGGTCAAGTCGGCGAACACGCTGGTGATCTGGAAAGTGCGGGCGACCCCGCGGCGAGCAAGCCGATGCGGCGTCTCGCCCGTGACGTCGCGTCCCTCGAAAACCACGCTTCCGGCGTCGGGCTTCAGCAGCCCGGTCATGGTGTTGAAAAAGGTGCTCTTGCCCGCGCCATTGGGGCCGATGATCGCGCGAAAGTCGCCGCGCGCTACGCTCAAGTTCACGCCGCCGAGCGCTTCGAGGCCGCCGAAACGCTTGGCGAGCCCCTCGATCCGTAGGATCGGCTCGCTCATGCTGTTTTTCTCCGCAAGCCGCTCAGTCCTTCGGGCATCAGCAGCACGAGTGCCACGATGATCACGCCCATGGCGAGCGGCCAGTACTCCGTTTTCCCGCTGATCAGCACCTCGAGCACCACGTACACCGCCGCGCCGAGCGCGGGTCCGAGGAAGGTATGCACGCCGCCCAGCACGGCCATCACGATCGGGGTAGCGCTCGCCGTCCAGTTGAGCCAACCGGGAAACACGTTGCCGCTGGAAAGTGCGAAGAGCGAGCCGGCGAGGCCCGCGAAGGCGCCGCTCGCCACGAAGGCGGCGAGCTGGTGGGCGCGGACGTTCACGCCGATGTACTGCACGCGGCGCGGATTTGCGCGAAGCGCGCGCAGCGTGAAGCCGAAAGGGGAGCTCACGAGGCGGTAGAGCACGTAGAGGCCGGCAGCAACGAAGGCGAGAGCGTAATAGTAGTAATAGAAGGGCTGCGCCAGCGCCCCTGGCGGCTTGAGACCCGTCATGCCGTCGTCGCCGCCGGTGATGCTGCTCGCCTTGAGCGCCAGCGTGTACAGCAGCATCTGGAACGCGAAGGTCAGCATCGCGAAGTAGATCCCCGAACGCTGCACGGAGAAGACGCCGATCAGCGCGGCGAACAGCGCCGAAACGACCAGCGCCGTGACTGGAACCAGCGCGAACGCAAGAGTCGGCGGCAGGCCGGCCTTCTTGAGAAGGATGGCAGCGGCGTAGCCGCCGACGCCGAAGAACGCGGCATGCCCGAAGGACAGCATGCCGCCATAGCCGAGCAGCACGTTGAAGCTCACCGCGTAGAGCGCGAAAGCGAGCGCCTCGATGGCGATGAAGGTCCAGAACTGGGAAAGCGCGAACGGCAAGGCGAGGAGCACCACGGCGCCTAGCGCGATGCGAATCATTCGGGCGTGCCAAACAAGCCGTGCGGCCGCACGATCAGCACGACTGCCATCAGCGCGAAGGTGAGCACCACCGCGGCACCCGGGATGGCGATGATGCCGAAGGCGTTGACGATACCGACGAGCAGCGAAGCGACCAGCGCCCCGAGCACGCTTCCCATGCCGCCGATGACCACGATGACGAACGCATCGATGATCACCTGCACGTGCAGGCCCGGGCCGACGGCCACGATCGGCGCCGCGAGCGCGCCGCCCAGACCGGCGAGCGCGGCGCCGGCGGCGAATACGGCGGTGAAGAGCCAGCGCGTATTCAC
>Ga0136846_1210878_pt1 | contig 11010 bp, 7 predicted proteins | sample HopSoiMetagenom2_FD_96841 | JGI IMG/M metagenome (GOLD analysis project Ga0136846, IMG submission 96841) | Grasslands soil microbial communities from Hopland, California, USA - 2 Assembly 2016 (version 4) | ecosystem: Environmental > Terrestrial > Soil > Grasslands | place: USA: Hopland... | reverse complement strand
TGGCGAAGCCGCTGGCCAGCCGTTCTTCGCGATGCCGCTCATCGAGGGCCAAAGTCTTGCGCAGCGACTACGAGTCGGACCATTGCCGCCGCTAGTTGCCGCCCGACTCCTTCGCAAGATTGCTGCGGCAGTCGCTTACGCTCACTCCTGCGGTGTGATTCACCGGGATTTGAAGCCGGGCAATATTTTGCTCGCACCGGCCGCCGACGCAAATTGTGATCTATCGACAAGCGAAGGGCTCGACGCCTGCGAGCCGAAAATCACCGATTTTGGCCTCGCCAAGCGGCTCGGCGACGGCGCCGAGCTGACGATGACCGGACAAATCCTCGGCACGCCCAGCTATATGCCGCCGGAGCAGGCCTCGGGCTATCGCCATAATGCTGGCCCAGCCGCCGACATTTATTCGCTGGGGGCGATCCTGTACGCGATGCTGACCGGGCAAGCGCCATTTGTGTCGGACAATCCGGTCGAATTGATCCTCCATGTCATCGAGCGTGAGCCGCTATTGCCGCGCAGTCTCGTCCCCCACCTGCCTCGCGCGGTGGAATCGATTTGCCTCAAGTGCCTCGAAAAGAATCCGAAGGACCGTTATCCATCCGCGACGCGGCTCGCCGACGATCTCGACCGATTCCTCCGCCATGAGCCGCCGCTCGCTCGTCGGCCAACGACGATGCATCGACTGCGTCGCTGGGTGCGCCGCAAGCCGGTCCTCGCGGCCCACCTGATTGGTCTCGCGGTGCCGCTTGTTGTCGGCCAAATGATCTTTCTCGCGCATCCCGCTCGCGAGCTTGGCTATCATTTACGGCTCTGCGGCATGCTGGCTTTGTGGATCGCGGCCAGCGTAGTTTGTCAGTGGCTCTTTGAGCAGCGGCGAGCCACCAACTGGCCGCTGTATGCCTGGGCCGCGGCCGATACGCTCCTATTGACCGGCACGCTCTGTCAGATGGCACGGCCGCTGGGACTCTTTGTCGGCGGCTACCTCGTGCTCGTGGCCATCTCCGCGCTCGCCGGAAAGACGAACCTCATCATCTTCACCACGCTGAGCAGCATGTTCGCTCTGCTGCTGCTCTTTCTTTTACGACCCGAGGAGGCCCTGCCGCTACATTACGCCCTTTTCGCTCAGGTGACGATCGCTCTCGCTGGCTTGGCCGTCGGCTACCAGGCTTGGCGGATGAATGTCCTCCGCGAATACTACGGCGAAAGGTAGGTCGAAGCCGTGCTTCGACCCGAACTACGACCGAGCGGCGATACAGCATCGAAATTGACCGCTCCCGCCTATCGGACCTACAATCAATCACGTGCCAGCTCACGACTCAATCTAACAAATGCCTGAAAAACCACTGTATTTTCGACTTTTCGTTCGTAGATCACTGCTCGCAGTGGCCTTGGCGGCGGTCCTGGCTCGTGCTCTGCCCGCCCAAGAGCCGCCCGGCATCGAGGCAGCGACTGACAAGCCCCAGCTAAACCTCCGTGAGCTGTTCAGCGGCGGCGGCGACGCTGGCGGCAATCATGTTCGCTTCACAGGCACGTTCACGATCGAGAAAGGCTCGCGCAATGGAACGCTGACGCTCGCCGCCAAGATCGATCCCGACTGGCACGTCTATTCAATCACGCAGCCGTCGGGCGGGCCGATGAAATCGCAGGTCAAAGTACCGACCTCACCCAATTACACGGTCGTCGGGCTGTTTCGAGCTGACCGCTCGCCGCACATCAAGCCGCCTGGTGTCTTTCCGGTGAACTCTGAGGAACACGAAGGCGCGGTGAACTGGTCGGTCCCGATTGAGGTGTCTGAGGGCATCGATCCCGAATCGCTGACCATTCCAATCAACTACAGCGGCCAGGTCTGCACCAGCGGCGATCGCGGTGCTTGCATTCCCGTCTCCGAGCAGATCACCGCCAAGTTCGCGGGCTACCTCGAAAAAAGCGCCACGCCCGGCGAGTATCATCCCGACGCCAGTCAGGCGCAGCTAGTTTTCAAAGGCCACGTTGAGCCGGCCGCCGTCATCCGCGGCGGCAAGGCCAGGCTCCTCATTACAGCGACGCCAAATTCGGGCTGGCATGTCTATGCCTACGCAACGAAAGATCCCGACATCATCGGCGCCAACAAACCGACGCTGATTTACGTCGCGCCGCTTCCTGGATGGAAGCGCTCGGAGGTAAAGGCCTCGGCGCAGCCGAAAACTAAGCCGCCGCTCGCGGCCGGCCTGCCGACTGAGCGATTCCATGCGCAGCCGATCACTTGGACGATCGAGCTCACCGTTCCCGCTGACGCTCCGCAGGGCGAAACGCAGCTGACCGGCTACATCGGTTTCCAAACCTGCGATTCCAAGAGCTGTCTGCCGCCGCAAGTGGTGCAGTTCCGCGTTTCGATTCCCGTCCGTGCCAAAGAGATGCCGGGCCAGGTCCCGCTCGACTTTCTCGCCGTTGGCAAATCAGAAGCCGGCGGCGTCAGCGGCTACAAGGATCTCGCCAAGCTCGTTACCGCCGATAAGCCGCCGGCGGCTGAGGTCAACCTGAAGGCGCTGATTCCGATGATCGGCTTCGGCTTGCTCGGTGGTTTGATCCTCAATCTGATGCCCTGCGTGCTGCCGGTCATCGGCCTCAAGCTGCTCTCGTTCGTGCAGCAAGGTGGCCAAAGTCGCGGTCGCATTTTCGCGCTCAACTTGTGGTTTTCACTCGGCTTGCTCTCGGTTTTCCTCGTCCTCGCGACCGCCGCCGCGTTCGCCAACCTCGGCTGGGGCCAGCAATTCACCTACACCTGGTTCAAAGTCACGATGGTCGTGGTGGTGTTTGCCTTTGCTCTGAGCTTTTTGGGCGTCTGGGAGATTCCTATTCCCGGCTTTGCTCAAACGGACATGTCGAGCAAGCTGCAGCATCACGAAGGCGCTACCGGCGCGTTCTTTAAAGGCATCTTCACGACGCTCTTGGCAACACCTTGCAGTGGCCCGTTCCTCGGCCCGGTCTTCGCGGTCACACTGAGTCAGCCGCCGCTAGTCACTTACATCTTGTTCGGCAGCGTCGGCCTTGGCATGGCATCGCCGTATCTCCTGATCGGCGCATTCCCCGCGCTGGTTCGCTGGTTGCCCAAGCCTGGCCACTGGATGGAAACCGTCAAGCAGCTCATGGGGTTTGTGTTGCTCGGCACCGTCGTTTATCTGTTCACGACACTCAACAAAAACTACTTCATCCCTACGCTGGCGCTAGTGATGGCTGTGTGGCTGGCCTGCTGGATTGTCGGCCGCGTACCGATTTACGAGAGCGCCGGCAAGCAAGTGCGCCAGTGGGTCGTTGGCGCCGTCTCCGCGGCCGCCATCGGCTGGCTTTCTTTCACATTCCTCGCGCCGCAGGCGCACCTTTATTCATGGCATTCCTACTCGCCTGAGGCGCTGACCAAGCTGCAGTCCGAAGGCAAAACAGTAATGGTGGATTTCACTGCCGATTGGTGTCTGACATGCCAGGCCAATTTCAAATTTGTGATCAACACCGAACGTATAAAGCAATTGATTGACCGGAATGGCGTAGCGCCGGTGCTCGCCGATTGGACCGATATGAACGACACCATCAAGCAGCAGCTGAACGAGCTGAACAGCAACTCCATTCCGCTCTTGGCGATCTACCCTGCCAACCGCCCTGGCGAGGTCATCGTGCTCCGCGATGCGATTACGCAAAGCCAACTGCTGTCGGCGCTCGAAAAAGCCGGACCCTCGGTCAGCCTATCACCCGACAAACATCAGGTCTCAAGCCTGAAATCACAAGCAGACGCAGCCAGCCAATAACGGCCGGTCACGGACGACTGACTACTTCCGCGGTATTCCAACAACCGCGGTGCAGCGCTTGCAGCGCGTTCGCTGATTGTTGAGCTTCGCGCCGCACTTGGGACAGCGGCGGTTCTTTCGCTTCAGGACCAACTTGGTTCGCGGACGGGTTTTCATATCGCAGGTCGCTTCCCGATTTAGCTTGCAGAGGACCCCAGTCTAGAGGTCGTGTGGAAAACCGGCAATCGGCCTGTTTTGAGTACACGGTCCGTTCCGGTCCGGCAAACTTTACCGTCTATGCGGCGGCATTTCACTCCGCTCGTCCCTGGCGGCCGATGTCGGGAGAGGCGATTAGTTGTTTTTTGGCTGCTATCGCAGATTTCAGGCTCGCTGGGAGCGTCGCAATGGCTCGTTCGCTGCTTGTCGGTTCAATTCTGATTGGGATCGCCCTCAACTCGATCGCCACGGCAGCCGATGGCGTCGCCGGTGCTTGCACCGGTCCGGGCTGTGTGGGGGCAAATGGCTATGGCCAAGATGGGCCTCCGGGTTCCGGCCCGTTCAATCGGTTCAGCTATCGCTGCCACGTCGATTTCAATCGCAACACAGCCTGGCCCGAGCCGTTTTTAACTGCCGACAAGGCCGCGGTCCGTACGCCATGGTGCATTCAGACCGACAACGGCTGGAAGATGCAAAACACGATCGGAACGTTCCTTTTTGACCGCGATACGCAGCAAGTCAACGAAGCCGGCGACCTGCTCGTCAAATGGATTCTCACGCAGGCGCCCATTCATCGGCGCGCCGTGTTCGTCCTGAAGGGAGACACGGCTGAAGCGACCAATGCTCGCGTGCAATCCGTGCAGGCTTCCGTCGCAAAGTACAGCAATGGCTGTGTTTGCCCCGTGCTGCTTACGACCACTGAGCCCGTCGGCTGGCCCGCGTCGTACATCGACTCGATTACGCAGCACTACGAGGCCACAATCCCCAACCCGCGCTTGCCCGCTCGCCAGCAGGGTGGCGGTGGCCAAGGCGGCAGCGGCAGTGGCGGCGGTGGTGGTGGCGGCGTGCAATAGTCACTCGTCGCTAGCAAGCCACGCAGGTTTTAACCGACCCGCGATATCTGCCAGAGTCGATTTGCTCTTTAGCCGCCGTCGAATAGCAGACGATGAACTATGTGAGGCTGCGCGGAGTTTGCGGCGCAGATTTCTGACGCGATCGTTCGTTTGGATCGCGTCGAGCCATGTCCGAACATGGAGGTCGGGGGGACATGAAGCGTACCATTGCAGTAACATTTCTTGTCGGGGCAGGACTCGGGCTGGCGGGTTGCCAGTCGCCAATGCTTGGCGGGTTGCCAACTTGGAACCGGAACAGCTCAGTCGCTGGCTCGGCCGCCCCCGACGTCGGCAAGCAAAAGTACAGCGGCCTATCGCAGCAGCTCGCCGGCGGCGAGGCGCCTTCGACCGGAATGGGCGGAAATCGCACGCCGTCGAAGTCGGGTGTTTTCGCCTCATTCTCGAAGTCCACCGCCGCTGCAGGGGCTGCGCTGACGGCCAAGAAGGTCACCGAGTCGGATGACGATCCGGTCAGCCTCAACAAAACTCCGAAGAAGATTGGTTCTGAAGTTTACATTGGGGCGGCGCGCCTGTTGGAGAACCAAGGCAAGTTCGCCGAGGCCGAGGACAAGTATCGTGAAGCGCTGCGCGTGGCTCCAGCTGATCTGAACGCGATGGTTGGCCTTGCTCGGCTGTACGACCGGCAAGGAGAGGGCCAAAAGGCCATCGAGATGTATCAAAAGGCAGGCCAGGCTCATCCCACGAGCGGCCTCGTATTTAACGACCTCGGCTTATGCTTTCGCCGTCAGCGACAGCTCGATAAGTCGATGGCAACGTTTGGCAAAGCCGTTGAGCTGGTTCCAGACAACGCCAAATATCGCAACAACTATGCCGCTGCGCTTGTCGATGCGGGCAAAACAAATGAAGCGTACGATCAGCTCGCTGCGGGCAATTCTGCAGCCGTCGCCCACTTCAACCTGGCCTATCTGTTGCAGCACAAGGGGAACCGGGCTGAAGCCGTTCGCCACTTGCAAGAGGCTGTTTCGATCGATCCCGCTTTGACGCCGGCCCGCGAGATGCTGACCCAGCTGGGCGCGAATCCGCCGGCAACGGCTTCGGCGGCGGAACAACCGGCGCCACGGGTGGCCTCCGAGCCGCCGGTGGCGCGAACGCAGACAGCTCAATCCCCCGTTGCGTCATACTCGGCCGGCGCTGCGGATCAGCGCCTCTATACATCCGCGCCGCAGGTTGCATCTCCCGCAACTGCTGACGCCTCGACTTTCCACGTGGGCGATGATTCCACTGCGATAGCGGAAACGGCCAAGCGGCAAGCAGCTCCGCGCGAAACGACGCAAGCGCCGTCGTGGGCTTCGGCCGCCTGGGCGATTCCGGCTGGCGATGCTTCCGCTGTTCGCCCGCTGCCCCCAGTTGATTAATGGTCGCATTGCTCGGTGCCAGCGCACGAAATCAATGCCGGTGCTAGCTACTTTGTTTCGCCTTGACCACACCAAGGTCTTTTGCGAGACTCCCCCGCCCAAAGGAATGGTTTGGGGCACATAGGAGGCTTGCCATGCGGTACCTGACGCTCGTTTTGCTCGCGATTGCCATCGGATTCGCCGGTTGCTCGTCCAAAAAGGCTGTTGATTCCGCGGGCACCGGCGCGTCGGTGAATACCGCGACCGCACAGCGCGGTAGTGGGCAGGCGAACGTGGCACCGCAACCGCTCGCGGTCCCCGCGAGCGCGTCGCCCGATCAGGTCGTAGCGGCCTTCCTCAATGCTCTGCGTTCGGGCGATTCGGCGACAACCGAGTCCTTGCTAACTGCCAAGGCTCGCCAGGAGCTTGCCAAGCATTCGCTGTCGGTTGACGTTCAGAGCGCTCCGAACGCCGGTTATCAAGTTCGCCCCGCCGAAATCCTGGCCGATCAAAGCGGCGCACACGTTAAAAGCATCTGGACGGAAAAGTTTGCCGATGGTGACGAGACTTACGAGATCGTCTGGGCTCTGCGCCGGCAACAGGACGGTTGGCGGCTAGCAGGCATGGCCATGGAGCTGATTCCTGGCCAGCCGATGCAGTACCTCAACTTCGAAGATCCCGCCGACATGCTCCACAAAAAGGAAGAGGCCATTGCCTCCATGCAGCGGCCGGCGGTCGAAACCGCCCAACAACCTCCGCCGCCGACGAATGCTGCTCCTCAACGAATCGAGCGCTAGTGTCGCGCTGCCATCTGTCTCGGGCCGTTAAGCTGTAGGCCCACCAGCCGCGCCAGCGGCGAAACGCGAACGACTGGCGCGCTTTCTCTGCTTTACCATTCTGTCCGCAAGGTCTTTCCCGGTAATGGGATGCGCCGGTCCGTCGGGCCTGCGTGGCATCGATGTGGCCTTTCGATTTCAGCGCTCGCTCGCTGGACAGGCCCCAGCTGGACTGTAAGTTTTCCCGTGCTTGAACGACGCTTGCCCCAAGCACCGATTGCACCCAGATTGTGCATTTTGTTGTCGGCCGCTTGACAAGCATTCAGGCGCGGATACCTTACGACCTAACCTTTGTGACACTCATATCCTTCGTAACCCGTAGATTTTGACAACAGGGACCGCTTCGGGTAGTCGGATGCGAGAGTTCGCGATGGTTCGGTCGCAGCGCGACGCTGAGCCGTCGGCTGTCGCGGCTGCGTCGTCGTGACGGCAAATGGGTAGTTTTCACTTACGGTACCTGTAAGTAATTGGAGGATTTGAGGATGAACCGTATCGTTATTTTTGGTCTGGCGGTGTTTTTCGCGATCGTTGGAATCGCCCTCGTCGGCGGTGACAGCAAGGTGATGGCGTTTGGTCATCACGGCTGCTGCAACGGTTGCAATGGCGGTGGTTGCCATGGCGGCTGCCATGCTCGCCACGGTTGCCATCATCGTTGCCACGGCCGCTGCAATGGCGGTTGCAATGGCGGCGGCTACGGCTGCAATGGCGGCTGTGGTGGTGGATATGGCGGTGGATGCTGCGGTGGTGGTGGTGGTTACGTTCAGGCCCCTGAGAAGCAGGCTCCGATGCCGGCTCAGGCCCCCGCGAAGTAGTTTTGAACAACACTGCCCGCTTGGGCAAATGTTTGCTGCCCGGACTGGCTGCTCCCCCTGTAGCACCGTCCCGGCAGCGAAGAAATCGAGAGATCGGACTGCGTCGCCAGTCCGATCTTTCTTTTTGCGCGGTGGGGAACCAAAGGGGTCGGGAATCTTCTGCGGCATACGGCTTACAAGTTTGTAAGTGATGTTCCGCCAAAGACTCCCGACCCCGCCTGTCTGGCGTAAGCGGTGACCGCTGGTCGATGATTGCTGGGATGCAGCCTACTTCTTCTAAGCCCGCTGGATCGAGCGAAAGCAATCAGGGTTTGCTGCGCAGCATTGCGTCGCTCTTGATTTGCATCCATTTGTTTTGCGTCGCGGTTGTGCTTGCCGCGAACTCGCCGGGCAACTTTCGCCGCTCGCCGTTGCAAGGACGGCTGGTGTCGATTTTCGCGGCTTTTACACGGCTGTTGCACTTCGATCCGGAGTTCACGCCGTATTACTACACGCTCGGCCGGCCGCTGGATGATGACACCTGGCTGGTGATCGATCTTTATCCCTCGGGTGAGCAGCCGGTGGCGCAGCAGCAGCTGGCCAGCAGCATTCAATTGCCCGACGGGGGCAGTAATTGGCTGGAGAATCGGCGGCGCGGTTTTCAACTGGCAAAGCTGCTGGCCGCGAGCGCCGATCCTCCAAGTGAAAACGACGATATCACGAGCGAAATTGCGCGAGCCGTCGGAGGCTGGGCGATGCGACAGTCGGGAAATGGCCGGGCGGTTGTACGCTGCATGCGGCGATACAGCCAGCCGTTTGACCTGGCCGCAGTGAACGCCGGTTTTCCGGCCGATCGTCCGACGGACCCGGCCTACGACACGACGGTCTATGAAGCCGACGTGTGGACGGACGAGGACAAACAGGTGCAGGTGCAGAAGCGGGCATCGCGGGCGGAGGTCGCGCCGCGGCAGACGGGCGGAGCAGCCCCAGCGACAACTCCGACGGTGAACAAGTAACGAAGTCAAAAATCGAAGAACCCAAGAACCGAAGATCCCAAGAGTCGTGCGATGGCAACGGGCGCTAAAACTGATTTCACCGAACTGGCGGAGGATTTTGGCCAGAAGTGGAATCGCTTTTGGTTCGCGCCGGCCAATCCGTTGCCGGTATGCGTGCTGCGAATCTTCGTCGGCATGTTGGCCGCTGCGCATTTCCTTGAACTGGGTCAGGGACTCAATGTGTGGTATGCGAGCGACGGCGTTGTGCCGCCGGCGGCGGTGCGGCGGCTGCTGGACCTGACGAGCAGCGGTGTGGAATATCGTTATTCGTATCTGGATGGGCTGCCGGTATCGAGCGCGTTGGTAGTGATCCATGTGCTGGCGATTTTGGCGTCGCTGGCGTTTGCCCTTGGACTGCTGACGCGGATTTCGGGCTTGCTGACGCTGGCGGCGCTGCTGGCTTACATTCATCGTCTGCCGCAGATCGCTGGCCACGTTGAGCCTGTGCTGTCGTTTCTGATCTTTTATCTTTGCATTGCACCGTCGGGCGCTCGGTTGTCGCTCGATTGGCGGTTGTTCGGTTCGTCGAAGAGCAAGGCAACACTGGCCTGGATCGTGGGAAGTAGCGACGCGCCGGAGGTGGCGAACGTCGCACTGCGATTGACGCAGGTTCATCTGGCGATGTTCTACGCGATGATGGGACTGACGAAGCTGTATGGCGACGCATGGTGGGAAGGCAGCGCCGTGTGGATCCTGCTGGCGCAAACTCAGTCGAGGCCAGTCGATTTGACGGGCATTCGGCGGTGGGGTCAGATCGGCGAGTATCTGATCAACTTCTGGACGCATGGAATCGTTTATTTCGAGCTGGCGTTTGGGATTCTGATTTGGACGCGGATCGGCCGGCCGATTGTGCTCTGGCTGTCCGTGCTTATCTGGGTTTCCGTGATCATCGCGACGGGACACGTGCTGTTCGGGCTGACGATGCTGGCGGCGAATGCCGCCTTTCTGCCGGCCGCTGTCTTTGAGCCGTTCGTTCGCCGCCCCCGGGTGCCTGAGACGTTGCCTGCGGCCGCGGCGGCCTAAGCCGGCGGCGGTTTTGAGGCGAAGTTTGGCGCTAAACTTTGGCGGTTTTTTCGACGCTGGAAGTTTATTATTTGGCCGCAAGTCATTCGTTGGTTGAGACTTGTGCGTTTGGCGCAGCGCGCATTCTGGATTTCATGTTTAGCATTCTTTAGCGCGGGCGCATTGGTTTTATTGCGATTGTCATTGTTCGTTGGTCAGTTGTCAGAAACCCGTTCCCGCGGTCGAGCACGGCTTGGGCTGCGCTTCCCTTTTCTGATTTTTTGAGGAAAGCGCGCTGCCGGAATGACGGAAGTTGTTATGAGACATGCAGTTGCGAATTTTGAAGTCGCTTCCAGGAGGGAAGTGATGGAAGCGCGGGAAGTGGGAGAAAACCAAAGCGAAACTCAGGCGGCCGTGGCCCGGCCGGATGTCTAGGTTCGCGATTAACACGGGTCACGGCGGCGGCGGAGTCGGGAGACGCGCGTCGCAGGGTTATGTCGAGTTTCAGATTGCGATCCAACATTTTTGTTCCCCGTCCGCGCGTACTGCGGGCCTGGCGCACCCGTCGGTGTGTTGCTAGGGTGGCGAGCGAACTCGCCCCTAAGTACCCATTGAAAAATGGACCGAAAAGCGGGCGATAATTCCGGGCGATTTTGAAAAATTGCGGACGACCGCAAGGCTAGGGCGCGTGAAGTCGTTAAGGCGGCTGCTGCGGCTGATTAGGCAAGAAACGGCACACGGAGTGTGCCTACTACTTTGGGGCGGCAAGAAACGCGGAGAGCCTGGCGAGCAGGCGATCTCGGTGGCAAGAGTTGGTTTGGCATTCCCAGATGGTGAGGACCTGCCAGCCGAGGCGGCGGAGGGCGCGGAGGTGGCGTTTGTCTCGGAGGGCGTTTTTTTGGATTTTGGCGAGCCAGTATTTGCGGCGGGTAGCGGGGATGCGGCAGGCCCCGCAGGTGTGCATGTGCCAGAAGCAGCCGTGGATGAGGATGATTTTTTTGAGGCGAGGGAAGACGAGGTCGGGTGCGCCGGGGAGGGAAGTGACATGGAGGCGGTAGCGGAAGCCGAGGGAGTGAAGAGACGGCGGACGACGAGCTCGGGTGAAAT
>Ga0136846_1242604_pt1 | contig 11012 bp, 9 predicted proteins | sample HopSoiMetagenom2_FD_96841 | JGI IMG/M metagenome (GOLD analysis project Ga0136846, IMG submission 96841) | Grasslands soil microbial communities from Hopland, California, USA - 2 Assembly 2016 (version 4) | ecosystem: Environmental > Terrestrial > Soil > Grasslands | place: USA: Hopland... | reverse complement strand
TGGTCGGCTGCGGCCGAGCGCGCCGGCTGCCGCTCGAGCCTTGCGTTCACCGGCTACCTGCCGGACGACCGCCTGGCGGCTGCGCTCGACAGCGTGGACGTCATCGTCTCGCCCGACCGGGCCGGGGCGAGCGCCGGCCGGAGCACGTTCGCGGCCGCGCTCGCGTTCGGGAAGCCGATCGTCGCGTTCGACGGCCCCGAGCTCTGGCGCGAGGCGACCCGGGCCGGGGCGGTCGCCGCCGCGGCGCCGGAGGCCGGGGCGCTCGCCACGGAGCTCGACCGGCTCCGCGCGCCGGCAGTGCGCGCGGCACGGGGCGAGCAGGCACGCTCCTTCTACCGGGAGCGGCTGCGCCCGGACCTCGCCGCGCGGCAGCTGCTCACGTTCCTGGAGGGCCTCCAGTGAGCGCCGTCGCCGACGCCCGTGCCAGCGTGGCAACGGCCGGGGGCCGCCGGCCGCTTCGCATCCTGAAGGCCGCCGACGTGGACGGTCCCGCGGTGGCGACCGGCGGCATGAACGAGTTCATGCGCCGCAGCGCGGCCGCCGTAGAGGAGCGCGGCCACCGCGTCGAGCTCCTGTTCCGCGACGGTCTCGCTCCGGCGGTGCGCCGCGGCGGCCTGCGGCGCCTGGTCGCGCCGTGGGCGCTGTGGCGGAAGGTGCGGCGCTCGGGGAGCTTCGACGTCGTGGAGGTCCACGAGCCGCTCGCGGCGGCCTACTGCCTCATGCGCCGCGTCCAGCGCTCGCTGCCGCCCTGCGTGGTCGTGTCGTACGGCGCCGAGGAGCGGCACTGGCGCTCGCTGCCGCACCGGCGGCGCCGCAGTCGGGTGACCGTCCCACTGACGCTGCTCACACAGTCCCGCTTCGCGCTCCGCCACGCCGACCATCTCCTCGTCCCCTCGGAACGCGACAACGAGTATCTGGGCCGCGAGCTCGGCGTGCCGCCCGCGCGGCGGACACGCGTCGACCCCGGGGTCGACGCGGCATACGGCGCGCTCACCGCTGCGCCGCGCGGCCGCGACGAGCTCCGCGTCCTGTTCGTCGGCAGCTGGATCGACCGCAAGGGCGCCGGCGAGCTCGCACAGGTGTGGCCGCGCTTCGCCCAGGCGCATCCGGGCGCGAGCCTGACGCTCTCCTGCACGGTCGCGGACGCCCGCACGGTCGTCGCCGACGTCGGATGCGAACGGGTGACGGTCGAGCCGTTTGCGACGGAAGAGCGCCTGCTGCAGACGCTGTCGGCCCACGACGTCTTCGTGCTTCCGTCCTGGTTCGAGGGCGGCATGTCGCTCGCTGCGCTCAAGGCGGCGGCGGCCGGGCTCGCCTGCGTCGTGACCGCGGTGAGCGGCCACGTCGACCTGTTCCGCCCGCCAGACCCCGAGCGCGACGGCGCGCTGCTCGTGCCTCCGCACGACGCGGGCGCGCTGCTGCTTGCGCTCGAACGCCTCGCCGGCGACCGTGCGCTCGTCGACCGCCTGGGCGCCAATGCCCGCCGCCGCGCGTCCACCTTCACCTGGGCGGCGAGCGCGGAGGCATGCATCACCGCCTACCGCCGCGCCGCCGCTGCGAGGCCCGCATGGCAGTGAAGGAGGCGCTGAGAGGCCTCGTACCGCCGGCGCTCGTGCCCGCGGCTCGCCGGCTCCGACACCTGCGCCGGCCGTGGAGCTGGGAGGTCGCACCTGGCGGTGGGTGGCGAAACCACGGCTGGGACGTGCCGGCCGTCCGCGACGGCGAGCTCGCATCCTTCCTCGAGCAGGCGGGTCAACTGAACGGAACGGGCCCGTTCGGCGGGGAGGGCGGCCTCGCGTCCGGCGAGCTCGACCGCTGGCGCCACAACATGTACCTCAGCGCCGCCCTCGTCTTCGCGCTGACGGCCCGCGACCGCGATCGCCTCTCGGTGCTCGACTGGGGCGGCAGCCTTGGCCACCTCTCGATCGTCGCGGCGGCCACCCTGCCGGGCGTCGAGCTGGACTACCACGTCAAGGAGCTCCCCCTGCTCTGTGAGGCCGGGCGCGACCTCCTCCCGTCCGTCTCGTTCCACAGCGACGAGCGCTGCCTCGAGCGCCGCTACGACCTCGTGATCGCGAGCGGCTCGCTGCAGTACGCCGAGGACTGGCCGCAGCTGCTGCGGCGGCTGGGCAGCGCCGCGCCGGCGCTCTACGTCGCACGGGTGCCGATGGTGTTCGAAAACCCCTCGTTCACGAGCATCCAGCGCGCGTACGTGGAGCGTGGCGGCGCCGAGTACACGGGGTGGGTCTTCAACCGGACGGCGTTCCTCGACGCGGCCGCCGCGGCGGGCCTCGCGTTGCGCCGCGAGTTCCTCCAGGGCGAGACGCCGTACGTCCACGGCGCGCCCGAGCAGCTCGAGAGCCGCGGCTTCCTCTTTGACACGGGGACGTGATGCGGCGGCTGCTGGTCGTCAGCCACGCCTGCATCACGCCCGTCAACCAAGTCGTGTTCGACGAGCTGGCGGCGCGCGGCTGGGACGTCACGCTCGTCCTGCCCGACCGCTGGAACGACGCGTACGCCCGCGGTGCGTACGACGCCACCCACCGCGGGAGCCGGGTGGCGCTGGCGCCGCGGCGGGTCGTCCTGGCAGGCCAGCCTCAGCGCCACGTCTACGTCGCACGGCTTGCCGCGATCGCGCGGTCGGCCGCGCCGGCGGTCGCGTTCGTGGAGCAGGAGCCGTTTTCGCTGAGCGCGCTCCAGTGGTCGCTGGCCCTGCGGCGCACCGGCATCCCGTTCGGCCTCGCCGGGGCGGAGACGCTCGACCGGCCGCTCCCGCTCCCCGCCCGGCTCGCGCGCTCGTCCACGCTCGCGCATGCGGACTTCGTCGCCGCGCGGTCGCCCACCGCCGCGGACCTCGTCCGCAGCTGGGGCGCCGCCGGCCAGGTCCGGGTCATCCCCCACGCCGTCCCGAGCTGGCCGGTCGCGCCGCACGTCGACGAGGGCGTCTTCACCGTCGGGTTCGCCGGCCGCCTCGTCCCGGAGAAGGGCATCGATGACCTGCTGCGCGCCGTCCGGCAGCTCGCGCCACCCGTACGCGTCCTGGCCGTCGGCGACGGGCCGCTGCGCGAGGCACTCGAGTCGGCGTCCACGACGGAGCATGCCGTCGAGGTCGCGCCGGGCACGCGCCACGACGCGATGGCCGCGCAGTACGCGCGGATGGATGTCCTGGTCCTGCCGTCGCGGACGACGCGCCGGTGGGCCGAGCAGTTCGGCCGGGTCCTGGCCGAGGCGATGGCCTGCGGCGTCCCCGTCGTCGGCTCGTCGTCGGGCGAGATCCCGTGGACGATCGGCGCTGCGGGCCGCGTCGTCCCGGAGGGCGACGCCGCAGCGCTCGCCCGGACGCTCGAGGAGCTCCGCCGCGACGACGAGGCGCGGCGCACTCTGGTTGCGCGGGGCCACGAGCGGGCGCGCGCATTCTCGGTCGGCGCCGTCGCCGATCTGCTCGAGGAGGCGCTCGCGGCGGCCGCGCGCCCGGCATTGGCCGTCGCCGCATGACCCGCGTCCGGCCGGACACGCTGCTCGTCGCCGCGGGCGCGTTCATGGCCGTCGTCACCGGCTGGGTGACGGTGCGCCCCGGCGCGTACAGCCTCGTTGTGGCCACCGGCGTCGCAGCCGTGGCGGTCGCCTTCGCCTTCCATGCCCCGCGCGCGCTCCTGTTCGGCCTGCTGGCCTGGCTGGCGGTGCTAGGCCTCGTTCGCAGGCTCCTGCCCGCGATGGCCCTCCTGGGACATGCCGACCCGCTGCTCGCGGTCGCTCCCGTGGCTCTCGGGCTCCTCGTCCTGGTCTCGTTCCGGACACCGTCGCCGCGGCGGACGCAGCTCACGGCCGCGGTGGCGGTACTGACCGCGCTCATCCTCGTCGCGGCGCTCAACCCGCTCCAGGGCAGCGGCTTGGCCGGCGTCGCGGGGCTGTTATTCGTCCTCGTTCCGACGCTCGGGTTCTGGATCGGCCGGACGTTCCTCGACGACACCACGTTCCGCAGGTTGATCGTGATCCTCGCAGCCGTCGCCCTCGTCGTCGCCGCGTACGGGCTCGTGCAGACCTTCGGCCACTTTCCCTCGTGGGACGAGCGCTGGATCATCGCCGCGCGGAACCGGTACGGCTCCCTCGACGTGCTCGGCGCGACACGGCCGTTCTCGACGTTCTCGGCGTCGGCCGAGTACGGCTTCTACCTCGCGATCGGCGCCGTCGTCTGGCTCGTCGCCGGCATGGGCGCTCGCCGGCCACTGCTCACGGCCGCCGCCCTCGGGCTGCTCGGCATGGCCGTCGTCTACCAGTCGTCGCGGGGCGTTGTGGTCGCCTTCGCCTTTGCGGCCGCGATGGTCGTCTCGGCGTGGTGGCGCCTCCGAATCGTCGCCAGCGTCGTCGTGGTGGCCGCGACGTTCCTCTTCCTCGTCGCCGGCGCCCGGCTCGTCGCTCCGGGTTCGGCCGGCGCCGCACAGTCCGCATCGCAGCTTGCCGCCCACCAGGCGCAGGGCCTCGCGAACCCGCTCGACCCGGAGGCTTCGACGCTGGGCGTCCACCTGCGGCTGATCGGCGACGGGCTCGCAGGCTTGAAGAGCGAGCCGCTCGGCATCGGCCTCGGCCCGATCACGATCGCGGGCCGCCAGTTCGGCGGGATCCAGCAGGGCACGGAAGCCGATCCCTCCAACGTCGCGGTCGCGATGGGCGTGCCCGGCCTGCTCGCGTACCTGACCGTGCTCGCCATCGGCCTCGGGTGGGCCTACAGGCTTGCGCGCCGGCGGCGCGACGTCCTCTCGCTGGCGGCGCTCGGGATCCTGAGCGTGACGCTGCTCCAGTGGCTCAACGGGGGCCAGTACGCAGTCGCCGTCGTGCCGTGGCTCGTGCTCGGGTGGATCGACCGGACGATGGCGCAGGAGGCATCCGAATGAGGCCGCTGCTCCTCGGCATGGGCTCGTTCGCGGAGCAGCCCGGCGGCCTCAACCGCTACGTCGCCGAGCTCGATCGCGCGCTGCGCGCCGAAGGGCTCGAGCCGACGACCGTCGTGGCGCAGGCCGGCGCCGGCCTGCTCGCCCGCGTCCGAGCGTTCACGCGCGCCGCCGGGCGGCACACACGGACGGCCGACGTCGTGGACGCGCATTTCGCCCTGTACGCGGCCCTTCCCCTGCTTACCGGCCGGCTGCGGGGGCTTCCGCTCGTCGCGCACTTCCATGGGCCCTGGGGCGCCGAGGGCCGCGTTGCCGGCGACGGACGCGCGGCTGCCTGGGCGAAGACCCGGGTGGAGCGCGCCGTCCTGCGCCGCGCCGGCCGCGTCGTGACGCTCTCGGTCGCGTTCAGGCGGCTCGCGATCGAGCAGCACGCGGTCCCGCCCTGGCGCCTGACGGTGATCCCGCCCGGCGTCGACACGGCGGCGTTCCGCCCCGCGCCACGCGCCGAGGCTCGGCGGCGGCTCGGGCTGCCGCAGGACGCCTGGATCGCGGTCTCGGCGCGGCGGCTGACGCCACGGATGGGGCTCGAGACCCTCATCGAAGCCTGGGCGGGCGTCGACGCCCTGCTGGTGATCGCGGGCGAGGGGCCCGAGCGCGCGGCGCTCGAGCGGCGCGCGCACGGACGGCGGATCCGCTTCGCCGGTCGACTGCACGACCACGAGCTGGCCGACCTGCTCCGCGCCGCCGACGTCTGCATCGTCCCTTCCGCGGCCCTCGAAGGCTTCGCCCTCATCGGCCTCGAGGCCCTGGCCTCCGGCACGCCGGTCGTCGCCTCGGCGGTCGGCGGCCTGGCGGAGTGGCTCGGCCGCCTCGACGCGTCCTGCCTCGTCGAGCCCGGTGACGCCGACGCCCTGCGCCGGCGCCTCGCCGACGCCCGTTCCGGCCGGGCGCCGCTGCCGGGGCCCGAGGCCTGCCGCGCGTTCGCCGAGCAGTTCGCCTGGGAGACGACGGCCGCGCGACACGCCGCCCTGTACCGCGAGGCGGTCGGGCCTGCGCCGGAGCGTCGCCCGCGGGTCGTGTACGTCGACCACTGCGCGCGCCTGTCGGGCGGCGAGCTCGCATTGAGCCGGCTCGTGCCGGAGCTTCCCGTCGACGCCCACGTCATCCTCGGAGAGGACGGACCGCTCGTGATGCGGCTTCAGGAGGCGGGGATCTCCGTCGAGGTGCTGCCGCTGGGGCGCCGTGCGCGGGATACATCGCGCTGGCGCGTCCGGCGCCGCGCCGCGCTCTCCCTGGAGGGGCTCGAGGCCGCCGTGTACGCCGTGCGGCTCGCCAGGCGGCTCCGCCGCTACCGGCCGGACCTCGTCGACCTCAACTCGCTCAAGGCCTGCATCTACGGCAGCGCCGCCGCGCGCATCGCGGGCGTGCCGACCGTCTGGCACGTACGCGACCGGCTGGCGCCCGACTACCTGCCGGCGGCGGCCATAGGGCTCCTGCACCATGTCGCGCGGCGGGCACGCGCCGTCGTCGCCAACTCGGCGGCGACGGCGGCCATGCTGCCCCCCGACGTCGCGGCGACAGTGATCCACTCGCCGGTGCCCACTGAGCCGCCCGCGGCGAGCGGCTCCCGCAACGGATTCGTCGTCGGCCTGGTCGGCCGCATCGCGCCGTGGAAGGGTCAGGACCTCTTCCTGGAGGCGTTCGCCGACGCATTCCCGTCGGGCGGCGCGCGGGCCATCCTTGTCGGCGCCCCGCTGTTCGGCGAGCAGGAGTTCGAACGGGAGCTCCACGACCGCTGCCGGATGCTCGGGCTCGACGGCCGCGTGACGTTCGCCGGCTTCCAGGATGACGTCGCGTCGGCGCTCGATGGGCTCGACGCGCTCGTCCACGCGTCCCGTATCCCCGAGCCGTTCGGCCTCGCGGTCGCCGAGGGCATGGCCGCGGGCCTCGCTGTGATCGCACCGGCGGCCGGCGGGCCGGCCGAGATGATCGAAGACGGCGTCACCGGCATGCTCTACCGGCCCGGCGACGCGGCGGCGCTCGCCGCGGCGCTGCGCATCGTGGCCGCCGACCCCGCGCTGCGCGGACGGCTCGGCGCGGCGGCGCGGGAGCGCGCGCGCGCGTTCGCACCCCGGGTCGTCGCGGAGCAGACGATGGCCGTGTACCGGGGGGTGCTGGCATGAAAGTCGCCTACCCCCCGCACGGACGCCGCCGCGGCCGGCCGGCCTATGCAGCGCTGGGCCTCCGCGCCCCGCGCGCGCAGCACACCAGGGCGGAAGTGGCCCTGCTCGAGCGCTACGCGCGAGACGCACGCTGCGTCGTCGAGCTCGGCGTGGCGGAGGGCGCGTCCGCCTGGGCGATGAGAGGCGTGATCGACCCGCGCGGCCGGATCTACCTGGTCGACCCGTACGTCCCGCGAAACGCGCTCGGAACGAGCATGGCGCGGCTCGTCGCACACCGCCTCGTCCGCCGGGTCGAGCGCGGCGACGCGGTCTGGATCCGCAAGCCAAGCGATCTGGCCGCGGACGGCTGGGACCAGTCGATCGACTTCCTCTTCATCGACGGCGACCACTCGCTCGCGGCGGTGACGCGCGACTGGGAGCTCTGGTCGCCGCACGTCCGGCCGGGCGGCGCAGCGGCCCTGCACGGCGCCGCGCACTTCCCGCTGCTCGGGACGACGCCCCATGACGCGCCGATCCGGTTCGTCGAGCAGCTTCGTCGTGCGAAGGGCATGTGGTCCTGCGCCGACATCGTCGACTCCACGGTCGTATTCGAACGGGCGAAGGCGCGGGCGTGACGGTGCGCGACGCAGCCGAGCCGTATGCCGGCGTGCGCGTGCTCATCACGGGGGGTCTCGGCTTCATCGGGTCGAACCTGGCGCGGGCACTCGTCGATGCCGGCGCCGCCGTCGTGCTCGTCGATTCGCTGATCCCGGAATATGGCGGCTCGCTCGCCAACGTCGAGGGCATCGAGGGCGACCTCGAGATCAACATCTCGGACGTTCGGGACCCGCACAGCCTGCCCCACTTCGTGCGCGGGCGCGACGTCATCTTCAACCTCGCGGGGCAAACGAGCCACCTCGACTCGATGGCGGACCCGTACACCGACCTCGAGATCAACGCGCGCAGCCAGCTCTCGATCCTCGAAGCCTGCCGGCGGCACAACCCCGACGCCAAGATCGTCTTCGCGAGCACGCGTCAGATCTACGGGCGCCCCCACTACCTACCGGTTGACGAGGAGCACCCGATCGCGCCTGTCGACGTGAACGGGATCAACAAGACGGCCGGCGAGTGGTACCACCTGCTCTACGGCTCGACCTACGGGCTCCGGGTGTGCGTCCTGCGCATGACCAACACGTACGGCCCCCGGATGCGTGTACGCGACGCGCGCCAGACGTTCCTCGGCTACTGGTTCCGGCTGCTGCTGACAGGCTCCGAGCTGCCGGTCTACGGCGACGGCGCCCAGCGCAGGGACCTCAACTACGTCGACGACGCCGTCGCGGCATTCTTGGCGGCGGGCGCGCGGCCGGAGGCCGACGGGCGGGTCTACAACCTCGGGGACTCGAACTCGGTAAGCCTGCTCGAGCTTGCCGAGCTCCTCGTCCGGGTGAACGGCAGCGGCAGCTTCCGGACCATGCCGTTCCCCGGCGACCGCAAGGCGATCGACATCGGCGACTACTACGCCGACTTCGGCCGGATCCGCCGCGAGCTCGGCTGGGAGCCCCGCGTGCCGCTCGAAGACGGCGTCGTGCGTTCGCTCGCGTTCTACCGGGAGCACGGCGGCCGCTACTGGGGGGCACCGGGCCCGTGAACGTCCCGTTTCTCGACCTGCGGCGCGAAACGGAGGAGCTGCGGCCCGAGCTCGATCGCGCGATCGCGGGGGTACTCGACTCCGGGTCGTACATCCTCGGGCCTGCGGTCGCGGCGTTCGAGGAGGCATTCGCAGCGTACTGCGGGTCACGGCACGCAGTCGGCGTCGCGTCGGGCACGGACGCGATCACGCTCGCGCTGCGCGCCTTCGAGATCGGGCCCGGCGACGAGGTCGTGACGGCGGCCAATACGTGCGTCCCGACGGTGGCCGCAATCGAGGCGACGGGGGCAACGCCGGTGCTCGTCGACGCGGATGCCCGCCGGTGGACGATCGATCCGGCCGCGTTCGACGCCGCAATCGGGCCGCGGACGCGCGCCGTCGTGCCGGTGCACCTCTACGGACGCTGCGCCGACGTCGATGCGCTCCGCGAGGTCGCGCAGCGCCACGGCCTCAAGATCGTGGAGGACGCGGCGCAGGCGCACGGTGCCGACCTCGACGGACGGCGCGCGGGCACGCTCGGGGACGCCGCGGCGTTCAGCTTCTACCCGACCAAGAACCTCGGCGCCCTCGGCGACGGCGGCGCGGTCGTGACCGACGACGCGGAGATCGCCGAACGGGTGCGGATGCTCAGGACATACGGCGAGCGCGAGCGCTATCGCGCAGAGCTCCACGGGACGAACAGCCGGCTCGACCCCGTGCAGGCCGCCGTCCTGAGCGTCAAGCTCGGCCACCTCGACCGCTGGAACGCGAGGCGGCGCGCGCTCGCCGCGCGCTACCGCGCGGAGCTCGCCGGTGTCGTCGGGCTGCCCGAGGCGACCGCGGGGTCGGCCGAGCACCTGTTCGTCGTGCGCGTCCGCGAGCGCGCTGCCTTCCGCGCGGCGCTTGCGCACACCGGGGTGGAGACGCTCGTCCACTACCCGCTTGCGGTGCATCAGCAGCCGGCGTATGCGGCGCTCGCGAACGGGCAGCTCGCCGTCGCCGAGGAGCTCTGCTCCGAGGTCGTCTCCCTGCCGCTGTACGCCCACCTTCGCGACGAGGAGGCCGCGGCTGTCATCCAGGCGGTTCGGCGCGCGGCATGACCGTCGCCCTCGTCCACGATTACCTCACCCAGTGCGGCGGCGCCGAACGGGTTGTCCTCGAGCTGTCGGCGGCGTTCCCGGGCGCGCCGCTGTACACGTCGCTCTACGCGCCGGACCGGACGTTTCCCGAATTCGTTCGCGTCGACGTGCGGACCCTCGACCTGAACCGCGTCTCGCTCCTGCGCCGGCGCCACCGGGCCGCCCTGCCTGTGCTGGCTCCGGCGTTCTCGCGGCTGCACGTCCGCGCCGACGTGGCGGTCTGCAGCTCGAGCGGGTGGGCGCACGGCGCGCAGGTGGACGGGCGAAAGGTCGTCTACTGCCACACGCCGGCACGCTGGCTCTACGTGCAGGATCGCTACCTCCGTACGGGGTGGTCGGCGGCGCGTCTCGCCATGACGGCGCTCGCTCCGTCGCTGCGGCGGTGGGACCGCCGGGCGGCACTCACGGCGGACCGGTACCTGGCGAACTCGACGGTCGTCCGCGACCGGATCCGCGCCGCCTACGGCGTCGACGCCGAGGTCGTTCCGCCGCCGCCGGCGCTCGATCCCGCGGGGCCGGCGGCGCCCGTGGACGGCCTCGAGCCTGGCTTCTTCCTGTGCGTCGCGCGCCTGCTTCCCTACAAGAACGTCGACGCGATCCTCGCGGCGTTCGCGGACCTGCCGGACGAGCGCATCGTCGTTGCGGGTGACGGGTACGACGCGGCCCGCCTCGCACGCGGCGCGCCCGGCAACGCGTGCTTCGTGGGGGCCGTCGACGACATCGGCCTACGCTGGCTGTACGGGGCGTCCCGCGGGGTCGTCGGCGCGTCGTGGGAGGACTACGGCCTGACGCCGCTTGAGGCGGCGTCGTTCGGGCGGCCAAGCGCGGTGCTCCGGGCGGGCGGCTACCTCGACACGGTCGTCGCCGACGGGACGGGGGTCTTCTTCGACGCGCCGGCGCCGGCCGCGATCGCGAACGCCGTCCGCTCGGTCGCCGCGCGGGACTGGGACGCGGATGCCCTCCGCTCGCACGCGGCCGCGTTCTCGAAGGAGCGGTTCGCCTCCAGGCTGCGCGCGATCGTCGAGGAGGAACTGTCGGCGTGACGAGCGTCGCCTTGCCCGCGGCCCGGCTGGGACGCGTCCGCTCCGGCGACACGGCGGCCGCCGCAGGCACCGCCGTGATCCTGGTCGTCCTGCTCGCCGAGAACGGCGGCTTCTTCCCGACGAGCTGGGGATGGGCGACGCTCGTCCTGCTC
>Ga0136846_1218738_pt1 | contig 11012 bp, 10 predicted proteins | sample HopSoiMetagenom2_FD_96841 | JGI IMG/M metagenome (GOLD analysis project Ga0136846, IMG submission 96841) | Grasslands soil microbial communities from Hopland, California, USA - 2 Assembly 2016 (version 4) | ecosystem: Environmental > Terrestrial > Soil > Grasslands | place: USA: Hopland... | reverse complement strand
TTCCTATTTCCTGCCATCAGCCACTTCTATTGGAATAAGCCTTCTTGCGGGTGAACTGACGTGGGCAATTGGCCTGCTTACAATCGCTGCAAAAAATACAGAAGTGAAGGACAGGATACTATTCGGCGGAAAGAATTTATTGGTGCTGCTTGTTCCGCTTTTATCCCGGTATTTGTTTGGTGATAGAGTGACAAGTTACTTTGTTGGTATGGCTTTGTTTAGTGCAATACTCCTACTTTTGCACCACAAAAAATTCAAAACCTGATTACTCTTCTCCCGAGCTGTATCGATGGAAAGAATCAATTGTCCACTTTGCAATAGCAGTCGCACCAAAACGATTGAAAGTATAGATACCGCAACTCTGCAAAGGCTCTATAAAACACGGGCAGGAGTTGCAGTAGGTAGATTTTTTAATACCGAGTCTGTTGAGGAGGTTGAGTGCGACGAATGTGGCCTTAAATTTTATTGGCCCCAGGTTGTGGGAGATGGAGAATTCTATGACAGCCTGCAAAAATTGGATGGATATTACCTGGCAGAAAAGGATGAATTCTTTCATGCGGCGCAAAGCATAAAGGCAACGGACAATGTTTTAGAGATCGGTTGCGGTGAAGGGATCTTTGGGAGTATGATCAAATGTCGTTCATTTACGGGCCTGGAGTTTAGTGACGATGCCATTGAGAAAGCAAAAAGAAAGGGCTTGAAAGTATTGAAGCAGTCGATCCAGGAACATGCTCAACATCATCATGAAGAATATGATGTCGTTTGTTATTTCCAGGTACTGGAACATATTAAAGATCCTGGCGGCTTTATCAGGCAATCATTATTATGTTTGAAGCGTGGCGGAAAATTACTGATAGCTGTGCCAAGCGAAGATTCCTTTATCAACCAGGTTTCAAATTTTTACCTTAATATGCCGCCTCACCACGCTTCAAAATGGCGGGACCAGACTTTGAAAAAGATTGCAGACTTGAACAACCTTTCAGTAGAATATATTTATCACGAGCCGTTAAATAAAGCACACCGGAAATTTTATCTTTCGACAATTGCATATAAACGTCTGAATAATTTATTCAATCGGGAACAAAAAGTAGTGGACTCGAGGTTTTCTTCAACTGCTTTGCATGCCGCCTCGGTTCTGTTTTCATTTGTGGCCAGTCCGCTGTTTCAGGGGAAGAGTATTCGGGGACAATCCGTGCTGATACAATTCGCCAAAAATTAATGAGTCTTCAAAGAACCCTTCATGCAGGATGGTAAAATACAGCAGTATCTTAAAAAACAAAGTTTTCAGCCTGGCTTTCTAAGCCTTTTCATTAACCCGTTTTTTTTCATTCGAACAGAACTTTATCGGGGTATAAAAAATTACAGCTCACGGCTAAGCGGCAAGTTGCTTGACTTTGGTTGTGGACGTAAACCATATGAGCATCTTTTTCAGGTGAGTGAATATATAGGGATTGACGTGGAACAATCAGGTCACAATCATAGCCAATCCAGAGTTGACGTTTTTTTTGATGGGAAGAAAATTCCGTTCGGGGATAAGACTTTTGATTGTTTATTTTGCAGTGAAGTTCTTGAACACGTGTTTAATCCTGAAGCGATTTTGCCAGAAATAAACAGGGTATTAAGGGAGGGGGCTACGGTGTTGATCACTGTCCCGTTTTGTTGGAATGAACACGAGATCCCATATGATTATGCCCGGTATAGTTCATTTGGAATCCGACAGCTCCTGGAGAAAAATGGTTTCAGAGTGATAGAGCAAAGGAAGACGGGCAGTTTCGCCCGCGTGAATTTTCAACTTTGGGCGCTATATTTTTTTGAATTATTCAGCAAATACAAAAGATTGGGATATATAGTTTCCCTCTTATTTATTGCTCCAATTAATATTATCGGTTCTGTTCTCTTAATAATTCTGCCACGAAACCAATCCATGTATTTTAATAACGTGGTACTAGCTGAAAAAACGAGACAGCCATTATGATAAGAAAGCAAACCATAGTATACCTGATCTTTACAGCTTTCTTATTATATATCATCTCGCCCTGGTTCTTCGCAAAAAAACTCCTCTTTAATGAGTTTCTGTCTTTAACCGGTTTACTGATCCTCGGTTATAAAAGATTTCGCACGGGCCCGGATCCTATAAGTCAGAGTATGATTGTATTGATTTTATGGGGAGCCGTTCATGCCATCGTTTCACTTTTCAGAATGGATACTTTCTATTACTACTTGCGAAATCTTGTTATCGTTTATTCCATGATGGCTTTTTTTGTGGGGTATTATTGCATGCCATACCTCGGTGGCTATGTAAGTAAGATACGCGGGTTGCTCAAGTGGTATATCGGCATTTTTGTATTTATTCGCCTGCCGCGTTACCTATTTGAACGATTTGGAATGGCCACATTATTCCCCGCCCTATTTCGGAATGCTCAAAATAAATGGTTGCCGCTGATATTGATTCTGCTTAACCTGGTATATGCAGTAACATATGATTCGTTTACTGCTTTTGTGCTTGCGGCCTTTTTCATCTTTCTCTTCCTTTCGCCCGGATATCGGTTCTTCATGCAGGTTCTTACCATTGGATTCGTTTTATTCGCCGCTGTCTTTATCTATCTGCAACCAAATCTCTCGTTAATATCACATCATTATAGCTATTATAGCCAGCGGGCCATCTTTGAAGTGATAAGATCGCATCCCTTGCTCTCGATTGATGGTAACAGCACATGGCGACTGGTGCTCTGGAAAGAAATCATTGTAGACCATTTTCCCATGAACATTTTTGGGATGGGATTCGGAACGCCAATTTTAAAATACTTTCCGGTTGAAGATTTCAGTAAGATCAGCACCTTGCCATATGTACTGGGTGCGCATAATTCATTTGTATATTTATTCGGACGACTCGGGATCGTTTACGTTGTCCTCATCTCTTACATTTACCTGAATATGTTTAAAGAATATTTTTATTACAAGGCATATTATTATGCCAACAACCAGGTACTGATCTTTTTCTCTTTTTTTGCACTCACTTTTATAGCCCTGTTCAATCCCGCACTGGAATCACCGATTTATGCCTCTGGTTATTGGTTGGTATTGGGCTTCACAGCACGCGCAATTGGAAATAGAAAAAATAAGAGCCTCACTATATGAGGATCTTGTTCATACATAACCGATATCAGCAAGCAGGAGGGGAGGATGTTGCTGTTGCTACTGATGCGCAGCTTCTTCGTGAAAAAGGTCATGCTGTTGAAATCGTTTCGTTCCAGAACAAGCCAGATGAAGGATGGCTAGATAAAATGGCTGCAGGTGGAAAAGCCATCTACAATTATAGGAGTTATAAAAAAATAATTAATTCCATTGAAGACTTTCAGCCCGATGTTATACATGTTCACAATCTCTTTTTCGTGGCATCGCCTTCAATATTGTTTGCCGCACGGCGAAAAAAAATTCCCGTTGTTTTAACGGTGCATAATTACCGTTTGATTTGTGCAAATGCGTTATTGTTACGTGATAACAAGCCGTGCGAACTGTGTGTGCATAGCAGCTTTCCCATCTATGGCGCGAAGTACAGGTGTTATCGCAATTCCGTGACACAAAGTGCATTGGTCACGGGAATTACAGGTGTCCACAAGGTGTGGGGAACATGGAGGAGGAAGGTAAACAAGTATATTGCCCTTACCCAATTCTCCAAATCGAAACTTTTGTCTTCATCCTTACGCCTGGCGGAAGAACAAATCATTGTTAAACCCAACTTTATTCTTGATCCGGGAGAAGGCCTTGAAAAACGCGACGACTTTTTTCTTTTTGTAGGGCGGTTGGCGAAAGAAAAAGGAGTTTATGAATTGATGCATGCATTTAGTGGGATGGAACTAAAGCTGCGGGTGATTGGTGATGGACCTGAAAAAGAATCGCTACAGCGCCAATTCGGCGACGCGTCCAATATTACCTTTGCAGGAAATATGGAAAAGCAATCTGTTCTCGCCGCTATGAAAAAATGTAAGGCGTTGATTTTTCCTTCCCTTTGGTATGAAGGCCTCCCTTTCACAATTATTGAATCTTTTGCAACAGGCACCCCAGTTCTTGCCTCAAGATTAGGTTCTATGGAGGAACTGATCCAGAATGCATTCAATGGTTATCACTTTGAGCCTTCTTCGGAAGATATCAAAAGAAAGGTCATGCAGTATGCGCAGGCCGATCAGGAAACCCAACGCAACTTGCAGGCAGGTGCGCGTAAAACGTACCTGGACAAATATCATCCGGACACGCATTACAAATCAATTTTAGCCATATACAATTCAGTTGTTTCCGAATTGGCATCCTAATGTTTCAAAGATTTCAAATAATAAGCCTGAGTGTACACCATCTAAGTTTTTCGGCTTGCGTGGATACTGTGATGCATTGGGGTTTTTCCCACACGCCCTCTTACGTATGTTTTGCGAACGTCCACATGACGATTGAAGCGCACAATGACAAATTATTTTTGCAGAACCTGGACAATGCTTCGCTTGTTGTTGCAGACGGCACGCCAATCACGGTTGCTTTTCGGTTGCTATACGGAATAAAGCAGGAACGAATCGCCGGAATGGACTTTATGCCAGCCGTACTTCGGATGGCTAACGAAAAAAGTGCAAAAATCTTTTTGTATGGATCTACAGAGCAGGTATTGGATAAGCTAGTAAGGAAAATTGAGGAGATCTATCCTCTTGTCAAAATCGCAGGCAAGATTTCGCCTCCTTTTACTGCTTTATCCGATGAAGAGCTGTCGAACCATATTGAACAAATTAATTCGACTGAGGCTCATATTGTATTGGTTTCGCTAGGTTGCCCGAAACAAGAAAAATGGATGGCGGCAAATTCTCACCGGATACGTGCAGTCTTATTAGGTGTAGGCGGGGCATTTGCGGTAACTGCAGGATTGCAGAAGAGAAGTCCACGCTGGATGCAGAAGTACGGATTAGAATGGTTCCATCGCTTGTGTCTTGAACCGCGCAGAATGTTCAAAAGATATTTGTACACCAATAGTTATTTCTTAGTCCTCCTTATGAAAAGACTGGCTGTAAAAAAGGGATAATGAAATTCACGAACATTTTGGAAAGGTTGCGACAAAATGAAGAGGATATCTACCTCTGGTTTTGTATTGGAATTGTTTACACGATGGTCTTTTGGACCGCAGGCAATTCGATTTTGACTATTGCCTTGTCAGCCTTTTGGCTTTTCGTTTCTAAAAAGAAATTGGACCTTTCTACACGACGTATAAGATTGATGCTGGTGTTTGTTTCGCTGTACATCGTATGTATCGTCGGCATGCTTTATACAAGTAATATAGATGAAGGCCTTTTCAGGCTACAACAAAAATCTGCGCTATTAGTTTTTCCATTAATTTTCTCGACAACTCAACTGTCAACGGAAAAGTTCAAAGGTGTTTCATTCCATTTCATCATTGCTGTGTCCCTGTCATGTATTGTGAGCCTTCTGAGTGGAGTCTACAAGTACTGGACAACCGGCATTGCTGATGCGCTCAATAAAGAGCAGCTGATGGTCTTCCCTGATATGAATCCGCCTGTCACTGGTCTATTTTGCCTGCTTGCAATTATATTCCTGCTTAGTCCACGATACCGCCCTCCGGTTTTGCCTGTTGTACGTTTGATTGCCGTCGCCCTTATTTCTGGTTTTATAATGCTACTAAGTGTGCGACTTATTGTGTTTTGTTTGCTCGTACTGCTGTTGATTTATGCATTCATTTATATTAAGTCGATACTATATCGGCTGGTTTTTCTTTTCGGATTGATTCTTTTCGCGGTCATCTCCATCGTTTCAATTCCCACCCTGAACCGGCAATGGAAGGAATTGGTTGATGTTTCGGGTGAATCAAAGATCGCCCTGGACCAGGATTCATCGCTGGGCCGGGCGTGGGGAGGAAAATCAATTCGCCTGGCCCTTTGGACTTGTAGTATGGACGTGATAAAGCGCAACTGGTTATTTGGAGTGGGCACGGGTGATGTACAAGACAGCCTGCAGGCTTCGTATGAAAATCGAAAATTCTATTTTGCTTCACGATTCAACAAATACAACGCGCATAATCAATCGATCGAATTTTGGATCGGTAATGGACTGCCTGGGCTTTTCATTTTCATTTTATGCATGGTGCTACCTGCTGTACTGTTTCATAATAAACCGGGAGTACTTGAATATTTTCTTTTTCTTGCGCTTGCATTTACGATTTCCATGACTGAAACGCTTCTTAACGTAAATAAAGGGATCATCTGGTATTCTTTTTTTAATTCGATATTTGCATTCGTTTACTTAAATCCTGATGTAAATTCTGCTCGTACTAACAAATCACTTTGAAAATTCCTTATGGAAGAAAAGCAATTAAAACAATCGGAAGAAATTGACCTGCTTTATTTTCTGAGACCCGTGAGTAATGCCGGCAGGAGCGTTGGACGCGGCTTGCAAAACTATTTTCGCATCCTGGCTAATAACAAATTCATTTTCTTCCTAATCGTTTTTTTGATAACTGCACTAGCCTTTTCAGTGAGGTTTGTTATGGCACCTGCATTCCGCACTGAGGGTATTTTTGTTTCCCATACGCTCCCGGCTAAATACTGCGGAATGATGGTGAAAAATTTAAGTGAGTTAACTGGAAAAGCAAACCTTCCTATACTTGCTGAACAGCTTAAAATTGCTCCAGAGGTAGCCGATGACATCACGTTAATCCAACTATTTCCTATGGCCGATACCTTTGCGCTTGAAAAACGGGACTCCGTTCTTGCCTTATTCCGCTTAAGCGTAATCGTAAAAAAAATGGATAACCTGGAAGCCATTCAAGGTGGCATCATTACTTACCTTGAAAATAGTGAGTACGCGAAAAAGCGGAAAGAGGCGCGGATAAGATCGTTGGAAGCTACGAGAGACAATTTGCGTGTTAAAGTGAAAAGCCTGGACAGCCTGAAAGAAATTGTGAATAGCAGTATCGTTCCAAGAAGCAACGGACAGGGAATAATCCTTGGTGAACCGATAAATCCAGTGAGCATTTACCAGGCAGAAATGTCATATTACCAGGAGGAAATGAGAATCAATGAAAGCCTTGCAACAATCGATAATATAGAAATAGTGCAGCCGTTCTTAAGAAGAATCCAACCTAATTACCCAAGATTTAACACATATCTTATTGTCGGATTTCTTATTTCTGTTGCGGCAGCGTTACTCATCACGCCGATAATTGGCAGGAAGAGAAGAAGAGCGTCTTGAGCAAAAATTTTCCTCTCAGGTACTCTAAGAACATTATCGGATGACTCGTTCGTAAGATTCGTGGTCAAGGGACGGACGAGCAATTTCCTCTTGATTGTCGTCAACCAGGCAACTTTCCAACTGATCAACTATGCGCGTCCATGAAAAATTGAATTCGATCTTAGCCAGGTTGGATTGTATTTTATCCCGAAACTGCCTTTTTTCCAAATGCTGATCAAGAAGTAAACTTATGCTGGCACTATCCTTAAAATAAAAAGCATCTGCCCCTAATATCTCATGGTTAAAACTATTGTCGTGAGCGGCTATCAACGCGTGCGATGCCATTGCTTCCAGTAAACTTGGGTTTGTGCCACCTACTGAGTGACCATGAAAATAAAGACAGGAGAAGTATCGAAGCTGGTTCAATTCATTAATGTCAAATAAAGAACCGTAGAAAATTATTTTCTTGTTCTCGTATTTTTTATTGAGTTGTTTTCCGTAATGATTCTGCCAGTTTCCAATAATGAACAACGGGTTGTTATTCTCTGACCTCAAGTGTCCCTCGATTATCATTTCTATATTATTCTCGGGCTCAATCCGGGCTATCAACATGTTGTACTGGTATTCTTCTAATCCATATTTCGAAGGCACCGTTTCATCAGCCGAATTAAACGATAATGCGCCGTATGGAATATATCGCGCCCAGATATTATACTTGTTCCTAAGATAGCTGCGCATGACAAACGAGTCAGCAATTAACACATCACTTTGTTTTACCGCCCACTTTTCAGCTTGATGCAGAAACGCCTGCACGAGCCTGGAATATTTTTTCCTTTTCCACTCGAACCCGTCCATGTTGGTAATAATCCTTGCCTTGTCAGGAAAAAGAAACGACCAAATGCTGCTGCTTGTATATCCCAATTGAAGTATGACGTCGAAATTTCTTTTTCGTGCGTCAAGGATACAATTCAAATCGTAGATGAATTGGCCAAATGTGCCCAGTTTATTCTCCGGATCTGGTTTCCTGATCAGCCTTACGCCCTTCCATTCGGTTGCCTTGAATGGATGCGAAGATGAATTATAAACATAGACTTCATGGCCGTGATCTACCAACAAAGGGGCCGCATATTCGGCGAATTGCTCAAATCCGCCATACCGGTTAGGGATTCCTCTGGTTCCAATTATTGCTATTCTCATAGTTTCAGTACTTCATTATACGCACCGAGCGTTTTTAAGGCTGCCTGTTCCCACGTAAATTCAGATAATATTCTTTCTTGTAAACCGGGTTTGATTTCAGCATTTGAGGCTTCCTCAATCGCTCTAAGAATTGAAGCCGGCTGGTCTGGTTCGCAATAATAAGCTAAGTCGCCAAAATATTCTCTCGAATCTCCCCTCGTACTGATAACCACATTGCATCCCATCGCACCGGCCTCCAACGAACTTAAGCCGGTGGTTTCAAACCAGCTTGGCAACACGTGGACTTTCGCCGTGGCATACAAGGGAATCAAGTCTTCTTGTGAAAGCTGGTCGACGAATTGAATATTTGACGTGGCCAATGCCCTGCATTGGTGGTAATACGATTGTTGGTGCGGAGCCGCGCGGCCAACCAATTTCAGCGTGAATTTTGTATCTCGGACTGCCCTTATGAGATTGAGTTGATTTTTGATGGCTTCAATTCGCCCCACGCAAAGGACCAGGTTTCGGTCACGAATTCTTTCGCCGTCGGCGCCGGAAAATAGATCAGGATCAATTCCGTTCGGAATAACCTTGAAACAATTGAAAGATCCGAACGCCTTGCGTAGTCTATCATATTCGTTCATTGAGCCTGTGAAAAGGCACGCCGCGTGCCCGATGATTTTTTTTATTGAGCCTTCCTGGCCCCTCCAGAGAAATTCTTTACTTACAATTCGTTCGCCTGAAACAATCCATCTGCCCACCGTTTTGATATACTCGGCGGTTGAAGATGATATATTTCTTAAAATGCCGCCGCTAACACCCGTCCTGCTCATGCTGTCTGATTCCTTATATTCAACAAAAATGGTAGAAACTACAAACGGACAATTTGCGTATCGGATATGAGCAAGGATGTCCGCAGGGCGGATGATGTTAAAGAAGTGGAGCAGATCGTATGTTGAATAATTAATTTCTTCAGAAGTCAGCTTAATGTCAACATCAAGCCCTTGTCGCCTTAAGTATTTTGAAGTACTAATAATTTGGACCGTATCGCCTCCAGGGGATTTAAACAAACTAGCACGGGCAATGAAGGCAACTCGCATGCAACTTAGTTGGAGACTAATATATAAAAGCAAAACATCTTTCGAAAACAAGAGTTTCCACATGGGTTCGCGCTTCGTTAAGTGCATAGATACTAAGGGGCACAACTAATGTCTGTTTTACCGGATAGGGCGGCGGATAGAAGAACGGTCTTATAATCCGCCAATCAATGGCTGATAGTGCTAAGTTTGCAGCTATTTCAGCGAGGGCTTCATCAGATATTGTATGAGTCAGGTTTCAGTTGTTATTATTTCTTACAATGAAGAAAAAAACATCGGGCGATGTATCGATTCAGTGAAGACTATCGCCGATGAGATCATTGTAGTGGATTCATTTTCCACTGATCGGACACGAGAAATTGCGATCGAAAAAGGTGCAACAGTTAGGCAGGAAAATTTTCGCGGCTACATTGAACAAAAGAATCTTGCGCTGCAATTGGCGCAATATGAATACACCTTATGCATTGACGCGGATGAAGCGTTGGACCCGACCCTGGCGGATTCCATTGTACAAGTGAAAAAGGATTTTAAGTCAAAGGCGTATAGCATGAATAGGTGTGCTAATTACTGCGGGCGGTTTATCCGGCATGGACTCTGGTATCCCGACAAAAAAATCAGGCTGTTCGATAAGCGGTTTGCGTCCTGGGGTGGCACCAATCCGCACGACAAAATTGAATTGAAAGAGAACGTGCACATCCGGCACCTGGTTGGTGATATTCTTCATTACACTTATGATTCCATTGAAGAGCACATGATACAAAGTAATAATTTCACTTCCATATCAGCCTCCTCGATGTTTGAGCAAGGGCAGCGGTCAAATTGGGTGAAAATATTGGTAAATCCTTTATGGACATTTGTCCATGGTTACTTTATCCGCGTTGGTTTTCTTGACGGCTTTTATGGTTTTGTGATCGCGATCAATTCAGCACACCAGACATTTTTGAAATACGCGAAATTATACCGGCTCCAAAAAAAATAACATCAGTTTGCAAAGGCTCATTAAGAATATCTGGCAAATCCTTACCTCTTTGGAAAAGCGAAGGCTGATCTTCATTGGCGTTTCCATTTTCATCATGAACATCGTGGATATTGGTTCCCTAGCATTGCTGGTGCTGATCGTAAACTTTTATACTAACCCCAATGCCTCAATTCCTGCTTTCATTCCTTCAATTCTTGCAAATAAACAGTCGCTCCAACTGATAGCGTACTTTCTATTTTTCTTTTGTATTAAAAGCATTGCCGGTTATTTTGTCTCCAGGTTTCAATTCAAGTTCATCTATCATATTGCGTCCCGACTGTCCGGGGAAAATTTATTACGATATCTTGAAGGCAGCTTTTCCGATTACGTGAACATCGATTCAGCAGTGCAGATCAGGCAAATCTCCCAGCAGCCGGTGGAATTCGCACACTATATATTATCCGGACTGCTACAGATGTTTACTGAGTTCTTGCTTATTCTGCTTGCGATATTGGCGATCTTAATTTACGACGCGCGACTTTTTCTGCTACTACTGCTCATGT
>Ga0136846_1217918_pt1 | contig 11012 bp, 9 predicted proteins | sample HopSoiMetagenom2_FD_96841 | JGI IMG/M metagenome (GOLD analysis project Ga0136846, IMG submission 96841) | Grasslands soil microbial communities from Hopland, California, USA - 2 Assembly 2016 (version 4) | ecosystem: Environmental > Terrestrial > Soil > Grasslands | place: USA: Hopland... | reverse complement strand
TGGTTTCTTTCGGCTATCCATTTTGTGCATTTTTTTGTGAGCGATGGTTAAGTTATTAAACTGTCACCAACTTAATGTAGTGCCTTCTTATTTTATTTTCTGTTTGATTTAATTTATTTCAAAATAGGATAAAATTACGTCTGTCATCGTGATGGAGACATATTAATTCGTAGATCTTACGAATAATCAATTATTTTTTGAGAGCAGTGAAAACCAAAGGTAATTGCTTGTTAGCCGGGTAGTTATTAAAACGGGACCGTTTTATGATCAAATAGGGGTAACATCGAAAAGTATTCCGGATAACTTTTTACATTTATTATTTTGGAGTTCGGGATAGCCTATGATCCTTATTCGTTTTGAACTACCACCGGCTGTTACCATTTCAACTTCAATATCAAAAGAAACTCCGTACTTCAACGAATTTCTTAACGCTTTTTTAACCAGGTTTTGGCTTTTGCCTTGTTCTACAAACCGCCAAACCGCCTTTATATCCGGCACAAAATGGTCGGGTAGCTCCAGAATGTTTTGTATGATCTTGTCCCACCGTATTGTATGTGTAAGCATATCCCTGGTCCAGGTGCCGATTTTGGAAAAAGTAGCCGCCTTTTTCAGAAGCTTTGCCGCCCGTTCGTTTTCTTTCTCAATAGCTTTTACCTTTGAGATGTCTTCAGTATGGACACATAACCCACCAACTTCGCCCGATGGCGTGAACCATGGATAAATATTCCACTTTAACCAGTTGCGGATACCATTGTTCTTTTTCAGCAGTAACCCATCACAATGATATATATGGCCTTTTAAACAATGGAGATGCTGTTTTTCACATTTCTTTTTTGTGTCGGGCAAAATTTCATAGAGGCTTTTTTTAAGGAAATTCATATTTTGAAGATTGTACTCCGTAATCCAGCTTTCTGAAACGGCTATAAACTGCATCTGTGTATCGAACATAGCAATAGTTACAGGAGCTTCTTCTATCAGCGTTTTATAATGGTTAATGTTTTCTTTTTGAAACTGGTTGTTTTGCTGGTCTGTCGATTTTTCTTTTAAGTATTTATGATAGCATGCCGAAAAATTTGAAGGGTTGGAAAAATTAAGCATTACTGCCATCTGGTTTTTGTTGCAGCGTTTTTCTCTGATATACTTATCCGCGATTTCCATTTGCAGGTACCGGTAGTATGAAAAGATAGTCCGCCCAAAACTTTGCTTAAAATCCCTTTTTAATTTTGATTCGGATACAAAATGTTTTTTTGAAAGTGCAGAGATACTCGGGAAACCGATAAACAGGTTTTCGTTTAACGTTTTAGCTACATTTTCAAGTAACTGATCGTTTTGAGTTAAAAACTCAGGCAGTTTCTCAATTTTTGTTTCATCATCAACGTGTTTATTATTCAGCGGACTAATATCCGTCATATGCGCATAAAATCCCCTTACCTCGCGCTCAATATAATCTGGGTGATAAGTAACCCTCACGTTTTTTGCTTTGCCCGAATACAGGTGGATCACCTGGTCAAACACCTGGGTCTTACCGGCTAATACACCGTTAATATAAGGACGCTGTACTTCAAATAATGACCCCAGGATTTCTGAAAGATGCGATTTGTTGATCATATGTTCAGGAGTTACCCTAAACCAATCGGCCGTAGCTTTATTGGCATACCGGCAAATCAGATTTTTATCCCAATAAGCAAGCATAGCCTCTGTGTGCTCCGTTACATTGAACGCTATCTCAAAAAACTTAGAATTCAGATCAAAGGACATAAGATTCCCTCTTAAAAAATATTACTCGTCGGTTTACCCATCATAAGGCGGATGGGTATTTAGGTTATAATTTGCTTAAATCTGCAAATTATTATTGATAACCTATGAGATAGGTCATATAAAAATTACAAAAAGCCTAATTTACCATCTGCTTGTCGATCAATTTTATATCGAGTTTTTCGTATTGTGAATTATTACTGATATAATCAGGCAGTATGGTTTTCATTTTTGATACAACCAGATCAACCTCATTATGCAGGTTAAGTTCCAAAAGATCTGTTATTAAATTGTTGATCTTAGTGTAGCTTACCGGGATATTTTTTGAAATCTTAATGTCTTTATTATAAGTTGGTATTACTTCTTCTTCGGCATTTAACAACTCTTCATATAACTTTTCGCCCGGGCGTAAGCCGGTATAAACAATCTGTATATCCTTACCGGGGATAAGACCGGCCATTTTGATCATGTTGGCCGCCAGGTCGGCAATTTTTACAGGTTCGCCCATATCAAACAAAAAGATTTCGCCGCCTTTGCCCATTACCTCTGCCTCAAGCACCAGTTGAACGGCCTCTGGTATTGTCATAAAATATCTTGTAATATCCGGGTGGGTAACGGTAACAGGCCCGCCTTTTTCAATTTGTGCTTTAAAGCGGGGGATCACTGAACCGTTTGACCCAAGGACATTGCCGAAACGGGTTGTAATAAACCGGGTTTGGTTATCTTTTGACGGGTTAAAGTTGAAAAAGTGTTCTTCAAATAGCAGGTTGTTTAACGATTGAATATACATTTCGGCAATACGTTTTGATGCCCCCATAATGTTTGTTGGGCGTACCGCTTTATCTGTTGATATCATCACAAATTTTTCAACGTTAAATTCAATTGAAATATCGGCCAGGTTTTTTGTACCCCATACGTTAGTTAAAATTGCCTCGGTAGGGTTATTCTCCATCATGGGTACGTGCTTGTAAGCCGCTGCATGAAATACTATTTGGGGCTTATATAAATTAAACAGTGTTTTTATACGCCCTGAATTTTGGATATCAGCAATAAAGATCCGGGTATGGTTGCCATACAAGCCATCTTCAATTTCCATTTGTATATCATGCAGCGGGGTTTCGGCCCTGTCACATAACACAACAAACTCGGGGTTATACATTAACACCTGCCTAACCAGTTCCGAACCTATCGACCCTGCGGCACCTGTAATTAAGATCCTTTTACCCTTAATTTCATCTAAGATATGTTCATTACAGATCTTTATAGGTTTTCGCTCAAGCAGGTCTTCTATTTTTAAATCTTTAAACTGGTTTAAATTAGGTTTACCGTTGATCCATTGGTCTGACGATGGCACAACAATTACTTTTATGCCAAGTTCAATGCATTTTTCAACAGCTTTTCTTTTTCCGTCAATCTTTATATCTTCGGACGTTATGAGCAGCGATTTTATATCATAGCGGTTTTTTAACATATCAATTGATTTGATAGGATAAACCCGTTTTTGCTCAATTAACTTTGATATCCTGTCTACCCCGGTATCAATAAACCCTTGCACATTAATCATAAACCCTTTTTGTGCTTCAATTGCGTTTTTGATCAGCATAGACGGTTCGTTTGAACCATAGATCAGTACATTTTCTTTTTCAGCTTTATAGCTTGTTGCCTCAATGTATTTAAAAATATCTTTGATAATAATACGCATGCACATTAGCATTGATGAGGTGATGAAGAAATTGATCAGCAGCACATCTACCAGTCCGCTTACATTTATTTTAAGATAAAAAGCGAAGAACATGTGATAAAACACCAGGAACGTAACGTTACTTGCCAGCACAGTTATTAAAATCCGCATCATATCGCGTGTATTTGAATACCTGATAATACACGTATGTATTTTCATGATCATAAAAACCAGTACTGCATTGGCGCAGTAAAATATCATGTAGTAAAGGCTTATAGGATCAAACTGAAGCCGGTTTTTAAAATAAAGTGATGTCCACAATGATAACAGGACCACCATGAGGTCAATTACCAGGATCAGCCATCTTGAATGGAACTTATCCTGGAACAATAAATTTTTCAGGTATATCATAACGGGGTTATTTAGGTATTATCATTTAAGCATATCTGTAAAGCGGGAAGAAGTCCACTTCGACATTTTCTTCGATGCCTTTATCCTGCAAAAGCTTTTGATATATTTCAGGATTGGCGATATATCTCCATGTTTTGAAATCAAGATGAAGATCTGAGAAAGCACATTTCCAGTCAAACAGTTTATCGCTTTTAAACCCGAGACCGCCTCCCAGGTTGTAATATTTCATGCCCTTTTCCCTGCCTATCTGAGTTATTGAGTCGGCCAGGAATTTTGTAGGACTGTGATGTAAATATTCTGCACGGGCGCCTACCAGGTGGGCCTGGATAATGCCATTTGTAAAGGCTATTATGGTGCTTGCAATTGCGACATCTTTGTCATAAACAGTTAGTAAACGTGCTTCGTATTCGGCGGTGTTTAATATTTCTGAAAAGTATTTTTCGTTAAAAAGGTAGTAGCTGCTGGCACCAACACGTTTCATGTTTTCGGTATAAATTTCAACAAAGGTGTTTATGCCCTCGGTGTGGGTTTCGTCCTCTACCCTGAACCCTTTTTTCCAGGCATGCTTAATAGCATCCATCGTTGATTGCCTGTATTTTTTGCGCTGCTCGTCAATGGTGAGCGAAAGATCGAATACGACCGTTTTTCCGTTTTCGTGAACACCTCCAAATTTCTCCAGTAACTTTTGCTGCTTATAAAAAGGGTGCATCCTTACAAAAACGGATACATACTTTTCACTTATAAGGAAGTTACTGAAAGCAGCTTTAAAGTTTTCCATCAGCACGTCATCTATCTCGTCAATTTTTTTGTTCGAAAACGGCCCTGAAAACCCATATACGCAGGTTAGGTCACTGTAATCAGATCCCGGAATTTTGCGCTCCAGTAAAGGGAAACCGATATAGGTATCTGCTTCTTCATAGATGAATAGAACGGGATCGCCGGCTGTTTCAAGGGAGTGGTAGTGCCAGGTATGATAAAAATCATATTCGGCCGAATTACCTACATAAGAAATCCATTCCTCTTTATTGAGGAGGGTAAGCATCCTGATCATTGCGGATTAAGTTTAGGAGATGGAGTCATGCTCCTGATTTTGAAGCTGAACAAATTTTGTTTTGCTGACACTCATGGTAATCAGATCATTAACTTTTCCTGTAATTTCAAATCCGGCCTTTTCATATACAGTTATCGCTGCGATGTTTGCCGGGTGCACTTTTAAATAGATTTCTTCTAATTCTTTGATCAAAAAGCCATATCGTATCATTTGTACCGTTGCCTGGTAGCCAATTCCTTTTCCCCAGTAAAGCTTGTTACCTATAAACAGGTGTAGCTCGGCATCGCGGCCGGTAATATCTAACAACTGGATATTGCCTATGTATGTGTTAAGCTCTTTAACACAAATTGCAAATCTGAGTTGATCAGGCCTGGCCAGCTTTTCACGTAACCAAGCTGTTTCTATTTCAGAACTGATATAGTGAGTTGGCTTGTAGCCCGTATAAACCCATATTAAGGGGTCATTGCGCCATGCATATGATACGGACGCATCTTCTATTACAAGGGGGCGTATGTAAACTGAAATGGTCATAAAAAAAGTCTTAGCGTATTTAACATATAAAACATATCCTGAAGGTCATATCGCTGGTCAATTGGTAATGGCACTAAACACTGGGCCAGGTAGTTTTCGTTGGTGTTTTTTTTGGTCCATTTAAATACATTTGGCCAATAGGTGGCAACGTATATTTTTTTCTGTATCAGGTGAACGTTGAGGTGCCGGTCGTTAGTTAAAAAAGGATAAACCATAGGTACTGTGTGCTCATCAGTGGCGTCAAATTTGAGCAGGTTAAACTCGGCGAGGTGTTTATGCAGAAAATTAAAGTTTCTTTGCCTGGCAAATACACATTCGTTGTAATTAATGCTTGAAAGCATTTTTTGGGTTAATAACGACATGGACCTGATTTCGTTGTTTTCCAGGTCTTTGCTGTTATTTATATAATCTGAATATCCTGCTTCAATGCCCGAGTCAATGCTTTTTATCAGGTGCGAAAACCGGTGCACTGAGCTATCTAACGGCAGCTTTTTAGCAAGTTTTCTTTTAATGCTTAAATACGCGCCATCCGGAACACCAAAAAACTTACGGCACGAGTAAAATGTATCAACGCCGGCAATTGGTTCGGAAAAAAAGGCCTGCGAATTATCAATTATCAGGTTTTTAATTTTACCGCTAAGTTCAACTGCTTTTTCTTGCTTTATGCCAAAATAATTGGTGTATAATAAGCAGGCGTCGTGTTCAATTTCAAAATCAATTATGGGGTCTAACTGCCGGTCGATATGATAAAACTGATATTGGATACCTATCCTGACAAGCGGCTCAAGCAGTACATCGCAGGTAAAATAAGGGATATAAATTTTATGGTATTTTTTTTGTATCAATATATATTCTAACGCGTTGCGCCCTGTGTTTAAACGGACCAGGTCGGGGTAGTATTCGTTCCCTTTAGGGAGTTCCAGCTCTAAATACCCACCTATGGGTTTTACAGCGGCTTTATTTTTTTGCATGACCGTAAATTGATTGTTAAAAACAAAGTATTAACCCTGGTCGCTTTTATACATTCGTAAGTGTACAGGCTGATAGTATTCGTCAAGGCTTTCAGGAACGCGTGAATTATAACCCAAAACCTGGCGTTGATTGGCGCTGAGATGATCGATAAAATCATAGCCCAATGCCCTTGGATAATCCATTTGTGGTTTAATAAAAGGGCGGGTAAAGCCCAGGGTTAATGCCCGGCGTTGTTTGATCGTATTATTTTCGCCTGCTGCATGCCAGATATTTGAATCGAAAAGAATGATACTCCCTTTAGGGGTTATGGCCCTGTCTGCTGTTTGATAAAAATAAGTTTCATTAGGCTTGATATCCGTTTTATGAGAGCCTGATAAAAAATAAGTGGCTCCGTTTTCGGCGGTAAAATTATCAAGGGTTACTATCATTTGCACCAGTAATTTGGTATCGCCCATAAAAGTGCGCACATCACGGTGCATGTTACTTACATAAGGATATTGCTGTTGAGTATGTATTACAGCGTTGAAGCCATTTAGTATATAATTTCCACCCAAAAAATAAGCAATCTCATCGGCGCAATACATTTTTTCAATAAACGGCAGGGTGAAATTATCCTTTTCAATAAGGTGGTGAAGCGTACCAGCCATATTAGCACTTATCCCGTTTTTTTCCTGTATGGCCCGTCGTTTAACATGAGCTTCCTTCAAATCCTCATTAATACTTGCAACAAAACCGTTGTCCAATACATTCTCAAAAATAACCCATCCATAATCACGCATAGCAACGCGAAAGTCTTCAAAATGCCTGTCTCCGTAATTAAATATATTTCTCATGTATCGTATTATTGGTTTCCGGTTAATTAGTTAAGGCCCATGATCTGCATCATTCTGGCATTCACCTTATGTACATCAAATTTTTCCTGTGCCAATGCCAGCCCGTTAAGCCCGAAACTGCTGATAGCCTCATTATTGGCTATGAAATATTCCATTTTATGCACAAGCTCGGTGGTGTTTTTTACAGGTATTAAAAATCCGTTGCTATTGGGCGATGTTTCAACTGTTTCCCGGCAACCAACGGAGTCGCAGGTGATGATGGCGCGTCCCATTGCCATGGCTTCAAGCAAGCACCGTGGAATGCCCTCCCTGTAATAGGAAGGTAGTACAACAACAGATGAACCGCTTATATATGGCCTTACATCGTCAACAGCGCCCAGGTAATTAACTACGCTCCTGTACTTTATTTCCGAAAATAAGTCGGGGTGAATAGCGTCAACATTATCGTCATAAGCGCCAATGAGTTTAAAAGTTACCTGCGGATGCTTTAGAAATACAATTTGCGCGGCCTCAAAATATTCACGGATCCCCTTTGCATTGATGAGCCTGGATACCATGATAAAGCTTATGTTATCAATATCCGGCTGAGTAGGAGTATAATGGCTTAAATCAACCCCCGAGCCGTTAACAACTGCTGTTTGATGCTTTATAGAAATTATTTTACAATCCAACAAGGTTTGAACATCATCGTTGTTTTGAAAGATAATTGATAATCCTGGCCTCTTCCTAAGACTTAACCGAAGTAAAATGCGGGTAATTTTGCTCGTTAAAGATGTGTTACCGGAAACAAAGGTGTAGCCAAGGCCCGAAAGCATCGGGGTTATTTTCCGTACGCCGCCCAGTTTGGCTGCAAGTGTTCCGTATATAACCGGTTTAAGCGTGTATGGAAAAAAAACATCGGGTTTTAACTGCTTAATTAGCCGATAAAGCTTATGCGCGTATTTCAGATCGGATAAAACGGATACGTTACTGCCGTTTAAGTCATTTTCAAATAAAACTATGTTTAATAATGCAAGTTTTGCACGTTGTTCGGGCGGCATGGCCGGGGTAAAAACATACACTGTATGTTCTTTTCGTATCAGCTCAACTAATTTACCTCTAAAGTCAATCAGTGATTTGGCCGAGTCGCAGGCAATCAGTACTTTTTGGCTTGACATAATAGTACAATAAGTAATAGGTTGCTGGCGCGGGTTTAATTGGAGCCTTAATGCTGTTCAACGATTGGAGCCGTTTTTCAGTGAACAAGAACGGGTTCGGGCTTAGCGGTTTTAATATGATAGTACTTTTTATACCAGGCAATAAACCGCTTTACTCCTGTAGGAACAGAAACATGGGGTTTGTAATCCAGCATTTCATCTAAATGTGAAACATCAGCACAGGTTTCCGCAACATCGCCATCCTGCATTGGCATTAAAGTTTTAATAGCAGATTTATTTACCTGTTTCTCGATTTCGGTAACAAAATCAAGCAGATTTACAGGGGCACCCCTGCCAATGTTGAAGACCCTGAACGGCGCAGATGAAGTAGCCGGATCGGGATTTTTAGCATTCCACAGATAGTTGCGTTCTGCCGGTTTATCAATAGTATGGGTAATGCCTTCAACAATATCATCTACATAAGTGAAATCGCGCAGCATATTACCATTGTTGAAAACCTGGATAGGTTTGCCTTCCAAAATTGCTTTGGTAAAAATAAACAAAGCCATATCCGGGCGGCCCCATGGCCCGTAAACAGTAAAAAATCGTAAGCCAGTAGTACGCAGGTTAAATAAATGGCTGTACGTGTGGGCCATCATTTCGTTGGCTTTTTTTGATGCCGCATATAACGAAACAGGGTGATCGGCAATTTCATGCTCGCTGAAAGGCATCTTTTTATTTAAACCATATACACTTGATGAACTGGCGTAAACAAGGTGATCTATGTTGAAATGCCTGCAGCATTCCAGGATATTTAAAAAGCCTTTTATATTCGAGTCGATATAAACCTCGGGGTGTGTAAGGCTATAGCGCACGCCTGCCTGTGCTGCCAGGTTGCAAACAGCATCAAACTTGTGATTTTGAAAATGTTGCTCCAGGTTTTCCTTATCTGTTATGTCCAGTTTTATAAAAGTATAGTTAGGATATTTGGTGCTGCAAACAGGTTTATTATAAGCTATTTCAGATACCTCTATGCCGGTATTCAGCAATCGGTCGTGTTTTAGCTTTACGTCGTAGTAATCATTAATATTATCAATGCCTACAACGGTGTCGCCTCGTTTTAATAGTTTTTGGGTTAAATGATAGCCGATAAATCCCGCGGTGCCGGTGATCAAAATTTTCATAAATAAGTGAAATTAGGTTTAAATAGAAGCCTTGTGAGAAAAGGCAGTTAATTAATTGGTCAATTAATAGCGTGAACGCTTAAGGAGCTTCCGGGTAATTCTGTGTGAAAAGGAATCAGAGATGGTTGCCGGAATATGTAGGTAGATGTAATTATTGAAGAAGATTTATTTGAGTAATGAGTGTACCAAATTGCGAGAGTTTGAGTGAAACCTGATAAATCCTACTTCATGGTGTAAGTGTATTTCCTCCCATTAGTAAGCGGATCGCTATTGTCTGACGTTGAGAAATACAGCGTGTTGCCCCAATGGCTAAACTGCCCAAGCCCAAATGCACGAATATCGTGGTGAACAGAGTGGGCTGGTCCCAGTTCAACGCCATTTTCAAATAACTTGAGCTTTGAAGCTGCTGGGGTGGCGTTTGAATCACCGATTTCAGGCAGGTCGTAGCCAATTTTGTAACAAAAACCACTGTCAACTCTCAATCCTATCAAACTTATTGTTTTGATGGTTTCATCTTGTGGTTGTGGCGTAACAGTGGTAGTTGGAGGCACGGTTGGCGCTGGCTGGTCGGCTTTTTTACAGCCATTAATGGCGGCTACCATAATTGTGGTGGTTATTATAGGCAACACAACATTTCGGATGGATTTAATAATTGTTTTCATAAAATTTATTTTTAGTTAGTTAAAGTTGTTGCGCTACTTTAATTGTACAGGTCGGGGGTAATTATACCAGTGCATTAAGTATAGATTTGATGAAAATTTCGGGGGTACGGTCTTCTACATATCGCATTATTAGGTCCTTATTGGAGTTGTTTGTACTAAGTGCAGTGTTTATAGTGGTAGTTAATGAATTTACATTATCTGCCTCGGCCAAATAAATGCCGGGGATCTCGTCAATACCTCCAGCACAATTGGTGCTAATCACAACGGGGTTCAGGATCAGCATTTGCAGTAACACGTTCGGGAAACCTTCTTTGATTGACGACACAACACAAGCTTTTGCACGTTTAAAATAAGGCATTGGGTTGGCCACCCATCCTTTTAATATCACCCTGTCTTCCAGTTTTAATTCGCTGATCAATTTTTCAAGCGAAGCTTGTTCCGGGCCTTCGCCAAAAATGAACAACCGGAGGTTGGGGCGTAATGCTTTAATTTCGTCAAAGGCCATGATCAGTATATCAAAACCTTTTTCGGGTATCAGCCGCCCGGCCGCGCAAATAAACTCGGCGGTAGCATCAGCAATAGGCAGCGATGCTTCGCCTTTTATTAAGTTTTGTTCAATGTCGATTGGGTTTTTTTGGATGATAACCCTTTGCCCGTCAATATATGGGAGATGCTGCACAAAGGCGTCCCGCATGCTGCAGGTTTGGCATACTATTAAGTTTACGCCGGGATAACCAAGCCAGTATGCTAACTTGTAACTCCATTTTTTTAAACCACTATACCTCGTTAAAACAGA